>Ga0209483_1000130_pt1 | contig 72234 bp, 69 predicted proteins | sample NGEPerA_FD_184508 | JGI IMG/M metagenome (GOLD analysis project Ga0209483, IMG submission 184508) | Arctic peat soil microbial communities from the Barrow Environmental Observatory site, Barrow, Alaska, USA - NGEE PermafrostL2-A... | ecosystem: Environmental > Terrestrial > Soil > Wetlands >... | reverse complement strand
GTGCGCAAAACACCGCAACATCGCCCGAAAATCCCGCTCCAAAACGCGCGCACGGCGCAAATACTTGTTTCGCATTGTCAGTCCTAGTCTTTCAGCAGGTTCACACCCGCTCAACTAGGAAAGACCCATAAAAAAAGTCTGTTTCATCGCGTCGCCCGCGCTGAAGAGCAGGACACATTCGCCAAGCAAACCGTCGCGCCCTGCACGTCCGGTTTCCTGATAATAGCCTTCGATGTTTTTCGGCAGGTCGTAATGAATTACAAAGCGCACGTTCGGTTTGTTGATGCCCATGCCGAATGCGATGGTCGCGCAAATCACGCGCACTTCGTCGCGTAGAAAAAGTTCCTGATGTTCAGAGCGTTCTTTCGGCGCAAGTCCGGCGTGATATGGCCTGGCCTTCACGCCATCGTCGGTCAAACGTTGCGCGACGTTCTCGGTGGCTTTGCGTGAGTGGCAATAAATAATGCCGCTTTCCTTTTTTCGCGTGCGCAGAAATTCCAAAACCTGATCGTAAGGCTTGCGCTTGGCGAGCACGCGATAAGTCAGATTTGGCCGGTTGAAACTGGCGACGTAACAAGACGGCTCACGCAGATGAAGTTGCTTGACGATGTCTTCACGCACGCGTTCGGTCGCCGTCGCCGTCAATGCCATCACCGGCACGCCCGGAAATTTTTCACGCAGAGTCTTGAGCTGCCGGTATTCCGGGCGGAAATCGTGTCCCCATTCGCTGACGCAATGCGCCTCGTCAATCGCGAAAAGATTCACGTTCCATTTTTTCAAATCGTCGAGAAAGCCGGACAACATCAACCGCTCCGGCGCGACGTAGAGCAGGCGGAATTCTCCGTTGTGCAATCCGCGCAAACGCGGACGCGACTCGCCCGCTGCGAGCGATGAATTCAAAAATGTCGCGGCGACTCCGGCGGCTTGCAGCGCATCAACTTGATCTTTCATCAGCGCGATGAGCGGCGAGACGACGACGGTGAGTCCGGGACGCACGAGCGCGGGCAACTGAAAGCAAAGCGATTTTCCACCACCCGTTGGCAGCACGGCGAAAACGTCCTTGCCCGCGAGCGCGTCGCGGATGATTTCTTCCTGCAACGGACGGAACGAACTGAAGCCGAAAAATTGTTTCAGCGGCGCGAGCAGTTCTTCGCGTTGGAGTTGCACGCGTGGAGAATAAATTGGCGCGCGGCAAGTGGCAAAATAATTAGCCGCGAAAGAACGCAAAGAACACACAGAAAAAGGTAAAAATTCTTTGCAAATCTTGTGTTCTTTTGCGGCAATTAAAACTGCATTTCCGTAGAAATTTCAAACCACAATATGTTTGGTTGGCAAGCCAAATCTGCCACAACTAATGGTGTTTTTTGGCCGGATTTTTCCCAAATAAAACATTGTAAAAACCGGCTTTTTTTATTAAATTCTCCGGCAATTCATCAGCGCAAAATCGCGCTGGAAAAATTCATTTTTATGGCGACTGTTGAGGGTTCCATCGAAGAAAAAAATCTGCCGGTTGACCGGATTGCGGACGGCAATTACGACGCTTCCAAGCTGTCGCAGCTCAAGGGGCTGGAGGCCGTGCGCAAGAAGCCGGGCATGTATATCGGCGGCACGGACGAGCGGGCGCTGCATCATTGCGTCTCGGAAGTTTTGGACAATTCCGTGGACGAACATCTGGCGGGGCATTGCGACCACATTGACGTGACGATTCATGTGGACGGCTCGATCTCCATCCGCGACGACGGGCGCGGCATTCCGGTGGACATCAATAAAGATTCCGGTTTGCCGGGCGTGGAACTGGTTTTGACGACGTTGCATTCCGGCGGCAAATACGGCCAGGGCGGCTACAAATTTTCCGGCGGCACCCATGGCGTCGGCGCGAAGTGCGTGAACGCGGTGAGCGAATGGTTTGAAGTGGAAGTTTCGCGCGACGGCGAGGTGCATCACATGGAGTTTGAGCGCGGCAAGACGGTTCAGAAACTTCATGTCATCGGCAAGGCGAAGAACACCGGCACGTTGATCACGTTCCTGCCGGACAAAGAAATCTTCCGCGAGACGGTGGAGTTCAAGGCAAACATCATTTCCCAGCGGCTGCGCGAGCTGGCGTTTTTGAATTCGGGTCTGGAAATTGTTTTCACGGACGAACGCCAGACCACGACTGAGCCGGAAAAGTTTTATTACAAGAATGGCATCGAGGAATTCGTCAAACAACTCAACAAGAGCAAAGAGCCGTTGCATCCAAAACCGATTTCATTTCGCAAGGAGACGAAGGAAAAACTGGATGACAAGGATATCGAGGTTCACGTCGAGGTCGTGATGCAATACAACGACAGCTACAATGACCAGGTGTTGTGCTACACGAATACGATCCACAATCCTGACGGCGGCACGCATTTGTCCGGCTTCCGCAGCGCGGTGACGCGGGCGATCAATCAATACGCGAAGTCGAACGAAATCCTGAAGGACAAGGATCCGCAGATCACGGGCGACGACGTGCGCGAAGGTTTGACGGCGGTGATTTCGGTGAAGCACAGCGATCCGAAATTTGAATCGCAGACGAAGGTGAAACTGCTTTCGCCGGAAGTGGAACGCATTGTCGGCTCGGTGAGCTACGAAGGGCTGATGAGTTATTTCGACGCGAATCCGCCGGTGGCGAAACGCATCATTGATAAAAGTCTCACGGCGGCGCGCGCGCGTGAGGCGGCACGCAAGGCGCGGGAAGCGGTTCGCAAATCGGCGCTCACGGGCGGCGGTTTGCCGGGCAAGCTGGCGGATTGTTCCGACCGCGATCCGGTCAACACGGAGCTTTATATTGTCGAAGGTGATTCCGCCGGCGGCTCGGCCAAGCAGGGGCGCGACCGGAAATTCCAAGCGATTCTGCCGATTCGCGGCAAGCTGATCAACGTCGAGAAGGCTCGGCTCGACCGCGTGCTTCAGAACAACGAAATCCGCACGATGATCACGGCCATCGGCACGGGCATCGGCGACGGCGAGGGCGAAGGCACGTTCAATCTGGAGAAATTGCGCTACCACAAGATCATCATCATGACCGACGCGGACGTGGACGGCTCGCACATCCGCACGCTGCTGCTGACTTTTTTCTACCGCCAGATGCCGCAGCTTGTGAAGCAGGGTTTCGTGTATATCGCGCAGCCGCCGCTTTACTCCATCACGCGCAAGAAAAAGACGGATTACATTGATGATGATGTGCAGCTCAATCGCATTCTTCTGCAAAATGGCGTGGAGGAAGTGCGGCTGAAGAATCTTTCTGACGGCCGCGAATTTTCCCCGAAGCAGCTCGAAGAAATTCTGTCGCTGCTCGAATCGCTCGACAAACACGCGACCTACATCAAGCGGCTCGGCGGCGATTTTGCGAACTACGTTGACAAGCGCGCAAAGGACGGCACGCTGCCGCAGTTCATGGTCAAGGTGCGCGACGGCAACGACGAGACCGTGCATTATTTCACCACGGGCGACGAGCTGGAGAAGTTCAAGCTGGCGAACAGCGACCTGTTTTCCGGCGACACGGAGATGCGCAAGAAAGACGGCCCGACGCGGCGCGCGAAAGTTTCCGACCTGCACCTCGAAGGCAAGGCCACGGCGGATTTGCTCGGCAAACTTTCCAAGAAGGGTCTCGCCGTGGATCACTACGCCGCGCAGGACAAGCCGCTGTTTGAACTGACCGAAGGCGAAGGCGAGCGCGCCAGCGTGACGCCGCTGTTCTCGGTTCCTGAAATTCTTTCCGGCGTGAAAGCCGTCGGCAAAAAAGGCATCCAGATGTATCGCTTCAAAGGGCTCGGCGAAATGGACGCAAAGGAACTTTTTGAGACGACGATGAATCCGGTCAACCGCAAACTGCTCCGCATCGAACTCACCGATGCAATCGAGGCCGAAGAAATGTTCGTGACCTTGATGGGCGAAGAAGTCGAGCCGCGCCGTGATTTTATCGTGGATAACGCGCTGAACGTCCGCAACCTCGACGTTTAACCGCACTGAAATAATTTTTCCCGAATCCGCATCATGCCAGACGAAAACGAATCCAATTTGCCGCCGGAACAGAAACCGAGCGGCGGCGCTTACACGCAGGGCGAAAAAATTTCCAAGATCAACGTCGCGGACGAAATTAAAAATTCGTTTCTCGACTACTCGATGTCCGTGATCATTTCACGCGCGTTGCCCGATGTGCGCGACGGGCTGAAGCCTTCGCAACGCCGCATCCTTTACGCGATGGAAAACCTGTCGCTGTTTCCGGGGCGCAAACACATCAAGTGCGCGAAGATTTGCGGCGACACTTCCGGCAACTACCATCCGCACGGCGAGGCGGTGATTTATCCGACGCTCGTCCACATGGCGCAGCCATGGGCGATGCGCGAGAAGCTGGTGGACGGCAAGGGCAATTTCGGTTCCGTCGAAAATGATCCGCCGGCGGCGATGCGTTACACCGAGGCGCGGCTGACGCATCTCGGCGCGGTGCTGATGTCCGACATGGAAAAGGACACGGTGGATTTCGTTCCGAACTACGACGAGCGCCTCACCGAGCCGACGGTTTTTCCCGCCGCGTTTCCGAACTTGCTCGTCAACGGCGGCACCGGCATCGCGGTTGGCATGGCCACAAACATGCCGCCGCACAATCTCGGCGAGGTCATTGACGGCATCTGCGCGCAGATTGACAAGCCCGGCATCACGATTCCCGAGCTGATGAAGTTCATCAAAGGCCCGGACTTTCCGACGGGCGGATTTATCTGCGGCGTAGAAGGAATAAAAAATTATTTCACCACCGGCAAGGGTAGCCTCAAGCTGCGCGGGCGCATCGGCGTCGAGGAGATGAAAGGCAACCGCGAGCAGCTCGTCATCACAGAAATTCCGTTCAACGTGAACCGCGCCGCGCTCGAAGAGCAGATCGCCGCGCTCGTCAACGACAAGGTCATCACGGAAATTTCCGCGATGCGCAACGAGTCGGACGAACATTGCCGGCTCGTCATCGAACTCAAGCGTGAGGGAATCCCGAAGGTCGTCATCGCGAATCTGTTCCAGCACACGCAACTGGAAATTTCCTTCAGCGTGAATTCGCTTGCGATTGATCATGGCCGCCCGAAGACGCTCAATCTCAAGGAAATCATCCAGTGCTACATCGAGCATCGCCGCGAAGTCATTTTGCGCCGCACGAAATTTGAATTGAAAAAAGCCGAGGAGCGCGCCGAACTGCTCGAAGGCTACATCGCCGCGCTGTCGAACCTCGACGAGTTCATCCACATCATCCGTTCCAGCAAAACGCGCGACGAGGCGAAAATCAAATTGCTCGCGTTCGAATGGTCGCGCGCGCAGGTGGAGAAATGGGGAATTTTGATCCGCAGCGAGGCGCGTTTGGAAGCGGGCCGTTACGCGCTGACCGAGCGGCAGGTGGACGCGATTCTGGAACTGCGTTTGTATCAGTTGACCGGCCTGGAAATTGACAAGGTTGACCGCGAATACAAGGCGCTGCTCGAAGTCATCAAGGACTTGCTCGACATCCTCGCCAAGGAATCGCGCGTGATGACGATCATCAAGGCCGAGCTTCAAGCCATCAAAGAAAAACACGCCACGCCGCGCAAGACGGAAATCGTGCCGGACGAAGGCGAGATCGCCATCGAGGATTTGATCGTCAACGAAGGCGTCATCATCACGCTCACGCACAACGGCCTGCTCAAGCGCACGAACGTCAGCCAGTATCGCGCGCAGCGGCGCGGCGGCAAAGGCGTCATCGGCATGACTACGCGCGAGGGCGAGACGGCGGACGACAAGGATTTCGTCGAGCATCTGTTCACCGCGAGCACGCATGACTATTTGATGTTCTTCACGAACAGCGGGCGTGTTTATGTGGAGCGCGTCCACGAGATTCCCGACATGGGCCGGGCCGCGAAAGGCCGGAGCATCGCGAATTTGCTGGAACTGAAAGCCGACGAAAAAGTCGCCGCGCTCATCCGCATTCTTTCCAAGACGAACGAAAACAAGGAAGACGTGACTTGGTCGCAGTCCGGCGAATTGTTTTTTGCGACGCGACTGGGCACCGTGAAGAAAACGTCGCTCAATGAATTTTCCAACGTCCGCAAGGGCGGCATCATCGCCATCACCATTGATCCGGGCGACACGCTGATTGATGTCAAGCAGACGCTCGGCAGCGACGAGGGCGACGACGTGGTGCTCATCACGCAGGATGGCATGAGCATCCGGTTCAGTGAATCCGATGTGCGTTCGATGGGACGTTCGGCCGCCGGCGTGAAAGGAATTACTTTGGAGAAAGACGATGCCGTTGTCGCGCTGGCCGTGGTGGTTCCGGATGCGGCGCTTCTGGTCGCGGGAGAAAATGGCGTCGGCAAGCGCACTTCGTTCGACGAGTATCTGGTGCAATCCGAAAGCGGAACCCGGAAGCAGTCGCGCGGCGGCAAGGGACGAATCACGATGAAAGTCGGCGAGAAAACCGGCCGTGTCATCGGCGCGCTGCCTGTGCGCGACACCGACGAAATCATGCTCATCACCGTCGGCGGCCAGATGGTGCGGATTCCCGTGCAAGGCATCCGCGAGGCTGGCCGCAACACCATGGGCGTGAAACTTGTGAACCTCGACACGGGCGACAAACTTCAAGCCATTGCCCAGGTCATCAGCGAGGACACGGTTGAAACGCCCGGCGAACCGGAAAAATAATCAGGGCGCGAGCCGTTCCAGTTTCCACGAATTGTCCGCCTGCCGCGAGTAGGAAAAACGGTCGTGCAGGCGGCTCGGACGTCCCTGCCAGAATTCAATCCGTTCCGGCTTCAAAATAAATCCGCCCCAGTTCGGCGGCAGCGGAATGTCGTTGGGAAATCTTTTTTCCAGTTCGCGCCATTTCGTTTCGAGCGTCGCGCGGTCGGGAACAATTTCACTTTGATCGGACGCCCACGCCGCCAGCCGGCTGCCGCGCGGACGGCTCTGGAAATATTTTTCCGATTCTGCGACCGGCAGTTTCGTGACCGTTCCCGCCACGCAGACCTGTCGTTCCAAGTCCGGCCAGAAAAAAGTCAGCGCCGCACTGGGATTCTCCGCCAGCTCGCGGCCTTTGCGGCTGTCATAGTTCGTGAAAAAAATGAAGCCGCGTTCGTCCACCGATTTCAGCAGCACCGTGCGCGTCGAAGGCTTTCCGTTTTTATCCACCGTCGCGAGCGTCATCGCGTTGATGTCGGGCGGACGATGATTGCAGACGGCGCTCCAGAGTTTGCAGAGCGCGACGCCGATTTTCCGCCAGCGGCTTTGCGAACGCTCGCCCGTCGCGTCGCGGAACCACGATTCAAACTGCGCGATGGGATTGGCGTCCAGCGCCGCGCGGTCCAGCGCGCCGCGACGGTAATCTTCGCGGAAATCGGACAGGTTCATGTCACATCGCGCGGAACGCGGTCAGGCCGAGGATCAGGATGAGCGTCGCGAACGCCAGCCGGATGGCGCTGCCGATGCGCACGCGAGTCTCGTTCGCCGCCGCGAAGTTCAGAAAATCGCGCAGCTTCCACGGCGTGACCGTGTACCAGATGCCGGCGACGATGAGGACGTAGGCCCACGCTTGAATGACCAACACCCATGATGATTCACCTTGTTGTGCTTGAAATATGGCGGTTGGCAAATACGGACGTCCGGTGTCCACCATCAGTTTTCCCAGCAGCAAAAACACCACCGCCAGCCCGCGCACCGCCAGAAAATCCCGCACGAAGATGCACGACAGCACGCCCACCGCCGCGAAGGCCGTCATCATGTAGGGCTTGAACGCTGAAAAATCCGCGATGGGTTCGTTGTTCACGTTCCAGTCGAACCACGCCGTGCCGAGTAGCATCAGCGCAACGCCGGCGGCGAAGTTGCGCGGAAATTTTTTGACGGCGGCGGCGAACTGCACCGGCTTGGCGAGGCCATAGACCTGCGGCAGCCCCATGCCGAGGCCGAGCAAAACGGACAAAAGCGACAGTCTCATGTTCGGAAATTTAACCACGAATGCACCCGAATAGACACGAAGAAAATCAATATGTTCATTCCCGGCGTTGACGGCGAGTTCACAAGCGCGCAAACTTGCCGGTGAACCAAAAGGCCAGACGATGAAAGACGACCTCGACAAATACATCAGCCGGCGCAAACGCACCGACAAAAAATTCGCGGAAAACTTTGAGAGCGGCTATCAGGAATTCAAAGTGGGCGTCCTCCTGCGGCAGGCGCGGGAGCGGGCGGGCATCACGCAGGAAACCCTCGCGCAACGCACCAAGACCAGAAAGTCCGCCATCTCGCGGCTGGAAAATCATGCCGAAGACGTGCGCCTCTCCACCATCGAACGCGTCGCGCACGCCTTGGGAAAAAACTTGGTCATTGAATTGGTGGAAGCCTGAAACGGGCTTTCAAGACTGACTCCTTTACGACCACGGCAAGTCGCGGATGATGAAGCCGCGTCCGGCTTTCCAGAGCGGTTCGCATTTCCACCAAATTTTGCGGCAACGGTGCGGTGCGGACTATTTGTTGAAGCTTCAGCGCCCGGCCAATGGTTGCTTGTCCGCCGCCGCGTCTGGCCGGTTTTTGGCGGTTCGCCGTGAAATTTTCCCAAAAAGAATTGCAAAAATCGCTTGGCAGCCGGGGGTTCAATTCCATTACATTGCGGTCTCAATTGTTTTATGAGCAAATATCTCGCCCTCGGCAAATTCTCCTTCGGCATGGGCGACCGTTTTGGCCATCAGGGCCGGGCGCAACTGCTGGCCTGCGTGAAGGCCACGGAACTCGGCGCGGAATTCATCCCCGTCTGGAACAAATCCAACCGCGAACACACGTTCATCGGCACTGAACCGTCCAGCCTGCGCGCCGAAGCTGACGCGGCGGTGAAAGCGCTTCGCTGGAAAAAGCCGTATTATGTGGACGCCGACCACATCCGCCTTGAAACGGTGGATCGTTTTATCGCGCCGTCAGATTTTTTCACGATTGACGTGGCCGATTCCATCGCCAAGCCCGCCGCCGCGTCGGACGTGAAGGCGTTCGTGGCCCGCCATCCCGAACTCGTTGGAAAAATTTCCATCCCGCGCATTGACCGGCCGTTTGAAATCACCCGCGCCGAGGTGGAGCGCGTGGCGGACAAGTTTCTGCTCGCGGTGCAGGATGCCGGGAAAATTTACCGTCACATCGCCACGGCCAAGGGCGAGGCGAATTTCATCACGGAAGTTTCCATGGACGAAACCGACAGCCCGCAGACGCCGCCGGAACTTTTGATTATTCTCGCCGCGCTGGCGGATGAAAAAATCCCGATCCTGACCATCGCGCCGAAGTTCACCGGCCGTTTCAACAAGGGCGTGGATTACGTCGGCAACATCAAGCAGTTCGAGCAGGAGTTCAACGAAGACCTCGCGGTTATCGCGTTCGCCATCAAGAAATACGGTTTGCCACCGTCGCTCAAGTTGAGCGTCCATTCCGGCAGCGACAAGTTTTCCATCTACGAGCCGATGCGCAAGGCGCTGAAGAAATTTGGCGCGGGGGTCCACATCAAAACCGCCGGCACGACTTGGCTGGAAGAACTCATCGGCCTCGCGGAAGCGGGCGGCGACGGGCTGGAAATCGCGAAGGAAATTTACGCCTACGCGATGGAACATATGGATGAATTTTGCGCGCCGTATGCCAGTGTCATTGACATTGATAAAAAGAAGCTGCCGCCGGCGTCCGTCGTGAACGGCTGGAGTTCCCGGCAGTTCACCGATGCGCTGCGGCACGACCAGAAAAATCCGGCGTTCAATCCGAGCTTCCGCCAGTTGCTGCACGTCAGCTTCAAGGTCGCGGCCAAGAAAGGCGACCGCTACCTGGACGCGCTGAAAAAACACGAGGCCATCATCGCCAAAAACGTCACGGAAAATCTTTTCGAGCGGCACATGAAGCCGCTGCTGCTCGGCAAATAACCTTCAACACTTTCATTTCGCCGCGAGCGCGGCTTCAATGGCCTTGGTCACTTCCGCTGAATCCGGTGTCACCTTGGAATCGAAGCGGTTCAGGATTTTGCCGTCGCGCCCGATCAGGAACTTGGTGAAATTCCATTTGATGTTGCCGGGAAACGGCGAGTCCGCGCCCGCGAGCGCGACGTAAAGCGGATGGCGGTTGTCGCCGTTGACTTCCAGCTTGTCGAACATCGGAAATGTCACGCTGTATTTCGACGTGCAGAATTCCTTGATCTCCGCGTCCGTGCCCGGCTCCTGCGCGCCAAACTGGTTGCACGGAAAACCACACACGACGAGTCCTTGCGCCGAATATTTCTGGTAGGTGGCTTCAAGCGCGGTGTATTGCGGCGTGAACCCGCACTTCGACGCGACGTTGACGACGAGCAGGACCTTGCCGGCATACGGCTTGAGCGTGGCGTCCTTGCCGTCAATGTCTTTGAGCGGAATGTCGTAAAGCGAACCGGCGGCGTGAATGGAAAAAGTGGTGGTCATAATCGTGGCGAGCAGAAGCAAAGTCGTTTTCATGCCGGCAACAATGCACAAACTTGGGCCAACTGTCAATCGCGTCTGTTCTTCACCGCATGATCCACCCGCCGCCGGAAATCATTTTGTCCAATCTTCAACAGCCAGCCCGTCTATCTGGCGGAAATCTCCGTCGCGGGTCACAAGCACGGCTTGTGATGCCAGCGCGCAGGCTGCAATCCACAAATCATTTTCATCCAACACGAGGCCTTTCTTCTGCCGCGCGATTTTGACTTTGGTGTAATGATCCGCCGCCGCTTCCGAAATTGATTCGCATTGAATGACGGCGAAAAACTTGTTCGCCATGGTTTTCAATTCCCGCTGTCGCCGGCCCGACTCCAATTTTTCCAGCCCGAAAAGAATTTCTCCGCGAACGATTGGGCAAATCGTGATCAAGTCATTTTCGGCGAGGCTGGCCAGGCGTTTGTCAAACGCCGGATGTTCACGCATCAAATCGCTGAAGGCGTTCGTGTCCAGCAGATAGGTCATCCTTGCTTGTGCTCGTTGAAGCTCCAAGGTTCGCTGGCGGGAATTTTGCCGTGCTCAATCGCAGTTTCCAAAACGGTCACGTCCGCTGCGCCCAGATGCGGCACGCTCCGCATGGCCTGACGCACGGCGGATGCGGAACCCGCATTGTCCGCGCTGCGCAATTGGAGGGCGAATGAAATGAGTTCGGCTTGCTGGCTATCGTCCAGCAATGCCATTTCGCGTTTGATCTGCTCGAAACTCATAAACGTATTTTAGTTCGCAACCGGTTTTATGCAAGGCAAGCCTTACCGTATAATCCACCCGCCGCCGACGACCAGATCGTCCTGATAAAAAACCGCCGCCTGGCCGGGCGTGATGGCGCGTTGCGGCGTGTGCAGTTTCACGCGCACGGAATTATTTTCCAGCGGCGTCACCGTCGCGGGTGTGCCGGGATGGTTGTAACGGATTTTTGCCGTGACTTCGATCGGCTCCGCCAGCTTGTCGAATGGATGCCAGTTGCAGCGGTCGGCAATGAATTCATCGCGGTCGAGCGCGGAATCGTCGCCGACGACGACGCGATTATTTTCCGCGTCCAGTTCCACGACGTAAACCGGCTTGGGCGTCGTGATACCGAGACCTTTGCGCTGGCCGATGGTGTAGAAGGCGATGCCGTCGTGCTGGCCGAGGACGTGGCCATGCAAATCCACGATGTCGCCGCGCGTTTTTTGCACGAGGTTCGCCGACTGGAGAAAGCCGCCGTAATTGTTGTCCGGCACGAAACAGATTTCCATGCTCTCCTCTTTGTCGGCGGTCTTGAGATTGCAATGCCGCGCTACTTCGCGCGTGTCGCTCTTGGTCTTTTCGCCGAGTGGAAAAATCGCGCGCGCAAGCTGATCCTGCCGCAGCGAGAAAAGGAAATAACTTTGATCCTTCCGCAAATCGCGTCCGCGCTTCAATAAATATCTTGTAGGAGACGAGGTGACGAGTCTCTGACTTCCTTCGCCGGAATTAGAATGAGACTCCTCACGTCGTCTCCTACTTTCATCAAGCGGAACATTCACGCGTTCAATTCTTGCGAAATGTCCCGTCGCGATGAAATCCGCGCCGAGCTGATCCGCGCGGTCAATCAATCTGCCGAACTTCAAATTTTGATTACACATCACGCAGGGATTCGGCGTGCGGCCGGCCTTATATTCGTCGGCGAAATACTGGATGACGTGCTTCTGGAATTCCGCCGCCTCGTCAATCAGGTAATACGGGATGTCCAGCTTGTCGCAAACGGAGCGCGCGTCGGTGACGGCCTGCGGGCCGCAGCATTTGTCCTCCGCGCGGTTCACGCAATCCTGCGGCCAGAGTTTGAGCGTGATGCCGATGACATCGTAACCCTGCTCGATCAAAAGCGCCGCCGTCGCCGAGGAATCAACTCCTCCGCTCATGCCGCAGACGACGCGCTGACGCTTTTGCGAATTCACAGAAGGACATTATACAAGGCGCGGGCGGCGTGTAAAATGGTTTGCGAAGGCAAACAGATTTGCCCGCTTGATTTACATTGGCGGCGCGGGTAGTTTGATTCAACAATAAATATGCAAACGTGGCTTTCAAATCAAATCGCGCTTGACCCGGCAATCTGCCACGGCAAACCCGTCGTGCGCGGCACGCGCGTTTTGGTGGCGAACGTCGTCGGCGCGATTGCCGCCGGACAGTCGCACCGGGAAATTTTGGAGGATTATCCCGCGCTGACGGAAGCCGGCATCCGCGCCTGCCTGGAATTCGCCGGTGAATTGACGGCGATGGAAGCCGTCGAAGCCTGACCCGGCGGTGAAATTTTTCCTCGACGAAAATTTCCCGCGCCCCGCCTTAACTTATCTTGTCTCCGCCGGTCATTCCGCCGCGCACGCGCTGGATTATTTTCCGCCCGGCACAGCTGACGACAAACTGTTCGCCCGCGCGCAATCGGACGGCGCGATTTTCATCACGACTGACAAGGATTTCTTTCACACGGTTCCACTCGCCTTCGCGCGCCACGGCGGGGCGATTGTCATTACCTTGCGCAAACCGAACCGCGCGGATTTGCTTCGGCGGCTGGCGGACGCCTTGACCTTGCTTGGCGAAAGAGATTTGCGCGACACGGTTTGGCTGGTGACAGACACGCGTATCCGCAGCCGTCACGCTGAAATTAAAAAATACCAGCCCTGATTTAATCTCTTGGGAATTTCGCTCATGCCGCAGACGACGCGCTGACGCTTTTGCGAATTCACAGAAGGACATTATACAAGGCGCGGGCGGCGTGTAAAATGGTTTGCGAAGTGAAGCAACGACAGCCAAAAGTCTGCGCGATTAAAAGTTTGCGTCAATTTTCAAAGCGATTGCGAACATGAAAGCCCTCTCCTTGGGGAGAGGGTTTGGGTGAGGGAGGTCAAGCAAACTGATTTGCAATTTGTGTTGTGACGCCCGCCCTCATCCCGGCCTTCTCCCCGAGGAGAAGGAGAAACGTTCGCCGTCGGTATGAAAATTTGTGAGGCTGGATTTGCCGGACGCTCATTGGCAAATGCTGCGGACGACGCGCTGACGCTTTTGCGAATTCACAGAAGGACTTTATGCAAGGCGCGGGCGGCGTGTAAAATGGTTTGCGAAAGATGTTTAGGAATGTCCCATCACCCCACATAAAGTCGGCTGCTCCAGAGATTTGTGACTTGCCAATTTTTTATTTGGCAACAGGAATTTCCGGGTGAGGATTTTGCAATATAACACCCCTTCCTGAACTTAAGTCGGAAACGATGTAGTCTGGCGGGAAAACTGGGGCAAAGGCCTCTTCGTCCGCGAATGAAGGGTTGGTCTCAATTCGCTTGAAAACTACGCGCTGCTTTTCGAACGATGAATCAGCCTTTGTTGTCGTTGTCGTCCACACGGTCGGAAATCCGTCGCCATCATATTTCTCCCGCTTTACAACCGTTGAAGTATGCTGGGTAAGATTTGTCATCAACTCCTGCAAGCAAACAGGCTTGCCTGAAATCTGACCAACCCACATTTCCCCTTGCAATGCGTCTGGTTTGAAACTGGATTTGATGCCGGGTGGCAGGGTAAAACTCCATTTGAGGATAAAGTGGGTGACGGCTTTCCCGTCCAATATTTCATCGGTGGCATCCAATCGCGAAATAAAAAATGAATTTGTTAAATTGGTCTGTGCATGAAGTTGTTGTGCTCTTGAAGTATCCATTTTCAATCCACTATAATTAAACATAGGCCGTTTTAGATTGTTGGTGTCACGCAGATTTATGAGTGAGGCAACAAATAAATCTGCCGCCTCTTGGTTCATTTTTAGTGCCTGCCAAAGTTTGTATTGATGAAATCGTTCCCCTTCCAGTTTGAAAAGCTCAATGTCGTGCAGTTCGCGGTTTATCATATAACTGGCATACGGAGAAAATGGCGAATTGGGAATGTTGACCCACGTTTCGTAATATTCATTTGAGTGGGTTTTCATAAACCTTTCTGTGCCCATTGCCTCGTCGGTTATATCCAAGCGATAATAATTTCCCGAATACCATTCCCGCACATGCTGAATCCTTTTGCCTGAATGGGCTTTCACAATGGCATTCGACTGGTCAATCTCCAAGCTGGCTTTTTGTTGCGGCTTCAAGCGCGCATTTCTGTCCTGCATAAAATTTTCAATTTGCGCCAATTCAGTTTTGATCTGCTCCTTCGTGTAAGGCGGCGTGGTCAACTCGATGTCGGCCTCGAATCTGCAACGATCAGGTTTGGTTGCCGTCGCAAGATCGAACAGTTGTTGAATCTCAACCAACGAAGCCGGCCTCGAAGGAGGCACTTCTCGCCCGTGAGGATTTGAAATGACAACTAAAAATGTTGCCGTCGCAATGAGAGCAAACACACCTATCGCGCCAAGCTTGAATTTTGTCCATGCCATAATTTTCAATGCTCCTTTGATGAGGGTTAAAGTTGAACCGCTGGCCGCCGCGCCTTTGGCCATCGCCACGGCGGTCACAGATTTTGCCAGCGCCACCGGCGCGGCTTGAACGGAATTGGCGGAAATCGTCCCGGCAATGATGGCCGTGGTCGAACTCACGCCGTGCCTGGCAAAATATTTCCGCAGCTTTTCCAGACCATGAACGACCCGTTTCTTGGCCGCGTTCTCGGTGCCGCCAAAGACAGCGCCAATTTCCTGAAAACTTTTCCCCTCGAAAAACCGGAGCACGATGGCGTTGCGCTCTTTTTCATTCAGCCGCCCCATGGCATCGTCCAGCAACGGCTCGATTTGCGGCCACGCCTCGGTTTCGTTGGAAAGAGATTGCATATACGACTCCTGTTCGCGGCGAACCCGCCGGATTTCGTTGCGCAGGAAATTGGCGGCGGTCAGCCGCGCGGTCTGATACAGCCAGCCGGGAAGAACCGTCTCCCGGCGCAAAGCCCGCGCTTTTTTGGCAAGGATGATGAACACCGCCTGCGTGATCTCCTCGGCAGCGTGGGAGTTGTGCGTTTTGCGGACGGCAGTGGAATAGACCAGATTGACGTGGCGCGTCAGCAGCGCCGCAAACGCCGATTCTGAATCCTGCTCCGCATATTGCCGGAGCAACTCTGTGTCAGCCGGTTCCTGCATCTATTCATAAATGTCCGCTGGCGACGGAAAGTGCCATATTATTTTTGAAACGCAGACGACGCTGACGCTTTTGCGAATTCACAGCGGGACATTATACAATGCGCGGGCGGCGTGTAAAATGGTTTGCGTGACGCGAAAGGGAAAATACTTTCTTCCGCTTGACAAAAATCCGATTTTGCCGGACCAAACCGAGGCAACGCCGGTTCGTTTTTTTTTGTTGCGCGCCGGAATCTAATGACTATAATAGCAGCATGACAACCACTCGCCAATGCAATTCAGTCACTTCGCGTCCGCGTTGGGCAGGTTGTCATGTTGGTAAAACCCGTTCAACATTTCCGCCTGAGCAGCGGGAGATTGACCCGAAGCGCAAAAAAATATGAAATTCATCGTTTACCGTTCCACATCTGACCGCACCAACCGCAGCGGCTTCACTTTGGTTGAACTTTTGGTGGTGATCGCCATCATCGCCATACTGGCAGCGATGCTGTTGCCGGCTTTGGCTAAGGCCAAACAAAAGGCCCAAGGCATCCAGTGCATCAGCAATCTCAAGCAGCTCCAACTGGCCTGGTATGCCTACGCCGGTGACTTTAGTGAACACATTTGTCCGACCGGTTCAGAGGGTTATACCGCCGACACGATCAATGGTCCAAACTTCAATAATGGCAATTGGGTTCAAGGGCGAATGGATGAGCCCAACACGGCAGCCACCGATCCGGCCTTCATCAAGGCGGGTTCATTGTTCACTTATTCAAGAAGCATCAGTGTCTACAAGTGCCCGGCGGATACTAAAACGCAGCTCATCGCGGGTGTCCCAACGCCCACCACCCGCAGCATCTCCATGAACGCCTGGCTGAATCCGCTTGACTCCACAGGCCAGACTGACCCCGCTGGTTGGGGCGGCAACGTTACGCGCATTTTCAGAAAGCAGTCCGATATTGTTTCACCGGTGAACACTTGGGTGGCCTTGGACGAATCTCCCGGCACGATTAATGACGGATGGATGGTGTGCGATCCGTTCAGCAGCACCGGGAACGCGAATCTCTGGGTGGATATTCCCGCGTCCTACCACAACCGCTGCGGCGGCATCTCCTTTGCGGACGGCCATGCGCAAATCAAGAGGTGGACGGATTCGGCGGTGTTGAATTATGGCAAACCGGGCGGTCCGACGGGAAACTTTGTTCCGCCGGGGCAAAATCCTGCTGTGGATTTAAATTGGTTGCAGAGCGTCACCGCACTCCATAAATAGGAAAAAACCTGGAAAAACCTTTGCAAATTTTGCTGGTTTGAAATTCCGCAGCCCGACGGCTTCATTCCGAGGTTTCGTTTTTGCCATTTGCGCGCGGAAACCGCACAATCCTCCGCGTGTCCGCCGGTTCAAAGAAATCAACTCTTGCTGTGCTGCTGTCGCGTCAGGCGGCGGCGCTCGGTTACGTTTTTCGCGTCATCCTGCCGGTGCTGTTGAAGACGGGCCGGCGGCCGGTGATTTTTTCCCGCTACACCGGCATGGGCGACATCATCTGCACTTTGCCCGCCGCGCGCGAACTGATGAAACGGCATCCCGGCGCGACGTTCATCTACAATTGTCATGCTGATTTCGCCGCCGTGCCAAAACTTGCCGGCGTCGCCGACCGCATCACCACGCTCGAACCCGTCGGCATCGTCGGCCACCGGTATAAGTTTTTGCTCGCGGGCTTTTATCATTTTGCCCACGGCGACGATTTGCCCGGCCGGACGAGCCAGGAACCGATGGTCACGGAATTTTGCCGCCAGTTCAATCTGCCCGTTTTGGAAGAGCATCCGGAGCTGCCCGTGACGGATGCGGGCCGGAAAAGTGCGCTGGCCGTGTTCGCAAAAAAGAAACTGGACCTTTCCGCGCTGGTGCTGATCCATCCCGGCCCCAGTTGGAAGGTGCGCGAGTGGCCGCGCGAAAACTGGACGGGGCTGGTGGCGGCGCTGCGCGAACGCGGCCACACCAGCATCGCGCAGCTTGGCGTGGCGCGTTACATGAATTTTGGCCAGATGGCGGTTGAGACAATTCCGGGCGCGGTGTCGCTGGTGGATGAATTGTCCGTGGAAGAATGCGTTGCCGCCATTGCGCAGGCGAAGCTGTTCATCGGCATTGATTCCGGCCTGCTGCACATCGCCGCCGGCACGCGCACGCCGTCCGTGGGAATTTTTGGGATGACGCTGCCGGAATATCGTTTCTCAAAGGATTTTCGGAAGGATTTTGTCACCAGCCGCGTCGAGTGCGCCGGCTGCGAACACCGCAAGCCGCGTCTGCACTGGGTCACGGGCTGTCCGTATGATATCCGGTGCATGAAAACGCTGGACATGGACGATGTGCTGCGCGCGTGCCTGGCTAAATTGGAGCCGCTGAAAAAATAAAAATTAGAATTTTGCCGTCGGCAATTTTTTCAGACAGGCTTGCAAGACTTCCTGGACAGAAATGATTTTCATGCACTTGATGTCATACGGACAGCCGGTGATCCAATGCAAGCAAGGGAGACGATGATGGCAGCCCTGACATTCCACGCCGCTGATGACAAATGAGCAGGAACTTTTTGGCGAAAACCGGAAAGATGGCGTGGTCGGCCCAAAAATGCCGATGGCCGGACGCCGCAGCGAAGCAGCAATGTGCAGCAAACCGGAATCAATGCCCACCAACAGATCGCACAGCGAAATCAGGGCGATGGATTCTTCGAGCGTGAGCTTGTCCACCATGGATACGACGCCCGGAAAGCAATAAGGTTCGGCAATTCCCGCGTCGAGGTGCTTGCCTATTCCTACTTGCATGATGTTGTGAAATTCCTGGCGTTGCAGTTCCAACGCCAGTGCGCCCCACGAATCGCGCGGCCATTCCCGGACAGGCCAGCTCGGACCGGGATGAATCACAACTACTGGTCCCTTGCCGAAACTCTGACGGTCAAGAAGGGATTGCATTCTGGCACGGACATCGTCGTCAATTTGAAGGCGCGGATGATCGCCGTCCAATTTGACGTCATGTTGCCGGCCAAAAGCCTCAATGATGATTTCCGATGAGGCGCCATTTTTATCCCCATAGTCAAACTGATACACAGCGGTAAAAAGAAACGCCCAGCAAGTTTTCAGCATTCGGGCATTGAATGGTGCGACGATATTTGTCACGCCGCCCAGGCGCGGCAGGCAGGCGAAATCCGAATGGCAACTGTAGATGCAAGCCAGGCCCGGGTGGCGGCGTTTTAATTCCAGCGCGGCGGGAAAGGTGCAGATGATGTCACCAAGACCAACATGGCGGGAAAAGAGCAGGGGGCGTCCTCGATTGCGCAGAATCAGTGGCAGGACGACTCGCAACACAAAGCCAAAGGTTTTTAGATGGAGCTTGATCAAGTCTTTGAAACTGCCCCAAACCGGCAACAGCGATCGCAAAGCCGGGCGCCTGCCAATAAAATCCAAAATGACGGCGCGCGCGCTGCTGATCAGTCTCATGGCGGTTGATTTTTTCAAATCGTCTACTTAAGGGTGGCAATTTTATGTTCCACTTTTCCATTCCAGTATGCGAGCGATGTGCCTTCAATCCTGCATATGTTCCGTCCGACGGCCCGCCATTCCATAATGAATTTGATCACGCCTGAATGCGATTGATCACAGTCGTGCCACAAAAAAATGCCATTTCCGCTGCAAAGCCCGAAACATTTTTCGGAATCCTGCTTGCAGTATTCGTAGGTATGCGAACCGTCTATAAAGAAAAAAACCGGACTGCCAAATTCGCAAAAATCCATCAGTGCGGTGTCCCCGAAATGTTGTTTGATTCTGGCCTCCACGGAAGAACCCTTGAATTCACGGCCAACCGACCGTCGCTGAATCAGGTGAAAATCATCCTTGGGCATATCCTTGACGGAGTTTTTCGGTTCGGAAAAATTCGGCGGCAAATCCACCGTGTGTATGATTGAATCAGGCAGGTTTTCTGCCATGGCTTTGGCGGTATGCCCCATGAAAGTGCCGATTTCCAGGACCTCTTTTGGGTTTTCGGCCGTCAAAATGGACAACAACGCAACTGCGTCATTCATGGGCAACATTCCATCTTCATATTTTTGTGTGTTGAGTTTGATCGTCGTTTTCCTTGTGTCGAGAATCTGATCCAAGCCAATTTTTGGAATGGCCTCCAATTCCCGCTCAACTTGATTGCGGATGCGGTCTTGAAACGGATGGGCGGCTCCCAAGCTGGCAAAACAACCCCGGACAAATTCCGAAAAGCCAAGGCGCAAACCACGAATAACACTGGCACCATTGATGCCCATTAAAAACTGGAGACATTTCTTCGTCATGGTCTGTGTTGGTCAAAGGTTGGCTGCGTATTTTCAGTTCATCACCCGGCGAAACCTCAACGCCAATGGATACCAGAGCGGAACGCCGGCTTCCTTTTTTCCCCAGCGATTTACGGAAATTCCTAAGCGGCGCATCAATTTCCGCCCGATGCTCACGTTCTGGTAGGCGATTTCGCCCAAAACCGGCGACTTGTGAATTTGGTCGGGATAAAAATTGGTCAAAGGTTCAAACAGTTCAGACAAGGTGCTGACCGTGAGTTGCTGCTCGAAGAAACAATCCCGCGCGTGATATTCAAGAGTGCCAACAAAGGTGTTGCCGGCAAAAAATTCATTCACGGCCCTGACCATGCCGCAGCGCACGTCATGCGGAATGTGTTCAAAAACAGAAATGCAGGCCATGTGCGTGATCTGCGGATTGTCCTTCAACAGCTTTGACAGGGTCTCGTAGCTGGCCAGGCTGCGGTGGAACACGATATTGGAAGCGGCCTCTTTTGATTCCCCAATGTTGACATCCATGACGTGGACTTCCCTGACATACGGGGCGATTACGCGCGTGAAAAACCCGGCGCCAGTCACCGGCGATCCACCGCCAATATCCAGCACGACGGAATCCGGGGTCAACTCCAAAAGTTCAATGGTTTGATGATATTCCCAGAAGCGCTGGCTCAATTTGCCGCCGCCATAAACTTTGCCATCCCATTCGGCCGGATGCGATGTGCTGCCATAATGTTGCCACAAGACAGCCTTCAATTTTTCGTTGAGATTCATGGTTCTCGTTTTTAAGATTTATATTTAAGCAACAGTCTCCGTATGAAGTGAAACTTTTGCTGTCTCCGCTAAGGAGTCAAACTCCACTCTCCTTCCAATCGAACGCCACAGATTCCATTTCCGAGATAGGAAGGAGTTTTTTCACCCGGCAGAACTTCCACCTGCACCGCGCCCGGCAGATAATCAGAAGCGGAAGATGTGGCACCCATGGCCACGCCCAGATCCACAAGATAAATGCCGGGTTGTAACGACAACCTGTCTGTCTTGAGCCGGACCATCTGCTTCCCGCCTTGCTTCACCGCAAATAAGCCTTGCGCCACATAACTGTCGTAAGTCGCATAGCGCATCCCGTCAAGACCGCTGAAACCAACGGCAAACCATACTTCTTCAAAAGCGGCGCTGCCTTCAAACTCCATGATGAATTCACAACTCTCTCCATGAAACAACGGCCTGCCGCCGTTGACATTGAAGCTGATCAACCGCACCCGCAAATCAAGCCAGGAAAACCTTGTCGTTCCTTCAAGTTGAACCATTGATTCACTGCGGCTGGCGCTCCGGCTGGTGTAAGATTGCACCACCTGGCTCGCCGCGCCGTTTTCTACGACGGTTCCTTTTTCAAGCAGCAGGCCGTGGTTGCACAACTGCTGCACCGCCGCCATGTTGTGGCTCACAAATAAAACTGTGCGTCCGCCCTTGCTCACATCCTGCATTTTCCCAAGACATTTCTTCTGGAACGCCGCATCGCCCACGGCCAGCACTTCGTCCACGATCAAAATTTCCGGCTCCAGATGCGCGGCCACGGCGAAAGCCAGCCGCATATACATCCCGCTCGAATAACGCTTCACCGGCGTGTCGAGAAATTTTTCAATCTCGGCGAACGCGACAATCTCGTCGAATTTTTTGGCGATCTCGGCCCGGGCCATGCCGAGGATCGCGCCGTTGAGGAAAATATTTTCGCGCCCGGTCAGTTCGGGATGAAAGCCGGTGCCGACTTCCAGCAGGCTGGCGACGCGGCCGCGCAAACGGATGGAACCTTTGCTCGGCTCGGTGATGCGGCTTAACAATTTCAGCAGCGTGGATTTGCCCGCGCCGTTGCGCCCGATGATGCCCAGCACGTCGCCGCGTTTGACCTCGAACGAGACGTCGCGCAGCGCCCAGAACTCCTCGACCGATTTTCGGTTTTCGGTTTTCGATTTTCGATTTTGAAAAAACGATTTCGCCCCGCCCGCGATCACGTCGCGCAGCGCCGTGTAACGTCGGCCTTCCTGCTGGTGGTGCAGGAGATATTTTTTCCCGAGTCCATTGACTTGGATGACGGCGTCGCTCATTTCGATTTTAGCTGCGGTTTCTGCCGGGCGTTTTGGTGACCAGTTTTTCCAGTTCGAGCAGGCGGAGGTTGATGCTGTTCAAGATCAATCCCAGTCCCAGCGAAAAAAACGCGAGCAGCACCAGCGCCGCCGCTAGGATGGCGCTCGGCACGGTATAGACGTAATGAAACTTGATGGATTCATAAATGGGCCGGGCGCCGACGGCGAGGCCGAGCGCGAAAAAAACCAGGCTGCCGCCGCCGAAAAATGTCAGCGGCTTGTAGGTTTTCAGGATCAAAAACAGTTTCAACAGCACGCGGCACCCGTCGCTGAACGTGTTCAGTTTGGAAAAGCTGCCTTCGCCCCGGGCGCGATACGGCGCGGCCAATTCCTGGATGACCATGCCGCGATACAGCGCCTGCAACGTCAGCTCCGTCTCCACGTCGAAGCCGCGCGCCGTGATGGGAATCTGCCGCGCCGCCGTGCGGGTGAAAACGCGGTAGCCGGAAAAAATGTCCGAGACCTGCGCACGAAACATCCAGTTGATGATGCCGCAGACGGCGCGGTTGCCGGCGACGTGCAGCGGGCGGAAGGATTTTTCACCGTGGCTGGCGAGCCGCGTGGCCACGGTCATGTCCGCGTCGCCGCGCAGGATCGGTTTCATCAGTTCGTGGACGAAGCCGGCCTCGTAAGTGTCGTCGCCGTCCACCATCACGAGGATGTCTGCATCCACGGAATCAAACATCGAGGCGACGACGAAGCCCTTGCCCTGCCGTTTTTCGCGCACGACAATTGCGCCGGCCTGCGCGGCAATGGCCGCGGTGCCGTCGGTGCAGTTGTTGTCGAAGACGTAAATTTTTGCCGGCGGCAGTTCGCGGCGGAAATCCGCGACGACCTTGCCGATGGATTTTGCCTCCTGATAACAGGGGATCACCACCGCAACGCTGGGGCTTTCTTTTGGCGAATCAGCCATAATAATTTTGAAACCGCACGGGAAACCGCGCCCGGCACGGACGCGCGTTTGAATGATGCTGCGCCAAAACGCCGCCGCTGACAAGCGCGTTGCCAGCGTGCCGGCCCGCGCCGGAAAAATTCGCGCGCGGCATTTGGTTAATTTGCACTGGTTGCATCCGGGCCGCCCGGTTTTTCGATGTGGAGCAGGCACCAGTTTTCCGCGCCCCAGGAAACCAGTTCGACGATGGGAACGGACAAAACAATTTTTGCGTGATGCGCCTGCGCCCATTCTGACAATGGAACGGAGCTGAACTCCGGCCAGACATTTTCTTTGACGACCAGCCATTCGACATTTGGATTTTCAAGAAACTGGCGGATGTCGTGGCGCGGATAAATTACCTTGCGCTGGCCGAACGGTCGCCAGAGGGAGTAGTCCGAGTCGTTCGTGCCGGCGATGAACCCGATTTCGCGCGCGGTGTCCGGCAACGCTGCACGGATCAGCGCGAGAAAATCGTTGCGGTGCGCATAGGCGGTGTAAGTGGCGGCGAGCCGCAGGAACATTTTATTTTCGGGATGCGTGCGCGCCAGCCAGCCGGATATTTTTTGCGCCGGCCAAAGCGGACGCGCCACGGAAAAAATCAGCACCGGCAAAACGGCCAACGCCGTCCACAGCAGAAAAACGCGCCACGCCCGCCGGCGCAAAAGCCGGCCTTGCGCGGGCAGCAACAGGAATGGGATGATGGCCAGCGAATAATAAGGCAGCAGCAGTCGCGATCCGGATTCCGACCCCATCTTGGCCATGAAAAAAAGGACAGACACCCAGGCCGCCAGCGCGACCGGCGGCAGCAGGGAAAACACATTTTTCATGGAACCGGCCCGCCGGAAGCCGCAGACGGAAATCCCAAGAACTATCAGCAAGGGCAGCGCGATTCCCAGTCCAAGACCGGCGCCTTCCTCGCCCGGAAGTTCGTTGAATTTGTTGTTGAGCAGACGGGGGAAGTGTTCTTTCAAAGAGTCCGGCAACGCGGCGGTCAGACTGTCGTTGATTTGATTTGAAAAAGGCAGCACGGGCGGCATGAAGGATTCCAGCAGCAGGAAGCCGTTTCCAAAAACGCCCGCCACCGGATTTTTGATCTGCACCGCATATTGATTGTTCGGGTCGCCGGTCCAACTGCCGGTGTTCAACTGGTTCAAGGCCATGATCGGCACGGCGGAAACTATCACGGCGAGCATGGCCACGGCCACGCTGCCAGGCAGATGCTTTCGCAATAGTCCCAAGGCCGGCCAGACGGCGACGAGGCAGGGCAGCGCGAGCGGCAGGTTGGAAAGTTTCACGCCAGTCATCAAGGCGGCGGCCAGCAGGGCGAGCCAGACCTCGCTCACGCGGCCCGAACGCCGCGCCCGCAAACCGAAATAAACCGACAGCAGGCAAAAAAGCGCGCCGGTGAGATCGTTCCCGATGCTGCCGGCCTGCGTCACGAACCCGTAGGCCAGCGGCAGCAGCCACATCCAGGCCCAGGCCACCTTGCGCGCCACGCCCAATTGCCGGAAGATGGAAAACAGCAGTCCCGGCATCAGCAGAAAGCCCAGCGCGTTGATCAAAAACATTCCCCCGTCCGACCGCGCCAGCGCCAGGAACGGCAGGGCGGTCCATTCCCAGCCCGCGCCGGAAAAGTTTTGCCGCTCATTGATGGTCGGGATCCAAAACCAATGGCCGGCCGCAAGCCAGTTGAGCATGCGCGGCAGCCGGTAGGTCAACGCATCAAAATTGCTCGGCGCATATAAAAAACCGCCGAGAAAAGCCAGGGCGGCGAGCAGGAGATAAACGGCCGGCAGCGGCCGGCGGAAACGGCGGGAAATTTTTTGCGGGCGGAATGACGGCGGATTTTTTTTCAGCCAGGCCAGCGCGACGAGGATTCCCGGCAGCAGCGCCAGCGCGCAGCCCGCCGGGTTGAGCCGGTGCAGGATCGCGAGCGTCCAGCCGGCGCAATTGAGCCAGACCGCGCCGATGAGCCAGAGAAGAGCAATGGTTTGCATGGGGCATTATTTTGCCCGTGCCACGGCCAGCAGGCTCTGGCCGAACGGCGGCGCGCAGATTCTGGTTTCCAGGCCATGAACCGGCGGAAAAAGAACGCGGTCAAAAAAGCGGACGGCCTGCAAATCAAGGCCGTGTTTTTTCAGCACGCAAAAACTCAGCCACCAGGCGAAGTAGCCGACAAAATTGTAATAGCGCAGCCGCACGATTTCAAAGCCGGCGGCCTCAAGTTTGCGGCGCAGTTCCGGTTTAGTGTAACGGCGGAAATGGCCTAAGTCCTTGTCAATCGGCGCGTAAATTTCCGGCCGGGCGGGGACGAAAAGACAGAGCACGCCGTTTGCCCGCGCCAGTTTCTGCCGGTAAATTGCCAGCTCGCGTTCGTCCTGCTGGATGTGTTCGAGCACATTGACGCTTAAAATGGCGTTCCACGGCGCATCGCCTTTCAGATCGTCAATCGTGCCTTCAATGATTTCATGGGTTGGAAAAGCCGCGCGCAACCGGGTGCAGAATTTTGCGTCCGGCTCGATGGAGGCCAGCCGGGTGACCGCCGGATTTTGCAGCAGCATGGCGGTGATCTGGCCGATGCCCGCGCCCACTTCCAGCACGCTTCCGCGCAAATGCCCGGAAAATTCCCGCAGCAAGGCGGCGCGGTAATTTTTCGCCTCATCCAGGGCCGCGAATTCAAAATCCTCGGTTTGCGCCGTTGCGTTGGGAAGGGTGCTCATGCGCAAATCATGCGGGAAAATTGTATTTCAAAATGCACCAGAGCGCGCGCAGGCCGTCGCGCCACCCGATTTTTTTCCCTTCCGCGTAAGTGCGTCCGTTATACGAAACGGCCACTTCGTAGACGCGCACTTTCAGGCGCGCGACCTTGGCGGTGATTTCCGGCTCGAAGCCGAAACGGTTTTCCTTGATCTTGATTTTTTGAACCACCTCGCGACGGAAAGTTTTATAGCAGACCTCCATGTCGGTCAGGTTCAATCCCGTGACCATGTTGGAAAAAGTTGTCAGCAGCTTGTTCCCCACCGAATGCCAGTAATACAAAACCCGGTGCCCGTTCGGGCTGCCGACAAAGCGCGAGCCGAAAACCACGTCCGCCTTGCCGGACAAAATCGGCGCGAGCAGCCGGAAATATTCCGCCGGATCATATTCCGAATCCGCGTCCTGGATGATGACGATGGGCGAAGTCGCGTGCGCAAAACCCGTCCGCAGCGCCGCGCCTTTGCCTTGATTCACTTCATGGCGGACAAGTTTGATGCGCGGTTCGCTTTGTGCGAGCGGCTGCAATTTTCCCCAAGTTCCATCCGTCGAGCAATCGTCCACGATGATTAGCTGCTGCACCGGTCGCTGTGTCAAAACGGTTTCGATGACTTCGCCAACCGTCGCCGCTTCGTTGAAGACAGGCATCACGACCGAAAGGCACGGCTCAATGTCGGCGTTGGATTTGATTTCGGTCATTTGACGGTTCTGTTTGCCGGAAACTGGCAAAGATTTTCAAACTATTCAATCCGCAAATGAAATTTAAGATTTGCGCCCGCGAACAAAATCGTAAATCGTAAATCACAAATCAAAAATTGAATTATGCCTTCATTCGACATTGTTTCGCAGGTCAACTCGATGGAAATCGAGAACGCCGTCAACCAGGCCAAAAAGGAACTCGCCAACCGTTTCGACTTCAAGGGAAGCAAATGGGAAATCGTTCTGGAAAAAGCCGAGATCAAATTGACCGCCGACAACGAGTTCAAAGTCAGCACGCTCAACGAGATCGTCATCGGCAAGCTCGCCAAGCGCGGCATCAGCATGAAAAGTGTGGAGCAATGCGCCCCGGACATCTCGCCGCTCGGCCACGCGCGGCAGAGCGTCAAGATCAAGAACGGCATCGAGAGCGCCGTGGCCAAGGAGATCACCGGCTTCATCCGCGACGGCAAGTTCAAGGTGACGACGCAGATTCAGGGCGACGAGGTGCGCGTGAACAGCAAGAGCCGCGACGAATTGCAGACCGTCATCGCCGCCGTGCGCGTCCATGAATTTCCCGTGGCCGTGCAGTTTGTGAATTTCAGGGATTAATAATCTTCGTCTGCAACTTTGCCAGTTAAATGAATGAACTGTCGTAACAAATTTATGTTCTTTAGCTCACACAATCACCCGACACTTGTCCACCAAATCGAGGCAACGCCACCCGCTCAACCAGGAAAGACCCTTGGATTTTAGTGACAGGTTCTTCACACGTTAAGCGTCGATAACTTTTTTCTCATTGAAACTGTTGGGGGAAAATGATTGTGAATCGGCGTGTATAAACCTTAAACTTCTTTTTCGCAGGAGTCACGGAAAGCCAGCGTTAGACTTGAACTTGTAAACATGAACCGCAAACCGTCATTGCTCGTCATTTTTTTATCGGTCTTCATTGACCTCATCGGCTTCGGCATCGTGCTGCCGCTGCTGCCCACTTACGCCGACGATAATTTCACTTCGACTTTCGCCGCAAAAGGCCTCGTCATCGGCGCCATCGGCGCGTCGTTCTCCGCCATGCAATTTCTTTTCGCGCCCGCGTGGGGGCGTTTGTCCGACCGCATTGGCCGCCGCCCCGTCATGCTCATCAGCAACCTCGGCGCAGCGGGTTCGTATGCCTTGTTTGCCGTCGCGTCCGGCATGAACGGCACGACGGGTTTGATTTGGATTCTTGTCTCGCGAATTTTCGCCGGAATCTGCGGCGCGAATTTGTCCGTCGCGTCCGCCTACATCGCGGACATTTCGCCGCCGGAAAAACGCACCGCGCGCATGGGTTTGATCGGCATGGCGTTCGGCCTCGGATTTATTTTCGGCCCGGCGCTTGGCGCGTTCACCGCGCATGAATTTGGACGGCAAGGCCCCGGCTGGGTCGCCGCGAGTTTTTGCGCCGCGAATTTCATCCTCGGCTGGTTCATCCTCGGCGAAAGCCGGAAACCAAGTTCCGAATCCGCCGCCGCGCGGCCAAAAGTAAATCAGTGGGCGCACACGCTCGCGCAACCGAAACTCGGACTGCTCATCGGCGTTTTCTTTTTTGCGACATTTTGCTTCACCTGTTTTGAATTCACCTTCCCGCTTTTTCTGCGCTACGGCTTCGGCTTTGCCAAAAACGATTATCGCGTCGGCTATCTTTTCACCTACGCCGGACTCATCGCGGCAATCCTTCAAGGTGGCATCGTCGGCAGGCTGGTCAAAAAATTCGGCGAACCGAAACTGATTTTCAGCAGCATGATTATTTTTGCCATCGGCCTGACCGCATTGCCGTTTCAAACGCACATGGCCGGCCTGTTCATTGTCCTCGCATTGCTGGCCATCGGTTCGGGACTGAACCGTCCGCCGGTTTTCGGGATGATTTCGCTCAATTCTTCCGCCGACGAACAAGGCGCGAATTTTGGCGTCGCCCAAAGTTTCGGCAGCCTCGCGCGCATCCTCGGCCCGATGTTCGCGAACATTTTTTTCTTCGTGGACATCAAATTGCCCTACCTCATCTGCGGCGGACTGGCGCTGCTCACCGCTTTGTTCGCCTGGAAATCTCTCTGCGGAGAAAATTCCGGCATTACTGCCGTTCCAAAAAAATAAAAAAGAGCGGCGGACTGACATTCACACCCGGAGTTTTTGTCAGCCCGCCGCCTTGCCGTTCACACGAACGGAAGTTTTTCAATTTCCACCGGGCGGAGGGCCGGGCGGAAAATTGTTGCCATCACCGCCACCCGGCGGCGGACCGGGAGGCATATTGTTGTCGTCACCATTTTGGGGGCCGTTGCCCCGACGATTTTGGCCGTAAGGGCCGCCTTGTCCGCCAGGACCACCGGGGCCGCCGCGCATCTGGGGGCCGCCAGGTCCGCCTTGGCGCATGGGCGGGCGCATATTTTTCAACTGATCCATTTGTTCGGGTGTGAGGATTTTTTCCAGCTTCGCCTTCGTCTCGGTTTCGAGGGCGGCGATCTGTTTCTTTTGATCGTCAGTCAGGTTGAGCTGTTCCTGCGCGCGCGGCGGCAGCAGGTGGAATCCGCCGGGAGCACCGGGACCGCCTTCGCGTGGAGGAGGCTGTTGGTTGTCAGACGGCGGCGGGACGTCTTGCGCGGAGAGCAGGCACGTTGAAGCACCGAGCGCCAGCGCGAGGAGTGTCAGTTTTGTTTTCATAGTTTTGCTTTGTTTTGTTTCGAGTGTGAATCTTTGTTACGCCGTCACTCTACCCGGCCCAACCTTAAGCGGACGTGAAGGTGGAAATAAATTTCAAAAACTTTTTACTCGCTGCTTTGAATCAAATTGAATTGACTTGTGAGCAGTTTGTGAATAACTTTTGGCAACGCCGAAACAACAAAATGATAATGATTGAAGAAATGGTTGGTGGCGGAACCGGGCTTTATACGCTCGGCGAGGCGGCAAAGTATGCCCGTATGCACCAAGTCACTCTGACGCGCTGGTTTAAGGGCGACGGCTATTGTGAAAGAGTAATTCCGCTGGAGAATGCAAAGGTCATCACATTTTTAGACTTTGTGCAAGCGTTGGCCATACGCAATTTGCGAGTTCTCTACAAAATCCCCCTTCAGGACATTCGAGATGCTGTTGACAGGGCTGTCAAAGATCATGGTATAACCCACCCGTTTGCTTACAAACACATTACCTTTTTGTTTGAAAAGAAGATTTGGATACAGCCAGAAGGAAAGGATTTGATTCAAATATCCGGCAAGGGACACGGACAAACCGGACTTACCCCAATAATTGAAAATTTTTACAAGGACATTTCCTTTGATGCGGAAACTGGGTTTGCCAGTTCTTACAAGGCATATGAAAGAACATACGCGAGTGGAAGTCATAAGATTGTAATGAATCCAAAAGTCCGCTTCGGAGAACCGATTTTGGACAATTCCGGATATACACCTGAAGCTTTATTTGAGGCGGCCAAAATTGAAGGCAGCGTGGAAGAAGCCGCGCGAAACTACGATGTTGGAGCCGACCAGATTAGAATTTGCATTGATTATTTTGACTATTTATCCGGCAGCGCAAACTAGGGCGTAAATGAATCCGAACCAGCCTGTAAAATTATTGCTGGATGAATGTCTTGGTCGCCCGTTAGTTGTAGACATAAATAAAATGCTTTCATGGGATACGCCGATCCCCACCATTCACCATCTCACAAATTATTTTAAGCCGGGAGAACTTGACCCAGATTGGATTCCAAAAGTGGCGAGCGAAGGGTGGATAATTCTTACCGCTGACAGGGGAAGGAAGGGCAAGGACAAGCTTCCGAGCATTTGTTTGGCTTACAAAGTGACTCACATTTTGATGGGAAGCTCTGTTATGAAGATGAAGCAGTATAAAAAAGCGAACGCCATCATTTCTATCTGGGAAAAAATCAAGGAATGTAGTCATGCGCCCAGAGGTTCCAGATTTATTATGAGTTCGATCAACGGTCGCACGATTCTCAAGCAGGTAATTTTGCCGACCATAGTTTTGCCGCCGCCATCGTCGTAATTGGTTTGCCCCGGTTTGCCGAAATTTCAAATCTAAAAAATCACGGCATCTAGCTTCGTTCGCTCGCTACGCGTGAACTTGCAAGTTTCGCCCATGCAGACTAACTTTCGCGTCCTATGGAAAAAGTTGTCATCATCGGTTCCGGCCCGGCGGGCTGGACGGCGGCGCTTTACACGGCGCGTGCGCAGCTCGCGCCGCTCGTGCTCACGGGCAGACAGCCCGGCGGACTGCTCACCACCACGAGCATCGTGGAAAATTTCCCCGGTTTTCCCGACGGCGTGGACGGCTACGAACTGATGACGCGGATGCAGAAACAGGCTGAACGCTTCGGCGCGAAAACCAGTTTCGGCGTCGTCGAGGCCGTGGATTTTTCGCAGCGACCTTTTCATCTGACGGTGGACGGCGAAAAAATTATTGCGGAAACTGTAATCATCGCCACCGGCGCGAGCCACAAACATCTCGGCGTGCCCGGCGAACATGAACTGGAGACAAAAGGCACGACCTATTGCGCGACGTGCGACGGCGCGCTGCCCGCGTTCCGCAACCAGCCGCTCGTCGTCGTGGGCGGCGGCGATTCCGCGTGCGAAGAGGCTTTGTATCTCACGCGCTTCGGCTCCATCGTTTATCTCGTGCATCGCCGCGACAGTTTGCGCGCGTCGAAAATCATGGCCGAGCGCGTTCACGCGCACAAAACCATCAAACCAATTTGGGATTCCGCCGTGACGGAAATTCTCGACGCGAAGCAGGACAAGGTCACCGCCGTGAAATTGAAAAATCTCAAGACCGGCGCGGAATCCGTTCTGCCGTGCGCGGGCGTGTTCATCGCCATCGGCCATGTGCCAAACACGGAATTGTTCAAAGGCGAAATCAACACCGACAAAAATGGTTTCATCGTCCCGCAGAACGGCAGCACCGCGACGAACATCCCTGGCGTCTTCGTGGCCGGCGACTGTGCCGACCATGTTTATCGGCAGGCCGTAACGGCGGCGGGCGCGGGCTGCGCGGCGGCGATTGACGCGGAACGCTTCCTTGCGGCGGAAAACCAGTAAGCCTTCGGGCCGATGAAAAAGTATTTTCACGTCATCGGCATCGGCCTGCAAAATAATTTGCAGTATCGCGTCAATTACCTCACGCGGACGCTGTTCGGCTTCATCCCGCTGTTCGCCATGCTGTCGCTGTGGCGGACGATTTACGCCGGCAACAGCGGCACCGGCGCACTCAACGGCTTTTCGCAGGCGCAGATGATTTTTTATTACATCCTCGTCGCCGTGGTGGACGTGCTCACGGCGGTCAACGAGGACGACTGGCAGATCGCCGCCGACATCCGCGAAGGCGCCATCAGCCAGTTCCTGCTCAAGCCGGTGGATTATCTCTGGTATCGCCTGTGCCTGTTTTTTTCCGGGCGCATCGCGTTCGTCGCCATGGCGGCCGTCCCGCTGGGAATTTTTATTTTCTGCTTCCGCCAATACTGCGTCGCGCCCGCGAGCGGAACCGCGCTGCTGCTTTTTCCCGTCTCGCTCGTGCTGACCGCGCTGCTGCAATTCTTCATCTCCTACGCGATGGCGATGCTCGCGTTCTGGCTGCTCGAAATTTCCACCCTCATCTTCATCCTGTTCGCGTTTGAATACGTCGCCAGCGGCCATTTGTTTCCGCTGTCGCTGCTGCAGGCCAAATTTCCCCTGCTCGAACACGCGCTCTTTCTCACGCCGTTCCCGTATCAGATGTATTTTCCCGTCGGCCTCTACATGGGCAAGATTGCGGGCGCGGACTTGTGGCACGGGCTGCTGATGCAATTCCTCTGGGTGCTGCTGGCGTATGGGCTGGCGCGCTTCATGTGGCGGCGCGGCGTGAAGAAATACTCCGCGTTCGGCGGATGAAATGAGAATTCAATCCAATCGGAAAGAAATTCAAATCGCGAAGTCCGTGTATTCCGGCTTCACGGCTTCGGTGGGCGGGAACAACATTCCGGCGGCGACGGTCGCGTTCGTTCCTTGCTCGATCAGGATGAACGATCCGGTCAGCCGGTTCGTCGTGTAGCCGTCGAAGACGATCGGCTTGGCGGTCTTGATGCGGATGATGCCGATGTCGTTGACCGCGAGCGCGGGTGGCGCGGGTTCGGGATCGAACGTCGTGAAGTTGATGCGGCTTTCAATTTGCGTGACGATGGCCTGGACGGTCTGCGTGGCGTGCTTGAGAAAATATTTTTTGTTCGCCTGCAAAGGCCGCGTGTGCATCCAGCAGATGCGCGCGTGCAAATCCGCGCTGCGTCCGGGCAGATTTTCGAGGCCGACAATCATGTCGCCGCGGCTGATGTCAATGTCGTGTTCGAGGCAAAGCGTGACGGATTGCGGGCAAAACGCTTCCGGCAGCGAATCTTTGTAAATCCAAATATCTTTGACGGTCGTCTTCACGCCGAGCGGCAGCACGACGACTTCCTGTCCCGCGCGCACGATGCCGCTGGCGATTTGTCCGCTCAATCCGCGGAAGTCGTGCAATTTTTTGTCCGTCGGATTGTTCGGGCGGTTGACCCATTGAACGGGAAAACGCAGCGTGTCCAGATTCCGGTCGCTCGCGATGTGGACGGTTTCGAGATGATCCAGCAACGTCGGGCCGCCATACCATTTGCAAACTTTTGAAAGTTCAACCACGTTGTCACCGTTCAACGCGCTCATCGGGATGAATTTCACGTCGCGGAACGCGCCGAGCTTCGGCAGAAAATCCTCGATCTCGTCGCGGATTTCCTGAAAGCGTTTTTCCTTCCAATCCACCAGATCCATTTTGTTGACCGCGATGACAAGGTGCGGAATGCCGAGCAGCGCGGCGATGTAAGTATGCCGGCGCGTCTGTTCGATGACGCCCGCGCGCGCGTCCACGAGCACGATGGAAAGATTAGCCGTGCTCGCGCCCGTGACCATGTTACGGGTGTATTGCACATGGCCCGGCGTGTCGGCGACGATGAACTTCCGTTTCGGCGTGGCGAAATAGCGATACGCGACGTCAATCGTGATGCCCTGCTCGCGTTCGGCGCGCAGGCCGTCGGTGAGGTTCGCCAGATTGATTTTTCCGCCGCCGGTGATGTCGGCGGATTTTTTCATCGCCTCAAGCTGGTCTTCCATCAGCGACTTGGAATCGTAAAGCAAACGCCCGATAAGCGTGGACTTGCCGTCATCAACACTGCCGCAAGTGTTGAAGCGCAAAAGTTCGATCGGGTGCTGCGTGTGTGGCATTAAAATAAAAGTTTAATCAATTTTCGGGATGCTGGCACGGATTTCGTCCAGCTTGTCGCGCGTGCCGTGGATGGCAGTCCAAGGATGGATGTAATTCCAGTCGAGGTCATCACCTTGAACCGCCATCACGTCGCGAATGTCATCCAAATCTTTTGAGCGCGCCCAGCGGAGCTTGGTGATGATGACATCTTCGGCGGTCAAAATGGAAACTCGCGCTTTCAAAGACGGATAATCAATCGTCAGCCGGCGGCGAAAACGCTCTTGATCGTGCGCGTCGGTGCTTAATTGAAAAATTTCGACCTTAAATTTGCCATCCTTGGCGACGAGAATATGGCGCAGCGTTCCAGTCACCGTTTCAAAACTTGCCTGCGGGTCAACATCGAACGCGTCCGTCAACGCATTGAACAAACGATCCAAGCCCGCACGGTCGGTTTCCACCACCAAGTCCATGTCCTTCGTTGAACGGGCGAACCCGTGGACGTTGCTGGACATCGAGCCGACCAGGACGTGCGGGATGGCCGCCGTTTCCAGCGCCTGCGCCACCCGCGCCATTTGTTGAACGTGGTCTTCGGGCATATCAGGCGGGACGGTAATAACCGTGGTCGGACATTTTCCAAAGATGGCGGATGCGCTGGATCAGCAAACGCTCAATCTCCGCCGGTTCGGCATTGGGATTTTTCAATTGCACCCCAAGCTTCATGCGTTCAACGGCCTGATCGTAAAGCCGCACGCCGTCCAAAATACGCTCCTCCGGCGGCGTGCGCCGGGCGCGCAGCACCCGCTCGCGGTAAAGCGCGTCGGCCAGAGGCTGGAATTCGCTGTTCATGTCAAGATTCGGCTAATGCCGCCACTGCCGCGCCCGCCAACCGGCGTGGATTTGCCGTCATCAACACTGCCGCAAGTGTTGAAGCGCAAAAGTTCGATTGGGTGCTGCGTGTGTGGCATTTGCAATGAATGGACAATTGTAATTATGGTTTGAAATCTACCAAGTTAAAATTAACTTTCGCTTGGTGTTTTTGCTTGAGGTGAATTTTTTGCAGCTTTGATAGCGGCGTGCGCCTTCCAAGCTGATTTGGCAACATCTTTCAAAGCCTCATCTCTATTTTTTGGAATCAAAGAAATTATATGTGCGCGTTCAGCTTCTGGAAAATCCAACCCAGAAAGCATACGGTCAAGAATTCCTTCCGCTCTTTTTCGAGTCAAAAATAATTTAATCTGCCCGCTTGCAAACGAATCTTCTTTAATCGAAGAAATTGGTGGCGTGTTAAGATAACGAATGTTGTATGAACGAAAACCGTAGGTGCTTGTTTTAGATTCGACCACTTCGGCTAAATCTCCCCAAGCCCAAACAAAATCTCCGGTCATTACCTTTTCCGCCTTTGATTCATCAATCAAACTCTGGGGCACAGTATTTGAGTCATGCATTTCCCTCAAATGTTTGTTGATACCTTCGGGGACGATATTCAATGAGATTTGACAACGCACGACGAGAGCCACGCATAGCAACCCCACGCGACTAATACCGCGCCAAGCTTCTGCTTTTTCAAAATTATGGCTGTTGTCATCCGCCGTAAAATGGATGTCTTTGGACATGCCGTAAGCGTGAATATAAGATTTCCCGATTGCTGTGAATTCGCTTGGCAGACAAAGGGAGACAATCTTTTTGTAACGCGTGCGAAAACTTGAAAATCGGAAACCATTTTTTGCCCAGGTTGAATTCAATGCTTCTGGTTTTTGCAAATACCAACGCCGTTTTGGGTCAAGGCCGTTTTGTTCAAGTTGACGAATAGCTTCCGAGGTAATTTCTATCGAGTAGTTTGTATTTGAACTTTCGAACGCGTAAAATTCTTTCCTGTCCTCCTGCGCTTGAATACTTTCATGCAAATCCCGCAGCAGGAAAAAATCACGATAGTAAATTTCTTCGTCTGTTTGACTGAAACAAATTAATTCGACAAGCGTTTCAACGAGTTTTCGAGCGCGAAAACTCTGGTCGTCAATAATGCTCTCGAACAAGACTCGTTCAAGCTGCTCCTCAACTTTTTCGCCGCCCTTTGGATCGCTTAAATATTCCTGCCATAATTGTATGCTGACTCCTGCTTTTTGAACTTCATCAAGCACACGGTATAGATATACATCTTTTGATTTATTTTGTGAAAAAGGCGCAGCAAAACGAAAATTTAATTCATCAATTTTTAGGTGCTTTCTTAAATCGTTTGTGGCGCGAAATGCAACTTTTGAAAGAAATTCAGTGAACTTTTTGGAATCATCAAGTTCTTGCTCTGTCGGATACTTGCTCATATTCGCGGACGGTATTAGAAATACCCAGCTTTCTTACGGTCTTCCATCGCCGCTTCACTCGCTTTGTCGTCGGCGCGCGAGCCGCGTTCAGTCACGCGCGCGGCGGAAATTTCCGCGATGATGTCGTCAACCGTGTAAGCCTTCGATTCAATCATGCCCGTGCTGATCATGTCCGCAATCGTGCGCACGCGGACAATCATTTTCTTGACCGGCTCGTTCGGTTTCGGACGCGCGCCATCGTAAGGGTCGGGCTTGCCGTTGTCGGTGTGCGGCGGCGGAACGGGCAGCCATTGTCCGCCGCGACGGAAACATTCGCGCTCGTGGCTGAAATAAATGTTCGGCACTTCGAGCTTTTCCTTTTTGATGTATTCCCAAACGTCCATCTCCGTCCAGTTCGAGAGTGGGAACACGCGCATGTTTTCGCCGGGATTCACGCGGGCGTTGTAAAGATTCCAGATTTCCGGCCGCTGATTTTTCGGATCCCACTGGCCGAACGAATCGCGGAAGCTGAAGAAGCGTTCCTTTGCCCGGGCTTTTTCCTCGTCGCGCCGCGCGCCGCCGATGGCACAATCGAATTGAAATTCCTCAATCGCGCCAAGCAGCACGGGAATCTGCAATTTGTTGCGGCTGATTTCGCCGGGCGCGAGAATCGCGAGACCTTTTTTCAAAACGTCGTCCACCGTGCGAACGATGAGCTTTGCGCCGAGTTCCTGCGCGCGACGGTCGCGAAATTCAATCAGTTCGGGAAATTCGTGGCCGGTCTCGATATTGAGAAACGGCATCGGGATGTCGGATGGACGAAACGCCTTTTCCGCGAGGCGCAAAAGACAAATGGAATCCTTGCCGCCGGAAAAGAGCAGGGCCGGACGCTCGAACTCGGCGGCGACTTCACGCATGACGTGAACCGCCTCGGTTTCGAGATACTGCAAATGGTCTAAATGATAGGAACTCATTTTGTAGTCCGCAGATTAACGCAGATTGACGCAGATAAAACTCAAAAAATAAATCTGCGTAAATCTGTGAAATCTGCGGATGAATCAGGTTTTCGCCACGGCTTTCCCGCCCCAGGTTGCGTGCAAGCCGCACTCGCGTTTGTCGTCGGCCTTGGCGGGATCGAAATAATCCCATTCGTTCGGTAGATGATGCTGCTTCAAATAATTTTCCATGTCCGCGTCGCTCCAATAAAAAACCGGGCTGACTTTCAACGCGCCGAAATTTTTATCCTCGCTCACGATGTCGAGTTCCGCGCGGTTTGGATTTTGAACCTTGCGCAGCGCCGTGATCCAAACCGTCGGCGCGAGTTCCTTCATGCCGCGCTGAAACGGTTCGAGCTTCATCACCGCGCTGAATTCCTTCAAAGCGGCTTCATCGTCGGTGGACGGAATCTCGCCGTAAATCGCTTCACGATGCGCGGCGGAAATTTTTGGCAGAAACGGTTTGAGATTTAGTTTGAGCAATTTTTTCAACTGCTCGGCGTGCTTGTAAGTCGCCGGACGATTGTAGCCGTGGTCAACCCACAGCATGGGAATGTCCGCCTGCGCTTGCGTGGCGAGATGCAAAACGACCGCCTCGTAAGGACGAAAATTCGTCGAGACAATCGCGCGGCCTTTGGCTTGCGCAATGGCCCACTTCACAATTTCGAGCGGCGATTTATTTCGCAGATCGGCGTTGGCTTTGGAAATTTGGTCGGGAGTCATTTTACTTTTTTGCGAACCAGTTTGTATCCGAGATATTCCGGCAAATTCTTATCACACCAAGCACGATATTCCGCCATTGTGTCGAACACCCGCCAAGGCGTATCGTCAAGAACAGGTTTGTAAATGCGGCAAAAGCCGTATTTGATACGCTGCGCCAGCGGACGCGCCATCTGTCGGCGGCATTCTTCGCGGAGATCCTGCCAGGACTCATCTTTTTTAGTTTGTTCAGCGTCATTTCAATTTTTCTCCCGGCAAATTGTCCAAATCGGCGAGGTCTTTGTTTCTGCCGCTGACGCGTTTGTTCGTTTTCAAATCCGTCAGGCAAATCATTTTCACCGGCTGGCCGTCAATCATCGTTTCCACGCGACGCGGATACGCCTGTGCAAATTCCAAGCCGCTAGCCTTCTTAAAAATCTCGATTTTATTCGGAACGCCACCCAAAAAAACCGACTCGTTGTTTTGTAAAAACTTTTTGTCCAGGCCTGCCAGGTCTTCGCCAAAAAAATTCCGAATGGCAGCCAGCAATCGCTCAAAATTTTCATCCGAGACTGCAATCCAAAAATCAATATCCTCGGTGAAGCGATGATAGCCGTAATGATTTACGGCATAACCGCCGACGAGAAGATATTCAACTCCGGCGCGGTTTAGACACGCCAAAAACTCGCGGAATTCGGGCGTTAATTGCCTCTTCGCCATAATTCAAAATTCTCAAATCTTCCAGCGCTTCCATCCGTTCCTGTGGCGTGCGCGACTGCCAGTAGGTGCGCAATTCCGCGTCCGCCTCGGCGAATGTATATTTGCCGAAGGTCTGGTAATTCTCATGTCGTCGGGTTGAATTCATGCGCTCTCGATAAAACTATTTTACCAAAATTGATTTCAATTTGCAGCAACAGATTGCGTGTTCAAAAACACCCGGTCGCACCAGTCGCCGAAGTGTTCGCCGGGATTTCTTTCCTTCGCAAAACGCACAAGCACAGGGCGCAATTCATTTTCGATGTCCGGGTCTTTGACGGTTTCTTTCCAGACGCGGTTGAGCCGTGTGCCGGTCGCGTTCGCGCCGAGCCAGACTTGGTAGCGACCCGGCGCTTTGCCGACGAACGCGATTTCCGCCATGTAAGGCCGCGCGCAGCCGTTCGGGCAGCCGGTCGAGCGAATAATTATTTCTTCGCCGCCGAGGCCGACTTCGTCGCAAAGTTTTTCGATGCGGTCAATCAAGCCGGGCAGCATCCGTTCGGATTCCGCGAGCGCAAGGCCGCACGTAGGTAACGCCGGGCAGGCCATCGAAGCCGCGTGCAAAATGCTCGCCTGATTTTCCGTTTTCACGCCATGCGTCGCGAGCAGGGCGGTGATAGCAATTTTTTCTTCGTGATTGGCGTTGGCCAAAACCACGTTTTGGTTTGCCGTCAGGCGAAATTCGATTTTTGGAAATTTTTCCGCGACATCGCGCAACGCGATTTTTTTTGCGTCTTTCACGCGGCCCGACTCGACGAACAAAGTGAAAAACCATTTTCCATCCACGGCTTTGTGCCAGCCGAGCAAATCGGCGGTCGTCGTGAACTTGTAAGGCTTCGCGGGCGCGAATTTTATGTTCGCGCGCTTTTCGACTTCGGTGCGCGTCCAATCCACGCCGCGTTCTTCCACGACATATTTGAGGCGCGCGTGTTTGCGGTCGGTGCGGTCGCCGAAATCGCGATGGATCGTCAGCACGGCTTTCGCGACGTCCACGAGTTTGTCCGGCGTAAAAAATCCGAGTTCACTCGCGAGGCGCGGATAAGTTTGCTTGTTGCCGTGCGTGCGTCCCATGCCGCCGCCAACGACAAGATTGTAGCCGACAAGCTGGTCGTTCTCGACAACCGCGATGAGGCCGAGGCAGTTGGTGAAAACGTCCAGATCGTTCACCGGTGGAATGACGAACGCGACCTTGAATTTTCGCGGCAAATAAGTTTTGCCGTAGAGCGGGTCAACAAAATCTTTGTTGAACGGGTCGTCCGTCTTGAGTTGGAAACCGTCAATCCAGATCGAGTAATAGGCCCGGGTCTGCGGCTTCAGCGCATCGGCCACGCGCACGCAATCCCGATAAACTTCTTCGCGCGCCTTCGTGTAAGCGGGCGTGGGCGGCGCGAGGACGTTGCGGTTCACGTCGCCGCAGGCCGCGAGCGTGGAGAGCAGCGACTCGTTGATTTTTTTTACGAGACGACGCAAGTTCGCCTTCACGACGCCGTGGAACTGGATGCTCTGCCGCGTCGTGATGCGCAAAGTGTTGTTGCCGTAAAGCCAGGCAAGCTCGTCGAAAACGAGCCATTGTTTCGCGGTCATCACACCGCCGGGGATGCGCCCGCGGATCATCATGATAAATTTCTTGCCGCCCGAACGCAAATCGCGGTCGTCCTGCTGGTAAATGCCGTGGAATTTCAGGAACTGGTTGTCGTCGCCGGAAAAAGAGTCGGCGGTCCCATTGTCGAGGGTCGTGGCAATGGTGCCGGCCAAGGTCGGGATGGCGGCCTTGATTTCTTCGTTGTGTGTCAGCTCTGCTGGCGCTGTATTGCTCATAAGCGAATTGTCAGGATAGCTTGCCGCGTCGCATTGTTCAAGCGCAGCTTTGGTGCGCCGAGCAATGCTCGGCGTTCCGCTTCACGTCGCCGGCACGAATTTTTGCAGCAATTTCGTCAGCCCAAACAGCGCGAGCAACACGATGCTCATCCAGCGCGAACAATCCGGCGCGATTGCGAGCCAGTCCACGAACACGATGCCCGCCAGCAGATTTGTGACAATCCAGCCGACGTTGATTCCGCCGCCGATGAAAATAGGCCGCACGCAACGCGCCACCCACAGCAACAGCACGATGGAAATCCAGATTGCGCGCGGGCGGAATTCGCCGACGTTCATCGTCATCGCGAGGATGATTGGTGCAGCGAGCAGGAGCAGCGGCCACAGGGGAATCGTCGCGCGAAAACTTTCGCGCCGGGCGACGTAGCTCAATCCGACGATGTAAAACGCCAGCGCGACTCCGCACCAGATTGAATTTCCGTGCAAGCCGTTCGCGGCGGTCGCGCCGGCGATGACATAGACCCAGAAGCGGCACGCGCCCATCAGCCATGGCGACGCGGTGAGAAATTTGTGCGTCCAGTCATAGAGCAAAATGAAGAGCGCGAGAATAATTCCGGCGGCGGCAGCAGCCTTGCCGCAAAAAAACAGCGGCAAAATTCCGAGCGCGAGCTGGCCGAGGCCGAGTTTCCAGACGAGCGCGGCGGAAATTTTCCCGGCGGGAATCGGGCGTTCGGCGCGGCGCTGCCGGTCGAATTCCTCGTCGAAGGCGTCGTTCAAAAACATTCCGCCGGTGTAAAGCGCGCTCACGCCGAGCAGCAGCAGCGGCAGTTTCCAATAATTTCCGCCGCCGGAAAGCCACCAGCCCGCGAGGCAGTTTGACCAGACGGTCGGCAGATTCGACACGCGGCCCAAGATGAGCAGCGTGCGGAGTCGTCCGGCGAAATTTTGATTCATCGCGCGAAGGAAAACAGAAACGGGCGCGGCTGAAAAGATTGTTTGGAGCGGATTGAAGGAAATGCCATTTGCAAAGGGAATCAGACCGTGCCAAAAGGCGCAGGCGACTTGTCAGGAGACATCATGATTATGAACATTCTTTTTCACTCATGTCTTAATGCCTGGAGCGGGTCGAGTTTCGCGGCGCGTTGCGCGGGCAGCAGTCCCGCCACAAGTCCGATGAAGGTCGCGAATAAAATCACGCCCAATGCGAGGGTCAGGGTGACGACAAAAAAATCACCGCGCGCGGGAATGTCCCGATACCGCGAATAAATGTGCATGACTTGATTCAAGCCCAGCCCGATCAGCCAGCCGAGAATCAGGCCGATGACGCCGCCGATGAGTCCGATGAAGCCCGCTTCCATCATGAACATCTGCCGGATTTCGCCGCGTGACGCGCCCATGGCCTTGAGGATGCCGATTTCGCGGGTGCGTTCATAAATGGCCATGACCATCGTGTTAGCAATGCCGATGGTGGCCACGAGGAGCGCGATGCTGCCGATGAGGGTGAACATCACGGTGATGGCGGTCACCACCCGGTTGGCGACTTGGACAACAATTTCCAGCGACTGCACTTGAAAGCCTTCCTTCCGAAATTGCGCCGTCAACGCGATGGCGCGGGTCACGTCCGTCGAGCGGATGGTCACGAAGTCGTAGCCTTCGCGTTCGAGCGTGTTCGTGGTGTTGAACCACCAGTTTTTCATGGCGACGCGGTCGGCGATGGAGACTTGAATGTTGCGCGAGCGTTCCTGGGAAATGCCCTGCACGCGCAGAGGGTAGCTTTGAGTTTCACCGCGCGAGGTGCTTAAAATGGCTTCCACATTTTGCCCGATCATGCCGGCAAAATTATTGCTCGAAATGCCGAGGGACTGCGCGGCGCCCTGGCTTAAAATAATTCCGCCCGATTCAGGAAGCTCCAGCGAACCGGCGACCGGCTCCGGCAGTTCCTGGAAAAAATTCGGGCGCATCGGTTCCGCGCCGCTCATACGCACGTCTTGATTTGTGCCATTGAATTTCAATTCCAATCCCACCGAGCCGGGCAAATTGACTTCGGGAATGATCTGGGTGACGCCGGACAATTTCTTCCAGCGGGCGACATCCTCTGCGGTGATGATTTTTTTGCGTGTTGCTGTCCCAAAAAAATCGAATCCGCCGGGCGGGCCGAATCCACCGCGTCCGCCGCCGGGCGGAGTCACTGTGAGGCGGTCAAGGCCGATGGACGCAAATTGGCGGTTGATCTGTTGCCGCACACCTGAAGCCAGCGAAACCATGATGACAATGGTCAACGTGCCGACGACCACGCCCAGCGAGGCGAGCGCGGAACGCAATTTTCGGCGACCGATATTGGACAATGCCGTGCGGATTTGATCCTGGATGGTCATGCGGTTTTTTCCATGCGGCGCATAGTTTCGATATGCTGAACGCTTCCATCGCGCAAATGGATGATGCGGTCGGCGCGCGCGGCAATTTCCGGGTCATGCGTGACCATGATCATCGTCAGCTCCTGCGTCTTGAGCAGGCCGCACAGCAAGTCGAGGACGGCCCCGCCGGTTTTCGAGTCCAAATTTCCGGTGGGTTCATCCGCAAGCAACAGCAAGGGACGATTGGCCAGCGCGCGGGCGATGGCGACGCGCTGTTTTTCGCCGCCGGAAAGTTCATTGGGCTTGTGCAATTTTCTTGCCGCGAGGCCGACGGATTCGAGCAGCGCCGTCGCCCGCTCGCGCCGCTCGCGCCGGGGAATCTCGGCAAGCAGGAGCGGAGCTTCCACGTTCTCCAGCGCTGTGAACGTGGGCAGCAGATTGAAACTTTGGAAGATGAAGCCGACCCGCCCGCGACGATAGCGCACGAGTTCCTGTTCGGAAGCGGTGCCGAGCGACAAGCCGTCCACGCGAATCTCACCGCTGCTCGGACGATCCAATCCGCCGATGAGATTGAGCAAGGTGGATTTGCCGGAGCCGGACGGCCCGACCAGGGCCGTGAATTCGCCGGGCGGAACCGCGAGTTCAACTTCCGACAGCGCGACGACGACGGCTTTTCCCACGTTATAGCGTCGCGTCAGTTTGCCGGCGTGAATGAGAGCGTCGTTCATGAAATGGTTGCATGCGGCAAGAGTTTGGCCGTGTTTGCCCGCGCCATTGCGGCCGGGCGGCCTGTGGATTTCGCACTTCGATCATTGTGTTTCTGCATCGTGCTTCGAGCCGGACGGTTCGTCCTTTCGTCTTTCGACGGAAAGACCATTCACCGTCCGACTCGCACCATGACACGTTGCCTGCGGATGGCAGGAGACAAACTCTAATTCAACAGGCCGCCCATGATCGCAATGGCCTCCTGACGCGTCGTAAGCACGGCGCGCAAATCTTCCTGCGCTTTGGCGAGTTCGGCGAGTTTTTGCTTGCGGACGGCCTGCAGTTTGGCAATCAAGGTTTTGAGTTGTGCCGCTGGCGCTTTGTCTTCAATCGCCTTTTGCAATGCCTGCGACTCGGCGCTCGGCTGGCCGAACATGCTTGCGAATCCGCCGCCGCCGCCGCCGCCGCCGCCACGGCCACCGCGCATTCCGCCCATGCCCATCATTCCGCCCATGCCGCCGCCATCGGCCATGGTGGCCATGCGGGCTTGCGACACGGCGGAAATCCGCTCCTCAATGAGCGTCCATTCAGTGTCATTGGTGACCTCCATCTGCTCGCGATACGCATCGTTCATGCGTTGTTGCATCTGCTTCATCATCTCCTGCGGATCCATGCTTTGAAAGTCCATGCCACCGCCGCCGCCAAAGCCGCCCTGCGGTTGCGCCAGGGCTTTTCCGCCCAGCGAGAGCGAGAAGGCCGCTGCGGCCACCGCCATCAATAATTGCAATTTTTTCATAATGTTTTTGTGTCTGGTTGTTTTTTTGTCCGTTGCTGGTTATGACAGCGCGGACGGTGATTTGTTACGGAAATTTTTGCGGCGGGCCGCCGTTGAACCGGGAGCGGACGAACTGCTGCTGTTCTTTTTCAATCTCCGCAAATTTTATTTTCTGCTCCGGCGTCAATTCCTGTTCGATCCGCGCGTTGCAATTGGACAGCGCCAGCCCCATCTGGTCGCGCATCGCGGGGCCGAAACTGTTCATGCTGTCCCGGATGATGGGCGCGATTTTTTCGGATTGCGCGGCGGTCAGGTTCAGCCGGTTTTCCAGATCATGCTGCCAATGCCCCGCCATCGCCTCCGGCTGCATGACGCGCATCATCATGTGCCTGCCGATCTGCGCGGCAAGAATCCCGCCGGTGACGACGCCCGCCAGAAACAGCGCGGACAGATAAACGATGATTTTCCATTTGCTCATATTTTTCACGGGACGAACTGGACGGCCTGCGCCAGGTTCGCGAGTGCAGCCGCCCCCGGCACTTCGCGGGCGTTGCTCAACTGGCTCCAGCCAATGCTCGCGACCATGACCACAACCGCGCAAATCACCGCGCGGCGGAAAAAACTCGCCAATTGCAACAATTCCAATTCTGCTTCCGGCGCGGACGAACGCCACCCGGCCAGTATCCGCGCCTCCAATGGAAACGGCATTGCACCGGGCGTTTCGCGCCGCGACTGGGCCGCCGCCTTGAGCAGGCGCTTCAAGATATGTTCATCGCGGTTCATATTTTAATCATACATCAGATGGCGAAAATGTTGTTTCAATTTCTGGCGCACGCGAAAATCCCGCACGCGCACGCGCAGATGGCTCCAGCCCATCATCTGCGCCACTTCCTTGCCGGACCGCCCTTCCAGATGCAGCAGCGTCACCAGCACGCGTTCCACCGGCTCCAGCCGCGCCATCAGCTTCTCTACAATTTCCCGCGTCGCCAATGCGTCCGACGCGTCCAGGTCATTTTCCGTCGCCGCCAAAGTTTCCACCACGAACCGCTCCTCATCGCCCAAATCCGCCCAGCGCAATTCCGGCCGCACGCGCTCGGCCTTGATCTGGTTGATGCAGGTGTTGATCGCAATCCGCGACACCCAATGTTCCAGCGGAACCGCGCCGTTAAATTGATCAATCTTGGCAAACACTTTCACAAACACCATCTGCACCAAATCCTCTTCCGCCGTGCGTTTCGGCAGATGCGCCCGCACCAGCTTGAGCACCAGCGGATACAAATGCTGCATGAGCCGCCGCGCGGCGTCCTCGTCCCGCTGGCGGACGCGCTCCACGCAGGCCGCCAGATCGGAACCTGGATCGCTCATGCCGCTGACAGACACACGCTGCTCATACGCGGCTGATGACAGCCGCTGCGCTGAAATTGTTTCAGGCATTTGCAAATAATTTTCGTGGAAATGGAATCTGCCCGCCATTATGGAATGCACCGCCGCCAAATCCAACCCGCTTTTTCCACGGGTAGTGGGCCAGTTTGATTTTTTAATCAGGCCGGGATTTCCCAAGTCCGCCGTTTAATTTGTCGGCGAGTCCACGTTCGGCGAGACGCGAGAGCGTCCAGCCGTATTCGCCCGCGAGTTGCCCGACGACGCTTTGCGATTTCAATTCAGGCGGCAGCACTTCCCAAGTGTAGGTTTCGATTTCAAGGTGCGAACACATTTTCGGATTTTCAGCGAGCAAATCCAAGACGCCGAGCAGATGGTCGCTGGTGTTTTCAAACGGCAAAATTGCCGGCGCGTGCAGCGGGACGTGGAAATGGATGCGCCATTCGGCGGAGTGACGGGTGACAAGTGGCGAGTGACAAGAAAGGGCGTCGGGCAGGTCGCGGAAAAATTTCAGTTTGCCGTTCGCGTCGCGCGCGATGACTTGGTGCAGATAAACGTCGTCGACAAAATTTTTCAAGGCGGCACGCGCTTCGCGGGTCGGCCTGGTTTTGAGCGCGGAACTCAAATGCAGCTTGCTGATCTTGATTCCGGCCTGTTGCAGGGCGGCGAGGGCGTTTTGCGGTTCTTCAAATTCAATCGCAAAATGGCAGGTGTCGTAATTCACGCCGAGAAATTCGTCGAGGCGCGGATCGTTTTTGTGTTCGTCGCGCAGTTGCTCAAAAAATGAAATCGTCTCGGCGGAATTTTCCAGCAGGCCGAGCGGTTCGGGTTCGAGGCCGAGATGCAATTTGCGCTTTGATTTTTCACTGGCGCGGGAAATGTGCTCGACGCAGCGGAAAAGATTTTTGCGGATTTGGATTTCCTGTTCGCGAGTGGAAATAAATTCCTTGAACGAGCCAGGCACGGTGCTGACGCTGCCCTCGACGCCGGCCGGCAAAAGTTCCGCGAGCAAATCAAACAGCAGGTTTGTGTATTCGAGCCGCGCAGGCGAAGTCCAATCGGGGCGATAAACCTGCTCCTTGACGCGCGCGCCGTGAAACTGGCCGTAGGGAAATCCGTTGATCGTGAAAACGTAGCAGGAGTTTTTTTCGAGCCAGCGGCGGAATTCCAAAAGTGTTTTGCGTTCGGACAATTCAACGGCGGCCCGGTTGCTCAAGCGCAGGCCGATGGCGAACGGCTTTTGCGGGCAGACTTTTTCGCGCACGGCGGGCGCGTTTTTTTTGAGCGAGTCAAACGTTTCCGACCAGGTTTCGCCGCGATGGATGTTGGTGCAGTAGGCGAGGTGCAGGCCGTGGTTCAGTTTCATGCTTCGGAAAAAAGATGCGCGGAACCCCGGATTTTGCAAGGTGCAAACACCATTGACAGCCGCGCCGATGCGGTTTAGTCTCAAGAAAACTGCATCAGACCATGTTACTCCGCATTTGTTTAATTGTGGCCATTTTGGCCGGACTCGGCGCCGGCGGGCTGGGATATTATGAAGTGTCCACGCAAATTCCTTTGTTGACCGGGCAGCGTGACGCCGAACACAAGGCCAAGGTTGATGAAATCAGCGCCCACAACAAAACCAAGGCCGAACTGAAAAAAACGCAGGGCGAACTCGCGCAAACGAAACAGGAACTTGCCAGCACGCAAAGCGAGCGCGACAAGGCCGTCGCGCGGGCCGAGGCGCAATCCAAACGCGCTGATGACCTTTCCGACAAGCTGGCCAAGGCCACGCAGGATCGCGACGTCGCGCAAAATCAACTGGCCGCTTACAAGGCGACCAGTTTGACGCCCGATCAAATTCTCCAGTTGACCAAGCAGTTGAAGGACGCCAACAACGAAATCACCGCCATCAACGGCGAAAAGGCGGTTTTCCAGCGCAAGCTCATGGAAAAAACGGTGGAGCTGGCATCACTCATTGGACCGAACACTGACATCCTGCTGCCGGCGGATTTGAAGGGCAAGGTTCTGGTCGTGGATCCCAAGTGGGATTTCGTGGTGCTCAACATTGGTGACGATCAGGGAGTCATTCCGGCCGGCGAAATGCTCGTCAGCCGCGAAGGCAAGCTGGTCGCCAAGGTGATCATCAGCAATGTTCAAAAAGACCGCTGCATCGCCAACGTCGTTCCGGGCTGGAAACTGGGCGAGGTTTTTGAAGGCGACGAAGTCACCCCGGCGCACCCGGCTTCCTGAAATGAATTTCCGGGTTGCGCATCTGCTGCTTTTCATCGCGCTGCTCTCGCTGGCCGCAATGATTTCAGGCTGCGCCACCACCGAATCGGACAACGATTCCGTCCGCCCGTGGAACGCGCCGCAAACCTGGGAAAACGGCATGGGCGGCATGGGACTGGACACCATGCAGCATCCCTAAAATTTCCGGCGCACGCAGCGGGACGGCGTGAAAATGAAATTCACCCGCGCATCGTGCGGCTCCGCCGGGATTTTTTCCAGCAGTTGAAAATCATGGCACACGCCGCATTTTATCCCGCCGGCTTTTTCCAGCAGCCGGTCATAAAAACCCCTGCCGCGACCAAGCCGGTTGCCGCGCGAATCAAACGCCATTCCCGGAACGAGAACCAGGTCAAAATTTTCCAGCGGAATTTCAACGCAGCTTGAAGCCGGCTCGCGCACGCCGAATTGTCCGGCGATGATTTCGGCCTGCAAATTTGTCAACCGCCGCGCGCCGTAAGTTTTTTTCGCCGCGTCGAAAAAGGGCAGCGCCACGGTTTTTCCCGCCGCCAGCGATTCCGCCAGCAGCGGCCAGACATCCAGTTCATCCGGCAGCGGCGCGAAAAATAAAATCATGCGTGCGCTGGACATCTGCGCCTTCAGCCGCTCACAAAGCTCGATGGATTCCACCGCCCGCACCGCCGGGGAAATTTTTTCCAGCATGGCGCGGATTTTTGCGCGCAATTCGGTTTTGGAATCCTGGATGTTCATTTCGATTCCCTGCCGCGCAGCCTGGAAAATTCCGCCCGCCATTTCTCGACGCGCTCCTTGATTTTCTTTTCGACGCCCTGATCGGTCGGCTCGTAATAAATTTTGTCCACGCCGAGATAATCCTGCGCGACAAAATGATTTTCCCCCTCGTGCGCGTATTTGTAGCCGGTGCCGTGGCCGAGTTTTTTCGCGCTCTTGTAACTCGCGTCGCGCAAATGCTCCGGCACGGCGATGGTGCGGCCGGATTTTACATCTTCGAGCGCAGCGGCAATCGCCATGACCGCGCTGTTGCTTTTGTTCGCGGTGGCAATATAAATCGTCGCCTCGGCCAGCGGAATTTGCGCCTCCGGCCAGCCGACAAATTCCGCCGCCTGCAACGCCGAGTTTGCCAAAACCAAAGCCATCGGGTCGGCGAGGCCGACGTCTTCCGCCGCACAAATAATAATTCTTCGCGCGATGAAGCGCGGGTCTTCGCCGGCGTGGATCATTTTGGCGAGCCAGTAAAGCGCGGCGTCCGGGTCGCTGCCGCGCATGGATTTGATGAACGCGGAAATCGTGTCGTAATGCGCGTCGCCGTCGCCGTCATAAACGACGGCTTTTTTCTGGATGCTCTGCTCGGCGACTTCGAGTGTGAGGTGGATGACGCCGGCTTGTGGGACAGTGCTTCCAGCCTGTCCGGGTGGGAGGGGGATTTTTGAATTTTGGTTTTCCCCTTGGCCTCGGACAGGGTGGAAGCACTGTCCTACGCTCGGTGCCGTTGTGAGCACGGCAATTTCCAAAGCGTTCAACGCTTTCCGCGCGTCGCCGTCCGAGATTTTCGCAAGATGACGAAGCGCATTTTCATCGGCAGAAATTTTCATGTAACCTAGCCCGCGTTCTTCGTCGGCCAGCGCGCGTTGCAAAAGTGAAAACAATTCTTCCTCGCTCAACGGACGCAGTTCAAAAATTTGCGAGCGCGAGACGAGCGGCGAGTTGACGAAGAAAAACGGATTGTGCGTCGTCGCGCCGATGAGCCGGATGACGCCGCTTTCCACGTCCGGCAGCAGCACGTCCTGCTGCGCCTTGTTGAAGCGATGGATTTCGTCAATGAAGAGAATGGTTGATTGACCTGTGTTTTCAAGCCGGTTTGCCGCGGCGGACAAGACGCGCCTCATGTCGGCGACGTTCGATTCCACGCCGCTCAATCTTTCAAATTTTGATTTCGTCTGGCGTGCGATGATTTGCGCGAGCGACGTTTTGCCAGTGCCGGGCGGGCCGTAAAAAATCAGCGACTGGATTCTGTCAGCTTCAATCGCGCGGCGCAGCAATTGTCCCGGCGCGAGAATGTGGGTTTGTCCGGCGTATTCATCAAGGTTGCGAGGGCGCATTCGCGCGGCGAGCGGCTTATTGCGAAAATCTTCCGGCGCGGGCAATGACTTTTCTTCCGGCAATTTTTCTGCCGGAGCGGAAAATAAATCGTCGCGCGCCATTTCGTGAAATTAGCACCGTCGCGCGCGATTGCCCAAAATAAAAATTCAACGCAGGGTTTCCAAAAGCAGCCCGGAAGCGGGCGGCAAAATCATTGCTGCATCACATTGCTGCATCAAACGGTAGTAAATGACGGGATTGTCCGAATCGAGATTGATGGTTTGTTCCACGTTAACGGGACTGTAATCCTGCAAGGGTTGCCATTGGATCGGCGGTGACAGGCTGGTCGCGTATTGTAATTGATAATCGTTTCCGGGATTGGCGTAAAGCGTAAGCGAGCGGCCCTGGCCAACGTCGGCGTTCGCCTGGAGCAGAGGGTTGAGACCGACAATGATGACTTCGCCCGGTTCCGCCGTGGTATTGGAAAAAATCGAGCCGTCCGGCTTGTTGGCGGATACGCCGGAAACGGGCAGGGCGACAAACGCCGAGGACTGGCTGTCCGCAGCCTGAAAATTTAACACGGCCACGGGACTTGTTCCCGCCAGCACACTGGCGTTGGCGGTCCAAAGCTGGATGACCAGATTCGTTCCTTGATTCAACAGGGTGCCGCCGGCCACCGGCGGGTTAAAGATCAACGTGGGATTGAGCAGCCGTTCTCCGGGCCAGTTCACATTGAAAGCAAGGTTGGTGACGCCTTGGTTGGCGGTTAACATCACCATCAGACTGCCGAACTGTCCAGTTTGCACAGGCGTGGATCCCAGCCCCACATCAAGATAGTCCGACACGGTCACGACCAGATTGATTTGCGTGCTGGCGTCTGGATTGGTGAGGTCGGTGACGATGACCGTAATGGAACTGGTCGTGCCGGCATCGTCCGGGCCGGGTTTCCACGACAGGACGCCGGTGGCGGGATCGATGCTGGCGGCGGCGGGCGCGCCGGACGCGAGGGTGAAGACGACTTGGTCGCCCGCCAGCGCCGAAGGCATGGTGTTCAAGTTCAGGCTGTGATTGGGATCAACTTGGTAATCGCCGAAGGTGGCTTCGTTGGAAAATTCACTTTCGTCGCCGGCATCATCATGCGCCTTGGCGGCGAAGAAATAGGTTGTGTTTTCGGAAAGCTCGTCAATGACGGCGTTGGTCACATTGCCGACGGAAATCACGTTGGTGTAATCACGGCTCGCCGAGCCGTAGTAAAGGTTGTAGCCGGTCACGCTGGCATCCGGGCTGGGATTCCAGGTCACCGTCGTGCTCACCGAACCAAAAGCCGTCAGCGGAAACAACAAGGCCCACTTCAGGAATCGGCCCAGGCCGCCTGATATTCCGGAGAAAAATTTACTCGTCGAGACAATCACAGTCCGCCTAAACGCAGGGAGCTTGCCAACCGCGCGTTTGAAGAGGCAATTTCTTGTATTTCTACAGACAAGCTTTTTTCAGGCCAGCTTCCCAGCATTTGACCAAGAATGACCAGCTTCCGGCTTTTCTCCTTTCGGCGGCGGAGAAGCCGTGTGGATTTTTTTAAGACAACATTGTTTGGGAATGTCTTAAACTTGGATGGCCGCCGGAAATAAAAAAGCCCGCCGGAGCGGGCTTTCGGAAAACATCCCCGCCCTTGCCGTGTCGAACTCGATCCTTTGAACATGTATTGCTACATGGGGACTCGTCTGTCTGCTTTCGGCTTCCAGTGAAGGCGTGCCGGCCACGGCCAGAACTCATCCCGTTATCATTTTAACTACGGTTCAAGGACTGTTGCGAATCACGAACAGGGCAGGGAAATTGTTTTTACAAAGATCAATTGCCGCCACATACATCGTCCTATTTTGTCTTTCATTCAAGAATTTTTTTTGGAAATATTTTTTGTTTCTGGAAACAAAAACTTGCGCCGGATGTTTGGCGGGCGTTTAATAAAATTTTGCGCAAAAAATCCAACTCGCCTTGCGCCCCGTTTTGACTAATCTTGTCGCTCGATTTTGCCGTGATGACCAGTTCGCAAATCCGCCAGTCGTTTCTCGACTTCTTCAAGTCGAAGCAGCACACCATTGTCCCATCGTCTTCGCTCATGCCGGACTCGCCGAACCTTTTGTTCACGAACGCCGGCATGAACCAGTTCGTCCCGATTTTTCTCGGCCAGACCAAATGTCCTTACACGCCCGGTCGCGTGGCGGACACGCAGAAGTGCATCCGCGCCGGCGGCAAACACAACGACCTCGACGACGTCGGCCTCGACACTTATCACCACACGTTTTTCGAGATGCTCGGCAACTGGAGCTTCGGCGATTATTTCAAGAAGGAGGCGGTTGATTGGGCGTGGGAACTCGTCGTGACGATTTGGAAATTCCCGCCGCAACGGCTTTACGCCACGGTTTATTCGCCGGACAAAACTAAAAACGATCCGAGCGACTTTGATCAGGAAGCGTGGAACTTCTGGGCGGAAAAATTTCGCAGCGTCGGACTTGATCCCGCAATTCACATCGTCAACGGTAACAAAAAGGACAATTTCTGGATGATGGGCGAAACCGGCCCGTGCGGTCCTTGCTCGGAACTGCACGTTGATTTGACGCCAAACGGCGACACGCGCGGAAGCCTTGTGAACAAAGGCGATGCGCGCTGCATCGAAATCTGGAATCTCGTCTTCATTCAGTTCAACGCGAATTCCGACGGCACGTTCTCGCCGCTGCCCGCGAAGCACGTTGACACCGGCATGGGTTTCGAGCGCGTGACTTCAATCATTCAAGGCACGAAGATTTTTTCCGATTTCGCCAACGCAAAAATTTCCAACTACGAGACGGATATTTTTCGTCCGATCTTCAACGAACTGGAAAAACTTTCCGGCAAAAAATACGGCAGCACGTTGCCCGGCGATGCGATTGCAAAAATTGAAGAAGATGAGCCGCTGAAAACTTCCGGTGAAGCGCGCGGAAACATCATTGAAGTCGAGGCCGAGGAACGCGGCGCGCACCACGGTTCGACCGGTGATGACGACGATGAGCTTCCCGTCGCGACCGCGAGCGCGGAGCAGATCGCGCTCGACATCGCCTTCCGCGTCATCGCCGACCACATCCGCACGTTGAGTTTTGCGATTGCCGACGGCATCCAGCCCGGCAACAACGACCGCAACTACGTTTTGCGCCGCATCCTGCGCCGCGCGGTGCGTTACGGCCGCACGCTCGGCTTCCGCGAACCGTTCTTCTACAAACTCGTGGACGTGCTCGCCGCCACGATGGGCGACGTCTTCCCCGAAATCCGCGCGCGCAAGAAGCAGGTGCAGGAAACCATCCGCACCGAGGAAGAGGCTTTTAATAAAACTTTGGATCGGGGAATTGAATTGTTTGAATCAGGAGCAACGCAGACTCAAATCAATTTATATTGGGAACAAATTGATAAAGCGATTAAGGAACTTTTGGCGGACAAGCCAAGCACGCCACGAATTCTTGCTGACAAGAAATCTGGTTCTGCGAGCGGAAATCTCGTGTGGCCTGAAGTTCCAAATGTTCGGCAACTAACGAATACTTTCGGTTCGCTTGAAGAGCGCGAACTTATCAAGCGTCTCTATAAATATTGTAATGATATTGAAGCTGCGGTTACTGCTGGAATTGCTGCACACGAGCCAATTGATTTTCGGATCCCAGAAGCTCAAGCAATTGAGGATTTAGCTAAACAAATTTCAGTTTCTGCAATTAGCGAACGGAAGCAAGGCGTTATTCCCGGTGGCTTTGCATTTACACTTTACGACACCTACGGTTTCCCGCTCGACCTCACCGAGTTGATGGTGCGGGAACGCGGTTTGACCGTGGACAAAGACGGTTTTGAAAAATTGATGGAAGAACAGCGCGCCCGCGCCCGCGCCGCGCAGAAAAAAGAAGTCATTTCGCTTTCGCAAATCGAAACGACCGCGCCGACAAAATTTACCGGCTTTGAAAAATTGGAATCGCCCGCGCGCGTGCTCGAAGTCGTCAGCGTCAAGGCAGGTGTTGGAGTTCAAGCTTCAGCTTGTCCCCCGGGCAGCCTGAAGGCTGGACTCCAACTTGCCGTCGTGCTGGACACGTCGCCGTTTTACGCCGAGATGGGCGGCCAGGTCGGCGACACCGGCGAGTTGATTCTTAATCCCGTAGCAGCCGACGTGAGTCGGCTCACTTCAATTGGAGCGGACTCACGTCCGCTGCTACAAATCACAAGCACGCAAAAGTCCGGCAACACGTTCCTGCATTTCGTCGAGGGCGAAAATCTTCCGGCGATAGGCGATGAAGTTTTTCTTCGCGTCAAAGCGGATCGTCGCAACGCCATCCAGCGCCATCACACCGTCACGCACCTTTTGCATTGGGCATTGCATGAAGTCGCGAGCAAGGAGGCGTCGCAGAAAGGTTCATTCGTCGGGCCGGACAAGTTGACCTTCGATTTCAACAGCGCGCCGCTCACGCCCGCGCAGGTCGCCGACATCGAGCAGCTCGTCAACGAACGCATCCTCGAAAACGCCGGCGTCTCGTGGACGGAAGTCGCGCACGCCGACGTGAAAAATCGCAAAGACGTGATGCAATTCTTCGGCGACAAATACGGCGAGACGGTGCGCGTCGTCCAGATCGGCGGCCACGCCGGGAAACTCGACGGCTATTCAATGGAACTTTGCGGCGGCACGCACACGCGCGCGACGGGCGAGATCGGTTTGTTCCGCATCGTCGGCGAGAGCGCCATTGCGGCGGGCGTCCGGCGTATTGAAGCTGTTGCGGGTTTGACGGCTTATGATTTGGCGCACGAGCAGTTGCAACTTATCAAAAATATCGCGGGCAAAATCAATTCGCCTGTTGGTGAACTGGAGAAAAAAGTTGAAGCCTTGCTCGCGCATCAAAAAGAACTGGAGAAGTCGCTCAAGTCGGCCATCCAGCGCAACGCGGCGCAGACTGCGGCCTGGTTGCTCACTCGTGCGCAGGATGTCAGCGGCATTCCGCTCATCGCGCAAAATTTTCCCGATTCGGACGGCGATTATTTGCAGGCGATTGTTGACGCGCTGAAAAGCAAATTCAAAGGCGTGATTGTTTTGGGCGGCGCGGCAAATGGAAATGTTTCACTTGTCGCAAATGTTTCGCCGGAATTCGTTGCGAAAGTTCAGGCCGGAAAAATCATCCAAGCCATCGCACCGATTGTCGGCGGCAAGGGCGGCGGCAAGCCGGACAACGCGCGCGGCGGCGGCAAGGACGCAAGCAAGCTGGACGAGGCGCTGGCAAGAGTGAAAACATTGCTGGGCTGACCACGGTTCATCGCCGCGCGCCGGCAGGGCGGAAATTTTGTCCGGACAAAAATGTTCCGCGCAGCCTGGCAAGCGGGTCGGTGATGGAAATTTTGCTGGCATTTATGCCGGGCGTGGGTTAATCCAAGCAAACCGTTTGGCGGTTGTTGGTCGCGCAATTGAAGTTGCGGCAGGTAAAAATTGAGGAGCAGATTCCGAGCTTATGCAATGCTGGTTGGAAAATGAGAAAGGCGAGCAGATCCCGCTTCAGGGAACCTGCACTATCGGCCGTTTGCCGGAGAATGTGCTGCCGATAAACGACGCCAAAGTTTCCCGGCGTCATGCCATCATTCACGCGCAGGGCGGCGAATTTTATCTGGTGGACCTCGGCAGCCGCAACGGCACGCTGTTAAACGGCCAGCGGTTGCGCATCCCGTCGCAGCTCAAGGACAACGACCTGATCCAAATTTCCTCGACCGTCTTGAAATTCCGCGAGCTCGTGCCGGTGATGGTCGAGGACGATGAGGCCTCCATGGAAACCCGGACTTCAGGGTATATCGGCAAAACCAGCGCCTGCTGGCTTTTGGTGGCGGACATCCGCTCGTTCACAAAAATGAGCCAGACTTTGCCCCAGGACGAACTGGCCCAGATGGTTGGCAAATGGGTGCAGGCGAGCAAGCAGACCATTGAACAGACACAGGGACTCGTCAACAAATACCTGGGGGACGGCTACCTGGCGTTTTGGCCGATGGAATCCACCAGGCCGGAGTCTATTGCGAACACCATTCAGGCGTTGAAGGCGCTGCAAGCGTCCACCACCATGCAATTTCGCATCGTCCTGCACCACGGGCTGGTGCATCAGGACGGTTCGTTGTCAGCGGGTGAAGATAACATCATCGGGCCGGAGGTGAACTTTGTTTTCCGCATGGAAAAAGTCTGTGGCGCGTTGAATCAATTCTGCCTCTTGAGCGATTCCGCCGCGCGGCAGCTTGAGCCTTTCATCAAACTCTCGCCGCAAGGCTCGCACGCGCTGGCCGGGTTTGAAGGCCAGCACGCCATGTTTTCGTGCTGATCGCCTTGGCGTCAACTGGCTGACGGATTTTTAATTTCCGGGCATCCCGCCCATGCCACCGCGAGAAGCAAAAGTTGTTTTTTCATTGTGTTTGAATTCTTCCGCAACGAAATGCGCCAAAACTTCCGGCAAGTCCAGAAAAAACTATTGCGTCGCGCGGCCGTCGCGCTTGTGCTACAAATCAAGCGATGAGTTCAGTGGACGAAAAGCCCCGCGCGCACCCGGCCGGAACCTGCCTGGCGCGCTCGGTCGCCGACACACTCGCGGAGGAGCCGGCGCTGGAGGCGGTGACGTTTGACGCCGCGCAGAAGAAAATTTCCGTCGCCACGCTCGGCCGCGCCGACGTGGAAAAACTCACGCAACGCCTCACCGACAAAATTCATTCCGCCCAAAACGCCGGGGCCGGCCGCGCCTGCTCGCTGTTGAGCGGCAAGAGCGATTGCGCCGTCTGCGACTCGCCGCTGTCCGAGTCCGAGCGCAAACGCATCACCATCCAGCGCAGCGGCGACGCCACGACCATCGCGCGCGTCACCTGTCCGACCGCGCCGAAATTCTGGCGCTGGCGCGACCTGCCGTTTCCGCGCATCGAGCCGCGCGACGTCGAACTGGAACTGGAGGATGAAGATCACCATCCCGACGAATGGAAACTGCAGATGATTGCCGCAGTTCTCTGCGGCGTGTGTGGACTGGCCACGCTTGTTTTGCCCGCGCAATTCAAAGTCGCCGCGTTCGTCGCCGCCTACCTCGCCGGCGGATTTTATCCGGCGGAAGAAGTCTGGGAACGATTGCAAAAGCGCGTGCTGGACGTGCATTTTCTCATGCTCGCCGTCGCCATCGGCGCGGCCTCCATTGGCGCGTGGGCGGAAGGCGCGACGCTTTTATTTTTGTTTTCCTTCTCCGGCGCGCTGGAACATTACGCGTTGGGCCGCTCGCAAAAGGAAATCCGTTCCCTGTTCCACGACGCGCCCAAGACGGCGATTGCCATTGATGCAAATGGAAATGAAACCGAGGTTGCCGTCGAAAAAATCCGCGCGGGCGCACGGCTGCTCATCAAGCCCGGCGCGCAGTTTCCCGTGGACGCGGAAATTTTCAAGGGCGCAACCGCCGCCGACGAATCGAATCTCACCGGCGAAGGCGTGCCGGTTGAGAAAAAAATCGGCGACTCCGTTCTCGCCGGCACCCTCAACCTTTGGGGCGCGGTCGAAGTCATCGTCACCAAGCCCGCCGCCGAGAGCGCGCTGCAAAAAATCATCACGCTCATCCGCGAGGCGCAGCAGCAGAAAGCGCCCGCGCAGCGGTTCGCCGACAAGTTCAGCACTTACTACACCTACGGCGTGCTCGCGCTTTCGCTCGCGATGTTTTTTGTCTGGTGGCTCGGTTTCGGACTCGCGGCCTTCACTTCCGCCGTCGAATCGCACAGCGCCTTTTATCGCACGATGACACTGCTCGTCGTCTCGTCGCCGTGCGCGCTGGTGCTGTCCATTCCGTCGGCGGTGCTGGCGGCGATTGCGTGGAGCGCGCGGCACGGAATTTTGTTTCGCGGCGGCGCGGCGGTGGAAAAACTCGCCGAGGTCAACATCGTCTGCCTCGACAAAACCGGCACGCTCACGACCGGCGAACTGCGCGTGGAAAAAATTGAAAGTTTTCCGCCCGGACGCGAAAGCGAAATCGCGCAGCTTGGCTGGTCGCTGGAAAAATTGTCCACGCATCCGCTCGCCCGCGCCATTACGCGTTACGGCAAGCAGCACCGGCTGGCGGCAATCGAGTTTGCACAATTTGAATCCGTCACCGGCCAAGGTTTGAAGGCGAAACGCGATGGCCGGGAAATTTTTCTCGGCAAGCGAGAGTGGGTGGCGGAGCAGCAGCTCCGCACTGCCAACGCTGGCAGGGCCGTGCTGCCGCACGGCCTTGAAACATCAATTCCCGGCACGTCCGAAGTCTGGGTGGCGCAGGGCGATTTGCTTGGCCGGATTATTCTGCGCGATGACATCCGCCCGCAAGCCGCATCGGTCATTGATGACTTGCGTCGCGAGGGTTTGAAATCCGTCGTGCTGACCGGCGATAACAAAGCCGCCGCCGAAAATCTTCGCAGCGAATTGAAACTGGACGACGTGCGCGCCGGGCTGAAGCCGGAGGAAAAAGTCGCCGCCATCCGCGAATTGAGCGGGCAGGGCAGGCGTGTCGCGATGGTCGGCGACGGCGTGAACGACGCGCCGAGCCTGGCCGCCGCGCACATCGGCGTGGCGATGGGCGCGCGCGGTTCCGACGCCGCGCTGGAGCAGGCGGATGTCATTTTGATGCATGACAAGCTGGAAAATTTCCTCGCCGCGTTCCGCTTGAGCCAGCGCGCCCGCGCCGTCATCCGGCAGAATCTTTTCATCTCGCTCGGCACCGTCGTCGTGCTGGTGACACTGGCGATGCTCGGAAAAATTCCGCTGACGGTCGGCGTCGTCGGCCACGAAGGCAGCACCGTTATAGTTGTTATGAATAGTTTGCGGCTGCTGTTTGGCGGGGCGAAAAGTTGAAGACAGAGTTGACAAAATTCACAGAATTTGGCTTTTTCTAATTCTGAAAAATTTGTTAATTCTGTCGGCATGAAGGAGCAATTCATGCGCGCGGCCATCCGGCTCTCGCTTGCAAAAATGCGGGCGAACTGCGGCGGGCCGTTCGGCGCGGTCGTCGTGCGCCGGGGAAAAATAATCGCGCGCGGCTGGAACCAGGTCACGTCCGCCAACGATCCCACGGCGCACGCGGAAATCATGGCCATCCGCGCCGCGTGCCGGCGGCTGAAGACGTTCCGGCTGGCCGGCTGCGAGCTTTACACCAGTTGCGAACCGTGCCCGATGTGCCTCGCGGCGATCTGCTGGGCGCGGTTCAAAAAAGTTTATTACGCGAACACGCGCCAGGACGCCGCCAAAATCCAGTTCGACGACGATTTGATCTACCGCGAAGTGGCCAAGCCGGTTTCCCAGCGCAAGATCCCCATGAAACAACTGCTGCGCCCGGAAGCGCTGGAAGTTTTTGCGGAATGGAAAACCAAGGCGGATAAAGTTCGTTACTGAAGGCTGATTTATTTATTCGTGATGGCGGGGGAAAAAGCTAGGTAATAACGAATCTCTGAAATAGGGTAATACTTCGGCCAGTGTCCTCGTTGAAGTTGATACCAGTTCCAATTTAGATTTCCGACCAGCTTGTTTCGCCAGACTTCAATCGGTGTTCCATCGTCTGAACTCCAAAGCACCGACACGCGCCAGACCACCGCATTGGTGATGGCCGCGATGACATAGTTGTCTGTGCCGTGCTGCGACAACGGTATTTGACCGCGCGTGCATTTCGGGGTTGACCAGTTGCCAAAAGTTTTGACCTCCGGCGTGAACTGGGCGTAGGTAATGTTTTCATTGCTGGCATTGGTCACGGCAAAGACGGCCAATTTTATCCCGGAAGCGTCATTGGTGTAGCCGAGGAAGGATACCTGCACCGCATTGGCGGATCGAAATGGAATGAACAGGAATCCGATTGCCAACAAGACGAGCACTACCAGCACAATGCTGGTGGCAATGAGGTTGGATTTGAGTTGGCTCATTTTGGAAGTTCAAACCTTCACCGAAAAAATCTCCGGGCTGATGACGCCTTCGGAAACGCGCGTCACGCTGCCGGTCATCAGGATGTCAGCGGCCTGCAATAATCTGGTCATACTTGCTGTGATGGCCGATCCAAAACCAGACGACATCGTTGCCGTCTTCAACCGCGACCGCGCGATAATGAATGCCGACGCGTGCCGACCAGTAGCGGCCAACTTTTTTGAAATGAAGCGACGGATGACGTGGGTTGGTTTTGAGGAGTTCAAAATTTTCATCGGCCAGCCGCTGGATTTCTTCCGGCAGTTGCGCGCGAAACTGCCAGAACTTAATGCTGGCGCGGTGCTTCACAATTCCTTGCAACGACCGGCACGCAAGTCGCCCAGCGCCTCCTCCGCCAGCGCGTCCAGCCGTCCGGCGTGGACATCCTTTTCAAATTGTTTGTCCCACGCCTCGGCATCGAATTCCTGAAACCAACTGCGGAAGGAATGGAGTTCGTCCCGCGACAGCTTGCTCACGGCGGATTCAATTTCTTTCACTGTGCTCATGGTGCGAAAATAATTCAGACCGCAAGTTTCGGCAAGCGTTGTTCAGCCGACCTTCACCGAAAAAATCTCCGGACTGATGACGCCTTCGGAAACGCGCGTCACGCCGCCGGTCATCAGGATGTCAAAGCCATCGCGGATTTCAATTTTGATGACGCCGCCGGGGCAGTGGACGGAAATGTTTTTGTCCACGAGGCCGAGCTTGTGCGCGACCGCTGCCGCCGCGCTGCTGCTGCTGCCGCTCGCCAGCGTATAGCCGGCACCGCGTTCCCAAATCTCAATCTGGATGTTCGCGCGGTCGAGGATTTTCAGGAACTGCACGTTGGTCTTGCGCGGAAAATTCGCGTGCGTCTCCAGCAGCGGGCCGAATTCCTGCGCCAGCTTCGCGCTGATTTCCGGCAGCGGCAGGACGCAGTGCGGATTGCCAATCGTCGCCGCACAGAAGGTGAACTCGCGTCCGCCGGCGGAAATTTTTTCGTTGATGACTTCGCGCGGCGTCCCAGTCACGGGAATTTTTTCGCTGTCGAAGCTGACCTTGCCCATCTCGACGCGCACCATTTTGCCGCCGTCAAAAACCGTCGCGCGCACGAGGCCGCCGTCGGTCTGGATGGCGAACTCGTCGTCGCCGGCAAGCTTCGTGTCCCAAAGATAGCGCGAGAAAATGCGCAGGCCGTTGCCGCTTTTTTCGGCGATGCTGCCGTCGGGATTGTAAATTTTCAGCGCGCACTTCGCGTTTTGCGCCGGGAGCGGGCCGAGCAGGATGCCGTCGGAGCCGACGCCAAAATTGCGGTGGCAAATTGTTTTGACTTGTTCGGTCGTCAACGGCGCGGACAAATCTTTCGGGTTGATGACGATGTAGTCGTTGCCGAGCGCGTGGTATTTCGTGAAAGCAAAATTCATTGCCGGCAGAATAACGCGCCGCGCGCGAGCCGTAAAACAGATTCAAAAACGGGTGAGCAGCCTAACGGCCCAAAGTTAGCCTACAATACGTGAATCGTTCTCAAATGCTCGATAGATCCATCTCAATAAATAACTGACAGCAAACAGCACTAATGCCGGCAGCATAAAGGCAGCACCAAACCAAAGCCATTCACCAAATCCAGAAAGCAAAAACGAATGATCTACGTTCGGATTAACGACTGGCGGGTCTGCTAAATCCATATAAGTATTCAAGGCAAACATGAGTGAAGGAAACAAGAGGGCAAAATAGCCTGTCGAAAATAATAGAGCCTTCGGAAAACTTATTTCATACATTGTTTCTTTCATTACTTCCACATTATTTCTGGAAAAGGTTTTTGTCCACTCGAATTTACGGACTGAACAAAGATTTTCATCGTCGGGCAAAGGCGCAGGTTTCATTCCCGCATTTGAACTGTGGCCGGAATGAATTATTCTGCCGGTGTGAAATTTTTCCTCGCCATGATCGTGCTGCTCGCCGGCGGCTGCCTGGCTCCGGCGCAGACGAATGACGTGGATTGGAACGCGGTGCTGGATTCCGCGCAGCAGTGGGCGCAGGCCAACCTGGACGACGACGTGCTGCGCGCGCTGCAAAACGTGGACCGCGAAAAGGTCGTGGATTTTCTCAACCACTTTCAGGATTATCTCAAGGGCGATTATGTGCTGGACCTGGCGCAGTTGAAGGTCGCGGCGGACAACATCCTGCCGCTGCTCGACGCGCACGAGGAGACGCAGCCCTACGCGGCGTGGTTGCGGGCGCGGCTGGATTATTTCGAGGCGGCGGAGCAGATGGAATCCGCCGCGCCCACGCCCAAACCGGAACCGGGCGAAGCTTTGCCGCCGCCGGCCAATCCGCCGTTCACCACGGAACAGGAAATCTGGGTCAAAAAAATTTCACCGCGTCCGTGGCCGAAACTGGCGGCGGAGTTCGTCCCGAAATTGAAACCGGTTTTCGCCGCCGAAGGCGTGCCGGAGGCGCTGGTCTGGCTGGCGGAGGTGGAATCGGATTTTGATTCGCGCGCGCGGAGTCCGGCGGGCGCGCTGGGAATGTTTCAACTGATGCCGGCGACGGCGAAAATTTATGGATTGAGCCTGTGGCCGCGCGACGAGCGGCGGCAGCCGGAAATCGCGGCGGCGGCGGCGGCGAAGTATCTGCGCCAGCTTCACGATCAGTTCGGCGACTGGCGGCTGGCGGTGGCGGCCTACAATTGCGGCGCGGGCACGGTGCAGAAGCAGTTGCAGCGTTTCGCGGCGACCAGTTACGCGCGCATCGCCACGCATCTGCCGGCGGAGACGCAGATGTATGTGCCAAAAGTCGAGGCGACGATTCTGCACCGTGAAGGTTTGGAACTGGAAAAGTTAAAAGCACCGGCGGCGGGCAATTAACTTTTGATTTTCTTCGCCAGTTCAGCGGTCAGCAGCCTGCGAAGTTTGGGCTGCGCTTCGACCAGGCGCATGAGGTCGAGCAAATCCTTCTGCCGTTTGCTGGCACGGCGCTGCGGGTCTTGATAGGCCAGGATTTTTCCGCGCAAAGTATCTTCGCGGCTGGCGACGCGCATGAGGATTCCGTGGATGTCCGCCGGTTTCGAGCGCGCGGGAAAATCGCGGTAGAAATCTTCCGTGCTGATTTGCACGGACACTTTTGAGCGGCCTTTCAGATTGACCGACCATTTGAATTTTTTTGCCGTGAATCCCGCCGCGCGCAACGCTTTCACCGCTTCATCAATTTTTTCGGCCGCGATGACCACGTCCACGTCCGCCGTCGCCATCGGTTCGCGCGCCCAATGGTTGACGGCCAGCCCGCCGATCATGCACCAGGGGATTTTCTGGCCTTCAAGCGTGGCGACGAGCAGCGAAACATCGCCGCCGCCGCCCGCCGTCTGCCAGTCATAAAACTGCCGCATGGTCATGTTTTCATTTTAAGCGGGATGACAAGCCGGGCAAGCTGCAAACACAACCTTGCCAATCGCCTTTGCCTTTTGTCTAATCTGCGCGTGCTCAATCAGCAAACGCTCACTGGTCCCGCCAGTTTTTCCGGCACCGGCCTGCACAGCGGCAACCGGGTCAACATGACCATCCTGCCCGCGCCCGCCAACAGCGGCGTGCGCTTCCGCCGCACGGACCTCGACGGCAGGCCGGAGATCGAGGCGCGCGTGGAAAACATTTCGGAGACGAACCGTTCCACGACGCTCGCCAAGGGAAATATAAAAGTCCATACGGTGGAACACGTCCTGGCCGCGCTCGCCGGCTACGGCATTGACAACGCTGTCATCGAGCTGGACGCGAACGAGCCGCCGATCGCGGACGGCAGTTCGCGCGAGTTTTGCAAAATTATTTCGGCGGCGGCCATCACGGCGTTGGCGGAGAAGAAGGAGTTTTACACGCCGACGGAGCCGATTGAACTGCATCTGGGCGAGACGACGATGACGATTTTTCCGGACGAAAAGTTCAAGATCACCTGCACGAGCGCGGACAAGCAGGGGCGGTTCACGCAGTTTTATTCCACGGAAATCACGCCGGCGACGTGGGAAAAGGAACTGGCGCACGCGCGGACGTTTTGTTTTTTCGAGGAGATTGAATATCTCATCAAGAACGGCCTCATCAAGGGCGGCTCGCTGGAAAACGCGGTGGTCATCCGCGACGACGCGGTGCTGACGACGGAGCCGCTGCGTTACCCGGAGGAATTTGTGCGCCACAAGATGCTGGACATCGTCGGCGACCTTTCGCTGCTCGGCCGGCCGCTGCGCGGGCACGTCATCGCGGTGCGGCCCGGCCACGCGGGCAACTGCGAGCTGGCGCGGAAAATTCTGGAGCAGGCGAACCGGCCGTTGCGCGCGGCGCAGACATTCGCGCCGCCGGGTAAAACCGCGCCGGAGCCGCAGCCCGCCGCCGAGGGCGCGATGGGCATCGAGGAAATCATGAAGATGCTGCCGCACCGTCCGCCGTTTTTGATGGTGGATCGGATTTTGAAGGTCGAGCCGGGCAAAATAATCGCACTGAAAAACGTGACGATGAATGAGCCGTATTTTCAGGGGCATTTTCCCGGCCATCCGATCATGCCGGGCGTGCTGCAATTGGAGGCGATGGCGCAGGTCGCGGGAATTTTGGTGCTCAAACGCATCGAGCTGGCGAACCAGATCGCTTATTTCATGGCCGCCGAGGAAGTAAAATGGCGCAAGCCGGTGTTTCCCGGCGACGTGCTCATCATCGAGATCGAACTGCTCAAGCTGCGCGGAAAAATCGCCAAGGCCAGGGGCGTCTGCAAGGTAGACGGCGACGTGGTGAGCGAGGCGGAAGTGACGTTCATGATGCGCGACGCCTAAAAAATTTACGATTGATGATTTACGATTTACGATTTGAAACCGTCGCGTAAATCCAAAATCACGAATTTCATGATTCATTCAACTGCCATTGTTCATCCGAAAGCGAAACTCGGCGCGGGTTGCGAAATCGGGCCGTATTGCGTCATTGGTGAAAACGTCACGCTCGGCGATAAATGCAAATTACATTCGCACGTCGTCGTTGACGGCCACACGAAGCTGGGCAACGGGAATGAAATTTTTCCGTTCGCCGCCATCGGCATGAAGACGCAGGATTTGAAATACACGGGCGGCAACCCGCGCCTGGAAATCGGCGATGACAACGTCTTCCGCGAAGGCGTGACGGTTCATTGCGGAACGAATGACGGCGAGGCGACGGTCATCGGCTCGAACAATCTTTTTCTCATCCACGCGCACGTCGCGCACGACTGCATCCTCGGCAACCACATCATCCTGTCCGGCTATGCGGGGCTGGCTGGCCATATCACCGTGGAAGACCACGCGATACTGGCCGGCTACTCCGGTGTGCATCAATTCTGCCGCGTCGGGAAACTCTCGATGATCGGCGGCTGCTCGAAAGTCGTGCAGGACGTGCCGCCGTTCATGATTGTGGACGGCAACCCCGGCGAGACGCGCACCATCAACAAGGTTGGCCTCGAACGCCACGGGGTTTCCGAGGAGGCGCAGGCCGCCCTGCGCACGGCCTTCAAAATTCTTTTCCGCGAAGGCCTCGCCATGACCAACGCGCTGGCGAAGATCGAAAGCGAACTGCCGCCGCTGCCGGAAGTGAAGCACCTCGTCCAGTTCGTCCGCGCCAGCGAACGCGGCATCTGCAAGTGATTCACCGCAGATTCCATTCGTTCAGCAGACTTTTGGGAATTTCGGAAAGAAAGCGCGACGGCGTCTGATAAGTGTCCGCGCCGGAAGCGCCAAAACCGCCGCGAATCAGTGGATAAGTGAGATAAAGCTCGTTCTTCGCGCGCGTGATTGCGACGTAAAACAACCGGCGTTCCTCTTCCTCGCCGTCGTTGGATTCCATCGAGCGTGCGGACGGAAACATTCCGTCGCAGAGCATGATGACGAACACGACCCCGAACTCCAGACCCTTCGCCTGATGAATCGTCGAGAGCCGGATTTTTTCCGTGTCGTCTTTCGGATCGTCCTCGGCCTCGACGTTCGTGAGCAGCGCAAGCTGCGTGAGAAATTCCTCCACGCTGCCGAACTGAAACGCAAACTCGGCCAGTTGCTGAATCTCGTCCAGCCGCCGCTGGTAATTGTCGTAAGTCTCCTTCAAATAATCGTCATAGCCCGCGTCCATGACGAGCCGCAGCATCTTCGCCGCGCTTTTGCGGACCGATTCGTCCTCAAGCTGCGAAATCGTCGCCGTGAATTGCGCCCAGGCCAGCGTCGCTTTTTTCGGAACTGCGGCGATGGAATCCTGCAAGGCCACCGCGAGCGGTGTTTTGGATTTGGGCGTCTGAATTTCATGCAGAAAATTTCGCCACAATTTGTCCGCGCCCTTCGCCGCGATGCCGGGCATGAGCTGCACGAGCCGCTTGAATGAAACTTCGTCGCGCGGGTTGGCGACGAATTTCAAATACGCCGTCGCGTCCTTGATGTGCGCCTGCTCAAAGAAGCGGATGCCGCTCGTGATGGAAAATGGAATCTGCTGCCGTGTCAGTTCCAGTTGCAATTCCAGCGCGTGAAAATGCGAGCGATACAAAACGGCGATCTGGTTCAAGCTCGTGCCTTCGTCGCGCAGTTCCAAGGCGCGTTGCGCGATGAACGCCGCCTGCTGCCCGGCGTTGTGACATTGGACGAGCGCAGGCTTCACGCCGGACTTGCGCGCGGGCGCGAGTTCTTTCGCAAACTGATTCACATTCGCGGCGATGGCGGCGTTGGCGACGTTGAGAATTTCCGGCGTGCTGCGATAATTGGTTTCGATCTTGAAAACTTTCGCGCCGGGATAACGCTTGGGAAAATCGAGAATGTTCGCAAAGTTCGCGCCGCGCCAGGCGTAAATGCTTTGCGCATCGTCGCCGACGACCGTGACGTTATGGTGCCGCGCGGCGAGCAAATCAATCAAGTCGCCTTGCAGCTTGTTCGTGTCCTGATACTCGTCCACGAGGATGAATTGAAAACGTCGCTGATAATGTTCGCGCACGTCGGCGTGGTCTTGCAGCAGTTTGAGCCAGAGCGCGAGCAAGTCGTCGAAATCCATGCCGTTCGTCGCGCGTTTGCGCGCGGCGTATTTTTTTTGCAAGTCGGCGATCTGCGGCGCGAACTGCGCAAAATAGCTGAATTGTCCGTCCACGAGTTCATCAATCGTCTTGTGCGTGTTGGCCGTGAGCGAAAAAATTTCGTTCAACACCGCTGGTTTGGGAAAATGTTTGTCCCTTTTGTCAATCTGCGCGTCGGCCATGCAGGCTTTGATCAAATCCTTCGCGTCATCGCGGTCGAGAATCGTGAAATCGCGCTGGTAGCCGAGCGCGTCCGCGTGCAGCCGCAAAATCCGCGCGCCGATGGAATGAAACGTCCCGCCCCAGAGCGCACGCAATTCGTGGCCGAGCAGGTCGCTGACGCGACGCATCATTTCGCCGGCGGCCTTGTTCGTGAACGTGAGCAGCAAAATCCTGTCCGCCGGAATTCCCTGTTCCAAAAGATACGCCACGCGATAAGTCAGCGTGCGGGTTTTGCCCGAACCCGCGCCGGCGATGACGAGCGCCGGGCCGGGCGGCGCGGTGACGGCGGCAAGCTGCTGCGGATTGAGTTCGCGCGCGCAGTCAATGTTCAGCCGGATTTCCGGTGTGAACGGTTTCAAGACGTATTCGTGCGACATGGGCGCAAATTGAAAGGGCAAACAGCAGCCGGCGAAAGTTATTTTTTTCCAGTTCGGATGAAGCCCAGACTGGGTCGCGGCGCGACAATGGAGATTAATTTCCGGTTGTGCCTCCGGCACGAGCCAATTTGCGGGCGCACGCGCGCGGGCAGCACGCGCAACGTCAGATAAAACGAGCGCGATGTGGCCTGGAGCAGATTATTCAAGTCGGAATTCACCAGCGGGAAGTCACCATAAAATTTTCGCCGGGTATTTTGAAAATTCCGGGTCGCGGGTGACAATTGTCAAATCGTCAACGATGGCTTGCGCGACCAGCAATCGGTCAAAAGGATCGCGATGATGAAATGAAAGTCCAACCAGACAATTCAGTTGCGCACAGGAAATTGGCAGCAGTTCAAAACCGTTGACTTCTAGTTGCTGCGGAAAAACTTCGCCAAACGGACGGGGTAATTTTATTTTTTCCAGGCTCAATTTGACCGCGATTTCCCAAAGACTGGCCGCGCTGACGAATTTTTCATGCGCCGGATTTTCAATATGCTGGCTGGCTGGCGCGCTCAATTGCGGATCATTGCCGATGAACCAAAGCAATGTGTGCGTGTCGAGCAGCAGCTTCATTTCATGTGATCTTTGAAATCATCCAGCGGCGCGTCGAAGTCCGGCGACAGCCAGATTTTTCCCGGCAAACTTCCCGCGTGCGCCTGCGCGTGTTTGTGCGCCTGCGCGGCGGAAAGCTTCGCCTTCGGTTCGCCATTTTGCGTGATGGTGAACTCCTCGCCGCCCGCGACCTGCCGGAGCAAATCCGCGAGTGTGGCCTGGGCTTTTTCCAATGCAACCGTTTGCATAACGCTAAAACTTTAACCCGGCTGCCCGCGCAAGGCCAATACTTTTCACGCGAAGGCGCGCGGGCAGCACGCGCAACGTCAGATAAAACGAGCGCGACGTCGCCTGGAGCAGATCATTTAACGCCGTTGGCATTTTTAGACAGACCAATTTTCAGAATTCAATTTGCGCCGTCAGTTCGAGTTTCGATTTTTTAATTCTGCCGGTGATTCGCTTGGTGCGTAGAAAATCTTTTATGGAATAAATCAGGGAAATAAAAAACCCCTCCTTTTCAGGAGAGGCTTTCCTTTAGCCGAAATTGGCATTTGCGGTCATAGCGACCTTCAACACTATTATCGGTTATTCTCATTATTGGTCAAGTCTTGATTGCAACATCTTTCGACTCCGCCAAAGCTTGCAGTAATGCTTCTTCAAAACCCGCCATTTCAACCGGGAACAACTTCCTAAGTTCAGGCAGATCGGCAACCGTCAGATCGAATTTCCCCCGCAGCCTTCCGATGACACCGCGTGCAAACGCTTGAATTATTGTTGGCTCGTCAAGTGCGTTCGTGAACGGTGCTCGAAAAGTTGTTTGGGTGTCGTCTGGAAACTTGAACGCCCTGCCTAAAAATAGGAGCTTAATAAAATATCTCACAACTGTTCGATTTATGCCTGCCGGAGTTCCTGCATCCATCCGAAGAAATATACGCTTGCACAGACTGTCGGGCGTTAATGCCTCACCATCTGATTTTTCAGACGAAGCTTGAATTGTTAACGGCACAAGATAAAACAACATTTCTGGTCTGACCCATGCGTCGGTTTGCTTAAGAAATTGCCAGAGATGGATTCCAGTTGGCGTGCCTGTCGAAAGTTTGTTTTCCACACGGGCATATATTTTCCCTGTTTCTAGTCTATGAATGTTTACTTCAGTATTACAGTTGCTACATTTTATCGTTCGTGTTGATCCGATTTCGTCAGAAATCTCCACGGAAAGAATCTCTTGGCATTGCGGGCAATTTACTGTTTCGATCAAAGTTGGTGGAGCGGCAGAGATGGTAGAAATTACTTGCGCGCCTTTTTCAATCAAGCGGACGAAGGCGGGATGCGGTCCTTTTACATGAACATTAAAACGCGAACGACAAGTGTCACAGACAACAGGCTTGGTTTCCCCTGGTCGATCAGGCATAGAAACGACAATTGACTTCTCACAAACTGGACATTGTGCGGTGAATTCTTGTTGGGGAATCTGTTCGGGTTGGAGGCGTCGCATTTCTGATAGTTCGATCGCAATTTGCCGCAGCGTTCCACGAACCTCGGATATAAAATCGTCTGGTGGAAAATGTGCCGGGTGCGGAGATTTTTTTGCAGGATGATTGTTTTGAGAAAGAATCAGATACTCTTTCCAAAATTCTGGCCAATACATTCCGCATTGTTTTTGTAATTTAATATCAATAAGACGACTTTCCACGCTCCTGCTTTTATTCAACATCTCCAATAGTTGAAACATTTGCTTCTTGGATTCTTCTTCGGTGTCTTTGTTCAGAACACGATGTTGGAATGCAGTCAGTGGAAGGCTCAACTCTGACGGTTTTATTTCTAAAAGTAACGGACACACTTTCAAAATATCTTTGCCAACGCGCTTTGCTAGTGCCCCAGCCTCGAACAACATCCACCTTGTATCCATGCTTTGTTTTGTTAAACACAAAATGCCAGTTTCTGATTTATCAAGTTGTTCAAATAGCTTTGGCAACCAAAGCTCTCCCGACCCGATGTCTTCGCTTGCAACAAAACATTCCAAATGCTGAAGCACGTCTGGTAGCCAGTCCTTTAGAAGCAACGCGGTTTTGTGGCTGAAAGAATCTTTTTCTGCCCAACTGATAAATACGCTCATGGTTAAATTCTAGTTTTAAGAAACAAATCGTGAATGCAAGGGATAAATTTATCCTTGCAAGATTTCCCGCCATCTTGCCAGTTGCTTCGCGACTTCCTTCGTTCCCGGTGCGCCGGTCAGATTTCGTTTCGCCATCGCCGTTTTCAGATTGAACACGCCCAGCGCGTCGCGCCCGAATGTCGGGTTCACATCTTGCAATTCGGCGAGCGTGAGTTGGTTCAGCGGCTTGCCGGTCTTTTCCGCCAGCGCCACGACCGCGCCGACAACGTGATGCGCTTGCCGAAATGGCATTCCCTTTTTCACCAAATAATCCGCGAGGTCGGTCGCCAGCAGTGCCGGGTCGCTCGCGGCGGCGGCGCAGGCGGCGCGGTTGATTTTCACGTGGCGCAACATCGCGGAAAAAATCCGCGTCGAGGCGCGCACGGTGTCGGCGGTGTCGAAGAGGCGTTCCTTGTCCTCCTGCAAATCGCGGTTGTAGGTCATCGGCAATCCTTTCAGCAGCGTGAGCAGCGAGATGAGGTTGCCGAAGACGCGGCCGGTCTTGCCGCGCGTGAGTTCGGCGATGTCAGGATTTTTTTTCTGCGGCATGAGAGACGAGCCGGTGGTGTAGGCGTCGGCGATCTTGATGAAATTGAATTCCGCGCTGGCCCAGAGAATCACGTCCTCCGCGAGCCGCGAAAGATGCACGGCGAGAAGCGCGCCGGCGGCGCAAAATTCGACGGCGAAATCGCGGTCGCTCACGGCGTCCATGGAATTTTGGGAAAGCAGGACTTCAAATTTTTTTACAGAAGATAACGAAGGCAATGAAGTTTTTTTGTTTCCTTTGTTTGCTTCTGTTAAAAAAATTTGCCGTGTGAAGCCAAGTAATTTTGCGACCAACTCGCGGTCAATCGGCAGAGTTGTTCCCGCAATCGCGCCGCTGCCGAGCGGGCAGACGTTCACGCGCGAGTGACAATCCCAGAGACGTTCGCAATCGCGTTCGAGCATCTCGACGTAAGCGAGCAGATGGTGCGCGAGATAAACGGGCTGCGCGCGTTGCAGATGCGTGTAGCCGGGGATGAGCACGTCGGCATTGCGTTCGCCGAGCGAGACGAGGGCGCGTTGCAAGTCGGCGATTTCTTTGAGTAATGAAATAATTTCATCGCGTAACCAGAGACGAATATCGAGCGCGACCTGGTCGTTGCGCGAACGACCGGTATGCAATTTCGCACCGGCGGGAACTTGCTTAGTTAACTCAGCTTCAATGTTCATGTGAACATCTTCAAGCTCCGGCTTCCATTTGAATTTACCGGCCTTAATTTCTTTGCCAATGTCAGACAGGCATTGTCTGATGGCGCTCAATTCGATCATACTCAACACGCCAATCTCGCGGAGCATATGAGCGTGCGCGAGCGAGCCTTGGATGTCGTGCCGCCACAAGCGCCAGTCGAAGGAGATGGATTCGGTGAATTGCGCGACGTCGGCGCTGACTTCGCGCGCGAAGCGTCCGCTGCGGGAGACGGGAGATTTTTTATTCATAGTTGTTGGAGTTCAAACTTCAGTTTGTTCCCGGACAGGCTAAAGCCTGAACTCCAACCAAACTGCGCCCGACCGCGCAAAAAGTCACTCCGAAATGTCGCGCGAAGGACGCGAAGGTTGCGAAGGAAAATTTCACCTTCACTTTCTTCGCGGACCTCGCGCGACAAAATCGGCGTTGCCGCCGGGCGATAAATGTGAAATGTTTTCGCAAAGCCATGAGCGAGTTCAAATATGCCTGTCCGGTGTGCGGCCAGCACATCAAGTGTGATTCGTCGCAGGCGGGCGCGCAGATGGAATGCCCGACGTGCTTCCAGAAAATCACCGTGCCGCAGGCGCCGTCGTCGGACGAGCAGAAGTTCATCCTGACCGGCTCGAAGGTGACGGAGAAAAAAATCCACGTCCGCATGGACGCGGGCGGCGTGCCGGTGCCGGAAAAGAAATTTCCCGTGGCGGCGGCGGTGGCGCTGCTGGCGGCGGTTTGCGTGGCGGGGGCGGCGGTGTTTGTTTTTCGCGGGAAAATTTTCACTTCCGCCAATTCCGGCCCGCCGGCCAAAACACAGAAATCCGCAAAGGCCGCCCGCGTCGCGCCGCCGGCCAGCGACACGAACTGGATGTTGAATCTCGACACGGCGGCGATTGCCGGTTCGCCCGTGGCGGGCCGGATTCACGGGCAGGATTTCATCATCGAGCGGGCGTATTTT
>Ga0209483_1000129_pt1 | contig 72878 bp, 77 predicted proteins | sample NGEPerA_FD_184508 | JGI IMG/M metagenome (GOLD analysis project Ga0209483, IMG submission 184508) | Arctic peat soil microbial communities from the Barrow Environmental Observatory site, Barrow, Alaska, USA - NGEE PermafrostL2-A... | ecosystem: Environmental > Terrestrial > Soil > Wetlands >... | reverse complement strand
GTGGCGGCGGCGGCGGAGGCGGGTTCTTCGCTGGACGAGGCGGGTTTACTCTCAACACCTCCGATGCTGCAGCGCTCGCGTCGGCAAACTCTTCGGTGATCACCGATTTGGCCAAGCTCGGACCGGCGGGTACCAAGTTCACACACGACTTCTTCGTTCCCGGAACACTGATCACCTTTCCTTCCCAGGCAGTGAGCACGGTCGCGAACGTGAAAGGCGTAAAGAGTGCCGTCGGAGCCTTATCGCTCGACGCCCTTCATGAAACCGGCACGGTGCCAAAGATCACCGCGTCGATCAAGACTGGCGGTCAGACGATCTCGACCACCGTCAAGGCCCCGGTGCTCACGGCCGTCGAGCAGGCGGCCGAACGGACGTGCATACAGGGAATCATTACCAAACAATTGGGCTCCACCACCACGACGGTTCCCGGCTCCGGCACGGGAGGATCCACCGGTGGTGGCGGTTTCGGCGGCGGCGGCGGCGGTGGCGGAGGCGGGGGCTTCCGATTTGGCGGCGGTTCGAACACTGCGTTTGCCAAGTGCCTATCACCATCGCAGAAGGCGTACCAGCAGAACGTCGTGATTCCGGAACAAACGGTCAACCAAGTACTCAATCCTCCGACGACCAACACCAGCACCTCGACGTACACCGTCGCCGGAGTGAACCCTTCGAACACGACGTCGGGACTCGTGACCAAGGCTCAATTAGTGAAAGGCGCGTGGCTCTCGTCGACGCCGTCGGTCGCCAAATCCCAGGTGCTGGTCACGACGGCGTACGCGTCGCAGAAGGGTCTGAAAGTCGGTGACACGCTCACGATCAACAAGGTGAATTACAAAATCGTCGGTTTGGTCAACCCCACGTTGACCGGCGACGTTTCCGACGTCTATTTCAGCATCTCCAACCTTCAGACACTGTCGACCAACACGGACCGCATCAATGAAGTGCTCGTGTCCGTCGCCAACGCGAAGGACGTGAACGCCGTCGCGACGGCCATCAAATTGGCCCTTCCCGGAGCGACGGTCCTCACGTCGGCGTCACTCGCCGATCAGGTGACGGGCAGTCTCTCGAACGCTCGCAAACTCGCCAACGACCTCGGCGGGGCGTTGGCGCTGGTGGTCCTGTTGGCCGCGTTTCTCATTGCCGGTCTGTTGACGCTTTCGAGCGTCTCCAAGCGAGTGCGAGAGATTGGCTCATTGCGGGCAATCGGCTGGTCGCGTGGTCGCGTGGTCCGCCAGATCATGGCCGAGACGTTGGGCATTGGCGTCGTCGGCGGGGTCATCGGCATCGCGGTCGGATCCGTGATCTGTCTCATCATCGGAGCGGTCGGTCCGGGGCTCAGCGTCACCAGCACGGGTCTCACCGTGGGCGCGTCAAAGGTGAGCGGCCTCTTGGGCCAAACGACCTCAGCAACCGTGGCTCGGACCGTTCATCTCACCGCACCCATTCACCCTCTCACCATCGTCATCGCGTTCGGCGGAGCTCTTCTCGGCGGTCTGATCGCGGGAGCCGCGGGTGGTTGGCGCGCGGCACGACTCTCTCCGGCCTCGGCTCTGCGAGATCTCGGATGACCTCCGCTTCCATCGAAAGGTATGCAACATGACGCAAGTTCTGATTGACGACAACCCAAAGCCCACCTCCGGAGAACCTCTCTATTCATTGAACGGCGTGACGCGCAGCTTCTCGAAAGGAGGCGTCACGGTCAACGCCCTGCAAGGCATTGACTTGGAGATCGCGCGAGGAGAGACGGTCTCGCTCGAGGGCCCGAGTGGCTCGGGAAAGACAACGCTGCTCCAATTGCTCGGTGCACTCGATTCACCGACTTCGGGTCAGATTCGCTTCGCCGGACGATCGCTCGAAGATGAATCGGACAGTGTGCTGACCGATATCCGATCTCGAGAAATTGGCTTCGTGTTCCAGCAGTTCAACCTGATACCGACGTTGAGCGCCGAAGAGAACGTGGCTATTGCCATGGTGCCGCGCGAGTCGTCGCACGCGAAGCGCATCGCGCGCGCCAGCGATTTGCTGGGCCAGGTCGGCCTCGCCCACCGGCTCGGGCACCTGCCGTCGCGACTGTCCGGCGGGGAGCAGCAGCGAGTGGCCATCGCTCGGGCGCTGGCCAATTCGCCGGAAGTCATTATCGCTGACGAACCGACCGGTAACCTCGACTCCACAAACGCGGGCGAGTTTCTGGCGCTACTCGACGACCTTCAGCGGCAGTTCGGCGTGACGATCATCATCGCGACGCACGACGAGGGCGTCGCTGCACACACCGGGCGCCGAGTTCGCATGCGTGACGGGTCGATTTCTTCGGACACCACAAAGTCAAATTAATTGGACGAATGCGTACACGGGACGGTGTTCCGATTCGATCGCCAATTGAACGAGAAGTTGGGCGACAGCGAAGGGGATGCGCGCGACACGAGCGAGCGTGCATTGGAGCTTTCATCGACCTTTGCTGGAACTCATCGAAGATGCTCACTCGCCGTGTCGTAAGGCGACGACGAGTCGGAGCGGACGTGAGAATTGATTGGGCACCCGGGCGTCAGTTGTCGCTCGAGTAATTGAGAGGCAGCGCGATGTCAAGGTACTTATTCTTGCCACCATCGACGGAATAACCCACCACCAAACTCTCGGACGTGGGTGGCCCAGTACTCGGTACGTTGATCTCTCCGAAGTATTGGAGCAAGTAGTACGAGCCGAATTTGACGATTCGACCTACGGCGTTGTTACCAGTGCCGGAGAAATTTCGGTCGTGAGCAGCGTGAATCGCCGAAGCGAGTTCCGGATATGCATCGAGATTGCTTGACTGGAAATACGTTGCCCAATCAGCCGAAAGTGAAAGCGACTTCAAAATCGTTTGAGGGCCGGGAGCGGTCAGATAAATCACGGTGCTGACGGCGATGTGGTACGTCTCGTTCCCGTCGACCAACGCCGGCCCGGTGGCGTTGGCGAAGGCGTAGTTTGAAGCGTGCAACTTTGGCGTGTTAAGAAAGCCGTTGCCGAGTGTCAGTCCCCACACCGCGCTCGTCACCGCGAGCGCGATCACCACGCCCACAGTCGTGAAATGGCGTTGGCGAACCCACCCTTTCCACGAGTCCGACGCGTCACTCTGGTCAGAAGTGAGTGAGCTCAACGGGCGCACTGCAACGACGAGGATGGTGCGCCACGCAACGATCGCGGCCAGGATTGCGACGGTGATAACGACCCATGAATGGCCGGCGAGGGGGAGGGGGCGTTGATCCCGCTGGGACGCCACTTCGCAGGAGATGAGATAGGCACTCGCGACGAATCCGGCGATCGCGACCACGAGCGACGCTCCCCATGACCAACGTCGCCGAGAACCTTCGGCGAAGGCCTTTGCGTAGGTCCGAGGTTGTCCGAAGGTTTCGTAGGGGTTCTCACCAGACTCGGAGACGTGCGTGCGTACTTCCATGAGAATCGTGACAATCCGAGGTCCCTCGACGCCCTGAAATCGCAGCCAGAGGCCAAGTTGTCGTAGATACCGAGCGGTTGTCTCGTTCATGAATGCCTCTTCTTCGTGTCGTTGTTCAATAGGTCGATTGTGAGCGAGGTGAAATCTCGCCAGTTCGATGTCTGCTCGGTGAGCCGCGTCTTTCCCGCGGTGGTCACGCGGTAGAGCTTTCGACCGGGGCCGCTCGGTCCTTGAATCCAACGCGTCGTGACCAGTCCATCTTCTTCGAGGCGGTTCAAGAGGGGGTAGAGCGTTCCGCCCTTGACGTTCGGAATACCTTCGCGCTCCAGGGTCTGGGCAATGGCGTAGCCGTGCGTCTCTTCTTCGTTGACGATGGCCAGCACGCAAAGGGGAAGGACGCCCCGAAGCCATTCACTGGGCCATCCGCTATCCACCATGGCTAGATAGTAACACTATCTAGACAGTCAGACAATCTAAGCCAGACCCACCGTGCGCCAGCGGTGCCTAGTCGCCAAGTATCGTCGTCCACGGATGACCGGGATGGACCAATGGCAGATTCGTTCGTAGCCAATCAGTTTGTCGTTGATCGAGAAGCGGGCGGGTGCCTTCGAAATCGAACTGATCCTTCTCGCGTTGATGCTTGGCCTTGAAGAGCAGGGCAACTTCGGGCGACATATAAGGAATGCCCGAATCCGAAAAGCGGATCAATTCGTTGTACGGCATCCGGATCCGGGCGTCGCGACGACATACCCACACATCGCCTTCATGGGGATCGCGGAATACATCGAGGTGATACTCGCTGGTCTCACGATCTCGCACCCAAGTCTGGAAATGTTTATGGTAGGCGTCATTGGAAAGCGGCCAGCGCCGTCCGGAACCGATGACTTCGAAGTCGAATTCGCTCAGTGACGAACGAATCTTATGGAAATCATCACGGGGTACTCCGATCTCGATGTCGTCGTGCGGGCGCGATTCGCCACCTCGGAACAGGTCAATCGCCCATCCAGCGACCACGTACCATCGGGCGTCGCTCCGCGCTGGTCGCGACGCGACTTCATCAGGTGACCACGGAGCCCACAGAGGATTCTCTTCTACCAACTCCCCGTCGACTTCGTATCCGGAGTTCACGACTCAATTCTGCCTGCGCGTAGCCTTCAAATTGTGACGTTGCCTCTGCGCCAAGGAGTTCGAGCGGTCGTATTGGACGCTGAGGAGCGCGTACTCCTCGTGCATTTTCAATTCACGGATTGGACACTTTGGGCGACACCAGGCGGCGGCGTCGAAGCCGGCGAGACGCGGGAACAGGCAATTCAACGCGAGTTGTACGAAGAAGTCGGTCTCGTCAACGTAGAACTTGGCCCGGTCATCTGGGAGCGGACGCATCGGTTCCCCATGTCCGAAGAGTTTTCGGGCCAACGCGAAGAGTTCTTTTTGGTGCGAACGTCAGAAGGAGTGATTAATCCGGCGTTTTCGCAAGAAGAGCTTTTGTCGGAAGGTCTGACGGGGTCTCGATGGTGGAGCGTGGAAGAGATTCGAGAAGCTCGAGGTGAGAATTTTGCTCCTCGCCAATTGGCGTCATTGCTTGAATCGTTGTTGCGGCATGGTCCGCCGAAAGAAGTAGTCGACACCGGGGTCTAAGCGGTAGGAATTCGTCAGGGGCTAGACAAAGGCGTATTCGGGACGATGGCCCGATTCAATCTCTAGGCGCACGAGGAGTTGCGCGACGGGCAAATCCTTGGCGTGGGTAATGCCGATGCAGCGAGAGCGCGTCGGCAGGACTTCGAAGACGAGTGACGTGTTCACGAGAACCTGACCAACGAACGTCGACAGTTGCAGTTCGGCGTCGGCATCGAAATCGTGCTGCGCGATTGATTCGTGCATGAGGGGAAGAATCTGCGGCTGGAAACCCCAGAGATTCATCGACACCGTCGCGAGAGGTGAGAGCGAGACCGGCTCGAGTCCGTCGTCGGCGTCGTAGCCTTCGAGGGTCGAATGGACGTCGCGTCGCTCGACGATCTCGCTCAGTCGTCCGTCTTTGACCATGCAGGTTCCGCGCGATACCGGAAGGTCACCGACGAGCGCGCGATCGAGCTCGAAGCCGACGAGACAGTTGTTAGGACTGACCGACAGTCGTTCGCCGAGCAGGAGAAAGGCGGCGCGACCGTAGAGATCGTCGGCATTGGAGACGCCGAAGGGCTTGGAGAGATCCAAATTACTTTCGGCGGCGAGCACCGCGTCAACGGTGCCGCGTTGGTGAACCTGATCGGCGAAGCTGACCTTGTGGTCCTTGGGCCAGTGCGCGGCGACGTGCTCTTGGATCTGGGGACCGGTGTCGGCATTGACCACGATCACGATGTCTTCAAAGCCCGAGGCCCACGCGTCGGAGGCCAAGAGGTCGATGACACCCTCGCCGTGCTTGCCAATGGGTGCCAACTGCTTCAGCCCGCCGTAACGCCGGGCGCGACCGGCGGCGAGGATGACCAGTGAGGGTCCGCTCAACGTGACCACCGAACGACCGCCGAGGCCCAGGTCATACCGGCGCCGAAGCCCGTCATGAGGGCGTACTCACCGGGCTTCACCCGTCCGTTCTCGCGCGCGTCAAAGAAGGCGAGCGGAATCGACGAACTCGACGTGTTGCCGTAGCGGTCCAGGGTGACGACGGTGCGCTCCATCGGAATGCCGAGGCGTTGCGTGGCGGCCTTGATGATTCGCACGTTCGCTTGGTGGGGGATAACGAGACTGATGTCATCGGGACTGACGTTGGCGATCTTCATGGCCTGTTCGGCGGAATCAACGACGACTCGAACGGCGCGTCGGAAGACTTCTTTGCCGTCCATCCAGAAGAATCCGCCGTGTTCACACGTGAGCAGATCGGCGGCCGACCCGTCGGCGCCGAGGACGAAGGACAACACGTCGGAACCCTCTTGGTCGTACTCGAGCACCGCGGCACCCGCACCGTCACCGAGCAAGACGGCCATGTTGCGGTCGCTCCAGTCGACCCAGCGTGAGAGGTTCTCCGAGCCGATGACGAGGATTCGTCGAGCGCCGGTCTCGAGAAGGCCCTGGGCCACGCGAACGGCGTACATGAAGCCACTGCACGCGGCGTTCACGTCCATCGCCGCGCAGTTCAGACCGAGTTCATTGGCGATCATTGGTGCCGACGCCGGACACAGTCGGTCGGGAGTCGTCGTCGCGAGCACCAAGAAGTCGATGTCGCCGACGAGCAGTCCGGCGTCCTCGATGGCGTGTCGCCCGGCGATGACGCCGAGGGAGACGGCCGAGCCGCCAATTCGCCGTTCGCGGATACCGGTGCGCTCGGCGATCCACTCGTCGGAGGTGTCGAGCGTCAAGGAGAGTTCGTCGTTCGTGACGACGCGGTCCGGCAGGCCGATGCCCCAACCCCTAAATCGAACGCCCATTGGTCAACTCCTTCGCTGCAATGCCTTCGGTAAGTCTAGGTCTCAGGCACTCGGTGTCGGGGGTGCCTTCAGCACCTGCAAGGTGCAACGCGCAACGCAAATCAAGCGGCCCGTTTCGTCAGTGAGGTCGATGGCCCAGACGTGGACGTTGCGACCTTTGCGCACGGGTGTCGCGGTCGCGGTCAAGGTTCCACTGGTCATCGAACGCAGATGAGAACAATTGAGCTCGGTGCCCACGACGATCTCGTCGGGCCCGACGCTCACCGCTCCGCCGATCGACGCGGCACCTTCGGCCATTAAGGCCGAGACTCCGCCGTGCAAGATGCCGTACGGCTGATGAACCTTGGGTCCGACCTCAACTTGCAGGACAACCTTCTCTGGCGTGAGGAGCACGACCTCGATGCCGAGTTCCCTGTTGACGTCGCCAGCTTCGTTCATTCGCTTCATCCGGTCTTCATTCATTGGGACAGTGTAGAAGTTGGCCTATAGCCTCTTCCCATGACTCGACGAGTAGACCTGCGCAGCGACACCGTGACCCAACCGACCCAGGCGATGCGTGACGCCATGGCGCTCGCCGTGGTCGGCGACGACGGCTACAACGAAGACCCGACGATTCGATCACTCGAGGAACGCTTCGCGGCACTCGTGGGAAAGGAAGCCGCGGTCTTCGTGCCCTCGGGCGTGATGGGTAATCAGGTCGCGGTTCGGATTCTCACGAGTCCTGGTGATCTCGTCATCGCCGGACGGGGCCAACACGTGGTCAGTTTCGAGATGGGTGCGGCGGCCCGCAACTCCTCGATTCAATTCGCCACCGTGGATGACACGAACGGCGCGTTGGCGTTGCGCGACGTCCTCGACATCATCGACGCCGAGGACGACCATCAGCCGCACGTGGCGATGGTGTCGCTCGAGAACACGCACATGCCTTCGGGCGGAACGCCCTTGGACGTCGCCGACATCGAGACACTCGCGCGCGCGATTGGCGAGCGACCCCTGCATCTCGACGGTGCTCGACTGTTCAACGCGGTCGTCGCCACAGGGACGACGGCGGCGCAGTACGCCGCGCCGGCGACCACGGTAATGACGTGTCTTTCGAAGGGACTCTGTGCGCCCGCCGGTTCATTGCTCGCCGGACCGGCGTTCTTGATGACGCGCGCCCGCATTGAGCGCAAGCGCCTCGGCGGCGCCATGCGCCAAGCGGGATTCCTCGCGGCCGCGGGACTTGTCGCCCTCGATGAGATGGTCGATCGGCTGGCGGAGGATCACGCGCGCGCGCGAATTCTTGCCGGGCTCTTCGCGACGACGTTTCCCGAGTCCGACTACGACTCATCGACCTGTCGCACGAACATCGTGGCCTTCAATCATCCCCAAGCACGACAACTGGTTGAAGAGCTCGCGCTACTCGGCGTGGACGGCGGCACGGTGGGACCGCGTCGGGCTCGCTTCGTCACGCACGCCGGTGTCAGCGACGACGACGTCACCTTCGTCGCTGAAGTACTGGCGCGCTTCAAGCCCACATTGCGCTGAATCTGCTTTCGTTCGTGCTTCGTTCACCCAGATGTCACCGATGTTCTCGAGAGGGTACTGGCGCATAGGGGGTAACGTTGTGTGACTTGTAAAGGCATCACATGACCGAAATTCTCCACCTCTCCACGTTCTTGCACCGACCGATCTTTGATTCGGACGGCGGCCGGATTGGTCGCGTCCAGGACCTCGTCGCGCGCCTCGGCGACAACTCGCACCCACCGGTCGTGGGCGCCGTCATCCGCATCGAGGGCCGAGATCTCTTCGTGCCGATTCGAAAGATCGGCGGTCTCAGCGAAGGACGCATGACCTTCGAGGGCAAGCGCGTCGATCTGCGTCGATTCGAGCGCCGCCCCGGTGAGCTCTTGCTCGCCGAAGACCTGCTGGCGCGACACCTGATCAACCTGGTACGCGGTCGCCTCATCACCGCCAATGAAATCGAAATAGCCCAGATCGACAACAAGTGGGAAGTCGTCGGCGTCGACCCGGGCAAGCGGCCGCTCCTGCGTCGAATCCTCGGCAAGAACGTCGGTCAGCGCGTCAAGCCCGAGGCCATCGTGGACTTCGCTTCCATCGAGCCGTTCGTCGCGCACGTGCCGACGGCGCGCCTTCGCATCCCCTACCGCAAGCTCTCGAAACTCCACCCCGCACAAATCGCCGACTTGGTCGAGCAGGCTAGTCACGAAGAGGGCGAGGAGATCATCGAAGCGGTGGGCGCCGACCGTGAACTCGAAGCCGACGTCTTCGAAGAACTCGACACGACCCACCAGCTCGAGTTCCTCGAGTCCCGGAGCGACGCCGACGCCGCACGCCTCCTCGCGCGCATGGAACCCGACAACGCGGCCGACCTCATCAACGAGATCGACCAGGATCGTCGTCTCCCAATCCTCGAGCGCCTTCCCGACGTCCAAAAGACGAAAGTCCGACAACTGCTCTCCTACAGCGCGGACACCGCGGGCGGCCTCATGAACCCCGATTTCGTGTCAGTCCCGGCGACGGCAACCGTCGCCGAGGCACTCGAGGCTATTCGCACGTCACGGGTTCCGGCCGAAGCCTTGCACGCGGTCTTCGTCATGGACGAGAACGGTCAGCCGATCGGCGCGGCCTCAATCGCGCCCCTCGTGCGCGCGCCCGGACACGAACTCGCCTTGAGCGTCTCGCGCACACACTTGGCCCACGTCCATCCGCACTGGGACCTGCACCAGATGTCGCGCAAGATGAGTGACTTCAACCTGACGGTATTGCCGGTGCTCGATGAGGACCATTCGACGATGATCGGTGTTGTAACAGTGGATGACCTACTCGAGGAGTTGCTGCCGCACGGTTGGCGACGCGAGTTCGGTATGACGGCGGTCGAAGAGTGACGCGCCGTATCCCGTCGGGTCACGTTCAAAGGGGGCTCACTGAAACCCCCTAGTACAACCTTCATTCATTGTGTCCCGGCACGATTGCACACGAACTTTTCGGTAGGCCACTAGCCCTCCTTCGAATCTCGTCGTGGGCGTGCCGCACAACTACGAGAACAGAAAGGAGGAAGCGTGAGCGAAGCAACGAAGGATCAAATCAAGGGTGCCTTCGGCACCGTCAAGGAGTACGAGCCGGGAACCCGGCGCGGTACGCGCGCGCGCCTCCTCACGCTTCTGGCGATCATCGGACCGGGACTCATCGTCATGGTGGGCGACAACGACGCCGGCGGCGTGTCGACCTACGCCCAGGCCGGGCAGAATTTCGGCTATTCGCTGCTCTGGACGCTTCCCCTGTTGATCCCGGTCTTGATCGTGAACCAAGAGATGGTGGTTCGTCTCGGCGCGGTCACCGGCATTGGTCACGGCCGATTGATCCGTGAACGCATTGGTCGTCGCTGGGGCAACGTCTCGATCGGTTCGATTCTCCTGCTTAATTTCTTGATCATCATCACTGAGTTCATTGGCATCTCGTTGTCGATGGAGTATTTCGGCGTGTCGGCGTACGTGTCGGTGCCCATCGCGGTCGTCGCCCTGTTCGGCGTCACCGCAACCGGTTCGTTCCAGCGATGGGAGCGCTTCATGATGCTTTTCGTCGCGGTCAACCTGGTGATGATCCCGCTCGTGCTTCGCGCCCACGTCGCCACGAATTCGCTCTTTCGCGACCTCGTGGTCCCGGGCTTACGCGGCGGCACGTCATCGGCCGGCGTGTTGCTCATCATCTCGATTATCGGCACCACCGTCGCGCCGTGGCAGTTGTTCTTTCAGGAGAGCAACATCGTCGACAAGAAAATCTCACCGCGCTGGCTGAACTACGAACGCATCGACACGATCCTCGGCTCCTTCATTGTGGTGATCGTGGCGGCGCTGTTGATGGGCATCACCGCGGCCGGGCTCTCGCATCACGGTGGCACCAACAGTTACGTGAACGCATTGACGGTGGCGCATGGTCTCACGCGCTATGTCGGCCACGGGGCCGGCGATCTCTTCGCCATTGTCTTGTTGAACGCCTCGATCATCGGGGCCGCCGCCGTCACTTTGGCGAGCAGTTACGCCGTGGGCGACTTCTCCAATCGGTTCAATCAAGGACTGAACGCTCGCCTGCGCGACGCCAAAGGGTTTTACAGCGTCTTCGGCGGACTGTTGGTGGTCGCCGGCATTGTGGTGTTATTGCCCCGCGCGCCATTGGGGCTGATCACCCTCGCGGTGCAGGCGATGTGCGGGCTGATGTTGCCCAGCACGTCGATCTTCGTGCTGTTGTTGGCGAATGATCGTGAGGCACTTGGTCCGTGGGTGAATGCCCGATGGCTCAACGCCGTCGCGGTCGTCATCATCTCTATCCTCGTTGTGCTGTCGGTGACGATGATGGTCTCAACGTTGTTCACGTCGGTCAACGTGGTGGCGATGCTCGAATGGCTGGGCTCGATCGTGGGACTCGGCGTCGTCATCGGACTGCCAATCGGACTGCGCCGTCAAGGCTCGCGCGTCACCTACGACGTCGATCGACTCGACTGGCGCATGCCACGGCTGGCCTTGTTGGAGCGACCGAAGCGTTCCCGAGCGCGCGAGTGGCTCCTTATTGCGAATGGAACCTATTTAGCGGTCGCGGGAACACTGCTGGTCGTGCGAATCATCCAACTCGCGACCTCGTAGTCTCTCTTGATGGCATCGGCCCTCACGCTCGTATGCGTCCACGCGCACCCCGACGACGAGTCGCTCTTCACGGCCGGAATCACGTCGCATTACGCCGACCTTGGGCACCGCGTCGTGCTGATCACCTGCACCAATGGACAGCTCGGCTTCGACGAGAACGCGCGACCGGGATCGGACCCGACGCATGACGTCGAGGTGACGCGCGCCGCGCGAGCCAGTGAGTTGCAGCGAGCAGCGACGGTCGCCGGCTTCTCGCGAGTCGTCACGCTGGGCTACGACGACTCGGGCATGAAGGGTTGGGCGCAGAACGGATCGTCGAACGCATTCATGAACGCCGACGTGAGCGCCGTGGCGCGCACGATCGCGTCGATCATGGATGAAGAGCGCGCGTCGGTCGTCGTCACCTACGACGAGAACGGATTTTACGGCCACCCTGACCACATCATGGCCAACGTCGTGACGCGCGCCGCGCTGAAATTGGCCACGAGCCCGCAGCGCCTTTACTACCCGGTCGCTCCCAAGAGCGTCTTCGAGGAGTTCGTGACCGGCGCCCGAGCCATGGACGTGTTCCTCCCCGCGTGGATCCTCGAGGCCGGTCACACGGTGTCCGACGATGTGGTGTCCACGACGATGGACGTGCGCTCCGCTGCCAAGCGCAAGCACCAGGCCATTGCGACGCACGCTTCACAAGTGGACAACGCCGACCTTGTCACGATGGACGAAGAACTCTTTACGCTGCTCTTTGGTATCGAGTATTACCAACGTGCCTGGAGCCGTGATGTGACATCCGGCGACGAAACTGATCTCTTTGGAGGACTGTAAATGGAACAGCTGACATTTCTCGCGGTACACGCCCATCCGGACGACGAGGCTAGTTCCTCGGGCGGCCTCTACCGGCTGCTCGCCGACCAAGGTGCACGCACGGTGCTCGTCACGTGTACCAACGGCGAGTGCGGCGACGCGCCCGACGGTGCGAAGCCCGACGCGGATCATCACGATGGCGACGAAGTGGCCGCGATTCGTGCCGTCGAACTGGAGAACGCCGTGAAGATTCTCGGGATCGATCGACTTGTGCGACTCGGCTACCGGGACTCCGGCATGAAGGGCTGGCCGCAGAACAACGACCCCGAGTCGTTCTGGGCGACGCCGGTCGACGTCGCGGCGGCGAAATTGGCTGAGACCTTGATGGAAGAGCGGCCGCAGGTCATCATGACCTACAACGAGCACGGCTTCTACGGACACCCCGATCACATCCAGGCGCACCGAATCACACTCGCAGCCCTCAAGATGATTGACTATGAACCGACGCTGTACTTCAACGCGATTCCTGACTCGGTTTTCGTGGAGTGGCGCAAGCGTTGGGAGCAGGAAGACCGCGAACGTGCCGAGGCCGACGCGGCCAAAGGCATCGTGCGCGAGCCCGAGGCGCCGGACCTCGACGAAGAAGAGTTCGAGATGGGAACACCCGACGACGCGATCTCGGCGACCATCGATATCAGCGACGTCGCCGGGGCCAAATTCGACGCCCTCGAGGCCCACGTCTCGCAGATCGGGGACTCCTTCTGGATGAAGATGGGTCGCGAGCGATTCATTGAGACCATGCGCACCGAATGGTTCGTTCGCGTGACGAACCCAAAGAGCGTTGAGGGCAACGTCGACGACATCTTCGCGGGATATCGCTGAGACTCATCGCCGAGATTTAATCGAAGGTCGCCATCTCTTGATCGGTGAAGGGACGAAGCACACAGAACGCATTCCCTTCGGGATCTCCGAGAACGACCCACGTGCGGTCCGAAGACTGCCCGATGTCGACGTGCGTGGCGCCGAGTCCGATGAGTCGTTGGACTTCGGTGAATTGGTCACTCGGGCGCAGGTCGAGGTGTAATCAGTTCTTCGTGACTCGGTCTTCAGGGACTAAGAGAAACTCGATGTCGGGTGCGACGCTTTCCTCTGGTGAACCGATTGGTGGTTCGAGGACCACTTCTCCTGTCTCTTCCAACGTGATTCGCCTGCCGAGCGCCTCCGCCCAAAACGCGGCGAGTCGAGAGGGATCGAGGCAGTCGATACTGATGTTCTGAATGCGAAGCGTCATTCGGTCACGTTACGGCGCGCGCTAAAGCGAAGTCATGTCACCGGGTTAACAGGAAGACGAAGCAAATGGCGATGAACACAACTACGACGACGTAGCGGCGCCGCAACTGATTTGACATCTGGTTGCAGTACTGACGCGTACCCCACTTCGCGCTGGAGGTCCCATTGGTTCCGAATCCGGGGAAGCGCTGAATCGACACGTCGTTGCGTTCGGCTTCGCGCCGAGATTGTTCTAAGTTCGCGCGCCGCTCATGGCGCTGCTCTTTGGTCTCCAATGACGCGCCGCACCGAGCGCAGAGAAAATCGCCACTGAACTGAACCTCACCGCATGTGGGGCACGTCACTTCGTTACCAGGCGCTGTCATCACACTCGCCAGGAATGGCGTACACGTCATTGCTGCACCGTACAACTCGACGATATTTTCGTGACTAGTAGCGATAGGAATCCGGTTTAAACGGACCCTCGACGGCCACGCCAATGTAGTCCGCCTGCTTTTTGGTGAGTGTGGTGAGTTTCACGCCGAGCGCGTCGAGATGGAGTCGCGCGACCTTCTCGTCGAGGTGCTTGGGCAGCACGTAGACCTTCTTCTCGTAGTTCGCGTTGTTCACGTAGAGTTCAATTTGGGCCATGGTTTGGTTCGTGAAGGAGTTGCTCATCACGAAGCTCGGGTGTCCCGTCGCGTTACCGAGATTGAGCAGTCGTCCCTCGGACAACAAGATGATGGCGCGGCCATTGGGCATGATCCACTTGTCGACTTGGGGCTTGATGTTCTCTCGTCGCACGCCCGCAAGATTCGCCAGGCCCGCGATGTCGATCTCGTTGTCGAAGTGACCGATGTTGCCGAGGATCGCTTGATGCTTCATCATCAGCATGTGCTCGACCGAGACGATGTCACGATTGCCGGTCGCTGTGATGATGATGTCGGCGTAGGGGAGTGCCTCTTCGAGCGTCGTCACCTGGAAGCCGTCCATCGCCGCTTGCAGTGCGCAGATGGGGTCGACCTCAGTGATGATGACACGCCCGCCCTGGCCGCGCAATGACTCGGCCGAGCCCTTCCCCACGTCGCCGTAGCCGCAGACGACGGCGACCTTGCCGCCGATGAGTGTGTCGGTGGCGCGGTTGATGCCGTCGATAAGTGAGTGGCGACAGCCGTATTTGTTGTCGAACTTGGATTTCGTGACGGCGTCGTTCACGTTGATCGCGGGGAACAACAACGTGCCGTCGCGCTCCATCTCGTACAGGCGGTGTACACCCGTCGTCGTCTCTTCCGAGACGCCGATTAACTCTTCAGACATTGGTCCGAAGAGCTTTTCGCCACTGGCGATGATGGTGTCGAGCAACGCCAAGATGACGCGGTACTCCTCGGAGTCCGCACTTTCGGGCGCCGGCACGAATCCAGCGCGCTCGAACTCGAGTCCCTTGTGCACGAGCAGCGTGGCGTCGCCACCGTCGTCGAGAATCATGGTCGGACCGACGTGGCCGGGCCAGCGCAGCATTTGCTCGGTGCACCACCAGTACTCTTCGAGCGACTCACCCTTCCAGGCGAAGACCGGGACGCCCTGGGGATTATCGGTCGTGCCGTTCGGTCCGACGACGGCCGCGGCGGCGGCGTGGTCCTGGGTCGAGAAGATGTTGCAACTGACCCAGCGAACGTCGGCGCCGAGGGCGACGAGGGTCTCGATCAAGACTGCGGTCTGGATCGTCATGTGGAGCGAACCCGCGATGCGCGATCCCTTGAGTGGTTTGGTGGCGCCGAATTCGGCGCGCATGGCCATGAGTCCGGGCATCTCGTGTTCGGCGAGCGTGATTTCGGCGCGCCCAAAATCGGCCAGCGAGAGGTCGGCAACTTTGAAGTTAAAGGTGGCAGAGGTCATAGTTCTCCTAGGTGTTAGCGATTTCCAGGCGCCGACCTCTGTCGCTCACGCCTAGAAATATCGTATCGCGTCACACCCCGACGCGAAACTCCACGACGTCGCCGTCGCGCATGACGTACTCCTTGCCTTCGATGCGCGCCTTGCCCGCAGCCTTCACCTGCGCCATCGAGCCGAGTGACATGAGGTCATCGAAGGAGACGACTTCGGCCTTGATGAAGTGCTTTTGAAAGTCAGTGTGAATTTCGCCGGCCGCTTCAGGCGCCGTCGAGCCTTGGTGAATCGTCCACGCGCGGGTCTCTTTGGGACCCGCGGTGAGAAAGGTTTGAAGGCCGAGTGTCGCGAAGCCGACGCGTGACAGAAGGGCCAGTCCGGATTCCTCTTGTCCGTAGGACTGAAGGAGTTCCAGCGCCTCGTCCTCATCGAGGTCCGAGAGCTCCGCTTCGACCTTGGCGCAGAGGATGACCGACGGCGACGGCGCGACCGATGCCGCGAGTGCGGCCCGGCGCACCTCGTCACCCAAGGTCTCCTCGTCGACGTTGAAGACGTAGATGAACGGCTTGTCGGTCAAGAGATGCATGTCGACGAGCACCTCGCGGTCGAGGTCCTTCACATTGGAGATGACGAGACCCTGATCGAGCGCGGCTTGGGCCCTCTTGACCTGGGCCAGCCGCGACTGCGCGTCGCCTCCACCGCGTTTGGCTTCACGCTCCAGTCGAGTGGCGACTTTCTCGACCGTCTGCAGGTCCGCGAGAATGAGTTCGGTTTCGATAGTGGCGACATCGCTCGCCGGGTCGATGCGGCCGTCAACGTGAATGACGTCATCGTCGACGAAGACGCGCACGACCTCGCAGATCGCGTCGCATTCTCGGATCGCAGCCAGGAACTGATTGCCCAGCCCCTCGCCTTCGGAAGCGCCCTTCACAATGCCCGCGATATCGACGAAGGTGACCGCCGCCGGGAGGATCTTGTCGGAGGAAAACATCGCCGCGAGTCGCGCGAGTCTCGGGTCGGGCACCGACACGACGCCGACGTTGGGCTCGATCGTCGCGAAGGGGTAGTTGGCGGCGAGCACGTTGTTATGGGTCAGGGCGTTGAAGACTGTTGATTTGCCGACGTTCGGAAGTCCGACGATCCCGATTGAGAGTGCCATGGACGTTCAACGCTAGTCGGGTGACGACGGGCATCCTCATGGAAGTAGAGGTCGTTGTAGAGATCGGGAGATCCGATTTTGCGTGACACGACGTGGTCATCTACTGTCAATCCATGGAAATGACATATGTGGCCGAAGGCTTCGCACCATTCCGTGAATGGCAGACGTGGTACCGAGTCACTGGTGACCTCACATCCGGTCCGACACCTTTGGTTGTGGCTCACGGCGGACCGGGCTGCACGCACGATTACGTGCTCGCGCTAGCCCAGCTCGCTGAGCGAGGACGCCCCGTCGTGCACTACGACCAACTCGGCGGTGGACGTTCGACCCACATCCCCGAGAAGGGTGGCGACTTCTGGACGGTTGAACTCTTCTTGGAGGAACTCGAGAATCTGCTCGTGTACCTGGGGATCAACGATCGTTACTTCTTACTCGGACAGTCCTGGGGCGGGATGCTGGGGGCCGAGCACGGTATTCGTCAGCCCGCGGGTCTGAAGGCGCTCGTCATCAGTAACTCGCCGGCCTCGATGGCGCTCTGGGCGAGCGAGGCGAAGATCCTGCGCGGACAGCTCGATCCCGAAGTCGAAGCGGCCCTCGATCGTCACGAGGCGGCCGGTACGACGAAGGACCCGCAGTACCTTGCGGCCCAGCAGGTGTACTACGACCTTCACGTCTGTCGGGTCGTGCCGAATCCTCCCGAAGTGCTGCGAACCACTGAGCTGCTAGACGAGGACCCGACGGTCTACAACGTCATGAACGGACCGAACGAGTTCTACTGCATCGGGACCCTGCGCGACTGGAGCGTGGTGGACGATGTGCACAAGATTACGGCGCCCACATTGCTCGCCTCGGGCCGTTTCGACGAGGCCACGCCCGCGACGGTGCAGCCGTTCTTCGACAACATTCCGGACGTGCGCTGGGAGATCTTCGAGAACTCCAGTCACATGCCGTTCATCGAGGAGCCCGAACGCTACCTCGACGTCGTAGAAGGTTTCCTGGCGAATTACGACCAGTGAACTTGTAGTAAAGAGGTAACAACATTCTGAGCTGCGTTGAAAAAGGGAGAAACGAATGACTCGTCTCAAGTCCATGAAGCGGATGGGGGTGATTCTGTCGTCTATGGCCGTGTGCTCATTCGGCATCATCGCCGTCTCGTCCAGCGCGCCCGCCGCTGCGTCCTCGGGATATCAGTCCCAGCACGCCGGTGGCACGTTGCACCTCGACGCAACGGCGGCCGGTGGCACGCTGGACCCACAAGTCAATTACACACTGCAGTACTGGCAGCTGTACCAGGCGACGTACGACGGCCTGGTCGCGTTCCAGAAAGTCGGCGGCGATCCGTCATTCGTCGTAGTGCCCGACCTCGCGACCGCGATGCCCAAGGTAACCAACAGTGGCAAGACCTACACGTTCACCTTGCGCAAGGGCATCAAGTTCTCCACCGGCAAGACCGTCACGGTCGCGGACGTCCTCGGTTCGTTCCAGCGACTCTTCAAGGTCTCGAACCCGAATGCCGGTTCGTGGTACAACGACATCGTCGGGGGCCCGGCGTGCGTGACGACACCGGCCACGTGCACGCTGAAGGGCGGCGTGGCGGTGAACGCGGCGACGAACAAGGTCGTGTTTAATCTCATTGCTCCGGACTCGGAGTTCCTCGACCAATTGGCGGTGCCGTTCGGCTCGATCGTTCCGGCGAACACTCCGCCGAAGGACGAAGGCGACACGCCGATCCCCGGTACCGGCGCGTACTACTTCGCGTCGTATAACCCGAACTCCGCACTCGTTATGAAGCGCAACAAGTACTTCAAGGTGTGGAGTGCCGCAGCCCAGCCCAAGGGCTACCCCGATGAGATCGAGATGACCTTTGGTCTGCCCGTTGAGTCTGAGGTGAGCGCGGTCGAGAACGGACAAGCTGACTGGATCTTCGACCCGATTCCGGCCGACCGACTTTCCGAGATTTCGACCAAGTACGCCACTCAGGTCCACGTGCACACGTTGACCGCTGACTGGTACGCGCCGATGAACGTGAACATCGCGCCGTTCAACAACTTGAAGGCTCGTCAGGCTGTGAACTACGCGTTGAACAAGAACTCGCTCGTAAAGCTCTACGGCGGCTCAGAACTCGCCACACCAACATGCACGATCCTGCCGCCCGCGTTCCCCGGGTACTTGAAGTACTGCGCCTACAACTCCAACGGCAGTTCGACGTACGCCGGTCCGGACCTGACGAAGGCCAAGGCTCTGGTGAAGGCGTCGGGCACGTTCGGTGCCAAGGTCGCGGTCGTCGCGCAAAATGACCCGGTCGATGAGGCGGTGGGTGAGTACATTCAGGGCGTGCTCAACCAGATTGGCTACAAGGCCACTCTGAAGCCGCTCTCGCAGAACATCGAGTTCAACTACATCCAGAACACGAACAACAAAGTTCAGATCAGCGTGACGCAGTGGTTCCAGGACTACCCGGCCGCCTCGGACTTCTTGAAGGTGCTCCTCAACTGCAGTGGCTTCCACAAGGGCAGCGACAACAGCATCAACATTTCGGGACTTTGTGACAAGACCATTGACACCCAAGAGGCCACGGCCGAGACCTTGGAGTTGACGAACCCGACCGCGGCCAACAAACTCTGGGGTCAGATCGACAAGACGCTGATGACGACCGAAGCGCCGTGGGTGCCGTTGTTCAATCCGAAATTGGTTGACTTTGTCGGCAAGCGCGTTGGCAACTATCAGTTCTCGCTGGAGTTCTACATGTACGTGGACCAACTGTGGGTGAAATAGAAGAATCCATCTTGGCCATGGAGGCCATCACAGTGAGTGCGGTGGAAAGGACCGCCGTGGACTCCGATAGTCCATGGCGGTCCTCGCTGCTGCAGTTGCGTCGCAACCGAGCCGCGATGATCGCCCTGGGGGTCCTGCTCTTCATGGTGATCGTCACCCTGTTGGCGCCGATTTACGCCCACGACATCGCGCACGACAACCCCTTCGCGTCGAATCTTCAAGGTCGCATCAAGATCGGGAACCACTTCCGCAGTGTCATGCAGTCCAACACGCAGGGCCTGGGACTCGGTGTGACGCCGATCGGACCCACATGGAATTTCTCAAAGTATTTCTTGGGCGCCGACCAACTCGGGCGCGACGTGTTCGCTCGCGTCCTCTACGGTGGTCGGGTCACCTTATTGATCGGATTCTCCTCCGGCCTGATCTGCATCACTGTCGCGACGGTGCTCGGGATGTTGGCCGGCTATTTCGGTCGCGCGACGGACTGGATAATCTCTCGGGCCCTCGACATCGTCTGGGCCTTTCCGATCTACCTGCTGGCGATCTCGTTGTCCGTCATCTTGGTGACGAGCGGACTGGACCTCGGCATTATCCACATCGGTGCCGGATCGCTTCTCTTGCCGATCCTGATCATCGCGTCGGTCTACGTCCCGTACGTGGCGCGCCCTGTTCGCGGGATCGTCTTCTCATTGAAGGAACGTGACTTCATCCAGGCGGCCATCGCGTCGGGCGCCTCGGACTGGCATATCTTGCGAAAAGAGATATGGCCGAACGTCGCGCCCAGCGTGATCGTGTTCTTTCCGCTGATGGTGGCCCTTAATATCTTGACCGAGTCGGCGCTTTCGATTCTCGGGATTGGCGTGCAGCCACCCCAGGCGAGTTGGGGAACGATCATCAACGACGGGCTACAACTCCTCTACACCCGGCCGTGGGTTGCAATCGCGCCCGGCATCTGCATCGTGATCGTGTGTGTGGCGCTCAACATCCTCGGCGACGGTGTTCGTGACGCGTTTGATCCTCGAGCCAAATTGCGCGGTTCGATATAGATGCTGCGCTTCATAGCGAAACGATTTGCGTCGGCGGCATTGGTGATGTTCACCATCAGCGTGCTCGTCTTTCTGATCTTCTTCGCCACGCCCGGCGTGAATCCCGCGTCGCGGATCGCGGGGCGCAGTGCCTCGCCCGCGGTGCTTCGCCACGTCGCGAAAGAGTTCGGCCTCAATCGACCGCTGCCGATTCGCTACGGCCTGATGATGTTCCACCTCTTTATCAAGCAGGACCTGACGTCGTACGTCAACATTGGCGACAAGATCATTCCTCAGATCACCGCCGCGGCTCCGATCACGTTGTCACTCATCTTCGGCGCGGTCGTGATCTGGCTCGTCGTGGGTATCTCGGGCGGCGTCATCGCCGCGAAGAACAAGGGAAAATTCATCGATCCTCTCGTCATGTTCTTCGGCATCGCCGCGATTTCGATTCCGGTTTACTGGCTCGGCCAGATGGTCTTACTCGTCACCCAAGGTGGGTTGCATAGTTCGATCTTCGCGTGGATTCCCAATGGCGGCTACGTGTCGCTTACACAAAACCCGTGGCAGTGGGCACTGCATCTGCTCTTTCCGTGGCTCACGTTGGCGAGTCTCTACGCCGGTATCTACGCGAGAGTCTTGCGCGGCGAACTCATCAACAATATGAACGAGGACTACATCCGCACCGCACGCGCCAAGGGCCTGTCGGAGCGTCGGATCCTCTATCGTCACGCGCTGCGCTGCTCGCTGATCTCAATCGTCTCACTCTTCGGACTCGACGTGGGCGTGCTCGTCGGTGGTGCTGCGCTGTTGACCGAAGTCGTCTTTGGTCTCCAGGGAGTCGGTTGGCTGACCTATCAGGGACTCCAGAACCTTGACCTGCCCCTCATCATGGGTTGCGTCATGTACGGCGCGTTCTTCGTCGTGCTCGCGAGTGCCGTCGTCGACGTCCTCTACGCCTATATTGATCCAAGGATTCGCGTTGTCGCTTGAAAATCCACCCACGAATGCGGTCCTGAGCGTGCGCGACCTCTCGGTCTCTTTCGCCACGCGCCAGGGCGTCGTGCGCGCCGTCGACGGGCTCTCCTTCGACGTCGGGGCGAAAGAAGTGCTCGGCATCGTCGGTGAGTCCGGGTCGGGCAAGAGCGTCGCCATGTACTCGATGCTCGGACTCGTGCGCGACGCCAACGTCTCGATCTCGGGCAGCGTCCTCTTCGAAGGACGCGAGATCCTCGGGCTCTCCGATACCGAGATGCAGTCGGTGCGCGGCGGCGAAGTGGGCATGATCTTCCAGGACCCGATGACGGCGCTGACGCCGGTCTACACGGTTGGCTGGCAGATTGTCGAACAGTTGCGCGCCCACAACGACATGACCAAGAAGGCCGCGTACGCGCGCGCGATCGAACTGCTCGCCGAGGTCGGCATCCCCGATCCCAAGAGGCGCGTCAGTCATTATCCCCACGAGTTCTCCGGGGGTATGCGCCAGCGCGTCGTCATCGCCATGGCCCTCTCGTGCAACCCGAAACTCCTCATTGCCGATGAGCCGACGACGGCGCTCGACGTCACGACCCAAGCGCAGATCCTCGACTTGATGGGCCGGTTGCAGGCGACCCACGGTTCTTCGATCGTGATCATCACGCACGACATGGGCGTGATCGCTGAGATCGCGCATCGCGTGGTCGTCATGTACGCCGGACGCCCGGCCGAAATCGGACCGGAACTGGACGTCGTTCGCTCGGCTCGCCACCCGTACACCTGGGGGCTGCTCGGTGCGGTACCACGCGCGGACGTGAAGACCCGTCGACTGGTCACGATCCCCGGCAACGCCGTCTCGCCACTCGAAGTCCCGACGGGTTGTGCGTTCGCGCCGCGCTGTCAGTATCGCATGGAGATCTGCGCGGAGCGCCCGCCGCTGCGTGGCGCCCACGACCATCTGGACGCCTGCTGGTTGAGTGACGAACAACGGCTCGCAATCCGATCGAGCGCGACCGTGCGAGGAGAGTCGTGAGCGACGACGTCCTCCTGCGCGCCACCGACGTCGTCAAGAACTTCGCATCGAGACGCCGGGTCAAAGGCCTTCGCTCACTCAATACGGCAGTGAATGGCGTGTCGCTCGAAGTCAAGCGCGGCGAGACGCTCGGCATCGTCGGTGAATCCGGGTGCGGAAAGTCCACGCTCGCGCGTTGCCTCGTGCAACTGCTACCTGTCACGTCCGGTCACGTCGAGTTCAACGGCGTGGAGCTGACGGGATTGTCGCGGCGTCAACTGCGACCGCACCGTCGTCAGATGCAACTCGTCTTCCAAGACCCGTACGCATCACTGAACCCTCGCCGAACGGTGGGGGACATCGTGGCCGATCCCATGCGGATCAACAAGATCGGCTCCGACGCCGAGATCAACGCGCGAGTACGCGAACTCTTTCGAACGGTCGGTCTCGACCCCTCGGCGCTACGGCGCTATCCGCACGAATTCTCCGGGGGCCAGCGTCAGCGCATCGGCATCGCACGTTCGCTCTCACTGAACCCGTCGCTCGTCGTGGCCGACGAACCGGTCTCGGCGCTCGATGTCTCGGTCCAGGCCCAGGTGTTGAACCTCATGACCGACTTACAGGACGAGTTCAAACTCACGTATCTCTTCATCGCCCATGACCTCGGCGTCGTTCGTCACGTGTCGGACCGCGTCGGCGTCATGTACCTCGGTGAGATCGTCGAGCTCGGCGAGGCCGAGTTGCTCTACGAGAAGCCACTGCACCCCTACACCGAGGCGCTGTTGTCGGTCGTGCCCGAGCTGAACGACACCGACGCACCCCGGCGAGAACGGATCATCATCAGCGGCGACGTGCCCGATCCGGCCGATCGACCGACGGGCTGTTCGTTTCATCCTCGTTGCCCGGCGGCGACCGAGATTTGTGCGAGCGAAAAGCCAGCGTTCGTGGAACTTCGTCCGGGCCGGTTCGTGGCCTGCCATCATCCTCGCAACGTTGACGCAATCGCGCCGACGCCGTGAAACGCCAAGAATTCGGCGGTTTCTTGGCGTACGGACGTCAGATTTCGCTTTACAGAACCAGGTTCGGATTATGAACCTTCTTGTCATACAAAAAGTGCAATACTCTCCTACATGCGGTATTCCACCTCTCTTCGCCCGGGCCTGTCACGGGCCAACCTCGATGACGAATGAGTAACCGTGACGTCAGCACGATCAGCTTCGAGCAGTTCTTCTGGAGCTCATCGGACGTGATGTCCGTTGTCGATCAGGATGGCAATTTCGTGCTCGTCAACCCGGCGTATCGTCACATCCTTGGTTGGGAACCGGACGAGCTGATTGGCCAATCCTGCCGGGACTACTTCCATCCCGATGATCTGGAGCGCGCGACGAACGCCTTCCAACCCGCGAACGGCGTCGTGCCAAGCGTCGTTGAACTGGACCTGCGAGAACGCTGTCACGACGGCACGTATCGATGGATGAAGTGGACGGTTCGCAAGGACGCCGATCTGTATTACGCGGTCGGTCATGACAACACGACGGGCCGCGAGACGATTGACGCCTTGGCCGTCAGCATGGAAAAGTCGCGCGCGATCTTTGACGCCGCCGTCGATTCAATCATCGTGATCGACGAGAACATGAACGTCGTCGAAGCGAGCCCGTCGAGCGATTCGACCTTCGCCTTCTCGCGCGAACAGATCGAAGGTCGCGCGGCCCTCGATTTCGTCCATCCCGCGGATCGCGGCTTGATTGTCGAAGCACTCGAACGGGCCTTTGTGAACGACGAAGTGATGAAAGTGCGATTTCGGGGTCTCCATACTGACCGGCGATGGGTGATGATCGAGTCGCGAGGCCGAGCGCTTCGCGACGCCGAGGGAAATCCGACGGGTGCGGTCATCATCTCTCGCGACGTTTCTGAATTTGTCGAAGCGCAACGGGCATTGGAACTCGCGAAGAATGATGCGGAACAGGCGAACGTCGCCAAGAGTGAATTCATGTCGCGCATGAGTCACGAACTTCGCACGCCGCTCAACTCGGTGCTCGGCTTCGCGCAAATACTCCAGATGGAGTTGGAGGCGCCGAGCGAACTCGAGTTGATCGGTTACATCGTGAAGTCCGGTGGCTATCTCTTAGAACTGATCAACGAGGTACTTGACATCTCGCGCGTCGAGTCGGGCGGTATCGCCGTCTCGCTCGAGTTGGTGTCGATCGAGACGTTGGTCGCGGAGTGCTTGACAGTCGTCGCCGGTGACGCAGTCGTGGCGGGCATCGAGATCATCGATCGATGTGGCGTCGCGCGCCACGTCCGCGCCGATCCCCAACACCTCAAGCAGGTGTTGGTAAACCTCTTGTCGAACGCCATCAAGTACAACCACGAAGGTGGGACCGTGACCTTGACCTGCGATGAGGATGCTGGCCGGGTGCGATTGCGGGTGACCGACACCGGACCGGGAGTCGCACCGCAATTGCACGAGCGTCTCTTCGCCCCCTTTGACCGCCTCGACGCTGAATCCAAGGGCATCGAAGGAACCGGATTGGGACTGGCCCTCTCCAAGGGATTGATGGAGGCGATTGGCGGCTCAATCGGTGTGGAAAGTACACCCGGCGCCGGTTCAACGTTTTGGCTCGAATTACCTCTCGCGACGACCTCGATAGATATTGCGGAAGCCGGGGACGCGTCGGGGCGAACGGAGTCAAAGACCGACGTTTCGGCGACGGTGTTGTACATGGAAGACAACATGAGCAACGTGCGCCTGTTGGAACGGCTCTTGGTCCATCGACCGAACGTTCGATTGATCACGACGATGGAAGGAAGAATCGGCTTCGAAATAGCACGCCAACACGTTCCCGATTTAATCCTGCTGGACGTACATATGTCCGATCTCTCGGGCTATGAAGTGCTTGAACTGCTTCGTGGCGACGTGCGTACCGCGTCCATCCCGGTCGTCATGCTCTCGGCCGACGCCTCGCACGAGCAGATCCAGCGATTCCGCGACGCGGGCGCGCGGGACTACTTGACGAAACCTCTCGACCTCCAACATTTCCTGGCCCAGCTCGATCACTACTTGCACGTTGACGAAGTCCGATTCTGATGTAACTCGTGGTCGTCAATGCTGCAAATTGCAGAGTTCGACGCTGGCCATTGGCGAAACGTTGTGCGCGCTGCACCGTCGGCTGCGATGAAGAGTTCGGCTGGGTTGTGCTGGTCGGCGCCCGTCAACTATCGACCAATGGCCTAGTTCCATGGTGATTGGCGTTCGGCCGTTCGACGCCGCGTCGAAGGTTCAGCTCGAGGTTTTCAAAGTGGTGCGAACTGCGCGAAAGCCAGCTGTTGTATGGAAGGCGCCGTCGGCGTCGATGATGAGGGCGTCGACGCCGTCGAGTGCCTCAATCAGTGGGAGCGCCTGAACACCGGCAACGGCGAGTGCGGTCGCGATCGCGTCCGCCAAACCGAGTTCGGTTCCCGTCACCGTGGCCGACGCCGCCCGTGACGTGGGCTCTCTCGTATGAGGGTCGATGAGGTGGCAGCCGCGTTCGTACGTGCCCGACGTGGCAACCGCTCCCGGACTTTCCACGACACACGCCAGGTGTTGGGTTGCCGCTGGATCGACGATGCCGATGCGAAAACGTGATCCGGGTTTCGGACCCCCAAAACTGGCCGTGTCGCCGGCGGCGTTGACGATTGCGCCTCGGATCCCGCTTCGACGAAGCACGTCGAGGGAACGCTGTGCGGCCCAACCTTTGACGTAGCCCGTGGGGTCCACGCCACCGGGAAGCGACCAGGGGTCGAACCATCCGTCGGTGATGTTCCTGGCCACTTCGCACAGTTCCAACACGTGGCCGACATCGGAAGGGCACTGCTTCACGGTGACGTCGCCTCGCCGGAGCCGAGAGAGGGGGCTGTCGTACTTATAGGTGCTGAAGTCATCGTCGGCGCGGTGCAGTACGTCAATCGCTTCGCGCAGAAGCGAGAGCACACCCTCAGAGGGTTCGTCCTCGTCATAGAGATCGAACGTCACGATCGTGCCCATCACCGGCTCGTCATGATGGAGGATGCGGCGTGTCCCGGGCTCTTGTGCGGGCTCGCTGGTCACAATCCCAACTTCGAGAGCGCCGACTGAAGTGACTGCTCGAAACCGGCGCTCGTATAACTCGCGCCGGAGACGCCCTGGATGCTCGCGCTCTGAGCGCTCAGCACCTGCTGTTCCAAGAGCGGGATCGAGGCCTGGTCGATGTAGGCCGAGCGAGGGTTACCGCCGTCATCGATCGACGCGATTGAGACGTTCGTGATCTTGGTGCCCGACACCGTGACCTTGACCGCGAGGATCCCGTAGCTGTAGTTGGTGGCCGTGCCGGTGGCACTGTTCGCGGCCGACGGTGCGGCGCTCGTCGTGGTGGTCGGGACCACTCTCGTCGTCGCGGGTGGGGGAGTCGATCCGCCCGAATGAGGCACGCTCGTGGTGGTCGTCGCCGGCGCGGTCGTCGTCGTCGAGCGCGGTGGCACGGTGACCGCCGACAGCGAACCGAGCGACAGGTTCACCGCTGTCGAATTGAAACTCAAGAGCCCGGCGAGCCCCACGACGGTGCCCGCGATCACGACGTGCGCGCGCTTCATCTGGTCCGTCCTGGTCGTGTCGTCATGTCCATTGCTCCAATTGCCTAAAAGGCGAACGCCTCTTGATGGATTCGGTCGTGTCGCGCACCGAGTCGCAGCAGCGTCTCGGTGATGTTCGCGCTGAAGCCCGCGGGACCACAGACGTAGATGTCCGCGGTGCTCACGTTGCCCACGAGCTTTCGCAGGGTCTTCCCATCCAGGTGGACTTTCTTACGCGACCCGACGATCTCGTGGAGTTGTCCGCCGCGTTCGCCCACCATCTCCGTCATTTCCTTGCGATGCACCAGGTCTTCGATCGTCGAGGCGCGAAGGATCACGGTGACGTCGGTTCGCTCGGGCAGGTCTTCCAGCAGGGCGCGAATCGGCGAGATGCCCACGCCCGCCCCGATGAGCACGACGCGCCCGCCTCGGCGCGCGTGGCGGGTGAAGACGCCGTAGGGCCCTTCGACTAAGACGCGCGTACCCGGCTTGAGTCTTGTCGCCGCCAGACTCTGCATTCCCAGTCGTTTGACCGTCACCCGAATGAATGGTGGACGCGGCAACGCCGACAACGAATAGGGGTGTGAGTGCCACCAAAGTCCGCGGGCCATGAAGCGCCACTGGAAGAACTGTCCGCCGGCAACTTCGAACTGCGTCATGTTGCGACCCTTGATGATGATCGAGAACACCCCGGGGGCCTCTTCGCGCACGTTCACGACGCGCAGTTGGTGGCGTAGATTCCTGGCGAGCGGCCGGATGAATCGTATGGCGAGCACGACACCCAGGGCGCCGGCCGATAACGCGATCCAGAAATCCAGCGTGAGGGGATGGCCGATGAACATCACGCCGGTCTTTATTTCGTGGGCGAAGGACAAGACGAGCGCGAGGTAGAGGTAGAGATGAACGGCCCACCACGTTTGATATTTCATCATGCGACGCACCGCCGGTATCGACGAGACGCCGGCCAAGACCATGAGCGCGAAGGCGACCGTCGCAGTGAGCATGTCCGGATAGTGCATGATGAATGTCCAGAATTCACTGAAAACACCCACGTGCGAGGCCTCGGCATAACCAAGAGTGATGAACACCACGTGAAGGGCAACGATCGCGATTGGCCACCCTCCGACTGTTCGGTGCCAGTGGACGAGTCGGACCTGGCCCACCGTCTCTTCGAGCCACGGAAGTCGTGTGACGAGAAGGACCATGATGATCAATAAGTACGTACCGCTCAATCCGGTCACGCGTCCGGCAAAGGTGAACCACCCTCCGGTGGATCCGAATGACGCGATCGACTGACCCACGAAGGCGAGGCCCACCGAAATCACGAGGCCGATCCCGGCGATCCACGCGAGGGCGTTAGCGAGTTGCGGTCGCGGCGCACGTGGGCTGCGACGAGGAGCACGTGAAGGACGGCGCCTCGTTTCGAACGCCGTGTTCTCTTGGTTCCGTCGTGTGGTGACGTTGGTCATGGTCGGACGATACGGCGTCACCATAAGAGGCACCCTACGAATTGTGTAGGAGTCTGTTCAGATTTCAACCACGCGGGCCGTAGGACTCTACGAAGAAGAAGTGACGTTGTCATCGCTCAGCCCTTACCGCTCTTAGTGGTCGCGACGGCGGACATCGTGATGAAGTCACGGGCCCACCACGATTCGAAGTAGCGAGCGGGCGTTCCCGTCATCGCTCGCAGAAGTTCCCTTCCGTTTGACGCCGTCGCGAGCCCCAGCGACGTCGAGGGCGTGTAGCTCGAGAAATTGACCCAGTCAGTGTTGATGTCGAGTTCCATTGCACGCACCGCCCCCGCGCGAACGAGGAGATTCGCGAGATCGGTGATGTTGAGTCCCGGGCCGCCCACGTAGACGAGCGCGCCGTTGGCCGTGATCCCCACTCCCGAACGCCAGACGTAGACGGCATTGCCGAGCGTGAAGCCCCATTTGGTCGTGTCATTGGACTCGAGACCCGCGACGGGTCGACCATTGTTCACCAGTAGATCGAGATTCTGGCGAACCGACACGATGGAGTGGTTCAACGTCACGCCGTTGCCCCACGCCACGATGTCGGCTGAACCGTTGCGATACACCACGAACGACGCCGCGCCTTGTCGAAGTGGTATTTCCGTCCTGCCGGCCGTGTAATAGCCTCCGTTGGCGTTGTCCATCAGGAAGCCGGCGTTGAAGGCGGCCACGAGGGTGCGCGCCGCCGGAGTTTTTATCGGAGCGGACAAGGGAAATGGGCCGCCGCCTGGAATGGAGCTACCCGAATAGAGCGACGCATGCAGTAACTTCGTGTCCATCCACGCGACGCCCACCACGTAACTGGTGTGCAGCGCATCGGGCCGCAGAGTGGTTTCGTAGATCGCCGGAACGCCGTCGATGCGACGACCGACCGGTGACCATTCGCCCTCGCCGGCGATGGCTGGTGACGCGAAGGGAACCACGGGCTTGGGAGTTGGAAGAGAGGCGATTGAGGTGATGTTCGTCGGACCCGACGACGCGGGCGTTCGGATCGAGCCCGGTGGCAGCGTGCCGCCGACGGGCGGCGGATGATGTTTGTACCACTCGTTTTCGGTCCAATTGACGATGCTGGACCCGCCGTGACCGCGGGCCCACTCGGCAAATCGTGAGCTAAAGGAACTGCCCAGCGCCGGATTCAAGAGCGCGCCACCGAGAGAGAACGTCAACCACACGAGAAACGTCAGCACAACGAGCAGGACGATCCCCGCGATGCGCCGGCGCAACTTTCGACGTCGGGAGCGCGCCGAAAAAATGTGGCGGGGACGCTGGGGACCGTGACGTGGGGGTCGGTATCGATTGACGGTTGATTGTGTCATGGGCGATCAGCGCGAATTCAGCCAGGGTCCCACGGAGGGGATCGTCACGAAAGCGAGGCCCACGCCGCAGATGAGACTGGTCGTGATCGCGAGTCGTCGCCACCGAGAGCCCGCCACCCTGACCCTGGTTCGTCGTACCCAGTCTTTGGTTGACAGTTCTGCTGTCTCCTTGATGTGGCCCAGCACGTGAATTGTCATACAAGCGAACCACAGGACGAAACTTGCTTGGTGCAGGAGCAACATGTCACCGCGCCAGGTCTGCGGCACGAAGAGGAGCAGGATTCCCGACGCGAACAGAATGATTGTCAAAGTCGCGACAAAGGGCCCGAGCAGTCGTAGCACCACTGGCGGCGGTCCCTTCTCACGGTATTCGCGTGAACCCGTGTAGTACTTCGCGAAGCGCCAGAGGGTGCTGGCAAGTTTCACGAGGACTGGCGGCACGAGCAGCATGCCAATGAAGACGTGCAGCGTGAGGAGCGATCCGACGCGCAGCACGGTGAATCCTTCGATCGCCAAGAGCACGAGCAGCACGAGAGCGGTCGAACTCGTCAGTCGCGCGTTGGCCTCGGTGCCGAAGCGTCGCACGCCGCTGACGCTCCGCTTGTTCGTAGGGCTGGGGCGATGTTCGAATGTCGGCTGATCGTGGATCGTCATCGAGTGGAGATCTCGGGAGGCTCAGAGATGGCGAGGATGATCGCCGCGGAATCAGAGCATTTGAACGCGCAGGTGCCACGAAGGTTGCTCGTCATGCCCTTAAGGCTAAAGAGCGAACCTTACGGCCTCATTAAGGTCCTTCGACTCTTCATCGATTCTTACGTTCGAACTCGACCGAATACTTTGACTGTTGTTTTTCGGAAATCTGGCTCAAAATGCGAAACTGCGGTGAATCACGCGTCGAAACGGTCAATGTCGGTGGCGTGGCCAGCTGATCTTGCGACGGCGAGGCGCCAGGTGACTTCAATTTTCGCTCCGCCAATCGACGCGGTCGCGATGGTGCAGTGTGCTTGGGTCGCGCGAATGATCGAGTCGGCGATGGCGAGGCCGAGCCCGGTTCCACCGCCGGGTGAGGAGGTGCGATGAAAACGGTCGAAGATCAGGGCGCGTTCTTGAGGGTCGATGCCCGGACCGCTGTCGTCGATTTCGAGCGTCACCGTATTGCCATGCGTGGCGACGATCACTTCGACCTGACCCCCGGGGCCGGCGAACTTGCACGCGTTGTCTATCAGGACTCCGACGAGACGATCGATGGATTCGCTCGGTGCTCGTACGACCGGGTCCTCATCGCCCAGCTTCATGAAGATGAGACGCAATTGCGACGTCTCGGCGACCGGCTGGAATCTCTCCGTGCACGTGAAGGCAATGGCCCCGAGATCGACGAGTTCATCGGTGAGCTCCGTGCGCTCTCCGTCGGAACGCGCGAGCCACAAGAGGTCCTCGACGATTCGCTGTAGGCGGCGCCCCTCGCCGCCGATTCGTTCGAGTGCGGATCGGTACGACTGCGCGTCTCGGCTTTTGCTCAGGGCGATCGACACCTCGGCCTCGATGACACTGAGTGGCGTCCTCAACTCGTGGGACGCGTCCGCCGTGAATTCTCTTTGGCGGCGTTGCGCGCGAGCAATCGGTGACAGGGCGCGAATACCCACGACGAATGAGGCGCCGTACATCAAGACGAGCAACACGGCGCCGAAGATCAGTTCGGCGTTGATCAACGAATCGCGAACCCGCTCGACGTCAGCCATGCTCTCACCGGCGACGAGCCAACCAGATCGAAACGAGACCGCACGCACTTCGAACGTCAAAGCGTCGAGCCGCAACGAACTACCGCCGTTGACCCACTTCTTCGAAGGGAGTCGTGGCGCGCCTGCAGTAATCGAGGTGCTCGCACCGCTCGACGTCACTTTCCACATGAAGACGGGTACATCATCATTGTCGAGATCGCTGGTCTCTTTGGTCGGCGTGCCCGCGATGGAGCCCTCGGTTTGCCCTCCGCTCTTGGCGGCCAGGACCAAGTGCTGGTCCAGTCGCGCGTCAACCTGCGAGGTTAAGTGATCGATCAAGGAGAAGTTGAAGATGAGAGCGATAAGGACGTAACTGCCCATGCCGATCAAAGTGGCGACGACGGCGACCTTGCCCGCGCGAATCCGATTGGAGCGCTCGGTTGTCACGTCGCGACCACTCGATAACCAAATCCCCGGATTGTCTCAATCTTGGCGTCGCAGCCCGCAATCTTGGAACGGATTCGCGCGATATGGACCTCGATCGTGTTGGAACCAACCGCGTCTGATTGGTCGCTCCACACCTGATTGGCGATTGTTCGCCGAGAGACGGCGGCCGGACTTCGTCGAAGCAACAACTCGATGAGAAGCCGTTCGGTCGAAGTGAGATCGATGTCTTTACCGGCGGCGCGCAGTTCTCGGGTCGCCGAGTCGAACTGAAGGTCACCACAACGGATCTCTTCGTTGAACCGTAGCGCCGGACGTCGCTGCAGGGCCTGCAGTCGAGCGACCAGTTCGCCGAAATCAAATGGCTTTACCAAGTAATCATCCGCGCCAGCGTTGAGCCCCTCGACTCGATCGAGTGGCGCGTCGCGAGCGGTCAAGATCAGTATCGGCGTGGCGACGCCACTATTTCGAACCAGGGCAAGCGTTTCGATACCGCTGCGCTTGGGCATACGCCAATCCAAGATCGCCACTTCGTACTCGTTGTCCTTGAGCATGGTGGTCGCAGCCTCACCGTCAGCGACCACGTCGACCACGTAGCCGGCCTCGCGCAGACCGCGTTGGAGGACCTCTCGAAGGGTGCGGTCATCTTCGGCGACGAGAATTCTCACTGCGGATCATCTTCCCTCGCCGGCGTGCGTGGTCGCGGTACGTCGAATCGACACCTGTCACTTTCGCATCGTGGAGGAGGCACTGTCTGCTCGAAGAAAAGCGCGCTCGCGTGTGCACGCCGAGCCTTACGACCGGAACTATCGATCGACTTCATCGGTCACCTTGCGCCACAGCGGCGCGGGCAAGTGTCGCAACACGAAGAACACGTAGCGCAAAATAGGCGGACTCCAGATGATCGGGGTTCGCTGGGCGAGCCCCTTCAGGACATCGTCGGCAACTTCGTCGACACCAGTGGCGAACGGTGGTTCCTTGGCGCCGATCGTCATCTTCGAGCGAACGTGTCCGGGTCGCACCAATTGCAATGAGACGCCAGTGCCCTCCAATGAATCGGCGAGGCCGATGCAGAGCCGGTCGAGGCCGGCCTTCGATCCGCCGTACAGATACTTGGCGCGTCGCACGCGCACTGCGGCGACCGACGAGAGGACCACGATGCGGCCACTGCCTTGGCGAACCAAGAGGTTGCGCACCTGCGCGAGGGCGGCGACGGGCCACGTGAAGTTGACGGTCACCATGTCGCCCACCAAGGCGGCGTCATTTTCGTTTTGCTCCTGGTCGCCGAGCAGGCCCACCGCGATCACCACTAGGTCAACAGTGCCATTCACCTTTTCGAACGCTTCGTTCACGGTGCGTTCGGCGTTCGAAGGGTCTCGCGCGTCAAAAATCACGACGTCGACCTGGTTCGCCCCGTAGGAGAGCGCCTCAGACCGCGCCTCATCGAGAAGTTGTTCGTTCCGTCCGGCCAACACGACGGTGTGGGTGCGCGCCGCGCAGAGTCGCTTGGTTATGGCGCGCGCGATGTCCGAACTGCCGACGAGCACGACCACGCTCTGGGGCTGACCAAAGGCGTTCTCCACGTCACGCGCCCACGAGATCGAGGCGGCGCGCGAGGTCGCTCGTCATGACGTGCTCGGGATCGACTCGATTCTTGATTTCGAGAAACTCGTCGAGACGTGGATACATCGCCCTCATTTTCTCCGGACTCAGACGTGCGTCCTTCGCGAGATAGATCCGTCCACCCGATGACAAAACCATCTCATCGAGATCATCGAGCAGACCCGGCAACGACGCGGGGCCGATCGGGAGGTCGAGTGCCAGTGTCCATCCCGGCATCGGGAACGAGAGTGGGCCAGGACTCGAGACCCCGAAGCGCTTCAAAACGGCGAGAAAACTGGCGACGCGCGATGACGAAAGGTGCTCGATCGCCAGGCGCACCGTCTCGCTCGAGGATTCGGGCACGCAGAACTGGTACTGCACGAATCCGCGGCGGCCATAAAGGCGGTTCCAGTCGCTAATACCGTCCAACGGATGGAAAAATGCGGTGATCGATTCCGGTTTGGCGAGCTGCAACCGCGGCGACGATCGGAACCACGCCTCGTTGAAGGCCCTGACGGTTACGGGATTGAGGAGACCGTTCGGCGCGTCGAAGGGAATCTTGAGCTTCGCTGGTGCGGGCGCGTGCAGCGACGCATTTTGGACGTCGTTCGCTCGGGCGTGTTCACCTCGGGTTAGCACCGCGCGCCCCAACTTCGCACCGCGCGTCATGCAGTCAACCCAGGCGACGGAGTAGCGATAGTTCTCGTCGCCGCTGGTCATTTCACTCATGACCTCGTCGAGATTGGAGAGCCGCTGAGTGTCGACAAGTACCTGATCGGTCTCGATCTTGAGCAATGCGAGGGTCACGCTGGTGACGATCCCGGTGAGCCCCATGCCACCCATCGTCGCCCAGAACAGTTCGCCATCCCTGTCAGGCGAGACCGTGGCGACGCCGCTTGGTGTAACGATGCGCATCTCTCGGACGTGACGGCTGAATGAGCCATCGACGTGATGATTTTTGCCGTGCACGTCAGCGCAAATGGCGCCGCCAACGGTCACTTGTCGCGTACCGGGCGTCACGGGAAGGAACCATCCTTGCGGGATGCTCACGGTGAGTAGTTCATCGAGTGACGCGCCCGCGCCCACCGTAACCACTCCTTGATTGTCGATTGTCCCCACGTCACTCATGCGACTACGGAGCACCGTGCCGCCGCTGAGCTGGGCGGCGTCGCCGTAGCTGCGCCCGAGCCCTCGCGCGATGTTGGCGTGCGATGAAGAGAGCACGGCAGTAATCTGCGATTCACTGCACACGTCCTTCACGGTGGCGACGCTGCGCGACGTGCGACCCCAACCGGAGAGGGTGACGCGGCTCATCCGTAGACGCCCCACGCCAAGAGAACGATCCAGAGCACGGCGAGCGCCTGGACCGTGCGGTTGTGCAAGAGCAACTCTTCGGGCGCGGCGCCGTCGCCGGCGTCCGCGGAACGCATTATGAAGAGCACGGCGAAGACGACGGGGACGACGGACAGGCGAATGGGCACGAAGTCGTTCAACGTCGCAGAAAGACCAGTTTTCGATGTATCAAACGCCCAGAGGCAGTAGCCGGTGACCACGACCGTGGCGCTGAGCGTGAGCGCGGAGCGCAGGAACTCGAGTGTGTATTCGGCGAGCACCGGGCGCGTCGCGATCACGCCAACGTTCTTCATTTCGCTGGTTCGTTTTCCCACCACCAAGAAGAGCGCCCCGAAGGAGATGACGACGAGGAACCACGTTGAAACGACGATGTGTGACGTGACCGCCCCGGCGTAGGCGCGTAGAAAGAATCCGCTCGCCACGACGCCCAATTCTATGATCGCGACGTTCTTCAGCCACAGTGAATAGCTGAGTGAGATCACGAAATACAGTCCGAGAATGAGCAGTAATCCCCATGAGCGCGACAGCGCGAAGGGAATCGCGAAGGCGATGATGATGAGTACGACGGCGCTCATCAGAGCCGCTCTCGTGGACAGGTCCCCGGCGGCGATGGCCCGATATCGCTTGGTGGGATGGAGCCGGTCCGAGTTCGCGTCGCGCAGATCATTGATCAGGTAGATCCCCGAAGCCATGAAGCAAAAGGCGGCGAATGCGGTGGCGGTGCGCAAGAAGACATCAGCGTGCGTCAGCTGATGCGCCGCCACCGGAGCGATGGCGAGAAGTCCATTTTTTACCCACTGGGTGGGCCGCATCGCCGAAACGAGCGCTCGCAGTGGTCGGCGCTTCTGAGTGAGAGTCGTGGTCACGGCATCTAACGCTACTAGTGGGTCCTAAACGAACTCTGGGGGCCACAGCACTTTCGACCATGAACTCATTGGCGACTCAATCGGAATCGTTCACTTCGGTGAATCATCGTTGCCACGGCCCTGAAATTGCAACGTCAATACTTACGATTGGCTTAAGTGGGATCTCAGCGCGCCACTAGACCCGCACCCGAGTGCGGCCGTGATGAAAGTCAGTCGGTCTGCGATGACCACAATTGCGTGAGACGGCGAAGCAGTACTGTAAGAAGGTCTCGCTGCCATTCGGATCCCTTTCAAAGGAATGAAATCGTTCTTGAGGCAGCGAGACACCGCACCTGTAGTTCAGAGATAGAGCATCGGTTTTCTAATCCAAAGATTTGCGTGGGGTTCGATGAAAAAGGCTGGAAGTTTTTGGGCGGCGCGGACGATTCTGTCAGCGATGGCACTCGTCACGAGCTCACTGTTCTTGGCGGGGTGCGGTCGGAGTGTCGCGAGCCCAACGTGCTCGATGAAGGCGCTGGTCGCGGCCGCCGGAAAGGGTTACCTCAAACTCCCTCCGTCACACGACAATGACGCGGGCAGAGGGCGCATCCCCGACGCGCGCCCCGACGCGGACTTGGACGCCAACCAACGAGCGGCGCTTTGCAAGGTCCTCAAGAGTGAGACGCACTTACCCGGTTGACGACGTCGTAGCGCGCGTCATGGTGAGGTTACGACGACGCGAATTGACGCGACACGAACTGAGCACGCTCTCGTGTCGGTAATGCTTCGCTTCGGCGGGCGTGTCGATGCGTAGATGCACCATGAGATCGTCAAGGTCATCATTCCGCGCGTGACATTGAAGGTCCACGCTGCAAGGGCCGCGATGAGTTTCTGATTGGAATTCGACCGCGGGGGTTATGCTTCGAATTAGGACGTCAAGACCCCGCATCCCTTTCACCTGCCACTTGGTCAGGGACGATACGAAGAGGTGTGGTGTGGGTCGCCCCGGAATGGCGCTTAGCGCTATCGCAACTACCGCAGGGAAGGACGTTGCGCGTCACAAGTAGTTATCTCTGCAGGCGTCCGATCCCTTGGAAGGGGCGTTCTCGCGGCGGTCGACAATATGAAAATTTAGGCATTACTACTGGAGGCATTGTGATTATTTTCGGATTGATTCTTCTCCTCATTGGCTTTGTCACGGGCGTGGCGATCGTGTGGACAATCGGCGTGATTGTTCTCTTGGTCGGACTTGCACTTTGGCTCCTCGGATCACTGGGCCACGCAGTTGGCGGTCGACACCACTACTACTAGATCAACATTCGCCATTTGCCTCGAACGGCGAACGGCAACAAGTCGTGAGGTGCATGAATTCGGCGGCGATGGTTTGCCCAGAAGTGTAAAGAGGGTGACTTGAGGTGAATGTCGTCGAACGAACGATTCGGAAAGTCGATGCATTTCAACAGCGCCACCTAATTCCATCTTTTGTCTTCGGCGTCATCAAGAAGTACGGGGACGACAACGCCGCCAACCTCACCGTGCAAATTACTTACACGATGTTCGTCACCGTGTTTCCGCTGCTCCTCCTTCTGGTGACGATTTTGGGCATCGTGCTGGCCGGTAGCCCAACGGACCGCGCGCGAGTGTTGCACTCGGCCCTCGGACAGTTTCCGATTATTGGCCAACAACTCGGTCACAACATTCACGCCATAAAGCGGAGTTCGGCATTTGGTCTCGTGTTTGGGATCGTTGGTCTGGTCTATGGCTCAACGGGACTTGCACAAGCGGGGCTTTATTCTATGGAGCAGATCTGGAACATTCCGGCTGCGGTGCGGCCCAATTACCTCACTCGAATGGTTCGCGCCGGTATTTTCCTCGTCGTGCTCGCAGTCGGCCTGATCCTCACTACCGCGCTCGCTGGATTTGGCACGTTCGGAAGACACAACTTCTGGCTCGGGGCCTTAGGAGAGATACTCGCCGTCGTCGTAAATGTGGCGCTCTACTTCGCCGCGTTTCGTACGCTCACGCCGCGGCAAGTGGCCACCCGTTCCTTGATTCCAGGCGTGATCATTGGGGGAGTTGCCTGGACCATTCTTCAGGCGGCTGGCGGTTACGTGGTCGGACATGACCTCAAGGGAGCTAGCGCTCTTTATGGGTTATTCGGCCTAGTGCTGGGGCTGATCGCCTGGATCTTTCTCGGAGCGGAGATTACGCTTTATTCGGCGGAGATCAACGCCGTCCTTCATCATCGATTGTGGCCGAGGGGAATGGTGCAGCCTCCGCTCACCGACGCCGATCAACGTTCGCTCGCTTTTCAAGTCACTCAGAATCAGCGACGTCCCGAACAAGAGGTCATCACCCGCTTTCGGGGAAGGCCGATGACTCAAGATGAATATCGCGAGCGCGGTTATCAAGGTGATAATTCGTCGCCGGGTATCGAACGTCAGGCTCCAGACGAGCGCCAGGTGGATTCGTAATCGAGAATCTGGCCAAAGACGATGCGAGTGAGCCGGTCAGGCCCGTGATTTATCAAACTCTGGAGGTCCAGCGGGTTGGCGAACGTCTACGACCTGCCTACGTTCACTTGACGGTTCGTGGTGAATGTAAATTCCAGAGGGCTCCGTTTGGCGATGGCTGTTTAAGTACCGGTAGGGTCGTTCGCTATGGCTCGACGTTGGATAGTTATTGACATCGTCGTCGTCCTGGTCTTCGTGGGCATCGGTCGTGCCAACCACCATCACGGGGACAGCTTTTCTGGCATGGTTTCGACGACGTGGCCCTTTGCTGTCGGACTCGCAATCGGCTGGTTCATCGTGCTCGTTCGTCGCCAAAACGGCGTCACACTCGGTGCAGGCGCGGAGGTATGGCTGGCGACGGTTTCGTTGGGAATGATTCTGCGAGTGATCGCGGGTCAAGGCACGGCGTTCGCGTTCATCGTCGTCGCCCTGGTTTTCTTAGGTGCACTGATGCTGGGACTGCGACTCGTGCGCTCGAGGCTCTTCGATCCCTCCACGTAAATTTTGCGAATTGGAGGAGATGGACGACTCAATTCATCTTGGATTTATAACCGGCAGGCAGATGAACGGCATATGCACGCCGTTGGCGTGAACCGCTGCACGCCATTATTCGCCACCATTTGTAAAAAATGTGGTGCTGAGAATTCCTTGCTTTTGAAATTAAATCACCCACTTTCTTGTTTCCGAACAGTAGTCAAAACTTTCTGTGAATTCGAGTCCAAATTTCTCTTTGGTCCTGACATACTGCGCATTCTCAGCGATTGGATTGACGGAATAAAGTCTGTCAGTATCGACTAAAAGGAACTTCGAACCAACCGAACTAAGGGCTGTTCGTCATGAGCGACGCTGAAGGTGTTGCCGACTACACGCGGTTAGTGAACGAACATTCTCGATCCATCTATCGATACGTCATGCGAAGGCTGTCAGATTGGTCAAGTTGCGAGGACGTCGTTTCAGATATTTTCCTCATCGCGTGGCGACGGAGAGATCAATTGCCTCCTCGTGATCGCGAATTGGCGTGGCTCTACGCGATCGCGTTTCGAGTGATTTCAAATCAAAGAAGGTCGCGAGACCGTCGTAATCGTCTTACGGTTCGCATGGCCTTGGAGCGAGAAGGATTCGACTATGGATCGGACGACGATTCCTTCGACGTTGATTCCATTATGAGTGTTGTCAAATACTTGCGAGTTGATGATCGAGTCCTCTTAGAGCACGTCTATTGGGAGCACCTCACTTATCGTGAGATTGCGGTCGTTCTAGGAATTAGCGCGAACGCAGTTGGCATCAGAATTAATCGAGCCAAGAGAAACCTCCGGTTGCTGCTCGATCAGAACTTCGAACGGGACCGACCCTCAGAAATTCTCGATAGGAAGTCAGAAGGATGAGTCGCGACCCGATCGAAGAGTTCTTTGAGTCACTTGATCGGACTCGGCAACTAAGTGATGCTCTAGTCGATGAGATGTTTTCGCTTGAGCGTCTTTACTCTCAAGTGGAAGGTGCAACGCCATCGCCATCGCCATCGCCATCGTCATCGCCATCGGCTGGACGGATGGGAAGACGAATGTGGCATCGAGGTGCCGTAATGACGACCGTTGCCGTCCTGGTTCTCGGAACCGCTGCCGCAGCAATCACGCTTTCTCGGGGACCCGTGCAATCAGTTGCCAACATGGCGTGCTATCAGGGCAATTCGTTGAGATCCACCGCAAACGTAGTTGCATATAATTCAAATCCATTGGCGACGTGTTCGCGTCTATTGCATTGGCCGATTCCTTCCAAGAAGGGACACGAAAAGGGAGCGTTATGTCTCCTCTCAAACGGTTCACTTGCTGTGTTTCCACCTTCGTCCAAGACCGATCGTTGTGCAATTCTCGGACTCGAAACGTTCAATGGACATTTGGCGAATCCGGAAGTGGCAAAATTGCAGATTGCGGCCGAGAACTACTTCGCTCATCATCCTTGTGAATCACTGTCTACAGCTCGAACGGCAATGCTTGAACTCCTGGGGGCCAATGGGCTCGTGGATTGGAAAGTGCGACTCACCGGCTTGACTTCGCCACAGTCGTGCGCAACTCTGGCTTTTCAATTGAACTCGAAGGACATCGACATTGTTGGGATTCATCGTTAGAGTTCGCACGACACAAGACTTCAATATCATCAGTTGCATCCCAACGTCACAAGCAAGTCGACCAAATATTCTCATCTCGTCCTTCGGTCCTCGGCAATCACCGTGCGGTTCGCGACATGAGTCTTCGCCCATGAAAGGTTCGAGGTAGTGCCGGAAACACAACAGAGATAACGCCGTCAGTCGACTTTTAGGGAGAAGACATTTTAGATCTCGCCAATCATCAATGGCGTCGAACGAAGCTGTCATTATGAAGTTTCGCGGGTCCATGTTCAATTTGCGACTGGCTGTCCACTTAGTTCAAGTACTCACGATGGCGTCAGTGATCATCGGGTCCACTCTTCTCAACGTCGCTGGCAGTCCAATCGCCGCCAGTGCAGCCAGCGTCGCAAACCATTCGTGTAGAGGTTCGAACTTGGTGGCAGCGTTCGTCAGGAATCAAGTGGGTGCTGGGCACGTCGTGACCACAATCGCTTTTACGAATGTCGGACCCAAGACCTGCGCACTTGGCGGCTACCCAACCATCATTGGTCTCAGGGGAACGAAGCACTACCGATTACGCGTCACGGCTCACGGCACGTACGGCGGTAATCTTCGCCCCACCGACCTCGCTCCTCGAATGAGTGGGGCATTGATTGTCAGTACTGGCGACTTATGCGGCCCGACCTACGGAGTGCTTCCTCCAAGTCAGATCTACTCAGGAATGATCGTCGTACTCCCGAAAAGTGATGGAATTGTTCAAGTACCCGATGTGACGTTCGACACGACCTGTGGCTTGGCCGTGAGTCGACTCGGATGGAGAGACCAATTTTCGATTCAGAAAATTTAATTGTGAAGACACAACTCAAGGACGTTGCCTTACACACTCACTATTTGATCGACGGCGTGTCCAAGGGCCGCCTACGGGCCTACAGGTTCGCAATCGCAGCCATCCACCGGCGCACTGTTCGCGACCTCTCTGTCACTGCACCTCTGGCCAGCGCAACGACCAAGCACGTCACGTTGCCACTGACGTGTCGGCCCGCCCAACTCCGCCCTTCAATGAGTCCGCCGCGAGGAACGTACTCGACGTCGGCCGGCTTCAAGGCGACGCTCTGGTTTCAGAACACCGGGGCTACGTGCACGTTGATCGTCGATAACGTTCCAGTACAAGGTGTGAGCGGTCCGTCGCACACATCAATCGGCGTCGGCTCGATGAGCGGGACCGTCGAATATCCGCCGATGGAACTAGCCAACGGTGAGCGCGCCTACGCCAGTGTCGATCGGTTCTCTCTCCACAGCCGCATTCAAGAAGATGGTGCGTGAGCATGCCAGTTCGTGCGATCCGAAGTACGCAAACGGGATTGAAGTGGTATCGAACCCGGCGGTGCGCAGCGACTCGTGGCCATCGCATTACTTCGCCTTTCCCGAGCGTGTACCGATCTGCACCAAGGACTACTTCAACGTCGCGTCCGGCGTCATCCAGAAGTTATTGACCCCCGCACAGGCACGCCAAGTTGCGTACAAGGTCGCAGCGATTGAGATGCAGGACTACTTCAACTACTGGCACCTGGTGGGCCCAGCGAGCACCGCAAAGCTGTTCTTGGTATCCAGCCAGCGAGACGGCACCGTGAAGTTGGCGCGCGGCAAAGTGTTGAGCTACCGCCCCTACTCCTGGAAATCAGCGAATGACTTCACTCTGCTGATGAGCCTCGATCTCCACTTCGTGGGTTGGCACGGCGCGTGGAATGAAGGCAGGAACGACCGCTTCGTCACGTTCACGCGAGCCTCGCACGGTCAGACATTCTCGATGGCGCTGAATACGGGACCGTAGTTTCCGGGGCCCGAAGTGATTGTTCCGCATCCAATTGAAGCCGAATCGGATTCTCCAGATTGGTTATCCCTGAAACAAGATCGGGCTTAAGGTCAATACGAGAAGACCTTTCGCGTCTTCCATGAAGGGGGCCTTGTGACTTCGATTTCAGGTGCAGTCCTGGGAAGTGGGGCGGTGGTATTCATCGCAATCATGTTCCTGCTGCTCATCTCAAGCGCGGGATCGCTAATGACCTACGTCATCATCGTGATCGCTAACCGTGCCGACCCCGACCCTTCGGGCAAGCGGCCGATGGCGGCGTACCTGTTCGGCGGCTCGTTCCTCTCGCTGTGGATCACCTACATGGGCTCGATCATCGTTGTCGAGGCGTTGGTGAGCCTGATGCACTCAAATGCCCCCAACTCTAACTCGATTGCGCGCATTTTTGTAGTGGGCTTCCTCATGGTTCTGGTCGGCGGTGTCAGCCACATGATCCATCGGCAGCGAGGATTGTCCCTCGCTGATTCCGAAACGGATCCCTCCAGTCCGACGAAGCGCGTCATGCGGAGTTACGTGGCCGCAGTCAGCTTCATCTCAGTGCTCATCGCCCTCATCTCGTCCATGGTCCTCGGCTACCTGATTTTCCAGCTCGTGGCACCGGGCGTCTTTGGGGCGTCCGGATCTCGCGTGGACACGTTGTCGTCGATCATCGATTTGGTGTACGTAGTGGGCGCGACGGCGTTCGTCTTCTTCGCCCACCAGGCTCTGGCGCCGCCGGCCCTGCGACTGCTGGCGCGCGGTCCATCGACACCGAGTGCTGCCGTCGCCGTGGAGGAGTAATGATGTCGGCGAGGTGGGGCGTCATGTCGCGACGGCCGCGCTTCGCAGCGACCTTTGACAAGGCGCTAGTTGAATTTTGATCTGGCGAAAGTTCACTGTTTACCACGATCGTTGGTGTTCCTAGATGCTTCTCGAATCGGATCGGGAAGGTCTCAAAGTCTCGTAACGTGGATTCCTGCACGCCACGGTTGAATGGAGTGGTGAAGTCAGTAATTGTTGTGCTGCTTTCCCTCGATGTGGTGCCGAGGTTGTGCGGGAACGGGCACCACCTTCGTAACAGTCACGAAAAGCGAGTAATACTGCCGTGGCTCAGGGGATAGAGCATCGGTTTCCTAAGCCAATCGGATGTGCTCTTACGGCCAAACCCAAACTGCGGATTCCATTGACATTACAGGGATAGCCAAGGGCAATCCACTGGATCGCACTCACGGGAATACCCCACTACGCGTCACCATTCTCGAGAAAGTGGGTGCAGAATGGGTGCAGAATAGATGCTGATTGCGAATGCCCCAATCGAACGAACGGATCCATGACATTGTCGTCAGGTCGTCCTACATCCAAACCGGAATCTTCAACCAATCGAGCAACCGTGAAGCTCTCTGCTCCGGAGTCAGCGCCGACCTTTCCACCCTAGAAACGTTCCGAGTGCGGTAACCATTCCGCCCGCAATTGACGCAATGAACAACGGCATCGCTAGGGCTGCCGCTGCATCGGCGACGGTACCGACGAGCCCACCACCACCTGTCATTATCGTGATGGCGTTTACTTTGCGCCTTGCTTCACTTTCCGGGATTCCGTAAACACTCCACTTGACTCCTTTGCACACCGTGCCTTGCAGTCCCTGAAGATTTGTGAAGAGTTGATTGACATCAGAGTGAGTAGGAGGTTCGTACGAAAGCAAGCCATTCCTGAGACCGTTCGTAATGCCCGCAGCATCCACTTCACTCAGCCCTCGACGAACAAGTAATTCGAACTCGACGTCTACGAATGTATTAAGAGAATTGCGAACAAAGTTGGACAGCCTTTCCGCCTCGTTGTCCAATCCATCAACGGCGCCGTGCAGACCTGACCACAACGGACCTTCATCGACTGTGAAGTCCAAAAATCTGCAAACCAGCTCTGCCGCATTTGGCCAGCGGTTGATTCCACCTCGCGTTTGAGTCGCTCGTACTGCATTAGACGCCGCGTTGTATCGCTTGATGAACTCGTCAATATCTACGCGCCGCAAGTCTTGGACGTCGCTTCGTTTCAATCTGCACCCCCAGCAATCTCGCCAGCGGTTCAGCCGGTTGGCTTAAGAATATATTCGCTGCCTTTTGGTCGCTTCAAAGTTCAAATGGTTGAATACATAATTGCGTCACGGAGAGGAATCGCTGCGTGGCCGCTTCAGACGACCATAGGCCCCATTGGCTTCAGTTGCTTAGTCCGCTTTCGTTTTTGAATCGTTTTCATTCGCTGAGCCGCGAGCCGCGCCGCTTCCGCTGAATCGATTGGCTCGCATTTCGTCCTCATCGCTCTGACGCAGATACTCGAATCGGAGTTGAGAATGTCTTCCCACGCCGCAATTTGGCGAAGAACTAGTAGTGCCTGCTCTACTCCTCCAAGTTGTTTCCCCCTTGGATCGAGCCATACAAATCTTTGACCTGCCTCTGAACACAACAGCATCATGTCGTGGTTGGAAGTCACGATTATTTGGTTGGTCTTCAGCGCATAATCAATTATTTCTTGATCGGAACTTCCTTTGATAGGGCACCCATCACTTTGATGACCGACGTGAGTTGTTTTCAGTCCCAATTCTCGAAGGGCGCGAGGCACCTTAGGAGCAAGTTGCTCATCCCAAATTAAGCGAACCGTCGCTTTCTTCTTTCGTGCATTGTTAGGCGGCAATTAAACCGCGTCCAGATGCAAGCGAAATCTCAAAGTCGCGCGCCGCCTTGACCTGATCGCTCGATAATTCCAGATCGTCCGAGATCTCATGAATGGTTTCTTCTTCGAGGAGTTCCCGAATAGTTGACGTCGGTATGCGCGTTCCCGCTATGCATGGAGTCCCAGCCTGGATCTTGGGGTCGATTAACACTCCCTTGGCAGCCGTCCACTTGTTGGCCGCGCCAAGTTGGTCGAAATCAACACCCCTCAAATAAACTCGGACAACCGCCTTGAAGGTGCCCTGTCCTCCCCGACCTAGATCGTTCCACTCATCCTCATGTTGAATAAGAAAGGACCGGCCGGAAGTTGCGAGTTTCCCGATGACCGTTTGATTAGCAAGTGGTCTGGAGTAGTCGGTGATGTGTCGCAACGCTTCCACGCCATTCCGTAGGTCCTTATCGGAAACGCCACGGCGGTGAAGGTCGAGAGCGATTGCAAAACTGACTAAGTCCTCAAAGGTAAAAAAAGGGTCGAGGTAAGGTGACGAAATAGCTGGCAAATTTCGCTGATCTGGCAAAGACCAGCGCACAATCCTGTCGGTACTCGTTCCAAGAAGAAACGAAATCTCCGTGGCGTCGTAAACGCCAAGCCCAACCAGCCGACCCATGCCGTTCAGCGTACTTATCAATCCACGAGGGCGTTGTAACACTGCCCAGATCCATCAGATATATGGGTTTTGGGTTCGTAACATGCAACCGATCCAGACCGCGAATTGGGAAGCGTGAACTTCGGCGACAGATGGATGGCGCCCTTACGTTGCCCGGGAAGAACCAATCTCACTCGATCGAGAATTTGTTCCGCGACGTGCGCGAACCCCGAGACTTTGTCATCGGACTCACGTTGCACCAGACCGAGATAAACCACCCCGCTCCCCGGTGAATTCGCAGGCGCGACTTGTTCTGAGGCATGAAGAATTTCTCGCAACTGTTCAATTGCCCAATTGACATCCAATGCGGCTATTTCGTGAAAACGAACTTCCGTCATCGATTCACTTACGCTTCGGGAAGTCGTGCTGCGATGATCTTGACCACCTGACGAACGACATCTTGAGAAAGTGGTCCGGGTCGGCTCACAGCGCGTGCCATGGCTTTCGGCCAGCCCACCCACACTCCTTGAACCGTACGAGGATTCTCAAACAAACCGACTTCGGCCCCGACCAAAGCAAGCATCGGAGTGATAGTGATTCCTGCAGCCCACGGGATGTCGTCCAATGCGTTCTTTACGACAGAGACTTGCCGGCCCATACTTTCAATATCGCGGGTCTTATCTCGGCCACCTACGAACAACTTGGATGGCCCTCGGTTGAAGATGGGTCCAGTTGCCCGCGTGGAAATCTTCCCTGAGACGACCTTTGAGTCGATGACAAAAATTCCAGTAGGACCGACGGCGATATGGTCAATATTTGCCTTGCTCCCCGGAATCTTCCTGTCATGAAGCGAGATGACTCCTTTCGTTGAAACGCGAGCAAGTCGTGCGGCGACCGCTCGCTCCCCTTTCGCACCTGATGCCCAAGAGAAGGTGCTCTGGCGACGACCCCAAAACATTCGCGCCATTCCGAGGACGGCGATGAATGAGAAGAGAATGCCAATTCCATGTGCTGTGGAGGGGGGGAGGACGGGCTTAATTGCTGTCGTGGCGTGCGTTCCCACACCATGATTAAGAACTGCCGCGAAGACTTGGATTGAGACGTATCCGCACACTGCGGCAACGGCAATAAGGGCGAGTCGCATCGGAAATTGTTGCCGGGAATCTTGTATCTCAATCTTTCGTCGGCGTTGGAATTCCCTTTGCGCCGAACGTCCGGGGGTGCCGAGTCGAACAGACTCTGAGGCGGGAGAATCAATTTGGATTGAACATGAAGCACAAATAACAATCCCTGTGGCGTCGTCAATTTGGGCAAGGCTGCCCACACCCATTTGTACGCCACATGATGGGCAGAAGCCTGCCTGCTCGGTGACTATCTGACGGACATTGTCCACGGTGACAAAGTAGTTGACGGATGTCACAAGAGACTTTCCAACCGAAGGACCGAGGCAAGAGCGTTAGAGGAAAAGTCGCAATTGAAACTTGAGCAGCGAGCTGAAGACATAGTCGTATTGACATCCCAAGAATCCAAGGAGGAACTGGAGGTTGCGTCTGACAGTCAGTGGAGGTCCTTCAAGTGGCCGGCCTTGAGTGAGGTGCTGATCCATAGACGCATGTATGCGACAGTCCAATCCACAAATCGACTCGGCCGAAGTGAATTCCCTATTCTCTCCAAAATCCCTAGGTCACGGACTCCGATTGGAAACCCAAGCACTCAGACCTTGTGGGGAAAAATTTTCCATTTTGCATGAGTAATTTGGATGTCGGCGGCCGTTGGGAACCATGCAGACCGATCAAGAGCGCTTGTACATAGCGAGCAGAATGGTAAGCGGAGTTGCCGAGTGCCTAGCTGAATTCGCGAGTTGCAGCGACTTAATGGAATTGTGGGATCTGATGGAGTTAGCAGGGCAACTCGAAATCGCGGTCGATACGATTCGATCAGTTAATGGAGCCTCGCACTGACTTTCTAATTGGGAGCCGCAATCGTTGCGAAGCATTGGGTGCTGAAGCAAAGTCCCAAATTGTGAGTTCGCGATCGAGAGTTTGCGGTGTTCCTCTTTCTATCGACTCAGATTGATTCAAGAGCGGTAGAAAGCGCATCGCCTTCGTCCCGTGAGATGGCACATGGGAGTGACAAACTAACAAGATGTCCGCTTTGCCCGACCATGTGGAAATCTCCAAGCGAGAGCTACGAGCCAAGGCGACCAAATTCGCTAAGACTTTTGCCGATGCCAAGAGCGAGGCAGCCGAGAAGCAGACATTCTGGAACGAATTCTTCGACATCTTCGGAATATCAACTCGAAGCGTAGGTTCCTACGAGGTTTTGGCTAAACGGTTGAGCACTGGAGGGCGCGGATTCATTGACTTCCTTTATCCAGGTGAAATGGCAATCGAACAAAAGAGCCTTGGGGAGAACCTCGATAAGGCAATGGACCAACTCATTGACTACCTTGACTCTCTTCAGGACATCGCCATGCCCCGACTTCTCGTTGCGTGCGATTTCCAGAATTTCTACTGGAAGGATCTAACGAATCGGTCAGAAGGACGCTTCACGCTAGATGAGTTACCCAAGTACCTCGAGATGTTCTGGTGGCTCGCTGGCTATCGTTCGATTGAGCTCGCCGAAGATGAGGAAGAGGCGAACCTAGTTGCCACCGACTTCATGGCCAAGTTACATGACGCGGTGTTGTCGTCGGGCTACAGTCCTCACGCACTTCGAGAGTGGCTCACGAGAATCCTGTTCTGCCTGTTTGCGGACGATACGCAAGTCTGGGATCGTAATGCCTTTACCAGTTACATCTTTCTGCACACTCGCGAGGACGGTTCGGATCTCGGACCGGCGCTCGCTCACCTTTTCCAAATCCTTAACACCCCCGAAGATGTGCGGTCGACCACTCTCGACGACGACCTCGCAGTGTTCACATATATCAATGGCGATTTGTTCGAGGAGAATTTGCCGATCCCTTCATGTGACACCGCAACGCGCAACGCGCTGATTCACGCGTGCAAGTTCGACTGGAGTGCTATTAGTCCAGCCATCTTCGGCAGCATGTTCATGAATGTGATGACCCCTGCCGAACGCCGAGAACTGGGTGCTCACTACACCACCGAGGAGAACATCCTCAAGACAATACGTCCGCTCTTTCTAGAAGAGCTTGAAGCGGAACTGAAGCAAGCCAATTCGCGAATCACGCTCGATCGCCTTCACGACAAGCTCGCAAACTTAACCTTCTTCGACCCGGCGTGCGGTTGCGGCAATTTCCTCGTCATTGCTTATCGCGAGTTGCGACGATTGGAGTCCGAACTTTGGGCAAAGCGCATGGTAGTGACCAAGCAAGCGGTGGTCCCAGCCCTTGACGTGGCACAGATCTGTCGCATAACCGTCGATCAGTTCTATGGCATCGAAATTGAAGAATTTCCAGGGCGGATAGCTCGAACGGCATTGTATTTGATGGATCACAAGTCGAATCTCGACTTTTCCAAGCGGTTTGGTCAGTACTTCGTGCGCTTCCCTATTCCCGCGTCACCTCACATCCGCGTGGGAAACGCACTCCGCTTCGATTGGAATGATCTACTTCCCTCGGATTCGGCAGATTTTTTATTCGGCAATCCACCATTCGTTGGTTCACGTCTCGCAACTGCCGAGCAGAGAGCGGATACTGATCTCGTCTGGGAAGGAGAGAAACGTCGCGGAACTCTGGACTACGTAACTAACTGGTTCAAGTTGGCTGCAGAGTACTCCGAGGGTGTCGATATTCAGATGGCATTCGTCGCCACGAATTCAATCACTCAAGGTGAGCAGCCAGCCACGCTATGGCGCGAATTGTGGAAACATGGAATGAACATTGACTTCGCCTATCGGACCTTTGCTTGGAAGAGTGAAGCGAAAGGTAAGGCAAATGTTCACGTGGTCATTATCGGATTCTCGTCTCGCAAAAAACCAACCAAATTGAAGCTTTGGGAGTATCCGGACTTCAACGGCCCGGGTGTTCTGATCGAAGCTAAGCGAATCAATCCATATCTTATTGATGCCGCAAACCTCGTAGTGACATCGCGACAGCAACCACTAAGCGAAGAGTCGGCACAGATGTTCTTCGGATCAATGCCACGCGATAATGGCCACCTCTCGAACATCACCGCGGATGAGGCACGGGCGATTCGTAGTCAAGATCCAGTTGCTGCGAAGTATCTTCACCGATTGATTGGCGCCGAAGAGGTGATCAATGGTGGTGAGCGATATTGCCTCTGGCTCGTGAATGCCGACCCTTCAGATGTCACCGGTTCTCCAGTTTTAAGAGAAAGACTGGCAGCAGTGCGGGCCATGAGACTAGCTAGTAAGGCAGCCTCAACTCGGGCTTTCGCGGCCACGCCGGGGTTGTTCGCTCAGTTGGCTCAGCCAACGACTCGCTATTTGGCCATTCCTCGACACTCGTCCGAAACACGCGACTACTTCCCGACCGCCTTCTACGAACCTGACGTGATTGCATCAGATGCTCTTCTCACTATTCCTGGCGCGAGCAATCAACTCTTCGGCATTCTCTCCTCGAAGATGTTCACTGCCTGGAATCGAACAATCTCTGGACGACTCGAGTCACGCGTGAGGGTGAGTCAAGAGATTACGTACAACAACTTTCCATTTCCTTCACTCTCCATTGAAGCAAACGGCAATCTCAGCCGAACCGCAACGAGTGTTCTGGCCGCTCGCGCAGATTACCCAGATGCTTCACTCGCCGATCTGTACAACCCCTTGTCCATGCCCGCATCTTTGGTCAAAGCCCACGAAGAACTCGACATCGTCGTCGACGCTTTGTACGCACCTCGTCGGAAATTCACTACTGAGGCTGAACGACTTAGTGTCCTCTTTGAGCGCTATGACGCGCTCACCGCACCACTTTTTGCGTCGCAAAAGCCAAAGCGAAGTCGCTAAATTGTTTGAAGGCAGTCACAGTTGGAATGAGAGCTAGGGCCGGCGCTCTATTTGAAGCCTTCCTACGATTCTGCATCGGCTCAAACTCAGTTCAGCATTGTGCATAGTTGTCCAATTTACTTGTATTCAGTGCAACGCGAGTTCATGAACGTTCGCGAATGACTGCTTGTATTCCAATCAACTGCTGAAGTAACTGCTGAAGTAAGAGGCCAATATTCCCAAGGTCCGACAATTATGCGAACTCGCCGTTTAAGAAACTCAGGTGATCATTGACGCGGTACTGATTCCAACCGATCCTCGTAAATACTGGAAAGTTATCGCGGTTGCGTGCGCAGCGGCACACCGTACCGCGATTGCCTTCCGCGTGATCGTTTGGCTGGTCGCTCTTCCTGGCGAAGCCATTCGCCAGCATTAGTTCACGGTAGTCACTGTTCGAAATGACATCACCTGCCCGATTGCAAAAGGTGGTCACGAGTAGATCATGGATGGTCACGACAAGGATTCTCGCATGGGAACAGTAGTCGCACACGGGGCATCAAAAACGGTGCTAGTTAGACATTCTTCAGGCTGTGCATCAAATCTATGTAAGAGAACAGCCAATTTCGATCCAATTGGCGATTCAATGGACTACCATGCCAAAATCACTTCACGATGATTCTTGAGCCGGGGAAGGCGTAGCGACGTGATAGGTCTATTTTCTCAAACCCCAATATTGAGCGGTGAGACCTGCAATGTAACGGATGCGCCATATCGCCTTTCGCGCATTTCCATCATGACCGTCGCGATGCCCGTAAAATCGGATACGAGCGGGGGCCGGGGTTGTACGAGCCAGTACGGCACGCTAAATCCGGCAGCACCCATGTTTGCAAGTTCTACGTCAGCTGGTTGGTTGCCATCGACAATCAGTGCAGGCAGTTCGGTTGTACCGGAAGCGAGCGCACCGACGGCGCGGTGATAGCCATTTCGTAAGTAGTATCTTCCCGCAAATTGCACAACCTGAACAAGATTGATGTGCGTTGGTGGTTCGATGACTACCTTCCCCGCCGCTGTGTCAGCGCGGACCTGGATGCCTGTCAAGTGCGGACTACTGCTAACTATGTAAATCGGACCGAAGGGTGGAATGAACGTCAATTCTGCCGGAACGCCCCACTCGGACGGTAGTGCATAGTCAATTAGCCCTTGCTCATCCGAAGGTACGACTTCGTCCCCAGAGCGGACGAATACTTGAAGCGCAAGCAGGTGGTCGAGTCGAATCCATGCAAATCTGTGAGACACCGAGCCAAATGCGGCCTGAAATTGGGGATCCGCCGTAATTCGATCGGTGAGCGAAGCGTCTACGGGTCGAATTTCGGTAGCGAAATCTGTTACAGGAGAAAAGCCAGCAACCAAGTCACGTGCCTTCTGGGCGCTTGCAAGCAAGCCGTCGCGAGCGGTTTCATCCATTGTGCTGAGATTTTCTTGTGCGAACCCACGGAAATGTTGGTCATCCATAAAGCCCGCCAATGTCGTGACCTCGTGGTAACTCTTCTTTACAACGCCGCGACGGACCGAATCGTGATCATTCTGTTGGATGTTCGTCATACCGAATCCCTCGAGTCGACGGCGACGTTCAGCGACTTATCGATCATGTCCAGAGCGGTTGACTTCTGGATCGCGGATTTATACGCGACGTCTTCAGACTTGAACGATATGTAAACCTTATGTTTCACGTTTTTCCTTTTCCTTCGTGCTGAGATGCATTGAAGTTGGTCAACTTGGAATTCGGGTACGGGCCCATTCGGTTAGTGAGTTCACGAGCGCTGAAAAATCCTGCGACCTCGCCGATGGCGCCATCGCGCCTGCGGTGAATGCGCCCGTTCCGAGCCAGAGCTGATCATCGTCCGTAACTGGAATTCTCCTGAGCTTCGGTGTCAGTCTCCGGAAGTAGTCCTCAATTTCTGCTCTACTTAGTACTCGTTGGCCCTTAGCGGCTTCCGTGTCGGTCAGATTAAAATAGGCGGCTGCGAGGGCTCGAAGCATGGTCATCGACCCGAGCATTGACTTCGCGCGAAGTTCGAGCGGAGTCAGGTCGCCGTCCACAACGGCACGTAGATCGTCGAATGATGCAACCAGCAAATCAAGGAATCGCTGTACCTTTTCCGCCGAGCCAACAATGTTCTTGCTCAACTCGTCCTCGGTGCGTCGACCAATGCGGCCGGTGCCTACAAATACGGCCCTCACTATGTCCGCTACTCCTTTCGCTCCCAGCAGATTCTCGTTGCTTGCACTAAATCGCGCCCTCTCACCCTGCTCAACCCGCCCTTCGAAAAGTACGTGATCTTGGATCATTTGGAAGGCGACGCGGTTTACCACATCTCGTTGGTCCAGCACCGTGCGAAGATCGGCGTTAACGCCCTTGGCATTGTTGTTGATATCTCCAAACATTTGACCAGCGTCGCCCTGACCTACTTCTGCCAGGTCGATTGATATGTGCTCGCTTGAGAGTCGCTCGCGGGTCATGGTCAGCTTCTTAAGGCGTTCCTCCTGTTCGTGAATACCGTTCGGGTCGATGTCCAGGTCCTTCATTTTTTTAATTTGCTCGCGCTGATTCTGAACCCCCTCCGTAATCATTTCCAACGCGCGGAAAATACCGAGTGTGCGATGTTGTCCATCGAGTACGACGATTTCAGAAAGTAGGTCGAGCGGGATCTCAAGGACTCCCCACGCTGTGTGATCGGCGAACGACTTGGCGGGAGTGAACTTGAGTTCGGACTTAGGAGCCCTCACGATGATTGCGGGAGATACCCAGGCTTCGTGCTTCATTATGTACTCCGCAAATTTTTGAGCCCTCAACGGATCTACGCGTCTGTTGCCTGGCAATGCGCGCGCGGGGTCCGGACGATTCACTATCAACTGGGTCAGTTGCCACACGGGCATCGAGACGTGATACTGCGTCCGGTATCCCTGCTGATATTTAGTCGCTGGCAAGGAAATGGGAAGGGCGCCCCCGAGGCCTTGTGGGAGGTTTCCCAGATCTGATTCTTGGATTATGGTCACTTCACTTCCTTTCTTTTAAGTTCCTTATTTTTTGATTGAAAAATAAACTAACAGGTTAACAACGTAAATGCAAATTAAGAACACTAAATAGTATTTAAGTTGATTAAAATCTACTCTGATCAGGTCGCAAGTTTGTTCGCGCTCAGGGAGATTGTGATGGCGCTCACGGGTTACGCTTCGCGCGACGGCGCGGGCGTAAGCCGCGTGGCGCGGGATCAGCCTCACGGGAAGAGGGGCAGCCGAAGAAAAATCTCGGACGTTCCAACCTGGCGTTGGCAGGTGCGTTTCCTGTATTTACGGCACCTGCAAAATGCAAATGTTCGGCAACTTACGCTTGCCAATCTAGAACTTGTTGTTTGAATTTTTGAAGGCGCCAATACGCTTGTCGAGCAAATTCGACTTTCCATTCCCAATCGGCACCTCGACCGAGTTCCGCGTGAATGTGGATCAAATTGCGAGCCGAATAGAAAGCGATGAGTTCATCGGCCAGTCCAGTGTCAATAATTCCGAGCGATTCTGCCGCGCGAGCTTTTGAATCAAATCTCACTTTCGATATATCCAAATTTATTCGAGTCTTGACAGCTGCAACGATTTCCTTATTCGCAACCTTTCCTAGTTCATCCAAGTTCTTCCTTGTATTCTCGTTGACTGACCAGGCTCTGTAAGTTTCGATTACAAGTAGCGACTCAACTACGGGCTCCTCGGAGCACTGAGCAAAGAGCAGGTGGTGCAAACATGCCCGTAAATTGATGCATACTGCTGTACCTGCAATTGAACCTGAGCACGCTTAGCCCAGTCCTCCTCAATACGCAGGCCCTCCATTAATTTGTATATGTATCGAGCGCTGAAAAATTCCTCACCAACTCTTTGCTGGAGTTCGGCATCGCCTTTCAGAAATGAAAAAAAAGAGACGTGATCAGATAGCCCTCCATCCAAGTCGGCGCGAGCATATTCATCGACAGAGCGCTGGACCTCATTGCTAAACGGCATCTTTATTCCAATCCGTAGTGATTGCCAACTTCAAGAACCGAATGTCCAAGTGAAACTAGCTCAGCATGGAAAAGATCGGCAATGGTTGTCCTACAAAGTTCGTTGCGACCGTAGGACCTGCCAAGTTTTGCATGGCCGGTATCATCGCGTAGCCTCTTCAACTCCATTGCTCGCTGAAAGAGATCTTGTCCATTTGTGTCCCACGCAAGGGCGAATTGGTGGGTATCACGCCACTAACAGATTGACGAGAAGTCCGATAGCCCGAACTGAGAGTAGACAGTCTCTGTGGTTCACTCCTCACTCTCGTATGACAAGACCGTGCACTTGTGGGTATCGACAGGATTATTCATTCTTTTAGCCGCAGTTGTCATTGGCGCGATCCTGGCAAGCAATTCTCGAATCAATTATCGCCGACATCGTATGAGGAGAAAGCTGGAGACGAGGGGATGGGACCAACAAAGAATTACCGCCGCGATTAATCGAAAAAATTCTTCAAAATTCTTTTCTCAGCCGTCTGAACGACCGACGACACTTCAAACTCCGAAGTGGGAAATGTTCGTCCGGGACATTGGGATTTACGCCATCATCCCTTTGATCGCGTTGGCCGCCCTATCGGCAATTACTTTAGAAATAAAGTATCCAATCCACAAGACAGTGAAGATCTCATACATTGACGAACCAATACCGCTCAAGAGTTGCTTGTCGAACTTGAATCCGGTCTTAGTCGCGAATCGAGCACAGTTCAATTGCGATCTCACTTCAACGGTAAAGCTCTATGTCGCCTTCGCGTATAGAGATGGTTCGGGAACAGAGTTCCTCGATCAGAAGGTCAACTACACGAAGGGATTCGTTGTAGCAATTTTCGCCAACGACATTTGGACTCATGAACCAAATCCTGTTAGGGCATGTGACCATATGACAATCTACGTAACTGGCAACATTTCTCAATTCAACGGCTACTACGAAATACTGAATCCAACAAGTATCAAAATTCTCAAGAACTAGTCATAAATATGCGCACAGGCAAGAAAGCGCAATTGCGACATCGGCTCGCAGTCGTCGTGACTTCCTCAAATGTCGTTTTTCGTGCCCGACGGAAACGCAAGCTACGTCGGCACTTGACGGTATTGCCCCATCGCTTGGTTATGACGATGTCACCGGGCGCGCTACTCCAGAGATATGTCGGCCTGGGCGATTGGTTGCCCTTGTATGAGTGCCACCTTCTACTCGACCATCAGTACTTTGTCATCAATCGGAATTTTTATTGCCCGTAGTCCGGCCAAACATCGCGACTTCGTGACCAAACGGGTCTTGGGCTGTCGCTGTGGTGACACTGCTCAATTTTTTCGATTATCGGCTGCGAATGCCGATCCTTGACGACGATGAATCGATATCGGTTGCCAAGGACGTCTTTAGTGAGAATTGCTCCTATCGATTCGGAGTTGTGGTTGAAACCACTTTCGTCTTTCCAGGTGATGAGGTTGGTAAGTACGTCAGAATCAATTGGCAAATCTGCCCGGAGAATGACATATTGACCCGCTGGGACATCCACAGACTTCGTCATGTATCCCGTTTGAGACGGTTCATGCTTGCCGACGTATCTCAATGACACTGCGGGACCGCCGCCTGAATTTTGAATGTGGATTTCGACAGGCCCAATCGCCCCAACGACGCTATTGGGCCAACTTACGCTGGGAATTGGTTGCCATAAGAGGTCACGATCGTTTCGAGTCTCGACGACGAGGTCGCGGGAAGCTTGAGCCTGATCTCCGGCAGATTTGATTACTTTGCGACCTTGCCGCAAAGTAAATGCGCCCACCAGTGCCAGCGCTACGGTGCCACCTGCTGTCGCCCAAGCCGTAACAATTAGTGGGCCGTCATTCATCACAAGAGCATGCCATTTAAAGAGTTGTACCTGCGTCTCTTTACGTGTCAGACGGAGCTGAGTATCTCTGCCATTGACCTGGCGCCACCAAAGTCACTCCCTCTTCATCAATTTTGACCATCGGTGCATCAAGTCTCTCGTATTCGAATACCTTCCGCCCCTGAAAGTAGACGTCATGAAGATCGTCTGTTGCCCACGAGACGGCGCACGCTGTCGCTTGAGCGCCGCCGATAATCCGGACAATTTGCGGAGCTCCCTTGATTGTGTACGGTCGAAATCCGTCCGGAAGTGACACAGCTGAAGACGATCTCCTTCGAAGGATCGCAGCGGTCACTTCCAATGGTTCGAAATCCGTGATTGGCGCACCACTGATTTTCTTTTCTTGACGCAAATTCCTTACCAATTAAGTAAATTGACTCTTCGATCGTCTATCACCGAACGATTTAAATGTGCGGCCTTCGCGATTTTTGATTACTTTGCCAAATTTCCATTCGGCGCTGCCGGACTCGTACTTGAGGTTCTGAATCCCCCGAGCACTATTTGGTCCCCCGTCCCAGTAAACGGAAGCGACTCACTCGATGTGCCTCGAATCAACGGGTCAGTCTGCATTCTGTTGATCATCGAATTGATAACCCTCTCAAGATGTGCTGCCATTCGATAGAACTCGAGCTCACCTAAAAGTGCGGCCCGATAAGAAGATATTGAATTCGCCATCAGAAGAATCAGCGGATATGCCGCGGCTGTGTTCCCAGAAAATGCGAGCACTGCATCGTGCCTAGGAAGAAGCACAGTCTTTGGACAGTCGTCCCAAATAAAGCCATTCCCAGACAATCTGCTATCAGAGGCAATCCCAAAATTCTTCTCCAGATGGTCCTTGCTGGATCCATGCAGCCCCGAGTGTCATGTCTGCAAATCCCATTCCCCAAGTTAAGGAACAGCCACTTTGGAGACATGAACCGGCCTGGGTATTCCGGAGGCTCTCCCGCTTGGGAGAGAGGATGGAATCATGGAAAAGCAACGGGCTGGATATAAGAGGTATCCGTCTGAGTTGAAGGAACGCGCGGTGCGCATGGTCCTTGATCTTCAGCGGTCAGATCCTGGCGACAAGAGCGTCATCTCGAGGGTGGCTCGACAACTCGGGGTGGGTGAAGAGTCGTTGCGCGTTTGGGTGAAGCGGGCGCAGATCGACGCCGGTACTCGACCGGGTCTCACCTCCGAGGAACGTGAGGAGCTGAAGCGACTGCGCAAAGAGAACTTCGAGTTGCAGCGGGCGAACGACATTTTGCAAGCCGCCGCAACTTTCTTCGGGGCGGAGCTCGACCGCCGACAGAAGAGGTAGTTACCTTCATCGACGCCCACCGGGACTGTGAGACCCGGGGGCGTCGTTGGGGAGTCGAGCCGATCTGTGCCCAGTTGCAGGTCGCCCCTTCCACTTTCTACGACGCCAAGAGTCGCCCAGCGTCGGCTCGCGCGACGCGCGACGAAGAACTCGGTCCCGCGCTCGAGGCCCTCTGGAAGAAGAACTACTCCGTCTACGGACGGCGCAAGCTCACCAAGACGGCGAGGCGTTGCGGGCTCGACTGTGGTCGCGACCAGGTTGAGCGACTCATGAAACGTCAGGACATCGCTGGGGCGAGTCGCGCCAAGCGGCGCTTCACGACCCACGCCGACAAGAACAACTTGCGGGCCCCCGACCTCGTCAACCGCGCCTTCGTGGCGACGCGGCCGGACCAACTCTGGGTCGCCGATTTCACCTACTGCTCCACGTGGAGCGGTGTCGTCTACGTCGCCTTCATCATCGACGTGTTCTCGCGACGACTGGTCGGCTGGAAAGCCAGTCGCACCATGACCGCGTCACTCGTCGTGGACGCGCTCAACATGGCCGCCTGGACGCGGCGCACCAAACTCGACGGCCTGATTTGTCACACGGACGCGGGATCTCAATACACGAGTGTGAGCTACACCGACCGCATCGACGAACTCGGCGTCTACGCGTCGATCGGCACCGTCGGTGACTCCTATGACAACGCCATGGCCGAATCGGTGATGGGCATCTTCAAGACCGAGCTGCATCGCAATCCTGCAGTGCTGGCTGACAACGGTGGACACTGGCGAGGGCTCGACGACCTCGAGGTCGCGACGTGCGCGTGGGTGTCGTGGTTCAACGAAGAGCGACTCCACGGCGAACTCGGCGACCGCACGCCACACGAAGTCGAGGAAGAGTATTCTCTCTCAGATCAAGCCAAGGTGGCGTGAGATTTCCAAGTTCAGAGTCTCGGCGTTCTCAACCGGTCGACGCAACGAACTCTGTGAACTTCTCCAATGGTGTCATATAGCCGAGTGTCGCGCGCGGTCGCCCGTTGAGACTGCGCTGAATGCGTCGAAGGTCGGACGCGGAGTGCTTTGAGAGATCGGTGCCCTTGGGCATGTATTGACGTAATAGTCCGTTGGTGTTCTCATTTGATCCTCGCTGCCATGGTGAGTGGGGATCGCAAAAGTAGACCGGAACGCCAGTGGCAACAGTGAACTTTGCGTGGTTCACGAGTTCGCGACCCTGGTCCCAAGTGACTGATCTCATTAGCTCGTCGGGGAGAGTTTTCACAACCTTGCGCATTGCTGTCACGACGTTGTCAGCTCCCCATCCGTCTGGCAGGTGCAGCAACAAGGTGAGCCGACTCGCTCGTTCCACCAACGTGCCCACTGCGCTCTTGCCCCCCGCACCGACGATGAGATCGCCTTCCCAATGTCCCGGCACCGCACGGTCTTCGACCTCAGCGGGTCGGTCCGCGATCATCACCATGTTGGGGATGTAGCCACGTCCGTCGTTCTTCGTGGGGCTTCGCCGACTCGTCTTGCCCGACCGAAGACAGCGAGCCAATTCTCGTCGCAACTCGCCGCGCCCTTGGACAAACAGCGACTGGTAGATCGTTTCATGGCTCACGCGCATGGTGGAATCGCTGGGATATTCCAAGGGTAAGCGACGGGCGATCTCCTGAGGTGACCAGAACTGTTTGAGGCGCTTGGTGACCTCACGCTGCAGTGGTCCGCGAACGAGTTTGCCTGGTTTAGGGCGCCGGGCACACTCTTGGGCTCGAAGCTGCGCACGCCACGCCACGTAGTCGTGAGCGTCGCCGTTGGCGTTCACCTCGCGAGTCACGGTCGAGGGAGATCGCCCAATTCGCCGTGCAATCGAACTCATCGATTCACGCGCGCGCAGCCCAAGGAGGATCTGTTCGCGATCATCAATTGACAAGCGCCCTGGACGCGGTGCCCACCGTTCGGCGATGCCTTCACTCGACAGCTTCTCTCGAAACATGATGCTGAGCGTCGAATCGTTGCAACAGATCTGGCGAGCGATTTCGCGCTGGCTAAGACCTTGTCGATGAAGTCGCAACGCGAGCGTTTTCTGAGCCTGGGTGAGACGTGGTGCCACTGGCATCCTCCTGTGTCGAGTACTCCTCTATCACAGGACCGTTGCGCTCACCTCTTGAAACCGCCCTCCTGAAAACTCATCGCGATTCAGACACAACGGACGCGAAAGCCTGGAGTATTTCTCTCAGAGGAGTTACTTTCCAACTTTCCCGGGGCGAATCAAGGTCGGACGGCTCTTTTTGTAAGAAACGGATCGAAAGAGGGAGTAAGTAGTTAACAGCTATGAAACGCAACCAATCTGAAAGACATAATCCTGAGCGCCCTTCTTTTGAGGGACCTTCTTTGAAGACGTTCGAGAAATTCTATCGAGATAATTATGACGCTATCTCGCGATTCGTGGCCCGTCGTGTGTCGCCGGAATCTCACGACGAAGTTGTAAGCGCCACTTTTGTGGTGGCCTGGCGCAAATACAGCGTGGTATCGAAGCCGTCACTGCCATGGTTGTACCGCATTGCCAGTTATGAAGTGGCTCATGAGCACCGGCGTGTGGCTCGACACCCCGTAACTGTGGAACTCAACGATCTGGATCTGACCGATCGTCATCCCCTCGAAGATGTCATTGACCTCTCGACGGCGCTCGGCCAACTCTCCGAGAATGACGTAGAGATGCTACGCCTCCTACATTGGGAAGGTCTCGGACGCTCAGACGCAGCAGAGGTGCTCGGATGTTCGGTGAATACATTAAACGTCCGATATCACCGAGCAGTCGCCAAACTCGCCTCCACGTTGCACCGCTTCTCGAACGTCTCGAGCAGTGAAATTGAAGTTCCTAAGGAGCACAAATGACAATTAGTGAGAAACTTGACGAGTTGCTTCGAGCGCTTGACCCGCTCACCCCTGAGTTGATGGTTCGCAACGCGAACCAATGCGAGAGTGTTTGGGAAAACGTGAGACAACACCGATCTCATTCGAGACGGGCTACTCATCGCCGGCTTCTGTTTGGCACGGGATCCTTGGCTGCGACAGTCTCAATGGCTGCTGCTGTCATCGTTCTAGTTTCCGGATCCGCGCCAGTTAGCGCGGCAGCTGCCACTTTGAACGCCGCTGCGAGGGCCTCTCGTCCGGCTGCAACATTGCCTTTATTGGCGGTTGGGCAATACGACTACCAAAACAATGTTGTTAATGCTCAGTGTGCATTTTACTTGCCAGACCTCACCACAATCGTCCACTACAATTCTGCCGCAACAGTGCAAGTCTGGACCAATGCGATGGGCGATGCTGAGACCGTCTCGACGCCCTCATCCGAAGGGGCAAACGGAGCAGGTTGGGCCACTCCTTCTGATGAGTCAGAGTGGATTGTCGCAGGATCGCCTTACAATCCCTGTGCGCCGATATCCACGACCAACGCTCAGCCAGCGAACTACACAGGGGGGCCCGTCGTGTCACTCGGAGTGGACAACATATCAATGCCGGCGCTCACTAGCGACTCAATTGACTCCAACGATTCCAACTCCGTGATTGAGAATCTGCCCACAGATCCCAATACACTACAAATGCAGTTAGCTCAACAGTTCGGCCCGGCGTCGTTGGTTGCCGTGGGCAGCAACAGTGGTGTCCAATCGACAGAGTTCACTTTGATTTGCAATATGCTTATGTCGCTGCCAGACGCTTCGGCTCGTCTTGCACCGGTATTTTACGAGGTGCTCGCTGATTTACCCGGAGTCGTTATTAATGGCAATTACACCGATGCGCTGGGACGCGTTGGATCGCTACTCCAACAACCAGCTTCAGGAGGATCAGTAGTAATCAATCAAACCACGGGCACCTTGCTTGAGACCTTCCAGGCAATACCCAAGATGGCCTCGCCCAGCCTTCCCTTAGGAACGTACCTCGACAACGAACCACTGAGTTCTACGACGTACGGTCCTATATCTGTGGTAAACGGTTCGGGCACCGAGCCGAACGGTTCATAGTCTTCTACTGACCATCTCTACGATGGTTCGAAGCCCAATCTGACAACCTGGCCAATTGTCGATGTATCAGCATTTTCCCATGCTCGACTACATCGAGATCTTCTACAATCGGCAACGTCGTCATTCGTCCCTCGAATGTGTTTCACCGATCGAGTCCGAGTTGTCGAGGAACTAAGAGAAGGTCGCCTGACTTCAAGAAAGAATTGGGTAACAAAACCCAAGGCAGGTCAAAGTCTCCAGGAAACCCAGGCCGATTCAACACGTCAAAAGGTGATTGTCAAGACCTGTCATCTAAATGGCCAAATCTCGACTTGGTCATCGCGCATCGGTAGGTTCACTGACAAGAATCCCGAGTGTGACTGGCAAGGTGTATTACTGAATCATTCAAACGCTTCTCTTAATTGAGCAAACCATGGTGTTGGCAACTCTCGACACCGACAGTTAGTCAGTCATGTCCAGACGCGCGATTGAAGAGGAGTTAGAAGCGCTCTTCAAAGCGAGCCGCAGCAATGTCCGAACACGCAAACATCATTTGGTACCCGCCTCGTACCTGAGGCGATGGACAAAAGATGGTCAACTCTTCGTGACTGATTTATCTGAGTCGAAAAAATTGTATTCGTCTGCAGCCGAGACCGCTGCTCGCGTCACTGACTTTTATGCGATTCGTGATGAGCAGATCGATGAGGAAGAACTTCCGCCCATGCTCATGGAGACGATGCTCGCGAAGATCGAGGGGAGCGTGGTCACGCCGATTGACAAATTGATTGAAGTCGGTCCAGAAGGACTGAGCATGGAAGACGTTCAAGCAATTTGTCGATTCGTAGGTTTCCAGATACAACGGGGGCGACACGGAAGAGAATTGCTCACTGAACTCTCAAGCGAATCTGCGAAGCTTTTCCTGACATCTATGTCGGACCAATCCATAAGGAAGATGCTGCAAAAGAGGGGTCAGCCATCTGGTGCAGCCGACATCGCTCAGGTCAGAGATGCGCTCAATGTTTTGAATGACGGGACGATTAAAGTTCGAGCTCCTAAGGCAATGCTTATATGGCTCGCTGCAGACATGGGTGAGAAAGCTTGGAGTTTTCTGGCCACTCGTCGTTGGATGGTTTGTCACTCTGGTACTGAATTTGTCACATGCGACGAACCCGTAGCTCTCGTAAGCGCTTCGCTGCGTCAAGATGGGGCGCGTCGAGGTATTGGCCTGTCGAGTGCAATCGTGTTTCCTCTCGATCCACACCATTTGTTGGTGATGTTTCATCCAGAAATGCCGTTCGATGAAATTGGAATGATGGCGGATCTTCTCCCCGACGAGACAGAAGAGATCAATTCTGTTCTTGCTTGGAATGCGAGCCGGTGGATCTTTGAGCGTGCTGAATCCCATCGCGTTCAGAATCTTTGGGTGCCGCCGCAGCCTGAAGAGAAAATTGTGCTCACGAGAACGCCACTTTCTGAAGAGTCCCACGCTGAATTGGCCCATTTCAGGTCGGCCCCAAGAGTTCATCCTCTCCTCCCGGGTTTGAAGCGGCCCGTTGATCGTTGGTTCGCAGAAGCTGACCGACAGCACTTTCTTGACGTCCCATACAACCCCGAGAATTATCAAGAAGTACTGATCTACGACTGGCCACCAGGCAGGCCGTGGTGAATCCGACGTTCGTCATCGTTCATGACGTTCAGCCCACTACGACCTTCGATTCTCATCGCGAATTGCACTTGCTGGCGGCGCGCCCATTGCGTGAATGCTTGACCGAGCATCCGACCACTCTCATGCGCTGCTCCATGAGCGAAGAACAATTGCCGCGTGCAACGCTTCTCGGCAACTACATATAGCGGCCAAAGTCCGCCTCTTGTTGGACGCATAGTAAGGTTCATCCCCGTTTCGTTTTTCTGTCTCCAAATCATGGCAAAACCCATTGCCCGAGGACGACGTGCGCGAAGCGCCAAGTCGTCCGATCGGGCACCCTAAGTGATTCTCACAATCGTTGGAAAATGAGGTCTTCTAAAAATATTTAGAGATCTTCGCAACAGATTTGTTCGAAAAGGCCATTCTCGAGTGGCTCCTTATATAGAGGGCGAAGACATCGCTCCTCTGTAAGGAGCACTATGAGACTGCCAATTGATACCGGATCCGTGAAATTCGCGGCAGCCGGGCCATCCGAACCCGTTCTCGACTACGAGACCCGAGCACCGAAGTTGGACGAGAACGGCATCGCGCTGTTCTCAGTACCGCTCTTCGCAGCCGGGGGCGGCATCAAGGACTCGATCACCGTGAAGGTCTCCGGCGACGTGAAAGGCCTCAGCGAGTTCACGTTGCTGAAGGTCACCAACCTGATTGCCACCACTTGGGAAGTGGGCAGCAACCACGGCGTGAGCTTTCGCGCGGACCGTATTGAAGTGATGAAGGCCGTCGCCTAATGGCCCGGCTCCTCGTCTTCCTCGTCATCGTCGTGCTGATCCAATATCTCCTGGCGTGGGCACTGCTCCACTACGGAATCATCATGCTCGGCGCATGTAGTTGGTGGATGTGGAGCCTGTGGAACGGACGCCACCATGCTTAATGGCACCTCGTCCGCCTCGCCTCGTCGCCCCTGGATGGCCACGGCCATCTGGGGGTGGCGTCTCGAGCTTTTCCTGAGCCTCGGCACGTTCCTCATGCTTGCCGCTTCCACGTGTCTCGGCTCCTCGGGCCCGTTACTGGTGGCGGCTGCCATGGCGCTCGTTCTTCGGCAACGTCCCGAGATTCGTCGTCAACTTCTTCGCCACGTGCGAACGAACCGGGACCATCGTCGGTTGCACGCAGCACTGTGGCACTGCGTGATCATTGGCCGAAACGGTTCCATTCCAAAGGTCGTTCGATCGGCGGTGCTTCCCGTCGGACAGCGCTATCTCCTGGAACTCCCCATCGGACTCCACGCTCAACTGCTGGAGCGTTCAGCGCTCGAACTCGCTGCCGCGCTCGGCGCCCGCGAAGTTCGCGTCAAGGCCTCGCCCGTCAACACTCGATACGTCGAGCTGGCGGTCATCCGTTCAAACGCCTTCCCGAAAATGCTTCGTTCACCCTTGGTTAATCGAAAAGAAGTGTCGCTGTGGGAGCCGCTCCTCTTTGGTGTTGGCCAGGATGGTCTCGCTATCTCGATCGGCCTACCCGAGCACAATCTGCTCATCGGCGGTGAACCGGGATCTGGCAAGTCGGTCGCGCTTTCAACGATCGTGGCCGCTTCAGCACTGGATCCCAGTGTTCACCTGACGCTGCTCGACGGCAAGCATGTGGAACTGGTGGCATGGACAGACGTCGCCGACGAATTCGTCGGGGCGAATCAAGAGGACGCCGTCGAAGTTCTCGAAGAACTCCGCACGATCATGGATCTTCGCTACGAAACATTGGCCGCCACCCGGAAACGAAAGATGGTGTCAACCGATGTAGAGGGACTCCACGTCCTCGTCATCGACGAGCTGGCGTTCTACCTGCGCGGCGGCAAAAAAGAGACGCGCGAGCTCTTCGCGGAGTTGCTCCGAGACCTCGTCTCACGAGGTCGGGCCGCCGGCATCATCGTGATCGCCGCCACCCAAAAGCCGAGTCACGAAATCGTGCCGACGTGGATTCGTGACCTGTTCTCGTTTCGACTGGCCATGCGCTGCACGAGTTCGGACGCGTCGGACACGATTCTCGGCCAAGGGTGGGCCGCGCAGGGCTTCTCCGCGGCGAGCATTGATCCCTCGACTCGGGGCGTGGGCTATCTCCTCGCCGAAGGTGGCGTGCCAACGCTGATCATGACGCCGTATCTCAGTGATGACGAGATTGAGGTCATTGCGGACCGGGCGTTCGAACAGCGTCACTCATTGTGAACGCCACCGAACGGGCCAGACTGGTTCGAGAAGTCGAACTGGCCGGCAGTTGCTCGCACCCCATCCGACTGAGCGGCGAGATGGTCAACGTCACTACCGGAGAAGTGGGGATGAGTTCCTTGCGAATCGCTTGCAAGGACCGACGAGCCGTGATCTGTCCGTCGTGTTCCTACACCTACAAGGCGGACGCGTGGATCCTGGTGTCGAGTGGACTCGTTGGGGGCAAAGGTACGCCGACGGACGTGGCCTCCCATCCTCGACTGTTCGTCACCTTGACCGCTCCTTCGTTTGGGCCCGTTCACACGATCAAGACCGGAGGCGGATGTGTCGCGCTCTACACCCCACGTGACGAACTTCTCGCGAGAGGCATTCTTTGCGTTCACGGTCGTGCGCTCACATGCGGACTGCGCCACTCTGTGCGTGACAGCGAGCTGGGGCGCCCGCTGTGTTTCGAGTGCTTTGACTACGAAGGCGCCGTGCTGTGGAACGCTCACGCGTCACTGCTGTGGAACAACACAATCCAAGCCATCCGGCGCACGCTTGCCGAGACCGCTGGCGTGAATCAGAAGCAATTGAAGGAAGTCGCCCAGGTGCACTATCTCAAGGTTGCCGAGATGCAACGCCGGGGACTCGTGCACCTGCACATTATTCTGCGGGCCGATGGGCCCGGGCCACTCGAGGACGAGCCGCCGTTGTGGTTAACGAGCGATCTATTGGCAATAGTCGTCAAACGGGCGGCGAGTCACGCGAGCGCATTCGGCTCTGGAGGCGAGCGATTCGTCTGGGGTAAGCGCCTCGATATACAGGACCTCGGCTCCAGCCCCTCCGACAACACCAAAGTCCCGTCCTACGTGGCGAAATACGCTACCAAGACCACCGACGGGACCCGGGATCTGGCGCGGCGATTCCATTCACGTCGCCAGATCGCCGTGGTCGTGGATGACCCCCACGCCCAGCGTCTCGCACTCACTGCGTGGGATCTCGATCTACTGCCGGCGCTCGAACCACTGCACCTTAAGAATCATGCCCACAACTTCGGTTTCACCGGTCAACTCATCACAAAGTCCCGGAGCTACTCGACCACGTTTGGGGAGTTGCGGAAGGCGCGAGCAGAGTTCATGAGCGCTCGAAACGAGGGCGATCCTGTCGAGGGAACCTTCAGTTACGAAGGTCGCGGGTACGACGACCCGCGAGGTACGCAACTCGCCGAGATGTTCTTCGCCATGAAGCGAGAACTTCGCGAGGAGGCTGCCGTAGCGAAGCGAATGGCGCCACCCACTGCACCGGAGGCGTCGTGATGACACGTCATGAACTCGTGCTTGGAGACGGAAGTCACAACACTGCTGCTCCAAACGTCAGTAACGACGCGGATTATGAGTTCACATGACTGTCTCTAGGTGCGAATTTGTGAACTCATATTGGTCCTCTGGGGACATGAAACCAACCAGCAAACCAATGTCCCTACTCGCCCGCGACCTCGAGGTTCGCTCCTCGGGCTCCTCCGGTCGGTGCCTGATGAGGCGCCTCGAGGACTATCGAATCGATCTGCTCGGCGCCACGAGCGCCTTCGAGTTCGCTCGGCTGCTCCAATCAAGAGAAGCACGTGCTCGTCAGGCGCTCGAGGAATTCCTCGAATGGACTGGTGTGGACGACGAATTCCTCCTCATCGGTCTGGTCGCCCTCTCACCCGAAATGGACCGGTTGGCCAGTCGACTGAGTGGTGGCTACCCCGGCGATGACATGATCTCCGAACTGCTTTCCCATGCGACGGTCGCGTTGCGCTGGACGAACGAATTGATCGATGGGGAACGAACGCACATCGCCCTCATGCACGCTTTCACGACGACCCGAGGCGAGAAGCGCCGGATGGCCCGCCACAACGTGCCCACCTGTCCGCTGTTCGCCAGTGACGATCTGGCCCGACCCGAGGTGCTGTGGCATGACCAAAGGCAGGGCATGCTCGCCACAGCAGTCGAACAATGCGTTATCAACGGTGACGACGCCCGACTCATCGAGGCCACTCGGGTCAAAGGACATTCGCTCGACGAACTGGCTGAGGCCGCCGACACGTCGTATGACGCCCTCCGGATGCGACGTGCTCGCGCTGAGACTCGACTTCGTCGATATTTCACGGGCACCGGGGAGATCCGATGACTCGCTTAACCGTTGACACGGTTGCGAAGCAGTCCGACGTCTTCAGAACGCAAGACGTGACTGGCAGCTTTCCAGTGGAGGTCCATCAGACTTTGATCGGTCGACTCCAAGAGCACGTCGGTGAGGTCCTCCCACAAGGTCAAGGACACGGGGTCCACGAGCAGGCCTTGACGGAGCACCGCCTCAGAGCCAACAAGATCGCCGGTCAGCACCAGGTCTCGAGCGAGTTCGTGAGCCAAGGTCGTGACCTCTTTGATCATCTTGTACACGACCGACAAAGTGAAAGTCCACGTGAAGTAGCGCCTGGTGTCGGCCTCGAAGGGAGGACCTCTCGTAAGGTTGAGCGCTCGATGACGCAACACCTTGGCCTCGTCCGGGGAAGACTTTGCCGCTTGGCTCATCAGCGCCTGGAACTCGGACCAATCGGTGGTGAAGTTATTGAGTTGATAGCCGGCTCGCCCCGACGCCGATGGCAAATGACGCGCACCCACAACCTTTCGGACGTCGACCATGTAATTGCGCATTGCGGGCTTCTTGATGTCGGTGCCAGTGTCGGTAAGGGGCCACACGGCGGTTTGAATCTCATCGAGCGTGAAGGGCCGTTCAGCGTTTATGGCGAGGTAGGCGACGATGGCCCGGACCGGATCGCTTGCCGGGAAATTGACCGGCGAGATCGTCAGTGGTCCGAGGACATCAACTCGAAGGGTCTCTTCAGTCTCTACGCCTTTTGCAACTTCTGGCATTACTGGCTGCGGGCCTGTTGTTGGTGCCTGTTCGGGACCGTGGGCTGGAGAGTTCGGGATCGATGTGTTACCAACGACGAAGACCGGCATGGGACGGTGACTCCGTTTCGCGCGGCGGCGCTTGAGAAGGACGAACCCGGCCAACAGACCGGCCAGCATCGTGGCGAACAGATTCAGCTCGTTTCCGAACGTCTCCCCAGGGACTGGCGACGTTTTGATTGGCGTCGTCGCCGTGACTGTCAACTTCTTTGGGAACGTCAAAGGAATCTTGGTCGGCCCGCCAACGTTCAACTGCACGTTGGCGATACCGGTGAAACCCTCATATTCAACGCCGGCAGTACGCGATGGCGAGATGATAAGTGTTCCGTGGCGATTTGTGATTGGCACAGTGAAGGAATACGTGGCGTCGATCATCCCGTCATCGCTCGACGCATTTGGATTGTTGGTCTGATTTATCGGATTAGATCTCGTTGCCACGTAGCTGCGGCCCGAAGCCGCCACGTAGCGAAGGGCCGAGGCGGGTATCGGCGTCAAGCCGGAGAAGAAATCTCCCCAATTTGGATCTCCGTAGTTGCGCTGAATCGGACCCGACTTCATTTGCAGCAGAAGGTAAATCTGTCCCTTGGCTGCGTGCATGTTCTGATTGAAAGGACTTATGGTGTCGAGCGTGGCGGACTCAACGTTCAAAAGACTTGGCAGCGTCAACCCATATTGAGCGCTGGTGACTGGGATTCGGTAATTCCTGGCAATCTCGTCAACGGCACTTCGTTGGCCGTAACTTGCTCCGGCAGGCGTTACCCACAACAAGGACAAAACGAGGAAGAACCACAATGCGAAGGCTATCCAGTAGTAACGGTTTCGCCACTTCTTCGAGCACAGCGAGGTTTTCCGTGGACCGAAGAATCTTCTCCCATCGAGCACCGACGGAATCTGACGATCGTCGGAATTGGACCAATCATGGACTTGGTGATTCTCGTGAATAAGAAGATAGGCGTCACGGAATTCTTGAATTCTCATGAAGAGACGAGTCTTGACGCGGTCGCGTCTAGACCGTTAAACATTCGGGGCGACCGCTTGGCTGAAAGTTGCGCTCTGCGTCTCGCCCGATGGTGGCGCTGTCCTGGGGCAAGCTCGTTGATTGACGTGCAGACATGAATCCGATGCCTTCAACATGGTTGAATTATTCACAGTCCATGGGTTTGCTAGGAGTGAGTCGATCGACTCTTGACGGTTGGCGAAAGTCGAAACATTTGACATTTTCAAAACTCCCCAACGGTCAACTCCGAATTCATCGTTCTGTGCTCGAAGAGTGGCTGGAAAGTCTTGCCGAAAGTTGAAGTTCAACTGAATAGAGGTTGTCGAGAATCTCGTTAGAGAGAGCGACTTGACCAGCGACTCGCTTGACGTAGTGCTTCGTGAGAATCTCTACCGAGTGACCCAACCGAGCGGCGGCTTCCGCAATCGGAATACTTTGAGCAAGGTGCGAAGCGTTTGTCCGACGAAGGCCGTATGGAGTCAGGGGATTTGGCCATTCAGCAATTGAGCAAGCCCGGGTTAGGGAGCGAGACCAGTTGCTTTGAGTTGGACGCGAACCAGATCTAGTGAGAAACAAAGGTCCCGTTTCTATGTTGGATCGCTTCTTCCAGTCGACGAGAATCTCAATAAGTAGCGGTGGTATTGGAACAGTGCGCCTACTTCTTCGTGTCTTCGGTCCTGCGATGGCTTCGAGTTCACTATGCCAACGGTCCCCATGCACTCCCGACCATGCTCGAGTCACCCGTATGGACCCCCAACCCGTCCTCGGAAGACGCAAATCCTCCACTTCGAGGACGACTGCTTCTCCAGGGCGTAGACCAGCGAAACCACAGACCGCGGACAGTGCTCGGTAGAGGTGGCTCGCCGGCTGGTGGTTTGGCATCGCGTCAAGGATCGACAAAAGTTGTAAAACGTCGGGAACCTCCTCGTCGCTGGACTCATCTGAGTACTTCAGGTCACTTTTGGCGGTGGCCCCACTCTCACGTCGAGGCCAGGGGACCGCGTCGATCATGCCCCTTCTAACGGCCGCTGACAGTGCCGTCTTGGCGACGGTGACAAGTCGGTTCTGAGTGTTGGGGGCGTAAAGCGTCGACCCATCAAGGCGTATTCGCATTCGTCGATCTGTCTCGTACAGCAATTCCCGATCAAGATCGCCAAGCGAAGGCGAATATCTGTTAACCCAGTTTTGAACACTCCGCAGCAGCGGCCCGTCGGACCAGACCCAAGTTGGCGGAGATGTTGCAGTATTGAGCATTGGAGTCAGCCAAGACCCGATTGCCTTGCGACCGAGAGCGGGGAGCTTCGGGACGCCTCTTCGAGTGCAATTGATGGTGAACGATGTAAGCGCCTCGACGTAGCTTTTTCGGGTTGAGGGAGAAAGCCGCTTCCATTCGTCTTGGATGTAGAGCCGGCAGTACTCGGCAACGTTCATCTCGCTCTTCGAATCCCATGTCGTCGGAAGACCCGTCTCAGGGTTCCAATCGCGCTCGTTCATCGCCGCCACCGTGAGCATTGAGCAAAAAGTGTCTGCGCCGTTGTTACCTCGCTTGCTGGCAAAGCCTCGCCAATGTCTTCGGCCATTCACGCGCCAACGAACTCCGTACTGGAGTCTTCGCCCTGGAAGTTCAATGACCTGGGGCGCCGTCACCCTGACTGGTTGAGTGTTCACTGCCGCACAACGTTCGTCAATATTGCTGGAAGTGAACTGAATCCGATCTGAGACGGCCTGATTCTCCGCAACGTGGTCACCCGCGAATCATGTTTGAATGGTGGTGTGCAGTAGGTAATAGTGGTGAGGCTTTCTGTGGCGTGGGTGCAGGATGGGTGCAAGAACGAGCACTACCTTCGCGAACGTCACGAAAAGTCAGTAATGCTCCCGTAGCTCAGGGGATAGAGCATCGGTTTCCTAAACCGTGTGCGCAGGTTCGAATCCTGCCGGGGGCACTCATGAAATCTGTCACGTCATCGTGAACAGCTGAACCTGTGCAGACTATCTCGCCCGAAGCCTTCACCCTTGGGTTGGTAGTCGCGGTTGGGGTCGATTCTCGTCTCGCCGATGAACTCACCGTCTTCGCTCGCGAAGGGGACGACGTCGTCGAGGATGTAGAGCTTGATGACGTGGCCCCGGTAGGCCCAGCCGACGTTGAGGTGGCGCAGTTGGCCCAAGTAGCGCAGCGTCACGTGGCCGCGCACGTCGACCGTGTCGCTGCGGATGCGCCAGTGCGGTTGGTGGATGAGGGTGTTGGCCTTCGCTTTGGCGCGCGCGTTGTAAGCGACACTCGGCGTGCGTCGATTAATCCCGCGGTGTGGTCGCACGTCGTTGTAGTAACGCACGACTTCTTCCAAGATCACTTGCAACTCGCCGAGCGTCGCCGCGGGACGTTTCACCAAGAAGCCCTTTAGCGTGCGGTGCCAGCGCTCGACCTTCCCGCAGGTCTGAGGGTGGTAGGGACGAGAGTGCTTGTAGAGGACGCCGGCGGCCAAGAGGTCGCTCTCGAAACCGCTGCGCCCGCCGCGCGACTGCGCGTTGTAGATGGCGCCGTTATCGGTGAGGACGCTGGCCGGGGTGCCGTAGGTGGCGCAGCTCTGGCCAAAGAGCCGTCGCACGTTCTCCATCGTCACCGTCGGATGGGCCCGAACGGCCAGCGCCAGGCGCGAGTGGTCGTCTAAGAACGTGAGGATCTCGACCCCGGTGCCGTCCGCTAAGTGCCAGTGGGTCATGTCGCTCTGCCAGCACTCGTTGGGCAGTTCCGCTTCGAAGCGAATGTAGGAAGACTTCGGGCGCTTCTTCGGGGCCGGCGTGACGAAGCCTCGTCGGGTCAAGATCCGCTGGATCGTGGAGATCGACGGCGCGACGAGACCCTCACGCTCTAAGTGCGTGTGGATCGTGTCGGCTCCGGCGTCGGTGCCGATATCGAGCAGGTCCTTGCGCAGTTCGATGATCCGGTCCTCGACCTGGGGTGGCGTTGCCAACTTGTTCGAGTGGGGACGTTTCGAGCGCGGCTCGAAGGCCGAGGGACTCTCGGTGCGGTAGCGACTCACGAGCGTCGAGACCCAGGCCGGCGAGACGCCGTATTTCTTCGCGGTGGCCCGGACCCCTAGGCCCTGGGACACCACCGACGCCACAATGATCTGGTTCTTGACCACAAAACACCCCTAAAGGAAGTGTTCACTATGTCGCGACAGATCCGTTCACTATCTCGTGAAGGAAGAGACCGCCGGGGGCACTCACACACTGCCGGGGGCACTCACTGAGACATGTTGAAGATTTGAGGCCTTGGTCATTCCACCAGGGCCAGCCAGCGTTCTTCGGCGGCGCTCAACTCTGTTAACAGTTGGGCCAACTCCGAACCCAGTCTGGC
>Ga0209483_1000128_pt1 | contig 73165 bp, 74 predicted proteins | sample NGEPerA_FD_184508 | JGI IMG/M metagenome (GOLD analysis project Ga0209483, IMG submission 184508) | Arctic peat soil microbial communities from the Barrow Environmental Observatory site, Barrow, Alaska, USA - NGEE PermafrostL2-A... | ecosystem: Environmental > Terrestrial > Soil > Wetlands >... | reverse complement strand
GTGTCGCAACCCAACCCTACTCAGGATCGCCCCGGTGGCCGCTGACCGGCCTGCCTGCGCCAGACTCTTGGCGGTCGCTCCGGCGGGCCGGTCAGCGGTCTCCTACACCATCACCAGGGACACGACCCCCCAGCATGGCAATTTGACTGGACAGCGACTGTCGCGGAGCGCCCAAAGCCATGAAATATGTCAGGCAGAGAACCGACACTGAGTGCGGGATCGCTTGCGTCGCCATGCTTGCTGACGTTGGCTATGAAAAAGCCAGACATGCTTTATTTGGCCCGAACCACAATGGGACGGGCCGAAGCGAGAAGGATCAAATGAGAAAAGCTCTGACGACCTTCGGAGTTATAATCACGAAACGACTTGTACGATGTGCCCGCCACCCGTCGTCAAAGCGTGACGCACTAGTTCGTACCAATGTGGGACCGATAAGTGGAAATTGGCATTGGGCAGTCTGGGATGCTACCCAACAGAAATTTCTTGACCCGCTCCCGTACAAGAGAGGTTTTCATCCTTATTCTTTCCTGGTTGTGCTTCGAAGATTGCGGCGTTCAAAATAAATAATTACCGCGAACCAAGGAGGCTCCATGCCCGGACGGCTCGACGGCAAGCGGGCGCTGGTGACGGCCGCGGGACAGGGGATCGGGCGCGCGACCGCGTTCGCGGCCGAGGGCGCCAACGTGCTGGCGACCGACATCGCCGCCGACAAGCTCGCCGACCTCCCGGATTCGCTGATCGCCACGCGGACGCTCGACGCGCGCGACGAGGCGGCGATAGCGGCGCTCGCCGCCGAGCTGCCGGCGCTCGATATCCTGTTCAATTGCGCCGGGTTCGTGCATCACGGCACGGTGCTGTCGACGACGCCCGAGGCGTGGGATTTTTCGTTCAGCCTCAACGTCCGCTCGATGTACCTGATGATCCGCGCCTTCCTCCCCAAGATGGTGGCGGCAGGCGGCGGCTCGATCATCAACATGGCGTCGGGCGCGTCGTCGATCAAAGGCGTCCCCAATCGCTGCGCCTATGGCGCGACCAAGGCGGCGGTGATCGGGTTGACGAAATCGGTCGCCGCCGATTTTGTCGCCAACGGCGTCCGCTGCAACGCGATCTGTCCGGGCACCGTCCAAACCCCCTCGCTCGACGAGCGCATCGCCGCGGCTGGCGCCCTGATGCCGGGCGGCACCGAGGCGGCGCGGCAGGCCTTTATCGACCGCCAGCCCCTAGGTCGGCTCGGCACCGCCGAGGAGATCGCCGCGCTCGCGGTATATCTCGCCTCCGACGACACCCGCTTCACCACCGGCGCGACCCATGTGATCGACGGCGGCTGGAGCCTTTAACTCGTAACCTTTAGAACCGGAGAACTCACATGAAGCTACTGCGCTACGGCCCGGCCGGCCACGAAAAGCCCGGCATTCTCGACCGCGACGGCCGCCTACGCGACCTCTCCGGCACGATCAAGGACATCGACGGCGAGACGCTATCGCCGGCCTCGCTCGACCGGCTGCGCCGGCTCGACCTCAACACCCTGCCGCTGGCGTCGGGTTCGCCGCGCATCGGCGCCTGCATCGGCAATCCATCGAAGGTGCTGGCGATCGGCCTCAACTATCGGAAGCACGCCGAGGAAGCCGGCATGCCCATCCCCTCGGAGCCGATCTTCTTCCTGAAGGCGACGAGCAGCATCTGCGGCCCCAACGACGACGTCATCATCCCCAAGGGCTCGCAGAAGACCGATTACGAGGTCGAGCTCGCCATCGTCATCGGCACCACCGCGCGCTACGTCTCGGTGCACGACGCGAAGAAGCACGTCGCCGGGTATTGCGTCGTCAATGACGTTTCCGAGCGCGAGTACCAGATGGAGCGCGGCGGCCAATGGACCAAAGGCAAGAGCTGCGACACGTTCTGCCCGATGGGGCCGTACCTGGTCACCGCCGACGAGGTTCAGGACGCCGGCAAACTGCAGGTGACGACCGACGTCAACGGCGAGCGGCGGCAGGACAGCAACACCGCCGACCTCATCTTCGGCATCGAGCACATCGTGAGCTATTGCAGCCATTTCATGACCTTGAACCCCGGCGACGTGATCCCGACCGGCACGCCGTCCGGCGTCGCGCTCGGCTTCAAGCCGCCGAAATTCCTGCGGGCCGGCGACCGCATGCGCATCGCCATTGAGGGCCTCGGCGAACAGAACAACCGCCTCGTCGACTATCCGGGCTGAAGCGGCTGCGCGCGGTCCAACATGCTCGAATCAGACCGAATACTCGCGGATTTACGGAAAGCGCTGCCGGAACTTCGGCAGCGCTGGCCGATCCGAAAGCTGGCGCTGTTCGGCTCTGTGGCGCGCGGCGATGCCGAGCCGGAAAGCGACCTCGATATGCTTGTCGAGTTCAATGGGCCGGTTACGCTATCGGCCTTCCTGGGGCTCGAGGAAGCGCTGTCTCGATTGGCCGGCCGGAAAGTCGATTTGGTATCGCGCTCCGCCTTGAAGCCGTTTATCGGCCAACACGTGATAGACGAAGCGATCCCCGTTTGAAGGCGCCGCGCGACTACCGGGATTTCCTCAACGACATTGCCGGGGCTGTCCGATCCGTCATTTCATTCACCACCGGCATGACCCTTGAGAGCTATCTTGCCGACGAAAAGACGCGATATGCGGTAATGCGCGGCTACGAGATCATCGGCGAAGCGGTCAGACACCTTCCGGATGCGGTGAAGACGAGCAATTCCGACATCCCTTGGGCGGCAATGGCCGCTATGCGCAACCGCATTGTTCATGGCTACTTCGGAATCGACGATTCGATCCTATTCACCACCATCGATGCCGAATTGAAGCCGCTGTTGCCTAGGCTCGAAGCGTTGGCCCGCGAGCATGGCGCCAGCTGAAGCGGTGATGAGCGATGATTTCGGCGCCTTTGTCCCCGGCGAACGCTTTCGCATTGAGGGCAAGTCGGGCGGAGCGCTCGCCGGGCTGACCTTCGCCGCGAAGGATCTGTTCGATGTCGCCGGGCATCCGACCGGCGGCGGCAACCCCGACTGGGCGCGCGACCGGCCGATCCCGATCCGCCATGCCTGGGCGGTGCAGCGGCTGCTCGATGCCGGCGCGACGCTGATCGGCAAGACTATCACCGACGAGGTCTCGCTCGGCATTCTCGGCGAGAACCCGTTCGACGGCACCGCGAAGAACCCGCGCGCGCCGGGCCGGGTGCCGGGCGGATCGTCATCGGGGTCGGCGGTCGCGGTCGCCGGGGGGCTCAGCGATACCGCGCTCGGCACCGATACCGGCGGCTCGGTGCGGGTGCCGTCGAGCTTTTGCGGCCTCTACGGCATCCGCCCGACGCACGGGAGGCTCGACCTCGGCGGCATGATGAGTCAGGCGCCGTCATCCGACACGACCGGCTGGTTCGCGCGCGACGCCGAGACCTTCGCCCTCGTCTCGGCGGTGCTGCTGGACGAAGCGACCTCGGCCGAGTTGCCGGCGCGTCTCGTCGTCGCCACCGATGCCTTCGCCGTCGCCGATCCCGCAACCGCCGCCGCGCTGCGGCCGCTCGCCGAGCGTCTCGCCAAGCTGATCGGCGATGTCCGTCAGGAGGCGATGGCGCCGCCCGGCCTCGTCGCCTGGGCCAACGCGCAGCGCACCTTGCAGCCGTCCGAGGCGTGGGAGACCTTCAAGGAGTGGATCGACCGCGCCAACCCGCGCATGCAGTTCAGCGTCGCGCGCAATCTCGCCTTCGCCGCGACGATCACCGCGGCCGAGCGCGCCCGCGCCGCGTCGGTGCGCGAGGCGGCCCGCGCCCGGATGAGGAAGCTGCTGCCGCCGGGCACGATACTTTGCCTGCCGACGACGCCGTTCCCGGCGCCGGCTTGCGGCCAGGCGCTATCGCTGCTCGACGCGCTGCGCGACCGCATCACCCGGCTGTGCTGTCACGGCGGGCTGACCGGAGTGCCGCAGGTCAGCATTCCCGGCTCGACCGTCGAAGGGCTGCCGATCGGCCTGTCGATCGTCGGCGGCCCCGGCAGCGACGCGACCCTGGTGGCGATCGCGCGCGCACTTGACGCGGCCGCGTGAAACATAGAACATAAGAAGAACAATAAATCAGCAAAGGGGGCGCGTGTCTATGCTCGGGGCGCAGCGTGCATCATGGGCGGCGGCAATATTGATGCTGCTAGGGTGGCCCCGAAGCTATGCCGCCGAACCGGCGCCGCCCAGCCAAGCACGCGTTGCGGCAGCGCTGGCGAATATCACGACGTTAATCCGCCCCGCCCAAGACGCGTTGGCGACGATTTGGGATGGCAACAAATACATCCAGTGCATTCGCCGACCCGACCGCGAGTTGCGGTGCGAGGCGGCAGGAGCTTTGATGCAGCCGTCGCTCGCCCGTGTTCTCGTTCCGGAACGGGTGGCGCGGCTTGTCGCGTTGGGTTGGCATCCGGACACGAGCTTCGGCAATTACGTCCAAACCTTTCCGGCCAGCCTTAGCGCGGACGAAATCGCCCGCCGAATTGTGCAGGCGCTCGCAGAGGGCTACGACGCGGACCTCGGCGATCTCGGTGTCCGCACGGACTGGATCGCCGCCGAGGCATGTCCGCCGCGCAACGGGCCAAGCCAGAACCTGGCAGGCGCGATCAATGACGCCCGGTCGATGGCGAGAACCGCCATTCATGCCTGCATCTACACTTCAGGACCCGAAGACGGGCCGGGCCAATCGGTCAGCACATCGGCAGAGTTGCTGACGCTTTACGAGACGACCGTGAGGGGAGAAGTCCAGCGTCTCCGGGTGAACACGGGCCGGCGCGTATTCTTCGCGTTGGAGACGGGAGTCGGCTATGTCCAGTGTCAGTCCCAATCCGAGCCCGAGGCCATTTATTGCGAGGCGCAATCCGCGGATAGCTGGTCGGTGCTGGCCCGCATTCTGACGCCGGAGCGGGTGGCGGTGCTGCATACGGCGGGATTTGCAGATCCCGGGCGCAGCCCGAATTATTGGAAGACCTATCGCGCCGACAAACTCGACGAGCACGCCATTGCCGACGAACTGCTGACCGTCCTGCACGACGTCTACGGCTACGACGGCCTGCCAAAGCTCAAGATCGCAACCGAAAAAGGGCGCTATTAGGTTTTCGCGGCGTTACATTACGCCCGTCCTCCAGCACAAAGGCAGGCATTCGATGATCCATCACGTCTCGATCCCCGCCCGCAATCCCGAGCACGTCGCCAGCGTGTTGGCCGAAGTCATGGGCGGCAAGTGCGTTCCGTTCGGACCGCTCGAAGGCGCCTATATGGCGATGAGCGGCGATGCGCATGGCAGCATGATCGAGGTTTATCCCGACCGCGCGACGCTCGATATCCCGGCCAATGACGACCAGGTGGTGTTCGGCGAGAACCAGGCTCCGCCACAGACCTGGCCGTTCCACGTGCTGCTGTCGGTGCCGCTGGACCGCGAAGCGGTGGAGCGCATCGGCGCGCGCGAAGGCTGGCGCGCCAAGACCTTCGGCCGTGGCATGCAGGGCCACAAGCCGTTCTTCCACGTCATCGAGCTCTGGCTCGAAAACCGGCTGATGATCGAGGTGGCGCCGCCCGACATGGCCGCCGAGTACGAGAATTTTCTCAAGACCGCGGCGAACTCGATGCGCAACGACCCCGAAGCGCTGCGGCTGATGCGCGCCACCCACATCAAAGAGCCGGCCTGATCGCAGACGAGGGAGGAACCCATGCCGAAAATCCAGGCGGACCGGCTCGAGGAGATCGGCCGGGCGCTATTCGTCGCCGCGGGCACGCCGAGGGACGAGGCGGCGCTCGTCATGCGCCACATCGTCGGCGCCAACCTCGTCGGCCACGATTCGCACGGGGTCATCCAGATCCCGACCTATGTCGAGCGCATCAAGGTGGGGCACATCGTGCCCGGCGCGCCATGGGTCATCGTCAAGGAATCGGCGAACCACACGGTCGTCGACGGGCATTGGGCGTTCGGCTATGTCGCCAACGACAGGGCGATGCGCCTCACCATCGAGAAGGCCGAGAAAGGCAACGTCGCGGCCGCGACGGTGTTCCGCCAGGGCCATATCGGGCGCCTCTCCAGCTATACGCAGATGGCGGCGAAGGCCGGGATGATCTGCCTCGTCACCGCCGATTCCGGGCGCTCGCCAAAAGCGGTCGCGCCGTTCGGCGGGCGCGAGGCGCGGCTCGGCACCAACCCGATCTCGATCGCGGTGCCCTCCGACCTCGATGGGCCGTTATACCTCGACATGGCGACCTCGGCCGCGGCGGCGGGGAAAATCGCGGTCGCCGTCGCGCGCAACGAGAAGGTGCCCGACGGCTGGGTCATCGGCAGCGACGGCAAGCCGACCAACGACCCGCGCCAGTTGCGCCAGGGCGGCGCCCTGTTGCCGATGGGCGGGCCGGACGGCGGCTACAAGGGCTACGGGCTCGCGGTGATGGTCGAGATCCTGTGCGGACTCCTTACCGGGCTCGGGTTCGGGGTCGAGCCGACCGGGCGGCACAATGACGGCTGCTTTATGGCCTGCTTCAAGGTCGATGCGTTCCGTCCCTTGGCCGAGCTCAAGAAGGAGGTCGGCGAATTCGTCCGCTACCTCAAGGAAACCCCGCCATCGGAAGGATCGAGCGGCGTGCTCTACCCCGGCGAGATCGAGCATCTGAAGGAACAGGACCGCCGCAAGAACGGCATCGAGGTCGAAGACTCGACCTGGGTCAAACTCAAGCTCCTCGCCGAGGAATACAATCTGATCGACCAGCTCGGCATGGGAGACGTCGAGTGAGGCGCGGGGAATGATCGGCGCACCTGTCAGCGACGACCGCCTCACGCTCTACGGCAGCTTCACCTCGAGCTCCAGCTACAAGCCGATGCTGTACCTGGCGCTGGCTCGGCTGCCGTTCTCGTTCCGCACGGTCAACCTCAAGATCGGCGTGCAGAAGGAGGCCGAATACCTCGCGGTCAACCGCTACGGGGTGGTGCCGTCGTTGCAGCACAAGGGCCTGACGGTCCTGCAGTCGAACGTGATCCTCGATTATCTGGCGCGCGCGACCGGGCATTTCGAGGGCCGGACCGAGCAGGTGAAGTGGCAAGCGCGCGAGTGGCTGTCGTGGGAGGCGGACCACATCACCGCGGTTGCGCGGGTGCGCCACTCGGCGCGCTTCCGCAAGATGCACGACGAGGTCATCGCCGAGTTCCGGCCGCGCGCCGAGGCGGCGCTGTCGTTTGTCGACAGGACCGTCACCGACCAGCCCTTCCTCGTCGGCGACTACCCGACGATCGCCGATATCGGCTGCTGGGGGCGGATGGTGTTCATGGCCGAGGGCGGGTTCGAGATCGCCAACTGGCCGCATCTCGATGCCTGGGCCGGTCGCATCAAGGCGATGCCGGGTTTCGCGCTGCCCTACGATCTGATCCCGAGCAAGGACCGCGAATTCGACCCGGTCTAACCGCACCATAATCCTGCCCGATTTTGCGTCAAACTGTACGGAACTTGCCGGCTTGAACTGTGCGTCAATCCGGCCAACCGTCGAGAGAACCTTGCCCCGATTCACCCTCTTCGCCTTCCTGGCGCTCGCCGCCTGCACCAGCTCGGACACCGGCATCGCCGATACCAGGCCACCCGATTCGAGCGGCTGGCGGCTGGCCTCGGGCAAGACGCCAAGCCAGGCCGAGTTCGCCGCGCTCGCGGCGACCTGCCAGGAAAAGGGTGGCGCCGTCGATCCCTGCCTCACCGATCTCGGGCTGAAGAAGCGGTCGCGGCAGACTCTCTCACGTTAGCAACTCGCCCAGCCGCCGGATGATGCGGTCGGGCTTGATCGGCGAGCCGGGCGGCAGGCCGGCGCCGTAGCCGTCGTGCCAGATCGCATAAATGCCGAGGCGCTGCGGGCCGACGACCTCCCATTCGAGGTTGTCGCCGACCATCCAGGTCTCCCGCGGGCCGACGCCGAGCACCTCCATCGCGTGGGTATAGGCGCGCTCCTCCGGCTTGCCGAAACCGTGCTCGCCCTCGATCTGGATGTGGTCGAAGCGATGCTCCAGCGCGAAGCGCACGACCTTGGCGCGCTGCGGCTCGCCGGCGCCGTTGGTGATGAGGGCCAGCTTGACGCCGAGCTCCTTCAACCGGTCGAGCGTCGCGTGCGCGTCGGGAAACATCGCCAGCTCCTCGTCGTGCAGCGCGTTGTAGGCGTCGGCCAGCGCGTCGCCGACCGCCTGCGGCGGCACCGGATGCCCTGCGGCGAGCGCGGCGAAGGCGTCGGCGACGATCTTGCGGCGCGCCTCGCCGATCCGATGGCGCCAGTATTTATGGCGGCCGGGGTCGGCCCAGAGCTCGGTCGAGGCGTCGGCGATCGCGCTCGCCACCGCGTCAGCCTCGATCGGCCCCAACCGGCAGGCGAAGGCGGCGATCGTGCGCTGCCATTGCGACTGCGCCGGGCCGAAGGCGACGAGCAGCGTGTCGTCGAGATCGAAGAGGATGGCGCGCGGCAGCTTGGGCATCAGGTCTGCAGCACCGAAAAGCATCCTTCGGGGCTCCGCTGCGCGGAGCGCCTCAGGATGAGGAAGACCAGCGATGGCATTCTCAACCCCACCTCATCCTGAGGTGCGACCGAAGGGAGCCTCGAAGGACGCACAACATCGGCCCGCGGTCAGGCGGCCGCCGCCGGCGCCTGCGGCACGCTTCGCCAGAATTCGGGGTCGTGGCCGAAGAAGATGCGGGCGCCGTCGCGTTCGAGCGCCTCCAGCCGGTCGAGCGAGGCCAGCATCGCTTCGCGGTCGGCGACATGGCGCGGCAGCCGGCGCTGGCGCAGGGTTTGGCAGAAATAGCAGGCATCGGCGGCGAGGACGACATCGCCGCTGTCGAGCCTGATCCGCAGCGATTGGTGGCCCGGCGTGTGCCCGTAGGTCGGCAGGCAGGTGACCGAGCCGTCGCCGAACACATCGTGCTCGCCGTCGACCAGGCGCAATTTATGGCCGAGGTCGAAATCGCGCGGGTTGAAGCCGCGCTTGGCGGCGGTGTCGGGGTCCATCCCGGCTTCCCATTCGCGGCGCTGCACCAGCGTCGTCGCGTTGGGGATGAGGGCGTTGCCGCCGACATGGTCGAAATGGAAATGCGAGTTGATGACGAGGTCGATCTTGGCCGGATCGCGGTCGATCGCCTCGAGCCGGGCGCTGACCTCCTCGCCGGCCGCGAAGCCGATACGGAAGAGGCCCGCCAACCGCTCGCCGAGCCGGCCGGCCGGGTCATGCCGGCAATCGGGATGGAGGCCGGTGTCGAACAACGCCCGGCCCTTCGGATGCTCGATCAGGTAAACCGGGACCGGCACGGTGATCTCGCCCTCGCCGCCCTCCATCAGATGGGCGAACTCGCCGGTGACGGTGCCGCAGGTCAGAGCGAATAGTTTCAGCGTCACCGTTTTCTATCCAACTAAAATTATACCGCTTCCCGGCGGAAGCCGGGACCCACGTGGCAATTGTCTCCGGCGCCGAAGAGTGGGTCCCGGCTTCCGCCGGGAAGCGTGTTTCCGCCTAATCCGCCGCCTCAACCATCTCCGCCGCCGAGGATTTGTGGCCTTTCTGGTGGAAGTAGTTGGCGCGGTAGAATTCGAGCACCAGGTCGCGGTAGACCGCCGGGGCGTATTTCGCCGGATTGTCGGTGGAGACGCAGCTCGGCAGGCACTCGATCACCGAGTCCGGGTTCGGGCTGTGGAAATAGGCGATCGAATAGCGGTCGGCGCCCGATTCGTTGAGGACGCCGTGCGGGGTCGACAGGAAGCGGTCGTTCGACCAGCGCCGCATCATGTTGCCGAGGTTGATGAGGTAGGTGCCCTCGACGATCGGCGGCGGGAACCACTCGCCGGAAGGCAAGCGCACCGCCAGCCCGGGCACGTCGGTGCGGGCCAGCGCGGTCATAAAGCTGTTGTCGGTGTGCGGCGCCTGGCCGAAGAGGTTGTCCTCGTCGGCGTCCTGCGGCGGGTAGTGCAGGAAGCGGAGATTGTGGTGCCCCTCATTGGCGAAGAACGGGGCGAAGAAATCTGCCGGCATGTCGAGCGCCGCGGCGAAGGCCGGCAGCATCCGGTCGCACATCGCGCCGAGGGTGCGGAAATACGCGGTCATCGGGTCGCGGATGTCGGGCAGCGCCGCGGGCCACTGGTTGCGGCCCCTGAGCGGGATGCCGGCCCGGAATTCGGGATGATCGGCGCCGCGGTCGTGGCTGATGAAAAAGCTCTCGTTCCGGTTCGGCCGCGTCGCCTTGTGCACGGTCGAAGCGCCCTGCAACGAGGCGTCGATCGGCAAATAGCCGATATTGTTCTCGTTGAGCCGCAGCGCGAGTTTTGCGTCGAGCGGCAGCGCGTGAAAGCGGCGCGCGGCGGCGAAGGCGCGGTCGACGAGCGCGTCGTCGACCCCGTGGTTGAGCGCATAGAAGAAGCCGATGTTCTCGCAGGCATGCCGCACCTGCGGCACCAGGCGGCCCAGCGCCCCCCTTTCGCCGGCGAAATACGGCCCGTAATCGATGACCGGAATCTGCCGCGCCGCCGCGGCGAAATCCTTGACGCCTTGTTCCTTGAACAGGTTCATCCCGATCCCCTTGCTCTGTCCCTCGACTATACGCTCACCCAGCGCCCCGATTCCAGTCGGCGCACCGTGCCTGTTATCCCTGTTATTTGCCGTTTTTTCAGGCATAAGGGCGACCAGTTTTTCCGCCCAAACATCCACTCGCGGCGGCTATCGCCCGTCGTTCGTTCCCAAACCGATCATTGAAAATCCGACCGCGGCGCCAACGTCAACCGCTTTTCAGCAGCCTGCTAATTAGAGGATGACCTGCCATACCAGCCAGCCATTAATGACCGCCACCAAGGCGGCGATGCAGCCAGCCGCAGCCTGCATCCATCGCGGATTGACGAACTTTCCCATGAGCTTGCGATCGCTCGTAAACATGACCAGCGGCACGACGGCGAAGCTCAATTGCAAGCTCAGCACCACTTGGCTCAGAATCAGCAATTGGCCCGTAGCGCCTTCGCCGAACACCGCAATAATTCCCACGGCTGGCAGAAGCGCGAGGGCGCGTGTCGTCAGCCGCCGGATCACCGGCGATACGCGCCAACGTAGAAAGCCCTCCATAATGATTTGGCCGGCGAGTGTTCCCGTCAGCGCCGACATTTGGCCGGAGACCAGCAAGGCCACGCCGAAGAGCAGGCTGGCAAAGGCCCCGAGAAGCGGCGTCAGCAGACGGTACGCGTCCTGAATTTCGCTTATCTCTGTATAGCCCGCGTGATTGAACGCGGCAGCGAGGATAAGGATGGCTGCGTTGATAAACATGGCCGCGATCAGCGCGGTCGCGGCATCGATCGTGCAGAACCGAATCGCTTCTCGTTTCCCCGGCTCGGTAGGCGCGAAGTTCCGGCTCTGGACGATCGAACTGTGCAGATAAAGGTTATGGGGCATCACGGTGGCACCGAGGATGCCGATGGCGATGTACAGCATGCCAGGATCGGTGACGATCCGACTGGAAGGAAGGACCGCGGCGGCGACCTCGCGGATGCTCGGTTGAACCATGGTGAGCTCGACCGCGAAACACGCTCCAATGATAGATAGCAGGGTAATGACGAGCGCCTCGACGTAGCGGAAGCCGCGGCTCTGAAGCCATAGCACCAGGAAGACGTCGAACGTGGTCAGAAGGACGCCGAGAAGCAGCGGCATTCCGAACAGCAGCTCAAGAGCAATAGCCGCGCCGATTACCTCGGCCAGATCGCAGGCGACGATGGCGAGCTCGCAAGAAATCCAGAGGCCCATCGAAGTGGGTAGGCTGAAACGGTCACGGCAAAGCTGGGCGAGATCACGTCCGGATGCGATGCCAAGCCGCAAGGAAAGAGTTTGAAGAAAGATCGCCAATAGGTTGGAGAGCGCGATCACGGAAAGCAAGCCATAGCCATACTTTGCACCGCCGGCGAGATCGGTCGCCCAGTTTCCGGGGTCGACGTAGCCCACCGCGACCAGATACCCAGGTCCGGCGAACGCTGCCAGCTTTCGCCAGAACCGCCCGGGGACGGCCGGTACAGCGACCGATCGAAACACTTCAGGCAGGCTGGGTGCGGATCGATACCACGGATAGTCAGCCTGGTCTGCGTGCGCGGAAGACACGTCGGGCGGCGGCGGCGGCATAAGGTGCAATCGATAAGAATGATGGGAAACAGAATCAGTCTTTGCGGTACGGCCGGCACCTGAACGGATACCGGCCTATCGCTAGCGGTTACTTCCGGCGCGGTCTCCGGGGTTCGCCATCTGAATCGGGGGCGTCCTCAAGAATGCCGGCGCCCGGTCCGGCACCGAGTTCGGCGCCCGTCGTCGGGTCACTTTCGGGATTGGAAGCCGTCCGAGTCGCGCCGGCTGCGAGCAGTTGCTGCTCCGCCTTCGTGAGGCTGGTGGCCGCGGTGCCGTCACCGCCATCGACGGCGCTCTGTTGCTCGCGGTCGCTGATCACCTCCCATTTCTCGCCGACGTTCCACGGCCCTTTGGCGTCGCCCTCGCCTTGGGACATGTTGTAGTACTTGTTGGTGAACGCCGGCACGCCAGGCAGCTTGCCGGGCGGAAAGTTGGGTTCGATCGCGTACAGCGCCTTCTCGAAGGATTTCTGATGCGCGATCTCGCGGGTCATCAGGAAGCCCAGCGCCTCCTTGACGCCTGGATCGTCGGTGACATTGATCAGCCGCTCGTAAATGATCTTCGCCCGAGACTCGGCTGCAATGTTCGAACGAAGATCGGCCGTCGGCTCCCCGATTGTGTCGACATAGGCTGCGGTCCAGGGCGCGCCACCCGAGTTGATCAATGCCGCCCCGCCGCCGTAAAGCAACGAAAGGGTGTGGCTCTCGCCGCCCTGAGTGATTTCGGCAAGCAATTCGCCCTCGCCCGTGCCCTCGGCCAAGCGTCCCTTGGTGCCCTTGTTCATCATCACGATGATGCTGCCGATTACCTCGAGGTGGCTGAGTTCCTCGGTGGCGATGTCGAGCAGCATGTCTTTGCGGCCGGGATCGCTCTCGGCCAACGCCTGGCTGAAATACCGCATTGCAGCGGCAAGCTCGCCCTGTGGTCCGCCGAATTGCTCAAGAAGAAGGCTGCTGAGCATGGGGTTCTGGTCGGCGACCCTAACGGTGTACATAAGGCGCTTATTGTGCATGAACATTAGAAACCTCAATTGATCGGGGATTTCTCGGCATTGGTGACCCGAGTATTTTGTTAACTCATATAAATTTTAAAACGTTCCAAAATATCCGGGTCGCACGCCAATAGCGATCCGGCCCTGGGAGCGTAGAGGACATGAGGTCTTTACGCGGGCGATGCGGATGCTTCCGCAAGATCGTGAATAAGCCCCACGACCATTTCGGGCACGGCGCGGCGCGCGCCTATGCGGTCGGCCTGGCGAACCGGGTCGTCGCGCCGGGCGGCGAGGTCGCGGCGGCGGTGGCGATGGCGGAAAAGATCGTCGATCAGGCGCCCTTGGCGCTGGCGTCGATGAAGCGATTCGTCAATGACGGGGGTGTTGCCGAAGGGTCCGGCGGAGCTGGCGGCGCGGTGCGCGACAGCGAGGATGCGAAGGAAGGGGTCGCCGCGTTCAGGAAGAAACGGCGGCCGCGCTACCGCGGGCGGTAGCGCGCGGCGAGAGGAGAAAGCTCAGGCGGCGAAGAGATGGAAGCCCTTCGACTTCTCCATCCGGGCGGCTTCCTTGGCGGCGTTATAGTCGCGCAATGCGACGCGGTCGGCCTCGGGAACCGCGGCATGCGTCGCTACCGCGCACGCGGTCGGGCAGCGGGTGATGCCTTTTTTGCGCATGAATTCGGCAATCGCGGTGTCGTACTCGTTCTGAGACATGGGGCATCTCCTCGTCGCTTAACCCTAACGCTCACCCATCGATTACATCCTCAACCGTTAACAACGGGTTAGAGCAAAACCTCCGCTAAAATTTCTCCATTGCAACAAAGCGTGCGGGCGATCTGGCCTTTTCCCTTGCGGCGACGCTATAGTTTAGGCCGGTGGCCAGACAGGGGCCGGGCTTGGCTCGATCCGACCTGACGATTCGCTTCTGGGGCGTTCGCGGCAGCATCGCCTGTCCTGGACCTGATACGGCGCGCTATGGCGGGAATACCTCATGCGTCGAAGTGCGCTGCGGCGAGCGGCTGCTGATCTTCGATGCCGGCAGCGGCTTGCGGGCGCTCGGTCATTCATTGGTCAAGAGCGGCCGGCCCACCGAGCTCGATCTTTTCTTCAGCCACACCCATTTCGATCACGTGGTCGGCCTGCCGTTTTTCTCCCCGTGCTACGACGCGCGCAGCCGCATGCGGTTCTGGGCCGGTCATCTGAAACGCGGCGCCGGCATCGAGAACGTGCTGGGCAAAAGCATGGCGGCGCCGCTCTTTCCGATCCCGCTCAACATCTTCGCGGCGCAGATCGATTTCATCGACTTCGACGCCGGCGGCTCGCCGATCGTGCCGCATCCCGGGATCGTGCTGCACACCGCGCCGCTCAACCATCCGAACGGCGCGACCGGCTATCGCGTCGAATATCGCGGCAAGTCGATCGCCTACGTCACCGACACCGAACATCTTGCCGGCCACCGCGACCCGAACGTGATGGCGCTGATCCAGAACGTCGACATCATGATCTACGACTGCACCTACACCGACGACGAGTACCTGACCCATCGCAGCTGGGGCCATTCCACCTGGCAGGAAGGGGTGCGGCTGGCCAAAGCGGCGCATGCGCGCAAGTTGGTGATCTTCCACCACGACCCGGACCATAACGACGGGTTCATGGACCGGGTCGCCAGCGAGGCCGAAGCCGAGCGGCCCGGCACCATCGTCGCCCAAGAAGGGCTGGTGCTGAAGCCTTAATGATACGGGTCGGCGGCGTCGCGCAGCCCGTCGCCGAAAAAGTTGAAGGCCAGCACCGTGACGATGACCGGCACCACCGGCAGCATCAGCCACGGGTAGAGCGCGACGACGCTGATGTTCTGCGACTCGCCGAGCAAGACGCCCCAGCTGGTGATCGGCGGGCGCAGCCCGAGCCCCAAGAAGGAGAGCGCGGTCTCGCCGAGGATCATGCCGGGGATCACCAGCGTCGCCGAGGCGATCAGGTGGCTCATAAAGCTCGGCAGCAGATGACGGCCGATGATCCGCGCCGGGGTCGCGCCCATCAGCACCGCGGCGGTGCAAAAATCTTCCTCGCGCAGCGACAGGAGTTTGGAGCGCACCGCGCGCGCCAAATGCGTCCACTCGATCATGCCGAGGATGAGGGTGATGCCGAAATAGATCAGGAGCGGGCTCCACGTCACCGGGAGGATCGCGCCCAAGGCCATCCACAGCGGCAAATGCGGAAACGACTGCACCACCTCGATGCCGCGCTGGATCAGGATGTCGGTCCAGCCGCCGTAATAGCCGGCGATGCCGCCGATGAGGATGCCGAGCGTGAAGCTGACCGAGACGCCGAGGAGGCCGACGGTCAGCGAAATCCGTGCGCCGTAGACGATGCGGGAGAACAGGTCGCGGCCGAGCCGGTCGGTGCCGAGCAGGAACAACTGCCCGCCTTTGGCCGGGCAAACGAGGTGAAACCGCGCCGGCAGGAAGCCCCAGAACAGATACGGGTCGCTCTTGCACAGGAAGCGCAGCGTCTCGCGCTTGTCCGGGTTCGGCGTGTAGACGCGCCGGAGGTTCTGCATGTCGAGGCGGTAATCGTAGCCCTCGACATAGGGTGCGACGAGGCGGCCTTCGTCGAAAATGTGGAGGTGCTGCGGCGGCGCGTAGATGAAATCGGTGTTGCGCGTGTCGAGCGCGTAGGGCGCGAGGATCTCGCTGACCAGGGTGGTCGCATAGAAAAACAACAGCAGAAAGCCCGATGCCACCGCCACCCGGTGGCGGAGCAGCCGCCACCACATCAGCCGCCACTGCGAGGCCTGGTTGTAGCGCTCCTGGCCGGCGGTCATCGCCTCGACCGACATCGCGTCGAACGGTTCCGGCGAGACGTAATGCGGCAGCGGATCGGCGCCGCCCTCCCCCGCGGGACGCCGGTCGAGCGGATCGATGGTGATGTCGGCGGTCACGACCGCGCCCCGCTTTGCAGGCGGATGCGAGGGTCGAGCGTCGCCAGCGCCAGATCGGAAATGAACACGCCGATCACGGTCAGGAACGACATGAACATCAGAAACGAGCCCGCGAGATACATGTCCTGGCTGCGCAGCGCTTCCAACAGCATCGGCCCGGTGGTTGGCAGCGACATCACCACCGAGACGATGACCGCGCCGGAAATCACCTGCGGCAGCAGCGAGCCGATATCGCTGATGAACGGGTTCAACGCCATGCGCAGCGGGTATTTCACCAGCACCTTGAACGGGTGCAGGCCTTTCGCCCGCGCGGTCACGACGTATTGCTTTTGCAGCTCGTCGAGCAGATTGGCGCGCAGCCGGCGGATCATCGCGGCGGTCCCGGCGGTGCCGATGACGATGACCGGGATCCAGATATGGGCGGCGACCGACATGGCCTTGCCCCAATCCCACGGCCGGTTGAGGTATTGCGGGTCCATCAGCCCGCCGACCGAGATGCCGAACCAGACATGGGCGAGGTAGACCAGCACCAGCGCCAACAGGAAGCTCGGGGTCGCAAGGCCGAGAAAGCCCAGAAGGGTGAGCGAATAATCGCCCCAGCTATATTGGTGCGTGGCCGAATAGACCCCGATCGGAAACGCGACGATATAGGTGAAGACAATCGTCGCGAGCGAGACGAGGAAGGTCAGCAGCAGCCGGTCGCCGACCACCTTGTCGACCGGCATGTCGTAGAGGAACGAATACCCCATGTCGCCGCGCAGCAGATTGCCGACCCAGGTGAGGTATTGCCGCCACAACGGCAGGTCGAAACCGTATTCGGCCTTGAGGAACGCGATCTTCGCCAAATTGGCTTTCTCGCCCGCGCTCTGCAGCTCGGCGATGTAGGTCGAGAAATAATCGCCCGGCGGCAGATGGATGATCGTGAAGATCGCGATGCTGATGACGATCAGCGTCGGGATCATGATCAGGATGCGGCGGACGATGTACCCGAGCATTTGCTTCTTTACCGCCCCGCCCCCGACAGTTCGGCGGTGGAGCCGGGGCCGCCGGGCTCGGCGAACCAGAAGCCGTCGGGCTTGTAGATGCCGAAATGCGCGCCGGGGTCCCAATTGTAGATGCCTTCGCTCGGCACGTTGCGCAGCCTGTCGTTGACCACGACCGGCTGCTGCACGCCGGCGACGAGGCCGATCGAGAATACCTCGTCCGACCAGATCTGCAGCATGTCGTGCCAGATGCGCGCCTGGTCCGGCTCGCTGGTCGCGGCGAGCCAGTCGCCGTAGAGTTCGCGCAGCTTGACCGCCTGGGGCATGTCGGGCGGCTCGCCGGACTTGCCCTTGGTCTCGGCGTATTCGCCCCATCTCGGCCATTCGAGCTGGTCTTGGGCGGTCGGCGCGAATTCGGCCGGCGACATCGTCGCGGTGGCGAGGCCGTTCTCGACGCCCTTGTCGATCGACATCAGCGCATCGCCGGAGAATACCCGGCGGCGGAACAGCGTCAACTGCGCCGGCTTCGAATAGAGCTGGACGCCGACGCGCCGCCATGAATCGCGGATCAGCTCCAGCACATCGGATTTCTCGGTCGATTCGCCCGAATCCTCGACGATGACCGCGCAGGGGCGGCCGTCGGGCAGGAGGCGCCTGCCGTCCGCATCCCTGCCGGTCAGCCCGACCTCATCGAGCAGCGCATCCGCCTGTTTGACGTCGTAGCTCGCCCAGTTCGCGCGGTATTCGGTGCGATAGAGTGAGCTTTGCGGCAGCACCGTGTTCTGCCCTTCGATCGCCAGGCCGAAATAGAGCGCCTGGTTGATCTCGTGGCGGTCGATTGCGAGCGACAGCGCGCGGCGGAAGCGCACGTCGCGGATCAGCTTGCGCCAGACCGGGTCGTTGGTGTTGAGGTTGGGGTAGAGCGCCAATTGGCTGCCCGGTCCGGTGCGCCACAGCCGCACCTTGTAGTGGCCGTCGCCCTCGCCCGCTTTGAGGAAGGTGTAGTCGTCAAAGCGCAGATAGCGCGCCTGCAGGTCGCTCTCCCCGGCGCCGGTCTTGGCCGGGATGATCTGGCTGTCGGCGATGGTGAAGATAACGCGGTCGATATAGGGCAGCTGATGGCCGGCGCCGTCGACACGGTAGTAATAGGGGTTGCGCTCGAAAACGATACGATCGGCCGGCGGCTTGGTCTTGAGCACCCAGGGGTCGAGCGTCGGCAGCTTGGGGTTGTCGTTGTGGTACTGGCTGTCGAGCTTGGTGTGGAGCGCCGCCCAATTGCGCACCCCGGCGTCCTTGATCTTGGCGTCGAGCTCGGCCTTGTCGGCGTATTTGACATGGAATTTCTTAAGGTAATGCGCCGGCGCGTAGATGAACAGCGGATCGGGCGCGGCCAGCGCCGGCAGGAACAGCGGGTTCGGCTTCGCCCAGGTGAAGCGCACCGTGGTCTCGTCGAGCACCTCGAACTTGGGCGCCTCGCCGCCGACCAGCATCGCCAGCGGCGGACCCGTCGGCGACAGCTCGGGGTTTTCGGCGATGTCCTCGAACCAGTAGCGGAAATCCTCCGAGGTGAACGGCTGGCCGTCGGACCATTTGTGGCCCGACCGCAGGTGCAGGGTGAAGATGCGGCCTTCCTCGACATCCGCCGCGCGCAGGATGTCGGGGACGATTGCCAGAGCCGGGGTGTAGGCGACGAGGCGGGCATAGCCGTAGACGACCATGAGCCGAGTGTCCTTGGGGCTGGCCATCAGCATGCGCAGATCGCCGCCGGGTTTGCCCAGGGCTTCGAGCTCGGCGAGCGCCGGATCCTGCGGGATGCGCTGCACGGCCGGCGGCAGCTTGCCGCTCGCCACCAGATCCGCGAAATACGGCGTCTCCAGCAGCGCGGCACGGGCGCCGCCCGCCGTCAGCAGCAGCAGGCCGAGCGCGAGGACGCGGGCCTTTCTCATTTGCCGGCCGCCAGGTTCAATTCGCGCGGCGCGCGGGCCGGCATCGCGGTCGCCTCGACGAAGTGGTTGGGCGCGACCTCGATGAGGTGCGGCGGAGCGCCGGAGCGGCGGCGAAACGGCTCGGGCCACGCCGCCGGATCGGACGCCTTTTCTTCCATGAGCTGCTCGAAATCGAGCCGGTGGGCGAGATCGGGAGCCGGAACCGCGGCGAGCAGCGTCTTGGTGTAGGGATGCACCGGGTCGCGGAACAAGACGCCGCGGTCGGCGATCTCGACGATCCGCCCGGCGCACATCACAGCGACGCGATCGGCGATGTAATCGACGACGGCCAGATTGTGCGAGATGAAGAGATAGGTGAGGTCGAGCTTTTCCTTGAGGTCGATCAAGAGGTTGAGGACCTGGGCCTGGATCGACACGTCGAGCGCGGAGACCGGCTCGTCGCAGATCAGCAGATCGGGGCGCAGCGCCAGGGCGCGGGCGATGCCGATGCGCTGGCGCTGGCCGCCCGAGAAGCTGTGCGGATAGCGCCGCAGATGGCGCACATCGAGACCGACGAGATTGGCGAGCTCGGCGACGATCTCGCGGCGCGAGCGCCGGTCGCCGATGCCGTGGATGACGAGCGGCTCGCCGATGATGTCGGCGACCGTCATGCGCGGGTTCAACGAGCCGAACGGGTCCTGGAAGATGAACTGCACCTTGCGGCGGAACTTCTTCAGCTCGTCGCCGTCGAGGGCGAGCACGTCGCGCACCGTGCCGTGGTCGTTGAAGGTGACGCTGCCGCTGTCGGGGGTCACCGCGCGCAGCAGCATCTTCGACAGCGTGGTCTTGCCACAACCGCTCTCGCCGACGAGGCCGAGGCACTCGCCGCGTGCGATCTCCAGGTTGACGCCGTCGACCGCGACGATGCGCCCGGCGATGCCGCCGCCGAAGAGGCCGGAGCGGCGCAGCCCGTAGCTCTTGCGCAGATCGACGCATTCGAGGAGCGGCGCCGCGCACGCCGCCTCGGACCACGCGGCCTTCTCGGCCATCAGATAGGGCGCGTCGCCGGCCGGGATCTCGCGGATCGGCACGAGCCGCTCGCCCGGCTTCATGTCGAAGCGCGGCACTGCGCGCAACAGGGCCTGCAGATAGGGGTGCGCGGCGCGCTCGAAGATGTCGTGGAGCGTGCCCGCTTCCATGACCTCCCCTTGGTACATCACGACGATCTCCTCGGCGATGTTGGCGACGACGCCGAGATCGTGGGTGATCAGCAGCACGGCCATGTCGAGCTCGTGCTGCAATTCGACGATGAGCTTGAGGATTTGCGCCTGGATGGTCACGTCGAGCGCGGTGGTCGGCTCGTCGAGGATCACGAGCGCCGGCCGGCACACAAGCGCCATCGCGATCATCGCGCGCTGGCGCAGCCCGCCCGACAGCTCGAACGGATAGCTGCGCCACGCCCGCTCCGGGTCGGGGAAGCCGACGAGCCGCAGCATGTCGATCGTCAGCGCCCTGGCTTCCGCCGCGGCGCATTCGCGGTGCAGGCTCAGGGCCTCGCCGACCTGGTTGCCGACCGTGTGCAACGGCGACAGCGAACTCATCGGCTCCTGGAAGACGATCGAGATGCTGCCGCCGCGCAGCGCGCGCATCGCCGGCCCGTCGGCCGGGAGTTGCGCGAGGTCGACCGGCCCCTCGGCGTCGCGCGGGTCGTCGAACAGGATTTCGCCGCCGACGATCAGCCCGTTGCGCGGCAGGATGCGCAGGATCGCCTGGCTGACCGTCGATTTGCCCGAGCCCGATTCGCCGACCAGCGCCACGGTCGAGGCGGGACGCATGCGGAACGACAGGTGCTTGACCGCGTCGAGGTAGCCGCCCGGCGTGGCGAAACGGATCGAGAGGTCGTGGACCTGGAGGAGGTCGCTCACCACGGCGCCCTTGCTTCCGGGACCCGGATGCCGAGCGCCTGGAGGTTGGCGGAGGTCGCCTCGCTGAGCTCGAGGTTGCGCTCGGCGGCGGCGGCCGCGGCGTGCCGCACCAACCGGTCGAACCCGTCGAGCCGACTGTCGAGACTGAGGCGCGCGCGGCCGGCGCCCAGCTCCAACTGCATCCAGCCGCTCTTGCGGTCGCGGCGGGTCGAATAAAAGGCGAGCTTCATGCGGTCGAGGCCGGACCACGCGATCGTCGCCGGACGCAACCCGACAGCGCGCAATTCGCTGTCGCTGACCTCCAGGCTGGTGCCGTGGCGCAACGCGGTGCGGATCGCGAAGGCGCCGAAGATCGCGGCGAAACCGCCCAGCACCAATGCGGCGACGACGCCGACCGAGACCGTGGCGAGGATCACCAGGGTGGGCCCAAGCCCGGCCGCGGCGCGCAGGTAATCGCCGATCATCGCCGACGCCGGATAGCTGAAGCGCTCGACATCCTCGGGCATGCCGGTGGCCGCGACTTGGCTCACGGCCGCCGCCCCGCCAGCTCACGCGGGTCGATCCAGCGCGCGGCGCGGTGACCGGCAATCACCGCGCCGAGCCGGGCCATGAAATCCTCGGTCGCCGGGTCCATCACGAGGTGATGGGTCAGCACGCCGATCGCGGCGCCGTCGCCCGTCGCGCGCCGCGACCGCAGCTCGGCAAGCAGCCGGCCGAGCGCCGGCGCCGTTCCGACAAAGCCGCGCGTGGTCCGCCAGGCGACGACGTCGAGATGCATGTCGGCGATGGCGACCCCCGGCGGCGGCGGGTTCCGGCGCGGCGCCATCTGCGACAATGTGGTCAGCCCCGCCTCCGCCAAAAGCGGTACGAAGCGATCGGGGAAGCGGTTCCACGGCGGCACGAACACCGGCAGCGCGCGCGGACCGAACAACGAGCGCAGCCGCTGGCGCCCTTCGTCAAATTCGTCGGCGATCTCGACCGGATGACGCCCGGCCGGGTACTCGCTCTTCTTGCCGGCGCCGGCTCCCGAGTAATCCGCGGCGCGGTCGGCGTGGCACCAGCCGTGCTGCAGCACCGCGACCTGCGGGAAGGCGTCGAGCGCCGCCGCCAATTCGCGCACCACATCCGCCGGGATCACCGCGAGCGCCAAGGGCGTATCGCCGGCGAGCGCAAGCAGGCGGTCGAGCCGAGGCGTCGGCGCCACGGCGTCGTCATCGCGCCACCACAGGCGCGCGACCATCCCGGTTTCCTCCCAGCGATCCAGCTCGACGACCAGATCTGGCCATTCGGCGCTGTTCGCCGCCGCTCCGCGCGGCAGATACGTCATCGCGCGATCATATCGCCGGAGCGCCGCGCAAAAAAGCCTCGGAAACGGCTCATTTAGAGAAGCCGGTCGTGATGAAGCCGGCAATCAGCGCGGCCGCGCGCCGCGCGCCGCCGGTATCGAGCGCGATCGGGCAAGGCTCGCGCGCCGCGGCACGCTCGATGACGGCGGCGAGCGCCGCCGGCGTCAGGTCGCGTTCGCGCAGCAGATGCGCCGCGCCGCGCGACGCCAGATGCTCGGCGCGGATCGCCTGCTCGGTCTCGCGCTCGGCGGCAAACGGCACCAGCACGGCGCGGGCTCTCGCGGCAAGGATGTCCAAGACCGTGTTGTAGCCGGCCTGGCTTACCGATACGTGACAGCGGCGCAGCAGCGCCGGAAAATCACGGCGGAACCGCTCGATGACGACGCCCGGAGGGGCGTCGCGGCGTAGCGCGGCGAGCGCGTCGTCGCCGAGGCCGGCGCCGGCGAGGATGCGCCAGACGCGGCCGGCGAGACAGCCTTGCCGGCGGGCCGCCAGCGCCGCCTGCAGCAGCATCCGGCCCGCCGCGCCGCCACCGACCGAAACGAGCACCTCGCCGTCTCCGTCCTTCGGCGCGGCGAGGGAGGAGGTGGGGTGGGTTTCCGTCACATAGCCCGTGTAATGCAGGCGGTCGGCGATCCGCGGGGCCGCCGGGAAAGCGGCGTCGAACGGGATGAAAGCCGCGTCGCCGTGCACCAGCACGGCGGCGAAGTCGCGGCGCACGCGGGCGACGATGTCCCGCAGCCGGTCCGGATCGGGGCGCACGGTCGGGATGTCGCGCACCGAGGAGATGACGGGCGACCCCGCCTCGCGCGCCGCGGCGATTAGTGGATCGAGCTCGAAGCGGAAGGCGCGGCGGGCGAACGGGAACCCCTCGATCACCACCGCGTCCGGGCGCGCCGCGGCGAATGCGGCGAGCAGCCGGTCGCGGCGCACGGCACGGAGCGCGTCGTCGACCGGTTCGCCGGCCGCGCCGACGAGGGCGAAGGTCGCGTCGCGGGCGCGGATCGGCGGCAGCTGGACGATGTCGATGCCGGGGTCGACGCCGGGGTCGATGCCGGGGTCGATGCCGGGGTCGATGCCGGGGTCGATGCCCGGGTCGATGCCGGGGTCGATGCCGGGGTCGCGCTCGATCTCGGGCACCGGCGGGCCGCCCTGGACCAGGGTGACGTCGATGCCCGCGGCGACCAGCGCCTCGGCGATGCGCAGCGAGCGCTGCAGATGGCCGATACCGAGCAAATACTGGACGTGGAACAGCACCCGCCGGGCCATCACCGCTCCAGCGAGAGGTTGAGCCGGTCAATGCTCGGGTGGCCGTCCGCGTCGAGGCGAAACAGATGCGCCGCCGACCATGAGAGGCGATAAGGCTGCTTGCCGAGCATATTCCAGCCGGTCGCGAGCGCGAAAATGGGCCGGATGACGCCCTTGTGGGTGACCGCGGCGGTTGGCCGGCCCGAAGCGGCGATCTCGGCGAGCAGCGGCCCGACTCGCGCCTGCACGTCGCGTGGGCTTTCGCCGCCGGGCGTGCGGAAATCGAGGCCTTGCGCTTCCAGTTCGTCCAAGCTGCCGGCGAAGCTGGCGCGAAGCTCGGCGAGGGTGTGGCCTTCCCATTCGCCCCACGACATCTCGATAAGGCGCGGCTCGATTTGCGGCGAGACGCCGAGGCGCTCGGCGGTCGCGAGCGTCCGGGCGAGCGGGCTCGCCAGGAAGCGGAACCCGGCCAGCTCCGGCGGCAGGCGCCAATCCGGGATCGCGGCGGGATCGAGCGGCGTATCGCGCTGCCCTTGCAGCCGTCCTTCGGCGTTCCACACGGTCGGCATGTGGCGGATCAGCGCGAACGTCGTGAACTTCGAGGTCACGCGGCGCGCGCCCGGCCGAGCGAATCGACGATCTCGGCGAGCCGCCGCGCGGCGGCGGGCAGGTCGTGCTCGCGGCGGATTTTGTCGCGCGCGGCGGCGCCGAACGCGACGCGGCGGAGGGGGTCGTCGAGTAGCGCTCGCACCGCGGCAGCGAAGGCGACGGCATCGCCCGGCGGCGCCAGGAGGCCGGTGGCGCCGTCGGCGACGACATCGCCGACCCCGCCGCTGTCGCCGGCGACGACGGCGAGGCCGCTCGCCTGCGCTTCGAGCAGCGCCATGCCGAACGCCTCGTTGATCGCCGGCCAGACGCAGAGATCGGCGGCGGCGAGTCGCGCGGCCACGCCGCTCTCGGCGGCGGCGCCGACAAACCGCACGCGCTCGCCGAGCGGCGCCAGCGCGGCCTCGACCTCGCCGCGCGCCGGGCCGTCGCCGACCACGTCGAGCGTCCAGGGACGGTCGAGCAGGCTGGCGAGGGCCGCGCCGAGGACGCGGTAGGAGGCGAGCTTGTCGCCGGATCGCATCATCGCCACGGTGATGAGACGCGGCGGCGATGCCGGCTCGCGCGCGGCGGCATAGGGCCGCGCGTCGAGGAATGGCGCCAGCGCGACAATGCGCTCGGGGTGGGCGAGCAGCGGCGCGACCCCATCGCGGTCGGCGGTATTGAGGCCGATCACCCGGTCGGCGCAGCGCAGCGCCTGCTCGACCGCGCGATGGCCGAAATCCCAGGGTCCACCGGCGCGCTTGGCGGCGAACGAGGCCTCGGCGACGACATAGGGGATGCCGAGCGCCGCCGATATTGCGGGGCCGAGCCAATCCGGCGCCTTGTAGTAGAGGTGGTAGGTGAACCACAGCCCGGGCGCGCTTTCCGGCTCCGCGCGCCAGCCGGCGATCAGCCGCTCGGCGGTGCGCTTGCCGCGCTCGGCGAGAGGCGCCTGGCGCGCGCCGGTTGGATCGAAGCTGCGCAGCCGGGACGCGACGAACGGCTGGTGACCGGCGAGGCGCAACGCGTCGATGAGCAGCCGGGCGATCCGGCGGTCGCCCGACGGGGTCTCATGGTCGGGCGGCTTCAAGGGCGCGTAGAACGCGATGCGCATCGCCGATCAGGAAGCGTCGACCAACTCGCGCTCGGCCCATGCCGGTTGCGGCGGGGCGAGCCCGAAACGCCGCGCCAGCGCGTCGATCGCGGTGTCGGCATCGAAGAGCGCGCGGACCCGCGCCTCGCCGGCCGCCGCGAGCCGGGCGCGCAGGTGCGGATCGCCGATCAGCCGGGCCAGCGCGGCGGCGAGCGCGGCACGGTCGCCGGACGGGACCAGGATGCCGGTCTCGCCGTCCTCGATCAGCTCGGGAATGCCGGAGAGCCGGGTCGAGACGCAGGCGAGGCGCTGGCTTTGCGCCTCGACCAGCACGTTGGGGAGGCCATCGCGGTCGCCGTCGGGCGCGATTTTGGCGGCGAGCACGAAAAGATCGGCCGCGCGATAGGCGGCGAGCACCTCGGGCTGCGGGCGGGCGCCGCGCCACTCGATGCGCTCGGCGAGGCCGAGCCGGGCGGCTTCTTGCTGGAGCCTGCCGGCGAGCGCGCCGCCACCGATATGGACGAACCGCCACGCCAGGTCTTTCGGGAGCAAGGCCAGCGCGGCGAGCAGGTCGTCGTAACCCTTCTTCGCCACCGCGCGCCCGACCGAGAGGAGCGTCACCGGACGCGCGGGATCGCTGCCGTCACGGTGCCCCGCTTTCCCGGGCGGCGGGGCCGGCGTCGGCGGGAAGCGGTCGAGCGCGACGCCGTGATAGCACAGCGCGACCCGCCCGGGAGCCGGCGCCAAGGCGGCGAGATGCGCGTGGCCCGCGGCGGTGCAGGTCACCGCCCAGCAGGCGGCGGCGAGCTTTTCGCGCTTCTCCCACTCGGGCGTGGTCCAGATGTCCTTGGCATGCGCCGAAACGCTCCAGCCGAGCCCGGTCATCGTCGCCGCGTAGCGCGTCACCGAGGCGGGGGTGTGGAGGAAATGCGCGTGCAGGCGGCCGATGCCGGCGGGCAGCTCGGCGGCCAGCACCAGCGCCTGGCCGAAACGGCGGACGCGGTTCGGGGTCGGGTCGCGGACAAAATCGGCGAGCCAGGCGCGCCACGCCGACCGGTAGCCCGGCAGACGCCGCGCCCGGCGCCAGGCGCGCCAGACCCTGAGCGGCTCCCGGCAGAGGTATTCGGGCAGGTACAGGAGGTCGGCGCGGATCTGCCGGTGAACCGGGTGCACAGTCTTGTCGGTCGGGTGGCGCAGCGCGACGATCAGGATGTCGAGCCCGCGCTGTTCGAGCGCGTGTATCTCCTGCGCGATAAAGGTCTCGGACAGGCGCGGGTAGCCCTTCAGGACAAACGCGACACGACTCATGCGTTGCGCCGCAACTGGCTGCCGAAGCGCGGATGGCGGCCGCGGCCGAGCCATTTGGATGCCAGCTTGTTGACGTTCGCCATGCCGTCGAGGAGTCCCGGCACCACCACTGCCGAAGGCCGCGCCTGCTGGGTCAGTTGCAGGAGCGCCGCCGCCATCCGCATCGGATCGCGCGCGTTGTCGTCGGTCAGCATCGCGACGAGGCCGAGCTCGGCGGCGCGCCGGGCGCGGATGTATTGTTCGAGCCGCGGCACGGTGCGCGGCAGGATCAGCGCCGGCTTGTCGAACGACAGGATCTCGCAGAACGTGTTGTAGCCGCCCATCGCCACGACGCCGCTGGCGCGCGCCATCAAGGCTTCCAGGCGAGCGTCGAAGGTGATCGCCCGCACCTTCGGCAGGCGCGCGGCGCGCACATCGTAGGCGGCCTGGCGCTCTGGCAGCATAAAGGGGCCGTAGACGATCAACGCCGGCGGCAGCGGGCCGGGGTCGTGCTCGTAAGCCGCCAGCACCCAATCGACGACCTCCTCGCCATCGCCGCCGCCGCCGGCCGTCACCAGCAGGAAATCGTCTGCGGCGAGACCGCGGGTTTCGACATTGGCCGCCGCTGCCTCGCCGACATGGCGCCGCAGGTAGCCGGTGTAGACCATGCGGCGGCGCACGCTCGCCGGCAGGTCGATGCCGGCGAGCGGATCGCAAACCTGCGGCAGGCCGTAAACCCACAGCTCGTCGTAATACTCGCTCAACGCGGGCACCGCGTTCTTGCGCTCCCATTCGGATTCGAGCACCGAGGGATCGTCCATCACGTCGCGCAGGCCGAGGATCAGCGGGGTGCCGCGCTCGCGCAGCAAATCGAGCGTCGGCCGCACCTCGCCGCGCAGGCCGAGCGGCTCCTTGTCGACGATCAACAGGTCGGGATCGAAGATATCGGCGGTGTGGCGGATGATCGAGGAGCGCATCGCCAACGTCTCCTCGATGTCGATATGCAAGGACAGCGACACATATTCGCCGTTGCGCAGCTTGATTACGCCCGGAATGCGCACAAAATCCACGCGCGAGCGAAAATCGAAGCTGCCGATAATAGGCGATCCCGATAGGATCAGGACTGAAACGGCGGAGTCCGCTTCGACCAGCGAATGGGCAATCGCGCGGCAACGACGTAGATGACCGAGACCAAAACTGTCGTGGCTATAGATCAGTACGCGCTTATGGTCGCGCCGTCGGGGCATGCGGCGCCTCCTTTGCTGTCGACCGGTTGTACTATTACACGGGCGCATAGGGCGCATGAAATGCTCTTTTTAAGTGAGCCGACACGGTGAAATCACTGGCGGCCATGGCCGCTCCGGCAGCCAACACGGCCGAGCCGCTGCGCGTTCCCCCGTTGACGCCCGGGACCGCCCCGAGCGCCTCGTCCGGGGCCGCCCACGGGGCCGCCGCGGCGCCAAGCGAGCCGGCGTCCAAGCCCGCGCCGCCGACCGAAGACAGCCTCGAGCCGACGGTCTACCGCTTCATCCTGCGGCACAGCCTGAAGCACCAGATCATGCTGCTGGTGCTTACGCTGATATCGTTTCCGTTTCTTTACTATTCGCTCGACCTGCCGAAGACGATCATCAACCGCGCGATCGGCGGCAAGCGCTTCCCGCAGCCGTTCTTCGGGTTCGAGCTCAATCAGGTGCCTTATCTGATGACGCTGTGCGGGATCTTCCTCGCGCTGGTGTTCATCAACGGCGGCTTCAAATACTGCATCAACACGCTGAAGGGTCAGCTCGGCGAGCGGATGCTGCGGCGCTTCCGCTATGCGCTCTATCTGCGCCTGATGCGCTTCCCGCCGAGCTATTTCCAGAAGACATCGTCGGCGCAGATCATCCCGATGATCACCACCGAATGCGAGCAGCTCGGCGGGTTCATCGGCGACGCGTTCGTGCTGCCGCTGTTTCAGGGCGGGCAGCTGCTGACCATCATCTTCTTCATGTTTGTTCAGGACCCGATGCTGGGCGCCGCGGCGGTGGCGCTCTACCCGGTTCAGGGCTACATCATCCCCAGGCTGCAGCGCGTTGTGAACCAGCTCGGCAAGAGCCGTATCCGCACGATACGCGTCGTCGCCGACCGGGTTCAGGAATCCGCCGCCGGGATCGCCGAGATCCAGGCCAACGATACCGTGAAGCTGCAGCTCAGCAACTTCGCCCATCTTCTCGGCACCATCTACGACATCCGGTTCGAGATTTACCGGCGCAAGTTCTTCGTCAAATTTCTCAACAACTTTATCGGGCAGCTCACCCCGTTCTTCTTCTTCTCGATCGGCGGCTACCTGGTGATCAGGGGCAACCTGTCGTTCGGCGCGCTGGTCGCGGTGCTGGCGGCGTACAAGGATCTGGCGTCGCCGTGGAAGGAGCTGCTCGACTTCTACCAGAACAACCAGAACTCGCGGCTCACCTACGACCAGATCGTCGAGCAGTTCGAACCGGCCAACATGCTCGACGCCGAGCTCCTGCTGGCCGAGCCGGAGACGATCCCGCGGCTTACCGGCGAGCTGACGGTCGCCAATCTGTCGCTCGCCGGCGACGATAAGAGCCGGCTGGTCGACGCGGTCAGCTTTACCCTGGCGCTCGACGAGCATGTCGCGATCATCGGCCAGAGCGGCAGCGGCAAGGATGAGCTGGCGCTGCTGCTGGCGCGGCTGGCGCATCCGTCGGGCGGCCGGATCACGGTCGGCGGCACCGACCTAGCCGGATTGCCGCTGGCCGTTGTCGGCCGCCGCATCGGCTATGTCAACGCGACGCCCTATTTGTTCTCCGGAACGCTGCGCGACAATTTGCTGCTCGGTCTGCGCCACCGCCCGGTCCTGCCGGCGAGCCTCGACGAGGCTGCGGCCGCGAAACGGGCAAAGGAGCTGATCGAGGCACGGCGCGCCGGCAACATCGATTTCGACATCGACGCCGATTGGATCGACTACCAGAGCGCCGGGGTCGTCGATGCCCGCGAATTGGCACTGCGCGTCGGCGAGGTGCTGGGGCAATTGGGCTTCGAGGACGACGTCTACGGGTTCGGCCTGCGCGGCCGCGTCGATTCCGCGGCGCAGCCCGAATTGGCGGCGCGTCTGCTCGAAGCGCGCACCGCCTTGTCGCAACGCCTGGTGCGCGACGGCATCACCAACCTCGTCGAGACCTACGACCCCGAGCGCTACAACAGCAACGCCACAGTCGCGGAAAATCTGCTGTTCGGCACGCCGATCGGCCCGGTCTTCGAGTTCGACGCGCTGGCTACCAACAAATACGTGCTGCGGGTGCTCGACAGGCTCGGGCTGACCGACGACCTCATCGAAGCCGGGCGCGAGGTGGCGGCGACGATGACCGAAATCTTCGCCGGCCTGCCGGGCGACCACCCGTTCTTCGAGCAGTACAGCTTTATCAGCGCCAATGACCTGCCCGAATTCAAGACGATCCTCGGCGCGATCGAGGGCAACGATCTGAAGAAGCTGGGCGAGGAGCCGCGCCGCAAGCTGCTGTCATTGCCGTTCAAGCTGATCGCCGCGCGGCACCGGCTCGATGTGCTCGACGAGCGAATGCAGCAGCGACTCCTGGAGGCGCGCCACGCGTTCCAGGCCGATCTGCCGGAAGAGGCGCGCAACCAGATCGCGTTTTTCCACCCCGAGGAATACAACGCCGCCGCTTCGGTGCAGGACAACATCCTGTTCGGCAAGATCGCCTACGGCGAATCCGACGCCATGATGCGCGTGCCGGCGGTGCTGGGCGAGGTGCTCGACGAACTGGGGCTGCATTCGTCGGTGGTCGATGTCGGGCTCGACTACAATATCGGGACCGCCGGATCGCGCCTGTCGTGGGCTCAGCGGCAGCGCGCCGCGATCGCCCGCGTCGTGCTGAAGCGGCCGGATCTGATGATCCTCAACGAGGCGACCTCGGCGCTCGACGGCCAGGCGCAGAGCAAGGTGATGGAGGGGCTGTTCGGCGAATTCGCCGGACGCTGCCTCGTCTGGGTGCTGCACCGCGCCAGCCTCGCACGCAATTTCGACCGGGTGCTGGTGATGAGCGGCGGCAAGCTGCAGGAGCAGGGCCGCTTCGCCGAGCTCGACCACAAGGATTCGCTGACCAGCCTGTTGATGGCGGCGGAATGAAAACTGACAGAGCGCAAAGCGCCGTGACGCCGGGAGGCTAGCATGAGCCTGCAGCAGGAATTCGAGGTGCTACGGCGGGTGCCGTTCTTCGCCGAGATCGAGCCGGCTAAGCTGAAGCTGCTCGCCTTCATGAGCGAGCGGGTCGGGTTCGACGACGGCAAGATCGTTTGCCACCAGGGTGACGCCGGCGATGCGGCCTATCTGATCATCGACGGCGAGGCCGACATCGTGCTCGAGGGGCCGGCGGGGCCGATCACCGTCGCGACGCTCGGCGCCAACGAGATCGTCGGCGAGATGGCGATCCTGTGCGACGCGCCGCGCAACGCCACGGTGCGCGCCAAAGGGCGGCTCGTCGCCCTGCGCATCGCCAAGGACCCGTTCATGCGGATGGTGCGCGAGTTCCCCAACATGGCCGTCTCGATCATGCAGGAGCTGGCGCACCGCGTCCAATCGACCAACAGCCAGCTGCAGGCCGCGCTCAACGAGGTGCGGCAACTGCGTCAGCAGTCGGGCGCCCATACCGCGGCATGACGGCGCGCGAATGAAGACGGCGGCATGAAGAGGGGCGCGTGAGCCGGCTCGACAGCTTTATCCGCCGACTCGAAGCGCAGCGCGCCTGCCTCGACCGCGCCGCCGAGCTAATCGCCGGGCTCGACGGTTTCGTGCTGGAGCTGGGGCTCGGCAACGGCCGCACCTACGACCATCTGCGCCAGCTGTTCCCGGGGCGCGAGATCTATGTCTGCGACCGCCAGGCGGCCGCGCACCCCGACTGCGTCCCGCCCGCCGACCGGCTGCTGCTCGGCGATTTGCGCGAGACGCTGCCCGCGGCGCGCGCCTGGCTCGGCGGCAAGGTCGCGCTCGCCCATCTCGATGTCGGCACCGGCGACGCCGCCGGCAACAAGGCGCTCGCCGCCGAATTGCTGCCGCTGGTCGTGCCGCTGCTGCGGCGGGGCGGCGTGATGGCGAGCGATCCGGCGATGGGGTGCCCGGAACTGGCGCCGCTGAAACTGCCGGATGGCGTGGCGGAAGGGCGGTACCATTTGTACCGCCGGCCCGCGTGACTCCGCGCTCTTAAGGAAACATGATGGCGGCCGTGCCGCTGCGCCTTCCTAAGGCGGCATGCCCCGCTGGGCTTGGCCTTGGGGGCCACGTGTTATGGGCGGATGTTGACGTGGATGGCCGGCCAAACCCGGCCAAGGGCATAACATCAAGCGGTGCTGCCGGCATCGACGGTCAGCACGGTGCCGGTGATGTTGCGCGCCGCGTCGCCCATCAGGAACGCCACCGCCGCGGCGACATCGCCTGCCTCGGCGAGCCGCTTCAAGGGGCTGCGCCGCACCACCCGGTCGCGCTCGCGCTCGCCCATCCCCTCGGTCATCGCGGTGTCGACAAAACCCGGCGCCACCGCGTTGACCGTGATTCCGAGCGGCCCGACTTCGCGCGCCAGCGATTTGGTGAACCCGATCAGCGACGCCTTGGTCGCGCCGTAGACCGCGAGCCCGCTAAAGCCGGTGCCGGCGACGATCGACGAGATGTTGACGATCCGCCCGCCCCCCGTGACGCCGCCGCCGATCATCATCGCGCGCACGACCTGCTTGGTCATGACCATCGGCGACACGGTGTTGAGCCGCACGGTGCGCTCGATATCGGCGACGCGCATCGTCGCGAGGACCCCGCTGGCGCCGATCCCGGCATTGTTGACCAGACCATAGATCGGCCCGAATTCCGCTCGGATGTTTTTGACGAGATCGGGAATCGCGCCGAGATCGGCAAGGTCGCAAGGCCAGAAATGCAGCGGGGTTGGCTTGCCCCTGGCGGCGGCGATCTCGTCGCTCTCCTGGCGGGCGACGATGATCGCGGTATAGCCGGCATCGCGCAGCCGGGTCGCGATGCTGAGACCGAGGCCGCGGCTGCCGCCAGTGACAATGACGTTCCGCGGGGCGTCAGCCATTGCCGCGCGCCAGCTTGCCCGACGCGGCGACCTCGATCGCCGGCACCAGGCGGATCGAGACCGGCACCTTGTAGCGCGCGAGCGCGGCGCGGCAATCGTCGAGGATCTCGCGCTTCAGCGCCTCGGCGTCGGCGGGCTCCGCCGCGGCGACCACGTCGGCGGCGACGATGGCGCCGGTGATCGGGCTCTTGCGCGCCTTGACCAGCGACATGCGCACGCCGGGATGGCGGTTGATCACCGCCTCGATCTCCTCGGGGTGGACCTTCTGGCCGCCGATATTGATGACCCCGCCGCGCCGGCCGATGAAAAAGTAGCGGCCGTCGCGCAGTTCGACCTCGTCGCCGGTATCGACAAACCCGTCCGCGTCGAACAGCGGCGCGGCGCCGTCACCGAGATAGCCGAGCGCATTGCGGTTGGACCTGATCCGCAGCGATCCGCCGGCGACGCACATCTCGACATCGCCGCGGCGCCCGATATAGCCCGCCGGGAACCCGGAGCGCCCGTCGCCGACATCGAACGCCACCCCGGCCTCGGTCGAGGCGAAAGCGTGCGCGACATCGGCGGCCGGGAAGGACGCGCGCAGATGGTCGATGATCGCCTGGTCGGCGATCTCGCCCGACATGCGCACATAGCGCGGCGCCATCCTCCCCGCCCCCCCGCTCATCAGCGCGCGCCGCCAGTGCGACGGCGTCCCCGAGATGTGGCTGACGCGGTGCTCGCCGGCGCGCGTCAGGAAATCGCCGGCCGGCTCCAGGGCGCTCGACAGCACCATCGAGCCGCCGCCCGTCATCGCGCGCAGGAAGATCTGCAAACCGCCGTAGCGGCGCATGTCGTAGAACGTGCTCCACACCGCGTGGTGGCCGAGCGCGGCGCCGACGGTGATCGCCCCGGTCAGCGTGGCAAGAGTGTGGACGACCAGCTTCGGCACCCCGGTGGTGCCCGAGGTCAAGAGCACCCATTCGGTCTCGGCGGTGGCCGTCCGGTTGCAGGCCCCCGGGCTGACGCTCGGGCCACACGGTATAAAGGGGCGCGCGCCGGCGATCTCGGCCGCGGCGCGATCGCCGACGACCGCGTCGGCTTGCGCCGCGGCCATTACCGCAGGCAGATGCGCCGCGGCGACATCCGGCGGGCAGAGCACGATCCGCCGCGCGATGCCGTCGAGCTCGATGAGCGCGAGCGCCGCGGGCAGCTGGTCGCGGGTCGACAGCAGCACCGAGCGGCCGCGCAGTTCGGGAAGCCGCGTGCCGAGGCTCGAACCGCGCGCCAGCGCGGCGAGGCTGATGCGCGAATTCGGGTCCGCCAGCCAGCGTTCCGCCAGCCGCCCGGCAGCTTTTACCGCCTGCCAGAGGGAAGAAGCCTCACGCCGCTGCGGGGCGCTGTGCGGCATTCTCGTAAAGCCTGATGAAATCGCCGACCGTCACCGGAAAATCGATCTCGTCCTCGGCGCCGAACGGGTCGAGGCCGAGCTGATCCTCGAGCCGCGCGACGATGATGGCGAAGCACAGCGAATCGAGGCCGGTCTCGAGCAGTCCGAGGTCGTCCGCCAGCGGGGCCAGGGTTTTGTGCTGCTCCGTCGCCACCTCGGCGAACAGGGTTCTGATTTCCGATCCGACCAGCATGGAGGACTCCGGGGGATGTAGATTGCGTCAGGTTGTGCACCGCGGCGGGTTAACAATCCGCGAAACCGCCCAATCGTCGTGATTTGGTCCGGTGAAGTCAAAAAATTCCGCCGCGGCCGATTGCTCGCGGGCGCCATTATGCGGCTTCATCCAGCGCCGCGACCAGCGCGGCGACATCCTCGGGCGTCGTCTCGCCATGCGTGACGCAGGCGCGGATGACCTTGCGGCCTTCGAACGCCGCCGCCGAAATCCACGCCCGGCCCGAGGCGAGCACGCGGGCGACGATCGCTGGGACCTCGGCAGAGCCGGGCGGCGGCTCGATGCACAGCACCGCGACCGGCGAATTGTTGACGATTTTCCAGCCGCGCGCCGCAAGCCGCTCGCCGAGCAGCGCGGCAAGCTCGATCGAATGCTCGACATGCCGCGCGTAACCGGCCCAGCCGGCGGCGGCGAGCGACAGGAAGAGGCGCAGACCGAGAAACCGTCGCGACCATTGCACCGAACTGAGGTAGGGGTCGCTGCCGGCGTTGTGCGACGGCATATACCCGGTCGAGACATGGAACGCGCGCGACGCAACGTCGGGCTGCCGGGTGAAGAACATGCCGCAGCCCATCGTCACCGCGAACCATTTATGCGCGTCGATGGTCAGCGAATCCGCGGCCTCGATCCCGGCGAGCGCGGCGCGGTGCCGGTCCGAAGCGATCAGCGCCCCGCCCCAGGCCGCGTCGATGTGCAGCCACAGCCCCTCGCGCCGGGCGATCTGCGCGCAAAGCGCCAGCGGGTCGATCATCCCGGCGTTGGTGGTGCCCGCCGTCGCGACCACCATCACCGGCACAAGGCCGGCGGCCCGGTCGGCGGCGATCGCCGCGTCCAGGGCGGTCGGGTCGAGCCGCCCGCTGCCGTCGGTCGCCACCAGCCGCACCGCATCGCGGCCGATCCCGGCCTGGTGCGCGATCTTGAACCAGGCGAGATGGCTCTCGCGCGAGGCGTAGAACGCCGGCTGCCCGGCAAAGGCGCGCGCTCCCGTCGCGGCGAACCCGTCATGCGCGGCGGTCAGCGCGCAGATCAGCGCGGTGAAGTTGGCTTCGGCGCCGCCGCTGGTGAAATGGCCGGTGGTTTCCGCCGGCAGCCCGGCGCGGCGCGCGACCTGGGCGATGACATGCGCCTCGATCGCGACCGCGGCGGGTGAGGTCGTCGCGGTGGCGAGTTGCGGGTTGAACGCGGCGGCGATGCGGTCGGCGCATTGCGCCGGATAGGTCGGCGACGGGTTGAACAGCCCGAAATAGCGCGGATGCGTCATGTGGGTGACGCCGTGCTCGAGCTGTTCGATGGTCCACGCGAGCAGAGCGTCGAGCGGCGCAGGCGCGGCGAAATCGAACTCGGCCAGCGCGCGCCGAAACGCTTCTCGGTCAACATCCGGCGCCGCCGAACCCTGCCTTACCCGCGCGTCGGCGGCGAGCAGCGCTTCGGTCAGCCGGTCTGCGGAGCGCCGGCGCTCCTCGCGCGCCGGGAACAGGGCCGATCCCGATGCGGTTGCGTGCCCCTCGGGCATCGATCAGGCGTAGGTCGGAGTGGCGGGCGGCGCGCCAGCCAACGCGGCTGCCGGCTGCGCCCAGCCAGCCCGCGGCGACCGCCGCCCGCCCAGATAGTCGAGCCAGTTCGTGTAAATTCGCGCCGCCGCCTCGCGCCACGGCGCGGTCAACTGGCGGCCCACCGCGGCGGCCGGGAATTCCTCGAGCAGCGCCCGATCGACCTGCGCCAGCGCCCGCTCGCGAAAGCCGAGCAGCGCGGCGGTCGCCTCCTCGTCGAAGGAGCCGTGCGGCAGTTCCGGATAGCGCTCGTTCTCACCGGAGAAAAACCGGCGCACGTCGCGGCGGTATTCGCCGAACAGCGCCGTCGCGTCGTATTCCGGATGTCCCTGCAGGAAGACGAAGAGGCTGTTGCGCTCCTTGATGAAGAAATCGACCCCGGCCTGCGCCGAGCGCGACAGGATTTGGTAGCCCGCAGCCTCCAGCGCCGCCTCGGCGACGCCGTTGTAGCGCGAATGCGGCGTCTTCCAGCGCGAGGGGCCGCTGACCAGCGGATGGTCCTGCGCCTTGTCGCAGTCGAACACCCCGAACAGCTTGCGCCCGAGCGGCTGCCGCTCGATGCCGTCGAGGTGGTAGGCCGCGGCGTGCGAGGCCAGGCAGGACCAGATCGTCGATGCGGTGTTGTCCTCGGCCCAATCGATGAGGCGCACCAGCGCGGGCCAATAGGGCTCGTCCTCGAACGACGCGGCCTTGGGCTCGGTGCCGGTCACGATCAGCCCGTCGACCCCGTCCCGCCACAGCGCCGCGATCTCCTCGTGGTGCTGCCGAACATGCGCCAGCCCGGCTTCGGAACGCGGCACTCGGGGCAGCGAAAAGATTCGCAGCGACACCGTCCGTTCGCCGGCCGCGCGCGACAGCAGATCGCGCACCTGCCACTCGGTCGTCTTGAGCGCGGCGTCGGGCATGTTGTTGACGAGGCCGACGACCAGCGCGTCCGAACTCCGGTGGTCAACAGGAAGCAGCGGCATCGGCTAACCCCGCGCCGCGGCGGCGAGCGCCTGGTCGAGATCGGCGACGATGTCGTCGATATGCTCGATGCCGATGCTGAGGCGGATCATCTCGGGCATCACCCCGGCCTTCACCTGGTCCGCCGCCGGCATCTGCCGGTGCGTCGTCGAGGCCGGGTGGCAGGCCAGCGACTTGGCGTCGCCGAGATTGACGAGGCGCTTCACCAGCTTCAGCGCGTTGTAGAAGCGCTTGCCGCCCTCGAACCCGCCCTGCGCCCCGAAGGTCAGCAGCGAGCATGCGCGGCCACCGAGATATTTCTCGGCGAGCCGGTAATAGGGGTTGTCCGGGAAGCCGACATAATTGACCCAGGCGACGCGCTTGTCGCCGCGCAGGAAATCGGCGACGCGGCGGCCGTTCTCGACATGCCGCTCGACCCTGAGCGCCACCGTTTCGATGCCCTGCAGCAGCAGGAACGCGCTCAGCGGCGACAGCACCGCGCCGGTCGTGCGCTGATAGACGCTGCGGCAGCGGGCGATATAGGCGCCGGGCCCAAAATGGTCGGCGTAGACGAGCCCGTGATAGGATTGGTCGGGTTCGCAGAACTGGCGGAAGCGCGCGGCGTGGTTCTTCCACGGGAACTTGCCGCTATCGACGATGGCGCCGCCCAAGGTCGTGCCGTGCCCGCCCATGAACTTGGTCAGCGAATGCACCACGACGTCGGCGCCGTACTCGATCGGCCGCAACAGGATCGGCGTCGCCACCGTGTTGTCGACGACGAGCGGCACGCCGCCGGCATGCGCGACCTCGGCGAGCGCCTCGATGTCGCAGATATTGCCGGCCGGGTTGCCGACGCTCTCGCAGAACACCCCGCGCGTGTTCGCGTCGATCAGCTTCTCGATATCGGCCGGGCTGTCCGATTTCGCGAACTTGACCGCGATGCCGAAGCTCGGCAGCAGATGCGAGAAGAGCGTGTGCGTGGTGCCGTAAAGCTGCGGCACCGAGACGAGATTGGCGCCCGCCGCGGTGAGGTTCAGCACCGCATGGTGCAAGGCGGCCTGGCCCGAGGCGACGCAGAGCGCGCCGACGCCGCCTTCCAGCAGAGCGACGCGCTTGTCGAGCACATCGACCGTCGGGTTGTTGATGCGGCTGTAGCGGAAGCCGGCGGCTTCGAGGTTGAACAGAGCGGCGCCGTGCTCGGCGCTGTCGAATTCGTAGGCGGCGGTCTGATAGATCGGCACGGCGACGGCCTTGGTGGCGGGATCGCCGTCATAACCGCCGTGAACAGCAAGGGTTTCGCTTCGCACCTGCCCGACCCCTTCAACACGCGAACATCCGCGCAGCAAATTCTCCGCCAGTCGGGTGAAATTTCCGTTGCCGGTCAGCCCAGCCGCACCGGCCGCAGAAAGACCGGCGCGCGCGGGCTCCGCCGCGTCACGGCGGCGACCGTCGCCAGTTTCGGCGCCGCGATCGCCAACAGGTCGCGGAACACGGTCCACAGCGGCAAGATCCGGTCGTCGGGCGTGAGATGCCGCGACAGCGAGCCGTGGCCCGCCCCGTCGTCGCTGTCGAAGCGGATGTGCTCTTCGAGAAAGAAGCGGAACGCGCGCTGCCCCTCGCCCTGCCAGTGCGGCGCCCGCAGCATCGCGCCGAACACGCGCGACAGGCCGCCATTCTCGTAGCTGGCGATGCTTGCGGCCCGCGCCGCGTCGTCGACGCAGTGCGTCTTTTCCAAATATGACAAACCGGCGTCGGTCAGAAGCTGGTCGCGGCCCGCGGGGTGGAATTCCAGCAGGCGGCGCATGAATTCGTCGTGGTTCATCCGCTCGCCGGCAGCGGCGATCCCCGGCCACGGCGACAGGTTGTCGGTATCGCACTCGCCGGCATAAAGTTCGGCGAGCTTTACATCGTCGGGATGCCGGGCGCAGGCGATCTCGAGGTTTTCGCGGAACTGGATCGAGAAATAATAATAGGCCTTGGCGACGCGCATTACCTCGTCGTTGCTGAGCTCGTCCCACGCCATGCGGCAGATGCCGTCGATGACCGAGTCGAAGACAAAGCATTGGGAGGCGACGCTCGCAATGTCGTCATGGGTCAGCAAATGAAGAACCGTCGACCCGGCCATCGATTACCTCACCACGCCGCGCCTGCGGCTGTTTTGGTTAAGATAGATTAAAAATACATTCGCCGTCACTTCCGAGCGGAAGCATTCCGATGGTGTGTTTGGAGGCCGCGAAAAGCAAATATAAAGGTAGTTAAAATTCTTACTATTTTCGAGCTAACACCCGGAGGAGCAGATTGTCGCGCACGGTTTGTTCAACCGCGCGCGGCGCTTCAGGAGGGGCAGGATGTTGGCGTTCATCGCGCCGCTCGGCGGCTCGATCGACTGCGTCCTATATCCCCTACGAGGCGAACAAGGTGCACAATGGCTGGATGCGCCGGAACTTCAAGGGTTCGCCGGCGGAGTGGCGTTCAAACTGATCGCGGCGGCGATCTGGCTCGCCGTCGCCGCCATCGCGTTTCGCCGGCGCGGCAGGATGGCCGGGCAGCCGGCGTAACCGCGGCTTCACCAATCCCGGCGATAGTGGCCAGCGCGAGCGGTTCGTATTAAAAGAATGCCCGCGACAACCGGCGCGGCGCCCAGCCCCGGTCCGGCGAGAATTGTTGTCCAGATAGCGGTCTCGGGAGACGAGCGGTGCGCGTCGCGACGGTCGAACGCAACACCAAGGAAACGCGAATCAAGGGCCGCGTCGATCTCGACGGCGCCGGCGCCAGCAAGATCGCGACCGGGATCGGCTTTCTCGACCACATGCTGGAGCAGCTTTCGCGGCACAGCCTCCTCGACATCTCGCTCGAGGCCAAAGGCGATCTGCACATCGATTTCCACCACACCACCGAGGACACCGGCTACGTCATCGGCGAAGCCGTATCGAAGGCGCTGGGCGACCGCGCCGGTATCCAGCGCTACGGCAGCGCGATGATCCCGATGGACGAAACCCTGACCCGGGTCAGCCTCGACGCGTCGAACCGGCCCTATCTGGTGTGGAAGGTCGCCTTCTCGCGGCCCAAGCTCGGCGAGATGGACACCGAATTGTTCAAGGAGTGGTTCCAGGCGTTCGCCCAATCGGCGGGCGTGACCCTGCACGTCGAGAACATCTACGGCGAGAACAACCATCACATCGTCGAATCCTGTTTTAAGGGCTTGGCGCGGGCCTTGCGCCAGGCGGTCGAAATCGACCCGCGCCGCGCCGGCGCGGTGCCGTCGACCAAGGGGACGCTGAGCGGCAGCCTCAAATGTTGACCGCGGTCATCGATTACGGCTCGGGCAACCTGCGCTCGGCGGCGAAGGCGTTCGAGCGCGCCGCCGGCGAGCTTGGCGGCGCCGAAACCGTCATCGTCACCAGCCGCCCGGACGAGGTCGCCGCCGCCGACCGGATCGTGCTGCCCGGCCAAGGCGCCTTCGCCGATTGCCGGCGCGGCCTCGCCGCGGTGCCAGGGCTCGAGGACGCGGTGAGCGAGGCGGTGAGCGCCCGCGGGCGCCCGTTCTTCGGCATCTGCGTCGGCATGCAGCTGATGGCCGACCGCGGCCGCGAGTTCGAGACCGTCGAGGGGCTCCGGTGGATCGGTGGCGAGGTCGTCGCGATCGATCCCGCCGACCCGTCCTTCAAGATCCCGCACATGGGCTGGAACGAGCTTGCCCTGCGGCGTTCGCATCCGGTGTTCGACGGCGTCGGCGAGGGGACCCACACCTATTTCCTCCACAGCTATCATTTTGCCGTCGCCGACCCGGCGGATTTGCTGGCGACCGCCGACTATGCGCAGACGCTGACCGCCGCGGTGGCGCGCGACAACATGGTCGGGACCCAATTCCATCCTGAGAAAAGCCAGGAAGCGGGGCTGCGCCTTATCGCCAATTTCCTCAAATGGCGGCCATGAGCGACATCAGACCCAAGGCCAAGGTCGCGATCGAGCGCCTGATGCAATGCGCGGGCACCGACCTCGACGATCTCTGCGAGGCGACCGAGGCGGCGATCGTCGAGGGCGGCGGGTTCGGCTGGCTCAAGCCGCCGCCGCGCCATGTGCTGGAGAATTACTGGAAGGGCGTGCTGCTGATCCCCGACCGCCGGCTGGTGGTCGGCCGGCTCGACGGGGCCATCGCCGGCTCGGCGCAGCTCTCGAAGGCGCCGCGCAACAACGAGGCGCAGAACTTCGCCGGCACGATCACCGCCGCTTTTGTCGCGCCCTGGGCGCGCGGCCACGGCTTGGCGCGCAGCATGATCCTCGAGGTCGAACGGCTGGCGCGCGACGAATTCGGCCTCGTCGTGCTCAACCTAGATCTGCGCGCCACCCAGCGCGCCGCGATCAGCCTCTACGAGGGGCTCAATTACCGGCGCTGGGGCACCCACCCGATCTACGCGCGGGTCAACGGCGAGATCGTCCCCGGCCACTATTACTATAAGCGGCTTGACGAGCAGGGCTGAGGTGATCCTCTTTCCCGCGATCGATCTGAAGGGCGGCGCCTGCGTCCGGCTGGTGCGCGGCGAGATGGCGAGCGCCACCGTCTTCAACACCGACCCGGCGGCGCAGGCGCGCGACTTCGCCGCGCTCGGCTTTGGCTGGCTGCACGTGGTCGATCTCGACGGCGCCTTCGCCGGCGGCTCGGTCAACGGCGCGGCGGTTCGGGCGATCCGCCGCGCGGTCGACATGAAGATCGAATTGGGCGGCGGCATCCGCGACCGCGCGGCGATCGATTACTGGCTCGACCTCGGCATCGCGCGCGTCGTGCTCGGCACCGCGGCGCTGCGCGATCCCACGCTGGTGCGCCGGGCCGCCAAGGACTATCCCGGCCGCGTCGTCGTCGGCATCGACGGGCGCGACGGCAAGGTCGCGGTCGAAGGCTGGGCCGAAACCAGCGAGATCGGCATCGTCGAGTTGGCGCATCGTTTCGCCGATGCCGGGGTCGCCGCGATCGTCGCCACCGACATCGCGCGCGACGGCGCGATGTCGGGCATCGACGCCGACGCGATCGCCGGGTTCGCGCGCGAGATCGGCATCCCGGTCGTCGCCTCCGGCGGCGTCTCGTCGCTCGCCGATATCGCAGCGCTCCAGGCGCGCGAAAAAGACGGCATCGCCGGCGCGATCATCGGCCGCGCGCTCTATGACGGGCGTATCGATTCGGCTGAAGCCTTGCGCGTGGCCCAAGGGACGTTGGCATGCTGAAGATGCGCGTCATCCCGTGCCTCGACGTCAAGGACGGCCGCGTCGTCAAGGGCGTCAACTTCGTCGACCTCGCCGATGCCGGCGACCCGGTGGAGCAGGCGCAGATCTACGACCGCGAGGGGGCGGACGAACTCTGTTTCCTCGACATCACCGCCAGCAACGAGAACCGCGACACGATCTACGCCGTGGTGCGTCGCACCGCCGACCAATGCTTCATGCCGCTGACCGTCGGCGGCGGCGTGCGCACGGTCGATGACATCCGCAAGCTGCTGCTCGCCGGCACCGACAAGGTGTCGATCAACACCGCCGCCGTTTCCCGGCCCGAATTCGTCCGCGAAGCGGCGCAGAAATTCGGCAGCCAATGCATCGTCTGCGCGATCGACGCCAAACAGACCGGCCCCGGCAAATGGGCCGTCTTCACCCATGGCGGGCGCAACCCGACCGGGATCGACGCGGTCGAATGGGCCTGCCGCCTCGCCGATTACGGCGCCGGCGAAATCCTCCTCACCTCGATGGACCGCGACGGCACCAAATCCGGCTTCGACATCGCCCTGACCCGCGCGGTCGCCGACGCGGTGCGCGTGCCGGTCATCGCCTCGGGTGGGGTCGGCACGCTCGACCACCTCGTCGAGGGCATCCGCGACGGCCACGCCACCGCGGTGCTCGCCGCCTCGATCTTCCATTTCGGCGCCTTCCGCATCTGCGAGGCGAAGGCCCACCTCGCCGCCGCCGGCGTGCCGGTAAGATCATGAACGCCGCCGTTTGTATTCGTCTTTCCCGCGAAAGCGGGAACCCAGGACAAGCGACGGAGTGGTCGCCCCTGGCCCCCCGCTTGCGCGGGGGAGACGAATAGAGCGCGGACAATGGCTGCATCCCTCGGCGCCGCCCTCGCCCGCCTCTGGCAGAGCATCGAAGCCCGGCGCGGCGCCAGCCCCGACAGCTCCTATACCGCGAAGCTGCTCGCCGCCGGCCCGGCCGCAATTGCCCGCAAGCTCGGCGAGGAAGCGCTGGAGGCGGTCATCGAGGCGGTGAAGGGCGATAAACCCGCCCTCACCCGCGAAAGCGCCGATATGCTCTATCACCTGCTGGTGCTGTGGGCCGCCGCCGGTCTTTCCCCCGACGACGTCGCGGCCGAACTCACCCGCCGCGAGGGAGTCTCGGGCCTCGCGGAAAAGCGCAGCCGCAAATAGCTGAAGCGCCCAACCCTCACCCGCCTCCCCCGATCAAGTCGAGGTCGGCCCCCTCGCCCGCTTGCGGGAGAGCGAGGCCCCGGCGCTGAGCGGCGGGAGGGTGAGGGTCAGTTGCGCAGCGCCGACAACGCATGCCTCACGACCTTCTTCGTCAGCGTCGGAAAGGCGTAATCCTTGAAGTGTTCGGGCCGCGCCCAAATCCCGTCGGGCGGCGATTCGCTCGTTGCCGCGAGGATCGTCAGGTCGAGCCGGAAATGGGTGAAGCCGTGTTGCACGGTGCCGGGCAGCTTGGTCCACCGCGCCGTCGCCGGCGCGGACGCCAGCGCCTCCGCCTCATTCCATTTCGCCTCGCGCCAGGGGGTCGAAGGCACTTCGATCATGCCGCCGAGCAACCCTCTTTCCTCGCGGCGGCGCAGCAGCACCGCGCCATCGGGCCGCGACAGCCAGAACACCATGCCGTGCCTGAGCGGCCGTTCCGGCTTCGCGGCGCGCGCCGGCAACTCCTCCGCGAAGCCGCTCGCTCGCGCGAGACATTCCTCGCGCCACGGGCACAAGACGCAGCGCGGCTTGCGCGGGGTGCAGATCGTCGCGCCAAGATCCATCATCGCCTGGGCGAAATCGCCGGCCCGCCGCGCCGGCACCAGCGCCGCCGCCAGCGCGCGCAATCGCGGCTTCGCCACCGGCACCGCGTCGCGAACCGCGAACACCCGCGCCACCACCCGCTCGACATTGCCATCGACCGCGGCCTCGCGCCGGTCGAAGGCGATCGCCGCGATCGCCGCGGCGGTGTAGTCGCCGATCCCCGGCAGCGCGCGCAGCCCGACGGCAGCGTCGGGAAACCGCCCGCCATGGCGCTCGACGACGGTGCGGGCGCAGGCATGGAGGTTGCGGGCGCGGGCGTAATAGCCGAGCCCCTGCCATTGATGCAGCACCTCGTCGAGCGACGCCGCGGCGAGCGACGAAACATCGGGCCAGCGCGCCACGAATCGGTCAAAATAAGGCGCGACGGTGACCACCGTCGTTTGCTGCAGCATGATCTCGCTGAGCCAGACGCGGTACGGGCCGGGCTTCACCCCGGGCGGCGCGCGCCACGGCAGGTCGCGGCGGTGGCGGTCGTACCAGGCGAGCAGCGTGGTGGGTTCTGGTCGGGGCAACGGCATGGGCGAAGCGAATCTACCCGGCGACGAGGCCGCAGGCGAGCGCCGGCCCGGCTTCCGCGCCGCGGGAACCAGCATCTCGCGGCTCGTCGGCCCGATCGTGGCGCGGCACGGGGGCGGCGTCCTGGCGCGGCTCAAATCGGAATGGACGGCGATTGCCGGACCCGATCTCGCCGCCGCGAGCTGGCCCGAGGCGCTGGGCCGCGGCGGCATCCTGAAGCTGCACGTCGCGCCCGCTAAGGCGCTCGAAATCCAGCACCGTGCGCCGCTCGTCATCGAGCGCATCAACCTGTTCTTCGGGCGTGCGGCGGTGACCCGGCTGGCGCTGGTTCAAGGACCGCTGCCGCTCGCGGCGCCGCCGCCGCGCGAACCTGCCCGCCCGCTCGTCCCCGCCGAGGCCACTGCCCTCGACCGCCAGCTTTCCGCCGTTTCCAGCCCCGAACTGCGCGACGCGCTGGCCCGGCTCGGCCGTCGCGTGATCGCTGCGCCAAAGTAATTCCGGCGGTGATTGCGAAGCCGGGACGAACCCACTAATATCAACATCTGGTATGAAGGACCTGCTCGATGCGTGAAATATGGTTTGCGGCGATGGCGCTCCTGTCTCTCGCCGGCGCCGCGCCGGCCTGGGCGCAAGCCCCGGCGACGGCACCGCCGGCCGCCGATTCCGGCAAGGTTCTGGCGTTGACCCCGGACGACCGGATTCTGGGCAACAAGGATGCGCCGGTCACCATCGTAGAGTACGCCTCGCTCACCTGTCCGCATTGCGCGCATTTCACCACCGAGGTGCTGCCGAAGATCAAGGAGACGTGGATCGACAACGGCAAGGCGAAGCTCGTGCTGCGCGACTATCCGCTCGACGAGCCGGCCCTGCGCGCGGCGATGGTCGCGCGCTGCGCCCCGCCCGCCAAGTTCTACCCCTTTATCGACACGCTGTTCGCCGACCAGCAGCAATGGGGGCTCGCCAAGGACTACAAGGCGGCGCTGGCGCGGCTGGCGCTGCTCGGCGGCATGAGCAAGACCCAGTTCGACGATTGCCTTGCCGACAAGGCGGGTGAGAACAAGGTGCTGCAGAGCCGCCTCGCCGCCACCCAGCAGCTTGGCGTCAACTCGACGCCGACCTTCTTCGTCAACGGCGTCAAGTTCGAGGGCGACCCGACCGTCGAGGCGTTCGGCGCGGCGCTCGGCCGCGCCGCCGGGTCGTAACGCGTCCATGCAGGTCGAGCGCCTCCGCCTCGCCGGGTTCAAATCCTTTGTCGACGCGACCGAGCTGCCGATCGAGCCCGGGCTGACCGGGATCGTCGGGCCGAACGGCTGCGGCAAGTCGAACCTGGTCGAGGCGCTGCGCTGGGTGATGGGCGAGGCGTCGGCGCGCCGGCTGCGCGGCGGCGAGATGGACGATTTGATCTTCGCCGGCTCGGCGACGCGCCCGTCGCGCAATATCGCCGAAGTATCGCTGACCATCGACAACGCCGCGCGCGAGGCGCCGTTCGCGTTCAACGACCGCGACGCGATCGAGGTGGTCCGCCGCATCGACCGCGGCTCGGGCTCGGCCTACCGGATCAACGGCCGCGACGCGCGCGCCCGCGACGTGCAGCTGCTTTTCGCCGACGCCGCGACCGGTCCGCATTCGGGCGGCATCGTCAGCCAGGGCCGGATCGGCGCGCTGATCGCCGCCAAGCCGACCGAGCGCCGCCTGCTGCTCGACGAGGCGGCCGGCACCGCCGGCCTCCACGCCCGCCGCCATGAGGCCGAGCTCAAGCTAAAGGGCGCCGAGGACAATTTGCTGCGCGTCGACGACGTGGTCGTGACGATGACCCAGCAGCTTGACGGGCTGAAGCGCCAGGCGCGGCAGGCGCAGCGCTACCGGCGCCTCTCGGAGCAGATCCGCCGCACCGAGGCGCGGCTGCTCGAAGCGCGCTGGCGCGACGCGCAGGCCGAAGCGGAGCGCATCGCCGGCGAATTGCGCGAGGCCGAGCGCGCCGTCGCCGCCGCCACCGAGCGCGCCGCCACCGCCGAGCGCCAGCGCGCCGCCGCCGAGGAAGCGCTGCCGCCGCTGCGCCTGGCCGAAGCCGCCGCCTCGGCGGCGCTGCACCGGCTCAACCATGCGCGCGAGGCGCTCGATCAGGAGCTCGCCCGCATCGCCGCCGCACGGCGCGAGGCGGCGCACCGCCGCGACCAGATCGCCGGCGACATCGCCCGCGAGGACGAGCACGTCGCCGATTCCGATGCCGCCCTCGCCCGCCTCGTCGAGGAGCGCCAGGCGCTCGAACGCGCCGAGAGCGGCGACGGCCAGGTGCGCCACGCGGCGGCCGGCGGGCTCGAACGCGCCGCCGCCGAACTCGCCGCCGCCGAAATCGGCTTGCAGCAGATGACCGAGGCTTGCGTCACCGCCGAGGCGCGGCGCAGCGGCCTCGAGCGCCGCCGCGCCGAGCTGGCCGAGCGAAGCGCCCGGCTGCGCCAGCGCCTCGACGAGAATGCCGCGCAGCGCCGCGCGCTCGGCGCTGCCGGGGTGCCGGCGGAAGCCCTGGAAGCCGCCGCCGCCGAAATAGCCGCGACCGCCGCGCAAGCCGAGGCCGGCCGCGCCGCCGCCGCCGCAGCGGCCGAGCGCCTGACCGCCGCGCGCGCCGGCGAGGCCGCCGCGCTCGACGCGGCGCGCGAGGCGGAGCGCCGGCTCGCCCGCTTAAAGGCGGAAGCCGAGGCGCTTGCCAGTGTCCTTGCGCCCGCCCGGACGACGGGTTCCGGCGACCGGCCGTCGGTGCTGTCGCTGCTCGACGTGCCGCCCGGCTTCGAGGCGGCGACCGCCGCCCTCTTCGACGACGATCTCTCCGCGCCGTTGATCGAGCAACCCGGCGATGCCGCGAGCGGTTGGGTCGCGCTGCCGCCGCTCGCCGATCCCGCCGCGCTCCCCGCGGGCGCGACGCCGCTCGCCGAGCGGATCGACGCGCCGCCCGCCCTCGCCCGCCGCCTGACCCAGGCCGGAATGGTCGCCAGCGAGGCCGAGGGCAGGGAATTGCAGCCCCGGCTCGCCGCCGGACAGAGCCTCGTCGATCGCGACGGCAGGCTGTGGCGCTGGGACGGGTTCGCGCGGCTCGCGCCGGGCGATGGCGGCGCCGCCGAGCAGTTGCGCCAGCGCAACCGGCTCGCCGCGATGACCGGCGAACTCACCGCGGCGGAACAGGAATCGCGGGCTCGCGACGCCGCGGCCGGCGCTGCCCGCGCCGAGGCGGAAGCCGCCGCCGCCGCCGAGCGCGACGCCGCCGCCGCGCTGCGCCGCGCGGAAGAGGCGCTGGCCCGCCATCGCAACGCCGAAGCGGAGCTGTCGCGCCGCGCGCTTGGCGCCGAGGCCCGCCTCGCGGCGCTGACCGACGCGGCCGACAAGCTCGCCGCCGAGCTCGCCGAAATCGAGGCGCAGGCCGCCGAGACCGGGCGCGGCCTGGCGCTGGCGCCGGACCCGGCGCTGACGCGCGCCGGGCTCGACGGCGCGCGCGCCGAGACGGCGGCGGCGCGGCGGCACGAAAGCGCAGCCCAGGCAGAGATCGCCCGGCTGGCGCAGGAGAGCGAATCGCGCCGCCGGCGCATCGCATCGGTCGGCGCCGAGGCGCAGTCATGGCGGCAGCGCCGCGAGCGCGCGCTGGCTCAGCGCCAAACCTTGACCGACCGCCAGGCGACGCTCGCCGCCGAACTGGCCGCGCTTGCCGCGCGCCCCGCGGCCGTCGCCGGCGAGATCGCGGCGCTCGCCGAACGGATCGCGCTCGCTGCCGCCCATCGCCGCGACGCGGCCGATGCGCTGGCTGTCGGCGAAACCCGGCTGCGCGACGCCGGTGACGCCTCGCGCCAGGCCGAGCAGGGCCTGTCGGCGGCGCGCGAGGCGCGGGCACGCTGCGAGGTCCGCCGCGACGCCGCCGCCGAGGCGTTGGTCCGGCTGCGTGACGACATCGGCAACCGGCTCGAAACTCTGCCCGAGGCGCTCGGCGAGCTGGCCGCTGGCGATGACGAGCCGGCGGACCCGGCGCAGCTCGACGCGCGGCTCGACCGCCTGACGCGGGAACGCGACGCGATCGGCCCGGTCAACCTCGTCGCCGAACGCGAGGCCGAGGAGGTCGAGGCGCGCGTCGCCTCGCTGCGGCACGAGCGCGACGAACTGACCGAGGCGATCGCCCGGCTGCGCCGCGGCATCGCCGCGCTGGACCAGGAGGGCCGCAAGCGCCTGCAAGGCGCGTTCGAGACGCTGAATACGCATTTCGCCGCGCTCTTCCAACGGCTGTTCGGCGGCGGCCGCGCCCATCTCGCGCTGACCGACGCCGACGATCCGCTCGAAGCCGGGCTCGAAATCATGGCGAGCCCGCCCGGCAAGCGGCTGCAGGCGCTGTCGCTGCTGTCGGGCGGCGAGCAGGCGCTGACCGCGATCGCGCTGATCTTCGCGGTGTTCATGACCAACCCGGCGCCGATCTGCGTGCTCGACGAGGTCGACGCGCCGCTCGACGACGCCAATGTCGACCGCTTCTGCCGCCTCATCGCCGAGACCGCCGACGCGACCGGCACCAAGTTCCTCCTGATCACCCACCACCGCATCACGATGGCGCATATGGACCGGCTGTTCGGCGTGACCATGCCGGAGCGCGGCGTCTCGCAGCTCGTCTCGGTCGACCTCGCGCGCGCCGCCGAATTGCGCCACACCGCCTATGCCGCCGCGCAATAGCTCTGCCTGGATGGCCTCGGCCCAGGCCCGCCTGAACGAGTTTCACCCCTTCCTCTCTGCTAACGCCGGAGGACATTCGAGCAGTAGCGCGTCATCGTTAATCGCCCCCGCGAGCGGCGAAGGTCGGGGCGGCGGCAACAAGCCCGATGTCCCGTGAAAGCAGAAAAGACATAGCGGTCAGACCGGCCGGTAATCGTTTGATGTGTATGCCGATTTGACAACCGCCCTGACGCCGCCTCGCCTTGACACCGCGTTGCCCGTTTACTATCGTGCGCGCCGTTTCGGCCTGCGGCGGTCGGGGCCGACTTGGTGCGGGCTGGCGCGGACACGATGAGCGAAGATCGGCCGCCCGATGCCTTCAGGCGCCTCTCCGCGGAGCTGGACAAGGCGCGGGCGCGCGATGGCGTAGAACCTTTTGCCGGCGGCGGCGACAGCGGCGGCCAGCAGCAGGCTATGGGGATCGGTTTCCGCATTGGAATTGAATTCGTGGTCGCGATCGTCGTCGCGACCGGGTTAGGTTGGGCGATCGATCGCGTGCTCGGCACCCGCCCGTTCGGGATAATCATATTGTTTTTTCTCGGGGTCGCGGCCGGCATGCTGAGCGTCTACCGCGCGATCACCGGGCAGGGCGCGGCGGTCGGCTTCCGCCGGCCCCCCGGGAAATAGATGGGGAAATAGATTGCGCGACGTGAATAGGAAAGACTGAAGTGGCGCTGGAGCTGCACCCGCTCGAACAGTTCAAGATCGAGCCGCTGATCCCGATCCATATCGGCGGGCTCGACGTGTCGTACACCAACGCGGCGCTGTTCATGACGGTGGCGGTGCTGCTGATCACCGCGCTCCTGGTGCTCGGCACGCGGCGCGGCGCGCTGGTCCCGAGCCGGTGGCAGTCGGTCGCCGAGATGAGCTACGAATTCGTCGCCGACATGGTCGAGACCAATGCCGGCCACGGCGCCGAGCCGTATTTTCCGTTTGTCTTCACCTTGTTCATGTTCGTGCTGTTCGCGAACTTCCTGGGGCTGATCCCCTACAGCTATACGGTGACCAGCCAGATCATCGTCACCTTCGCGCTCGCCGCCGCGGTCTTCATCGGCGTGACGATCATCGGCCTCGTCAAGCACGGCGCGCATTTCAGCCGGCTCTTCGTGCCCGAAGGCGTGCCGATCATCCTGCTGCTGCTGCTGGTGCCGATCGAGCTGCTCTCGTACTGCATCCGGCCGTTCACGCTGTCGATCCGGCTGTTCGCGAATATGCTCGCCGGGCACACGATGCTGGCGATCTTTGGCGGCTTCGCGGCGAGCGTCGGACTCTTGGCGATCTTCCCGGTCGCGCTCGATGTCGCGATCTTCGCGCTCGAAGTGCTGGTCGCGGCGCTGCAGGCCTATGTCTTCGCGATCCTCACCTGCCTCTATCTGCGCGACGCGCTCCACCTCCACTAATCGCTTTCCAGAAACCTAGGGGACGACCAATGGATCTTGCTTCCGCGAAAATGATTGGCGCCGGCCTAGCCTGCATCGCCCTCGTCGGCGCCGGCATCGGCATCGGCAACGTGTTCGCATCGCTGATCAGCGCCGTCGCGCGCAACCCGGCGGCGCAGCCGCAGGTGCAGCCGTTCGCGTTCCTCGGCTTCGCGCTCGCCGAGGCGACGGGCCTCTTCGGGCTGGCGATCGCCTTTCTGATCCTGTTTGTGTTCTAGGTCTCGAGTCCAAGGCCCAGCGCGATGCCGCAGCTCGATTACCATACCTTTGTCCCGCAGCTCGTCTGGCTGGCGATCACCTTCGTCATTCTCTACATCCTGATGTCGAGGCTGGCGCTGCCAAAGGTCAGAGGCGCGCTCGACCTGCGCCGGCAGCATCTGGCCGGCGACCTCGGCCGCGCCGCCGCGCTCAAGGAAGAAGCCGAGACGGCGCTCGCCGCATACCAAAAAATCCTCGCCGATGCGCGCGCCGCGGCTCAGGTGACGCTGCGCCAGACCGGCGAGAAGCTCGCCGCCGAGGCGGCCGAGCGCCAGCGCCAGCTCGCCGCGACGCTGGACGAGCAGATCGCCGCCGCCGAGGCGCGCATCGCCGCGGGCAAGGACCAGACGTTGGGCGAGATCCGCGGGATCGCCGCCGAGGTTGGCGGCGCCATCGTCGAAAAACTGACCGGCGCGACCCCAAACCCGGCGACGATGTCAAGCGCGGTCGGCGAGGCGCTAGGGGCGCGCGCCGTCAACAGCCAAAGGGCTTAACGGAAACCGCCTGATGGCACTCATCCACGAATCCGAATTCTGGGTCCTGGTGGCGGCGATCGTCTTTGTCGTCCTGGTGTTTCGCCCCGTCGGCCGGACGCTGACCGGCAGTCTCGACGCGCGTGCCGCGCGCATCCGCGCCGAGCTCGACGAGGCGCGCCGGCTGCGCGAGGAGGCTGAAGCCCTCGCCGCGCAGTACCGCGCCAAGCAGCAGGAAGCGGCGGAAGAGGCCGCCGCGATCGTCGCGCACGCGACGGAAGAGGCCGAGCGGATCGCCGCGCAGGGCGCGCGCGATCTCGCGCGGGCCTTGGAGCGGCGCCGGCTGATGGCCGAGGAGCGGATCGCCCAGGCCGAGGCCAAGGCGCTCGGCGAGGTGCGCGCCGCCGCGATCGATGTCGCGATCGCCGCGGCGCGCGACGTGATCGCCGCGGGGATCGACGAGCGGCGCGGGAGCGTCCTCCTCGACGAGGCGATCGTCGCGCTGCCGCAACGCCTGCGCTGAGGGCCCGGCCAAAGTAGCGCAGCCGCGACCGGATGGCCAGACTTTTCTCTTTTTCGCCTTAGGGTTATGTATAGGCGACGCCGCCTATAATGGGCTGTGTGTGGCAACAACCGCCGGGCCCCCTTCGTGTCACCGTTGCGCCGATCCACCGGAACGATGCTCGCGGGGTTTGTCGCCGCGACGCTGGTCATGGCCGGCGCGGCCGGAGCGACCACCGCCGTCGTGCTCAATTCAGACGACGATTCGATCAGCGTCATCGACAGCGGCAGCTATCACGAAATCTCGCGGGCCCATATCGGCCGCGGCCCGCACCATCTGATCATGACGCCCGATGCCCGCACCCTGATCATCGCGATGTCGGGGAGCAACGAGCTGGTGCTGATCGACCGCGCCACCGGCGTCGAGAAGCAGCGGATCACCGCCAGCGACCCCTACCAGATCGGCTTCAGCCCGAATGGGAAATGGTTTGTCGCCGCCTCGATCCGCCTCGACCACATCGACATCTACGACGCCGGCACCTACCAGCTCCTCTACCGGCTGCCGGCGGCGACGATGCCGAGCCACATCGCCTTCTCGCCCGACAGCGGCACGGTCTTCGTGACGCTGCAGGGTACCGGCGGCCTCATCTCGATCGACCTCGCCTCGGGCAAGGTCAACTGGACCGCGCCGGTCGGCCCGACGCCGGCCGGGATCGTCACCCGGCCCGGCGGCACGCTGCTCGTCGGGGTCATGGGGTCGGACTACGTCGCCGAGGTCGATCCCGCGAGCGGCAACGTCATCCGCCGCATCGTCACCGGGGCCGGCGCGCATAATTTCCTCGCCGCCCCCGACGGCAAGACGCTCTACGTAACCAACCGGGTGGCCGGCACGATTTCGGTGCTCGACGCCGACACCCTCGATATTACCGCGACGCTCCAAGCGCCGGGCGGCCCCGACGACATGGCGATGTCGCCCGACGGGCACGAGCTGTGGGTCACCGGCCGCTGGCACGCCTGGGTCGATGTCATCGAACTCGCGTCGGGCATCTTGAAGACGACGGTCGCGGTCGGCCGATCGCCCCACGGGATCTTTGTCTACTAGGCGCGAGAATCATGTTCGAAGCGTTGCAGCGCATCATCGAGCAAGTTCAAGGCACGGTCTTCGAAGCCGCGATCCAGCCCGCGCTCTATCATCTCGGCCTCATGGCGTGGTCGGAGGACGTTTTCGACGGCATCGAGTTCGCGCTCTACGGCGCGCTCGCGGTCGCGATCGCCTACATCCTGTTCCGGCCGCTCGAATTGTGGCGCCCGGTCGAGCGCTGGGGCGACCGCCGCGCGGTGCGCACCGACATCGTCTACACCCTCATCCATCGGATCGGCGTGGTGCCGGCGATCCTGTTCGTCGTGCTGACCCCGATCGGGGTGACGATCGATTCCTACCTGCGCTTCCGCGGCTACATCCCGCCCGAGATCGAGCAGCTGGTGACGCCGCTCTTCGACCATCCCTTCACGACCTTCCTTGCCTATATGGTGGTGCTCGATTTCGGCGAATACTGGCGCCACCGGCTGCAGCACCGGCTGCCGTGGTGGTGGGCGCTGCACAGCCTGCACCACGACCAGCGCCAGATGACGCTGTGGAGCGACGACCGCAATCACATCATCGACGACGTCCTGGCGATGGTGTGGACCGGCACCTTGGCGATCCTGATCGACGTGCCGCCGGGTGCGTACCCGCTGGTGCTGATCGGCTTCCGGCTGGTCGAGAGCCTGGCGCACACCAATGCGCGGCTCGGCTTCGGGCGGGTCGGCTCGACCTTGCTCGTCGGGCCGCAATACCACCGGATGCACCATTCGATCGAGCATGCCGAGCCGCCGTTCAACCGCGCGCGCGGTTGCAATTTCGCGGTGATCCTGCCGGTCTGGGACGTGATCTTCGGCACTTGGCGACCCGAGGCGGCCTACCCGCAAACCGGCGTGGCGAGCCTTACGGGGCCGGCGGTGCGCTGCGGCTATCTGCGGCATCAATGGGAAGGGTTTCGCCGCCTTTCCGCGGCGCTCGTCCAGATCGTCGACCGCCGGCGGCCCGGCTTTGCCGCCGCGCTTCCGGCGGAATGAGGGGCCGCTAAGTCTAGCTAGCCGCCGCCTGAAAGCGTCCCTTCCACGCTCCGCCCCGGCCGCGCCAGAACTGCACCGCCGATCCCAGCGTCGCCGCCATGTAGAACACCGCGATCGCCGGCAGCAGCAGCGCGACGAGCGGCGGGCAGCGGTAGATCTTGAGGATCGGCATGAACGACGCGGTCATCGCCAGCCACGCCGCGCCGCCCAATGCCATCGCCGCCGGCTTGCCCGACAGCAGCAACAGCGGCGGCGCCAGATAGGTCAGCACCATCATCACCAGCATCGCCGCCAGCACCGGCGTCGAATAGTGCAGCTGGGCGAAGGCGCAGCGCGAGATCATGTCCCATAGCGGCCGCCACGATCCGTAGGGGCGCACGCTGCGCGTCTCCTCGGCGATGCCGAGCCACACCCGGCCGACGCTCTTCACCCGGCGGGCCAGCGCGCAATCGTCGATGATCTCGTGGCGGATGCTGTCCACCCCGCCGATCTCGCGCAACGTATCGCCGCGCAGCAGCATGCAGCCACCCGCCGCCGCCGCCATGCCGCGCCCCGAATCGGCGACCCAGCGCGGCGGGTAGAGCTTGAAAAAAAAGAAGACGAATGCCGGAACAAGCAGCCGTTCCCACATCCCGCGGCAATGCAGCCGGACCATCAGCGAGACGAGATGATACCGCCCGGTCTCGGCGCGCGAGACGAGCCGGCGCAAATTATCGCCGGCGTGGACGATGTCGGCGTCGGTCAGCAGTAGATAGTCGGGGTGCATCGCGGCGGCGATCTCGGTGCCCTGGCGCATCGCCCATAATTTTCCGGTCCAGCCCGCCGGGACCGGCTCGGCCGGGACGATTGTCACCCGGCCGGCGCCGCCCGCGGCCTCGGCCGCGGCGCGCGCGATGTCCGCCGTGCCGTCGGCGCTGTGGTCGTCGATGATGACGATGTCGAAGCGTCCGGTAAAATCCTGCGCCAGCAGGGAGGTCACCGCGCCGCCGATGACGTCCGCCTCGTCACGCGCCGGAATGACCGCGACGACCGATCGTACCGGCGCGGTGGCGGGCGTCCGATCCTCGCGCTGGATGCGCCAGAACGCGCCGCGAAAGGCCAAAAGATAGACCCACACCGCGGCCGCGGCCGCGCCGATGACAATATTCTCCACCCGGATTTTCCCCTCGACATGTTAGCGCGACGGCAGTTCCCCTTCCGGCGCGCCGTAATGTAAATGCGCTGTAACGGAATGCGCTAGTGCAGAGTTGCCGTTCCGCCGGCTACGCGAGAAGAAAATCGCGAAATGTGGCAAGAAAGGCGTCCTTCTGCTCGTCGAACGGCGCGTGCCCCGCGTTGTCCAGCACGACAAGCCGCGACCGCGGGATCGCCGCGTGGTAGGCCGCGCCGAACGCAGGCGGGACGAGCCCATCCTTGTCGCCCCAGACGAGCAGCGTCGGCACCGTGATCCGGTGCAGCCATTTTGCCAGCCCCGGATTGTGGAAGCGCGGCCGGTAAGCGAGCCGCGTCACGGTAGTGCGGTTTTTGGCAAGCAGGTTCGCGTCCACCGCCGCCATGTCGCCGAGCCGCCGCGCCGCGCGTGCCGGATCGGCATAGAACCGCCGCAAATTATCCTCGACCGGCATGCGGAAGATGTCGTCGATCGGCTTGCCGCCCGCGAGGATACCGACCGCCCCGGCCAAAGTGAGGCTCGCCAGCCGACTCTGGTTTCGAACCGCCAGCTCCGCCGCGATCCAGCCGCCGAGCGAGGTGCCGATCAGATGGACGCGGTCGAGGCCAAACCGATCGAAGAAATCGAGATAGAAATAGGCAAGGTCGCCGATGTCGTCGAGCCAGGCCGGGTCGTCCGAGCGGCCGAACCCCGGATGCTCGGGCGCGTAGACCGCGAAATCCGCGGCGAGCGCGTCGAGAAATGCCATCCAGCCGGTATGCCCACCGGCGCCGTGCAGGAAGACCAGCGGCGGCGCCTCCGCGCGCCCGCCGCGCAGCAGCCGGACGGTCGTGCCGTCCACCGCGATCATTTCCTCGATGTAGGGCATCATTCGCTCCTCGCCGCAAACGAGTCGTGCGTCCTTCCGGGACGCGCTCCGCTGCGCCCCCGGGATGACGGTACTCTGGTGATGGCGTAAAGAAAGCCCGTCTTCCTGATGAGACGCAAAGCGTCGTCTCGAAGGACGCACGAAGCTCGATCCCCGCAAAGGAGCAGACAAATGAGCAAGCTCAAGATTTACGGCGTCCCGCGCTCGCGCGCGTTTCGCACGCTGTGGCTGGCGAAGGAGCTGGGGCTCGACTACGACAATATCGGCACCGATTTCGCCACCGGCGAGACCCGCCAACCGGCCTATCTGGCGGTCAATCCCAACGGCCATGTCCCGGCGATCGACGACGACGGCTTCATCCTTTGGGAGTCGATGGCGATCAACCTTTACCTGGCGAAGAAATACGGGCTCGGCACGTTCTACCCGACGAGCCTCGAGGACGAGGCGCGCGCCTGGCAATGGAGCCTCTGGGGCATGACCGAGATCGAGCGCAACGTGCTGACCGCGATGTTCAACCGCGCGGTCTATCCCGAGGACAAGCGCGACGCCGCGGCGGCCGACGACGCCGAGAAGGATCTGCGGCACCCGCTGGGGGTGCTCGACGGCGCGGTGGCCAAGACGCCGTATCTGCTGGGCGCCGATTTCACCGTCGCCGACCTCAACGTCGCCTCGATCCTCTCCTGGGCGCGTCCGGCGCGGATCGATTTCGCCGCGTTCCCGAAAGCCGCCGACTGGCTCGGCCGCTGCGCCCTGCGCCCCGCAGCGAAGGAAGCGCGAGCTTTGCAGCGGTAGAAATTATCTCGTTTTCCCCGCGAAACGGGGCCCAGAGCAAGCCGCGAAACGGCTGCCCTGGGCCCCCGCTTGCGCGGGGAAGACAAAGAAATTGTCCCGCCTAAGCGCTCCCTCCCCCGCAAAGAGGGGAGGTCGGGGTGGGCGTCGCCTATTTCGTCGCCGCCGAGTACGGATAGCGCAGCGTGCCGGTCTTATAGGCCGGCGGATCGAGGATCACCTGCACGCCCGGCTTCGAGAACTGGTCGAGGTCGTGGCCCTTCACCCCCTGGTACTGGATCGTCAGGATGCGCGGCTCGGCCCATTCGCCGTCCTCGCCAAATTTGATGTCGCCCATGATCGTCTTGAAATCGGTCGCGTGCATGTATTGCGCGAGCTTGTCTTGGTCGAGCGAGCCGACCGCGGTGACCGTCTGCTCCAGCACCTGGAACGTCGCATAGACCAGCGGCGGCACATAGTAGCCGAGCGGGTCGGTGCCGGCCTCCTTGGCGCGCGCCTGGTACTGCTTGATGAAATCGTCGACACCGGGGAAGTTCATCGTCGGCTCGTGGACGAACAGCTCGTAATCGACGATGCCGTTGAGCCGCTCGCCCATCTGCGACTTGATCGAGCCGTATTGCAGCCCGATCACCGGCCCGCCGAACAGCTTGGCGTCGAGACCTTGCTCCTCGATCGCGCGCAGCATGCCGGCGCTGTCGGCCGGATAGGAGGCGAGGAAAAACAAATCCGGGTTGGCCGCCTTGATCGCCCGCACGATCGGGCTGTAGTCGATCGTGTTGGGCGGATAGTTTTTGTCGTAGACGATCTGCAGCCCGTCTTGCTTGATGTGCTCGCGCGCGCCGGCCATCGCGTTCTTGGCGAACTCGGCGTCGGCGCCGGCCAGGGCCACCGTCTTCGGCTTTGGGTCCATCGTCATCGCCGCGGCAAAATAGCCGGCGGTGATCGCCTCCTTGCCGTGCGGGCCGTAGGGCATGGTCTGGAAGAAGCGCGGGTAATGGAACTCGTCGTTGACCGCGAGCGCCAGGGTATCGAGCACCATGACCTTGTGCTCGATCAGCATCGGCATCGCCGCGGCGCTGTAATTGGTGCCCGAGGCGATGATCAGATCGACCTTGTCGACGTCGAGCAGCTTGGTGTAGATGCCGGGCACCAGCGCCGGGTTGCTCTGGTCGTCGTAGTGGATCAGCTCGACCTTGCGGCCGAGCAGCCCGCCTTTGGCGTTGACCTGGTCGGCCCAAATCTGCGCGGTCAGCACGAATTGCTTGCCGCTCGCGGCGCTGCCGCCGGTTTCCTCGGCGCTGAAGCCGATCTTGATCGGATCGGCCGCGAGGGCCGAAGTAGCCGCCAGAACCAGCGCGGCCGCAAACACCCAAATGCTTCTCATGGCACTCCCACCCAAGAACGAGCTCTCCGTCGTCACCCCGCTTTCGCGGGAATGACGATTTGAAATTACGACTGGCTAAATAAACACGCCCTTCATCCCGCCTTCGGGATAGCGGGTGCCGGCGGCGGCGCCGACCGGGATGACCTCGGCGATCGCGTCGAGCTCGGCCTGGCTCAGCGCGATGTCCATCGCGCCGAGATTTTCTTCGAGCCGCGACCGCGACTTGGTGCCCGGAATCGGCAGCACATCGTCGCCCTGCGCCAGCAGCCACGCGAGGCATAGTTGCGCGACGGTGCAGCGCCGGTCGGCGGCGATCGCTTCGAGCCCTTCGACATAGACCCGGTTCTTCGCGAAATTCTCGCCCTGGAAACGCGGGTGGCGGCCGCGCGTGTCGCCCTGCGCCAGGTTGTCGAGGTCGGGCACCACGCCGGCGAGCAGGCTGCGGCCCAACGGCGCGTAGGCGACAAAGGAGATGCCGAGGTCGCGCGTCACCTGGCGGGTCTCGATTCCGACCTCCGGGTAGAGCAGCGAGAATTCGCTCTGCACCGCGGCGATCGGGTGCACCTTGTGCGCGGCGGCGATGCGCTCGGGCTTGGCCTCGCAGAGGCCGAGGTAGCGCACCTTGCCCTGCTCGACCAACCGCGCCATCGCGCCGACCGTGTCCTCGATCGGCACCTTGGGATCGACCCGATGCTGGTAATAGAGGTCGATGTGGTCGACCCCGAGCCGCTTCAGGCTCGCCTCGCACGCCCGCTGGACATGGGCCGGGCTGCCGTCGACGCCGTTGGCGCCGCCCGGCTGCTGGGTCTGGCCGAATTTCGTCGCGAGCATGACCTTGTTGCGCTGTCCCCGAGGGAGTTGGGCAAGCGCGCGGCCGAGCAAATCCTCGTTCTGGCCCCAGCCGTACATGTCCGAGCTGTCGAGATGGTCGACGCCGAGATCGACCGCCTGCTGCACGAAGGCGACCCCGGCCGCGTCGTCGCTCGGCCCGTAAACCCCCGACAGCGACATGCAGCCGAGCCCGATCGCCGTCACCTCCGGCCCGTTCTTCCCAACCCGCCGCTTTTGTGCCGCCATGAACACCTCCGTTGTGCTGCCGCCAGCATAGCGGCCGCCCGCTTCCCCCGCGAGTTTTTGTGACAAACACGATGGCGTGCCCTGGGGAGCGCGCTATGATCCCTCCACAAGTTTCGACCGAGGAGGAAGCGATGGCGGGTTCGACGCATGTTTACGCCGGCGTGGCGGCCACGGTGGGCATGGAGCACAGCGGCTCGCTCGGCGGCATCTTTCGCCAGGCGCCCGGCGACAAGGGCTGGGAGCACCTGAAGAACGGCCTGCCCGAGGGCGCCGAGGTCCATGCGATCACCGTCCACCCGGCCGACCACGACACGATCTTTGTCGGCAGCACCAAGGGCATGTTCCGCAGCCACAATCGCGGCGGCAAGTTCGAGCATCTCTCGGTGCCGGGCGGCGACCCCGACATCTGGTCGATCCTCGTCCACCCCAAGGACCCCAGCCGGCTCTATGCCGGCGCCACGCCGACCGCGGTCTACCGCTCGGACGACAGCGGCGATCATTGGAAGAAGCTCGCCGATCCGGCGCTCCCGGACCGCGTGATCATGGCGTTCGCCTGCCGGGTGATGCGGCTCGATGTCGATCCCAATTCACCGGACGATGTGTTCGCGACGATCGAGGCCAATGGCGCAATGCGCAGCCGCAACGCCGGCGAAAGCTGGGAAGACTGCACCGCCGACCTCATCCGGTTCTGCGAGCAGCCGAAATACAAGAGCCGCATCGGCAGCCAGACCGACATCGAAGGCATGCTCGACGGCCATGCGCTCGCCTGCAGCGCGGCGGCGCCGGGCACCGTGTTCCTCGCCAACCGCATGGGCCTCTTCAAGAGCCCCGACCGCGGCAATACCTGGGAGGACATGGAGATCGGCCGCTTCTCGCCGCTGACCTACGGCCGCGACATCCGCACTTCGCCGCACGACCCGAGGGTGATGTACGCGGCGCTGAGCCCGGCGGCGCGCTCGACCGACGGCTCGGTCTACAAGAGCGAGGATGTCGGCCGGACCTGGAAGCGCTTCGACCACGACATCAAGGCCGACGCGACGATGATGGGCGTGACCCTGCACCCGCGCGACCCGAACCAGGTCTACGCCGTGTCGCGCGCCGGCCAGGTGTTCGGCACCCAGGACGGCGGCAAGAGCTGGAGCGAAAGCCGCCTCCCCGAAGGCGTGCGCGACGCCTACTGCATCGCGGTGGGGTAAGGGAAGTCCCTCACCCTTCCCACCCCCGCGGGTCAAGCCCGCGGGGCTTGCGGCTAACGCCGTTATGGCCCCCACCCCTTCACCGCCTCGGGCTCTTTCGCCCTCCGATGGTGACGGCGGGCTCTCCCGGATGGTCGCAACTCGGCTTCCGGCTTCTCGTCGGGCGACGGCGCGTGGACCATCACCGGCCCGGCCGGATGGTGGGTCAAGCTCTCGGTATCGGCCCGCGAGGCATGGCCTTCGTCGAACAGCGCCGCGGGCCCCCGCCCGTAGCGCCGCACCACCGCATCCGCCAGTGGACCGGCCAGGTCTGGTCGTTGCGCCGGTTGGTCGCCACGACCGCCAGCCAGCGATACGCCACATCCCGTATCACCAGCCGTTCAAGCTCGCGCGCCGAGCCCGCAAAGCGCGGCGTCTCAAAGGAGCACAAGATTGACAAGCGGGGACGCGGCTGGTCTATCCGACGGCGATGCGGGGCGGCTCGATTATTCCGTGGATTGCGGCGGCGCTGCTGGCGGCAACGCCGGTAGCGTACGCCGAGGCGCCCGAGCTGCACGTCTACAACTGGTCGGATTACATCGCCCCCGACACGATCCCCAATTTCACCAAGGAGACCGGCATCGCCGTCACCTACGATGTCTATGACGGCAACGAGGTGCTGGAGGCGAAGCTGCTTGCCGGCCGGTCGGGCTACGATATCGTGGTGCCGTCGGCGAGCCCGTTCATGGCGCGCGAGATCGCGGCTGGCGCGTTCACCGCGCTAGATAAGACGAGGCTGCCGAACCTCAAGAACCTCGACCCGGCGATGCTGGCGCTCGCCGCCGAGGCCGACCCCGGCAACGCGCACGGCGTGCCCTATCTGTGGAGCGTCACCGGTATCGGCGACAACGAGGCGCTGGTCGCGAAGGCGCTCGGCCCAGAGGGCGACAAGGCGCCGCGCGACAGCCTCGCGCTGCTGTTCGACCCGGCGAACGCGATGAAGCTCAGCTCCTGCGGCATCTCGTTGCTCGACACGCCGCAGGAGGTGTTTCCGGCGGCGCTCGCCTATCTCGGCATCGACCCGAAGAGTCGCGACCCGGGCGACCTCGACACGGCGGCGGCGCTGCTGCTGAAAATCCGGCCCTATGTGCGCAAATTCCATTCGTCCCAGTACATCAACGATCTGGCGAACGGCGACATCTGTATCGCGCTCGGCTACTCGGGCGACATGATCCAGGCGCGCAACCGCGCGGCGGAAGCCGGGAACGGCGTCAAGATCGCATTCCGCGTCCCCAGGGAGGGCGCGCAATTCTCGATCGACATGCTCGGCATCCCAAAGGACGCCCCGCATCCCGGCAACGCGCTCAAGTTCATCGATTATATCCTGCGGCCGGAGGTGATCGCCGCGATCAGCGACGCGGTGTCGTATCCCAACCCGAACGCGGCGGCGACGACGCTGGTCAAGCCCGAAATCCGCGTCGACCCCGCCATCTACCCGCCGGAAGCGGTGCGCCGGCTGTTCTACGTCGATTTGCCGGCGCCGCGCGATTACGAGCGCCTGCGCACCCGCGCCTGGAACCGGGTCAAGGCCGGCGAATAGAAGCGCGCGATGCCGCTCCTCGAGATCGACGCGGTCAGCAAGAATTTCGGCGCGGTTGCCGCGGTCGACGGCGTGTCGCTGGCGGTCGGGGAGGGCGAGCTGTTCGCGCTCCTGGGCCCGTCGGGCTGCGGCAAGACCACGCTGCTCAGGCTTATCGCCGGGTTCGAGCTGCCGGATCGCGGCCGCATCCTGATCGATGGCGCCGACATGACCCGGATGCCGCCTTACCGGCGGCCGGTCAACATGATGTTCCAGTCCTACGCCCTGTTCCCGCATCTCGATGTCGCCGGCAACATCGCCTTCGGCCTCAAACAGGAGGGCATGGAGCGCCGCCGCCGCGACGCGCGGGTCGCCGAGATGCTGGCGCTGGTGCAGATGTCGGATTACGCGCGCCGCCGCCCGCACGAGCTCAGCGGCGGCCAGAAGCAGCGCGTCGCCTTGGCGCGCGCGCTCGCCAAGATGCCGAAGCTGTTGTTGCTCGACGAGCCGTTGGCGGCGCTCGACCGCAAGCTGCGCGAGGAAACCCGACTCGAGCTGATCGGCATCCAGGAGCGGGTCGGCACCAGCTTTGTCTTCGTCACCCACGACCAGGAGGAAGCGCTGGGCATGGCCTCGCGCATCGCGGTGATGGACAAGGGAGGCATCGCCCAGATCGGCGGCGCGGCCGATATCTACGAGCGGCCGAGCTCGCGCTTCGTCGCCGATTTTGTCGGCGCGGTAAATCTGTTCGATGGGATGGTGGTCGCCGGCCCGGCGCTAAAGGTGGCGGGCATCGCGGCGCCCATTCCGCTGGCCGAAAGCGTCGCGTTATCCGCGGACGCGGCAGCCACGCTCGCGGTACGGCCCGAGAAGCTTCTGTTGTCGTCCGCCCGGCCGGAAGGGATCGCACTCGCCGCGACCGTGTCGTCGATCGGCTATCGGGGCGGGGTGTCGATCGTCCACCTGACGACCGCGTCGGGGCAGGCCCTCAAGGCGCAGACGGCGAGCGACGCGGCCGCCGCCTTTGAGCGCGGGATGGCGGTGTGGGCTGGCTGGGAGCCCGCCGACGCGATGGTGTTGGAGCGATGACGATTTGGGTGCGTCCTTCGAGACGCCTGCTTTGCAGGCTCCTCAGGAGCGGCCCGTAGGGCCGCGTCTCGAAGGACGCTGGTTGCCGCCGCGATGACCGGTTTCGGCTGGCGGCGCTGGGTGCTGATCGCGCCGCCGTTTCTGTGGCTCGCGGTGTTTTTCCTGCTGCCGCTCGGCGTCGTGGCGGCGATCAGCCTGTCGCAGAGCGCCGATGCGATCCCGCCTTACGCGCCGCTCTTCACCCACGGCCCGCACGGGTTCGAAGTCCATGCGAACCTCGACAATTACCGGCTGATCGCCGGCGACCTGCGCGCCTATGCGAATTCGCTGGTCTACGCCGCGCTGGCGACGGCGCTGTGCCTTCTCGCCGGGTATCCGATCGCTTTCGCCATCGCCCGCGCACCGCAGGCGTGGCGCAACCCGCTGCTGTTTTTCATGATCCTGCCGTTTTGGACCAGCCTCCTGATCCGCGTTTATGCGTGGATCGCGATCCTGCAGCCGACCGGACTCTTGAACCGGGCGCTGCGGGCGCTGGGCCTGATCGATGCGCCGCTGATGCTGATCTATAACGATTTTTCGGTGGTGCTCGGCCTCGTCTACGCCTATTTGCCGTTCATGGTCCTGCCGCTTTACGGCAGCCTGTCGCGGCTCGACGAAAGCCTCGTCGAGGCGGCGGCCGATTTCGGGGCGCGGCCCGTCCGCGTTTTCTTCGGGATCGTGCTGCCGCTGTCGCTGCCGGGGGTCGCGGCCGGGGCGCTGTTGGTCTTCATCCCGGCGATCGGCGAGTTCGTCATCCCCGATCTTTTGGGCGGGCCGGGGACATTGATGGTCGGCAAGGTGCTGTGGCAGGAATTCTTCGACAATGTCGATTGGCCGGCGGCGGCGGCGGTGGCGATGGTGCTGGTGGTGCTGTTGACCGTGCCGCTGCTGCTCGCGCAGCGCCTCGCCGAGCGCCGGGCATGAGCAGGCGCATCACCGGCCTGCGGGCCGCCGCGCTGGCGCTCGGCTTCGGGTTTCTCTACCTGCCGATCGCGCTGCTGGTCGTCTATTCGTTCAACGCCTCGCGGCTGGTCGCGGTGTGGAGCGGCTGGTCCGTGCAGTGGTACGGCGCGCTGATCGCGGACGGCAAGTTCCGCGGCGCGGCGCTCGTCAGCCTCGAGGTCGGGGTGATGGCGGCGAGCCTCGCGCTGGTGCTCGGCGCCGGCGCCGGGTTCGCGATCGCGCGCTTTCGGCGGTTTCCTGGGCGGCTCGTCTTCGGCTTTATGGTGATGGCGCCGCTGGTGGTGCCCGAAATCATCCTCGGCCTGTCGCTGCTGCTGCTGTTCGTGGCCTCGCAAGCCTGGCTCGGATGGCCGGCGAGCCGCGGCATCATGACCGTGACGATCGCCCATGCGATGTTCGGCTCGTGCTTTGTCGCGGTCTTGGTGCGCGCCCAGCTCGCCGGGTTCGACCGCGGCCTCGAAGAGGCGGCGCTCGACCTCGGCGCGCGACCGGGAAGCGTGCTGTGGCGCGTTACATTGCCGGGGATCAGCCCGGCGCTGGTCTCGGGCTGGCTGCTGGCCTTCACCCTGTCGCTGGACGACCTCGTCGTCGCCAGCTTTGTTTCCGGCCCGGCGGCGACGACCTTGCCGATGGCGGTCTATTCGAGCGTGCGGATCGGCGTCACGCCGGAGATCAACGCGCTGGCGACGATGTTCATCGCCGTCGTGGTCGTCGTCGTCGCGCTCGCCTTTTCGCTGATCGCGCGGCAGGAACGCCGCCGGCTCCAGGCTTGGTGAGATGCGGCGAAGCTGGCGCATTGCCGGCTCGTCATTCGCCAAGACGATGGCGCCGTAGCCCCGATCGCTAGGGCCGCGCCGGCCAGACCGGCTGGTGGTAGCCGAGCGGCACGGTCGGGCGCGCCCAATGAGGCTGCGTCTCGGACAACTGCAAGGTCGGCGCCAGGTGGCGCAGCTTGCCGGCCGGGGTCACCGTCTCGATCGTCCATTTGTCGATCTCGGCCGGGGTGAATTCGGCCGGGATGTCCTTGAGCCGCGCCTCGGGCACCTCGCCGCGGCCGACCAGCCAGCGCCCGGCCTGCGCCAGCGAGATGCGCACCAGCCAGCTGCCGCCCTCGGTCGCCCGGCGCCTTAGCGCCACCAGCGCGCCGAACGCCATCAGATAGCCGGTCAGGTAGTCGATCGCCGACACCGGATAGAATTGCGGGCCGGGCTCCTTGCCGGGGAACAGTTGGCCCTGTCGGGTGGTGATGCCGCTGACGTTCTGCACCACCGTGTCGAAGCCGCGCCGCGATGCCCACGGGCCGACATGGCTGAACGCGCAGAGCGAGACATAGACGAGGCCGGGTCGCGCCTTCGCCAGCTCCTCGGGCGCGAGGCCGCGGTCGGAAAGCGTCCCCGGCCGGTAGCCTTGGATAAACAATTCGGTCTCGCGCGCCAAATCCTTCAACGTCGCGAGCTGCTTCGGGTCGCGCAAATCGAGCTGCGCCGAGAGTTTGCCGTGGCCGGTGTCGAATTCCTGATAGCCGAGGTTCGGCAAGTGCGCGGCGGTGATCTTCAAGACGTCGGCGCCGTGCTCGGCGAGGGTGCGGGCGCTGCTCGGGCCGGCGAGCACGCGGGTCAGGTCGAGCACCCGGATGCCGGAGAGCGGCCGGTCGCCGGGCGGCAGCTTCTCGACGGGAGCGTCGCCGATCTTGACGATCTCGAACAGCGGCAATGTCGCCAGCGCCTGGGCCTGCGGATGCTTGGCCCATTCTTCCATGCTGCGCACCATGCCGCCGGCGCCCTTGGCGGCGATGATCGCTTCTTCGAGCTCCAGCGCGTCCCATTTGGCGACGGCCTTGCGCACCTCGTCCTTGTCCTCGGCGCAGCCCAGCACCTTGAGCGCGGCGGCGCGGTGGTTGGGGAAATTGGCGTGGATGTAGCTCCAGTGACCGTCCTTGGCCGGGTACATGCCCATCACCGGGTTGCGCTCGTGCGACACCTCGGCCTTTTCCATCTTGAGGTAATGGCCGCTGCGCAGCGAGGCGGTGGCGCGGCGCGCGTCGACCGCGATCCCCTGCCCCTTGCCGCCGCGCAGCTCCCACAGGTCGGAGACGGCGAGCCCGATCGCTCCGAGGCAGGCGGCGCTGGTCTCGCCGATCTTGAACGAGGTCGGCAGGATCGGATCGCCGCCGCCGGTGAATTCGACCGCGCGGGCGCGCTCGGGGTCGAGGCCGGCGACCGGCAATATCGTGCGCAGAGCGTCGTGCGACATGTTCATTCTCCCTCAAGCAGCCAGCGCGCTTGCCTTGGCCGCGCCCTCTTGCCGATGATGATGCCGCTAAACCCCCGCTGGAGGAAAGCAGATGAGCCGCCTCATGATCGTCGTCGAGTTCGAATTGCAGCCGCCGCACACGGGCGACTTCATCAAGCTGATGAAATCTCATGCCGAATTGTCGCGCGCCGAGGATGGTTGCCAGCAATTCGACGTGCTGCAGGCGCAGGACGACCCGAACAAGGTTTTCTTCATCGAGTCGTGGCGCGACCAGGCGGCGCTCGAAATGCATTCCAAGGTGCCCCGGATGGCGCAAAACCGCGCGATCTACGAACCCTGGCTCAACGGCCGCAAGGCGACGCGCTGCAACGTGCCCTGAGCCCTTTTGCGACGCGTCGCGGCAGGATGTCGCAGCGCGGAACCGCATGGTTTTGAGGCCATGGCCACCCTTGCGGATTATTGGCTTTATCTATAATAAACGCCGGCGACAATGCCGGAAAGAGGTCGGTAAATGAGGAAGATCGCGATCGTCGTGGCCGGTGGGCTCGTCGCGACGGCAGGGTTCGTGGGCATTGCGACCGTTCCGCAAGTTCACGCCTATCTGTGGCCGGAAGTCAAGGCGGCCGATGCGCCGGCCCCCGCGGCAACCCCCGGCATCCCGGTGACCGGCGGGACCGTCGAGGCCAAGGACATGCCGGTCTTCCTCAACGGCATCGGCTCGGTCCAGGCCTACAACACGGTCACGATCAAGACCCGGGTCGACGGCCAGATCGTCAAGGTCAATTTCGCCGAGGGCCAGGAGATCAAGGCGGGCGACCCGCTGATCCACATCGATCCGCGGTCGTTCCAGGCGGCGCTCGAAATCGCGCAGGCGGCCAAAGCCAAGGATGAGGCGCAGCTGGTCAGCGCACAGGCCGATCTCGGGCGCTATACGCAGCTCGTCGGGTCGGGCTTCCAAACCCGGCAAAGCTACGATCAGCAGAAGGCGGCCGTCGCGCAGCTGCAAGCCGCAATCAAGGGCGACCAGGCGCAGATCGACGCGGCCCAGGTCAACCTCGACTATACCGATATCCGCGCGCCAATCTCGGGCCGGCTCGGCGTTCGCCTGGTCGATGCCGGCAACATCGTCCACGCATCCGATAATTCCGGGCTCGTCACGATCACCCAGACAAAGCCGATCTTCGTCAACTTCACGATGGCGCAGGAGCACCTGCACAAGATCCACGAGAAGCAGGCGCAGGGCGATCTGAGAGTCCAGGCCTATGGCGCCGACAACGTCACCCTGCTGTCCGAGGGCAAGCTCACGGTGATCGACAACGCGATCGACCAGACGACCGGGACAATTCGGTTGAAGGCGACCTTCGACAATAATGACGAGCGGCTGTGGCCGGGCGAGTTTGTCGATGTGCGGCTGATCCTCAACACCCGTCAAAGCGCGCCGACCGTGCCGCAGCAGACCGTTCAGGTCGGGCCGAACGGCTACTACGCCTACGTCATCAAATCCGACGACACGGTCGAGCGGCGCCCGGTCGAGGTCGCCTCGATCCAGGACGGCCTCGCGGTCATCAACAAGGGGCTGCAGGCGGGAGAGAAGGTCGTCGTCGACGGCCAGTACCGGCTGACCGAAGGCGCGCGGGTGCGCATCGCAGCGCCCACGCCCGGGGCGTCGGGCTGAAACAGCGGCCGAAATCGCGTTGCCCTTCGATAAAGGATACTGAGAGCCGCCGCCGATGAATATCTCGGAACCGTTTATCCGCCGGCCAATCGCGACCTCGCTGTTGATGCTGGGCATCCTCGTGTTCGGTATCGGCGCCTATGGGCTGCTGCCGGTCGCGGCGCTGCCCAAGGTCGATTTCCCGACCATGACGGTCTCGGTCAATTATCCGGGCGCGAGCCCCGACACGATGGCCTCGGCGGTGGCGACGCCGCTCGAGCAGCAATTCGCCGCCATCCCCTCGCTGTCGCAGATGACCTCGACAAGCGGCATCGGCTCGCTGTCGATCACGCTGCAATTCGATCTCGAACGCAATATCGACGCCGCCGCCTCCGACGTGCAGCAGGCGATCAACGCGGCGACCGGGCTGTTGCCGGCCGACCTGCCGTCGCCGCCGACCTACCGCAAGACCAACCCGGCCGACCGGCCAGTGCTGATCTATGCGGTGTTCTCCGACGCTCTGCCGATCTACCGGGTCGACGATTACGCCTACACGATCCTCGCGCAAAAGCTGTCGACCGTGCCCGGCGTGTCCGAGGCGCGCATCTTCGGCCAGCAGCCCTATTCGGCGCACATCCAGATCAACCCGGGCGCGCTGGCGACCCGCGGCATCGGGTTCGAGGACGTGCGCAGCGCACTGATCGCGACGACACTCGACCGCCCCAAGGGCACCCTCGAAAACGCCCATCAGACCTATACGCTCGACACCAACGACCAGCTGTTCAACGCCGCCTCGTTCAACAACGTCATCGTCGCCTACCGCAACGGCGCGCCGGTCCGGATCAAGGATGTCGGCCAGGCCATCGATACCAAGCAGAACGCGCGGACCGGCGCGTGGTTCTTCGATCACCCGGCCGAGGGCCTGGCGATCCAGCGCCAGGCCGGCGCCAACACCAACCAGCTGGTCGACACGATCCAGGCGATGATCCCGCGCATCCTGCGGTCGTTCCCGCCGTCGATCCATGTCGAGCTGGTGTCGGACCGCTCGCTGGTGGTGCGCGCCGCGGTGCACGACGTCGAGCTCACGATGATGCTGACCGTGATCCTGGTGGTCATCGTGATCTTCATCTTCCTGCGCACGCTGTGGGCGACGGTGATCCCGAGCATCTCGGTGCCGCTGTCGCTGTTGGCGACGTTCGGGGTGATGTTCGCGGTCGGCTACAGCCTCGACAACATTTCGCTGATGGCGCTGACCATTTCGGTCGGGTTCGTCGTCGACGACGCGATCGTGATGATCGAGAACATCGTCCGCTACATCGAGCAGGGCGACCGGCCGTTCGACGCCGCGATCAAGGGCGCCGGGCAGATCGGCTTCACCATCATCTCGATCACCTTCTCGCTGATCGCCGTCTTCATCCCGCTTCTGTTCATGGGCGGCATCATCGGCCGCCTGTTCCGCGAATTCGCGGTGACCGTGACCCTCGCGGTGATCGCCTCGGCCTTCATTTCGCTGACCTTGACCCCGGTGATGTGCGCGCTGTTTTTGAAGAGCGAGCACGAGCGGCCGCCCGGCCGGGCGAACCGCTTCGCGGAGCGCGGGTTCCAGGCTTTCCTTCGGCTTTACGATCGGGGCCTGGTTTTCGTCTTCCGGCACCAGCTGCCGGCGCTGCTTTCGACCCTCGTGCTGATCGGCGTGACGGGCTACCTCTACGTCACGATCCCCAAGGGCTTCTTTCCCGAACAGGACACCGGCTTCATCTTCGGCCAAGCCGACGCGCGCCAGGACATCTCGTTCGCGGCAATGTCGAAGATCACCCAGCAGTTCGTCGACATCGTCCGCAAGGACCCCGACGTCTCGGGCGTGTTCTCGTTCACCGGCGCCAGCGCCTACAACCCAACGGAAAACACCGCGCGCGTGTTCATCCAGCTGAAGCCGCACGCCGAGCGCGACCTCAGCTCGAACCAGATCATCCGGCGCCTGCGGCCCAAGGTGGCCGCGGTCGAGGGCGCGAAGTTCTACATGCAGTCCGGCCAGGACATCAGCATCGGCGGCCGGCTCAGCCGCACGCTCTACCAGTACACGCTGACCGACACCGACAGCGAAGAGCTCAACACCTGGGCGCCGAAGATCGAAGCGGCGATGAAAAAGTTGCCCGAGCTCGAGGATGTCGCTTCGGACCAGCAGGTCGCGGCGCAGCATTTGGCGATCGACATCGATCGCGACGAGGCTTCGCGGGTCGGCATCTCGCCCTCGCTGATCGATCAGACGCTCTACGACGCGTTCGGGCAGCGGCAGGTGGCCAACATCTATACCTCGACCAGCCAGTACAAGGTCATCCTCGAGGTCCAGCCGCAGTTCCAGACCGACCCCAGTGCGCTGCAGAAGATCTACATCTCGGCGCCCGGCGGCACGCAGGTTCCGATGAGTACCTTCGCGCACTTTACGACCAAGGCCGAGGCGCTGTCGGTCAACCATCAGGGCCAATTTCCGGCGGTAACGCTGTCGTTCAACCTCGCGCCGGGCGTCGCCATCGGCCAGGCGGTCGAGGCTATCCAGCATATGCAGGAGGAACTGCGGCTGCCGGGGACCGTCGACGGCGCCTTCCAGGGCACCGCGCAGGCGTTCCAGGCGTCGCTATCCTCGACCCCGCTGCTCGTCGCCGCGGCGATCCTCGTCGTCTATATCGTGCTGGGCATCCTTTACGAGAGCTACATCCACCCGATCACGATCCTCTCGGCGCTGCCCTCGGCCGGCGTCGGCGCGCTGCTCGCCTTGATGCTGCTGCACTACGATTTGAGCGTCATCGCGATGATCGGCGTCATCCTTTTGGTCGGCATCGTCAAGAAGAACGCGATCATGATGATCGACTTCGCGCTGCAGGCCGAGCGGATCCACGGCAAGAGCCCGCAGGAGGCGATCCACGAAGCCTGCCTCTTGCGCTTTCGTCCGATCATGATGACCACCTTCGCCGCGTTGTTCGGCGCGATGCCGATCGCGCTCGGCGGCGGCGCCGGCTCGGAATTGCGCCGACCGCTCGGCATCGCCATCGTCGGCGGCCTCTTGGTGTCGCAATGGCTGACGCTCTACACAACTCCGGTCATCTATCTCTACCTGGAGCGCCTGTCGCGCTTTCTCGGCCGCTCGCACAGACCGTCGCGGCTGGCCGACGCGCTGACCACGGACCACCACCCGTCGCCGCGCCCGGTCTTGGCGGAAGAACCGCAGGCCGGCGCCGAGTGACGCCGCCGGCGCGTCTTGCTCTAACCCAAGCCGTCTGACGACACGACCGGCGCCTCGCCCCGATGAGCATCTCCGCCCCCTTCATCCGGCGACCGATCGCGACCTCGCTGTTGATGCTGGGAGATCAGTGAGAAGGTGATCGAGATGATGGTAAAGCCGCTCTGCCCGGCGCCGGTCAGCGCCGCCTCGAACGTGCTCTACGAGAGCTACATCCACCCGATCACGATCCTCTCGGCCTTGCCCTCGGCCGGCGTCGGCGCGCTGCTCGCCCCGATGCTGCTGCACGACGATCTGAGCGTCATCGCTATCGTCGGAATCATTCTCCTCATCGGCATCGTCAAGAAGAACGCGATCATGATGATCGACTTCGCGCTGCAGCCCGAGCGGCTCGAAGGCAAGTCGCCGCGCGAGGCGATCCACCAGGCCTGCCTGCTGCGCTTCCGGCCGATCATGATGACGACCTTCGCCGCGCTGTTCGGCGCGATGCCGATCGCCTTCGGCCAGGGTGCCGGTTCCGAGCTGCGCCAGCCGCTCGGCGTGGCGATCGTCGGCGGGCTTCTGGTGTCGCAATGGCTGACGCTCTTCACGACGCCGGTCATTTATCTCTATCTCGAACGTTTGAGCCGGTTCCTGGGTGGCGCGCGGCGTCGCCAATCGCGTCTTGCCGTGGCGTTGACCGACGCTCCGGCGGGTGCGGCACCGGCGGAGGATCATCATGGCGCTGCCGAATGACGCCCTGCCCATTAGCGCCGCCGGCTGGATCGACGTCGAGCCGGGCGAGCGGCCGTCCGCGGCCGCGTTGCAGCCGGGGATCGGGCTTCGCCTGCACGCCGTCGCCCGGCTGATCCGCCGGCGCTTCGAGCGCAGCGTGCGCCAGGCCGGGCTGCCGATCACCCGGCTGCAGGCCTCGCTGATGCTCTACGTCGCGCGCAATCCGGGGGTCAGCCAGACCGCCGCGGCGAGCGACCTCGATGTCGAGCCGATCGCGCTGGTGCGCATGCTAGACCGGCTGGCCGAGGAGAGGCTGGTCGAGCGCCGCGCCCATCCGACCGACCGCCGCGTCCGCACGCTGTGGCTGACGCCGCTCGCCTGGCCCGTCGTCGACCGCATCCTCGCGATCAACCTGGTCGTGCGCGAGGAAGCCTGCGCCGGGCTCACGCCGGCCGCGCGCGCCATGCTGATGGGCGCGCTCGACCACATGAAGAACAACCTCGCCGCCGCCGAAGCCGCCGCCGAACCGGTCGAGTCGGCCCGCGAGGCGGAGTAGCGGCGTAGGGCGGAAGAGCGAAGCGTATTCCGCCAATATCGCGCTCACAAATGGCGGAAGGCGCTGCGCTTTTCCACCCTACAGTTCTTTGAGGTTAGCCCGGGCCGGTCGAGACGCTTTCGATCATTTCGGCTTCGCTGGTCTTCAGGTTGAACTTGAGCCGCGGCACGCGTTCGAGGTCGGTGCCGGTGACCCGCACAAAGCGCGCGCCGTCGGGATAGTCGATCGAATGGATCGCGCGGATGTCGTAAGTGCCGGCATGACCGGGGTTGAGCCGGTACTGCCGCGCCATCTCGATCTCGGCCGGGCCGGGGCCGTCGCCCTTGGTGCGGCGCCATTCGGTCATGTCGGTGTGGTGCAGCGCCTGGCCGTAGATCGCCCACGACGCGCCGTGGTCGTGCGGCGGCGACTTCGAAGCCTTCGGGTTGACGTGCGACAGCACGACAAAGCCGAGTTCGGGGTCTTCGTAGAGCGTGTGGCGTCCCGCCGGCATCGCCAGCACGTGCCGGTCGAGAAACGCCGGCTCGGCGAGCAGCTTCTCCAGGTTTTGCCGCACCGCCTCGCGCCCGCCGGGGCCCTTGTCGGCCTTCAGCGCATCGCGGCAATCGTGGCAGAACGCATCGAGGTCATAGGGCATCGTGTGTCTCCGTGGATTGAGTCGACCTCCCCGCGGAAGCGGGGACCCAGGGCGAGCGGCGGGAGGTTGCCCTAGGTGTCGAAGCTATGAAGGTTGTTCATCCGGGTCGGTGGTATGAGGCTGGGGTTGCGAGACCAGCCAACCCAATGCCGGAGCCCCGGATGAACA
>Ga0209483_1000127_pt1 | contig 73381 bp, 71 predicted proteins | sample NGEPerA_FD_184508 | JGI IMG/M metagenome (GOLD analysis project Ga0209483, IMG submission 184508) | Arctic peat soil microbial communities from the Barrow Environmental Observatory site, Barrow, Alaska, USA - NGEE PermafrostL2-A... | ecosystem: Environmental > Terrestrial > Soil > Wetlands >... | reverse complement strand
ACCGGGCGCCGCCCGCCCGCTGCCGCCAATCCGGCCGCGCCCGGTCGAGCCAGGCTTCGAGCAGGCGCGCCGCATCCTCGTCCTCGACGCGGCACTGCCGCAGCAGGTCGAACAGCTCCGCCTCGGCGAGTTCGTCGAGCCGCCGCCCCGCGTAAGGCCCGCGCTTCACCGTGCCGGTCATCTCGCCCGTCGCGTGATCGAGCCGCATGCCGAGCGTCGCCGTCTCCACCTTGGAGCTTTGCCCGCCGCCGGCGGTGCCGCGCCGCGCCCGCCATTGCCGCCACAACCGGATGGCGATCGGCGAGAAGCTGGCGACGGCGATGAACACCGGCCAGAATCTTTCGCTCAGAATCAGAAGCGCCAGCGTCGCCAGCGCGCCGCCGATCGCGAGCGCGCCGAGGAACCAGGTGATGAAGCGGCCGAGCTTGGCCGGATCGGCGCTGACGAAAATCCGCGCCAGCCCCAGCAGCGCAAGCAGGAACCCGACGCCGAGCGCCAGATAGATCATGCCGTCGGCTTGCCCAATTGCCGGGCGAGAAGGAGCGCGCTGCCGCCCGCCCGTTTGCCGTAATCGTCGAGCGCCTTGCGGCCGCCGGCGGCATAGGCGGCCACCGCGCCGAGCAGCGCGCGCAGCTCCGCGGCGCTCGACGAGTCGAATGGGCAATAGGCGCCGTGCGTCAGCCGGGCGATCTCCTGGAAGCAGCGCGCGGCGGCCGGCTCCCGCCCTTCGTGAAAGATGAAGGCCGGCACGTTCAGCAATCCCAACTCGCCCGCGAGCTGGATCAGGCGATCGGAATTTTCCTCCATCGCGTCGCCGACGAAGACGAGCGCATCGAGCCGCCCGTCGCGCGCCCGCGCGATCGCGTGGCTCAGCACGCGCTCGATCTGCGTCGTGCCGCCGACGCAGGAAACCGCGCGCATGGCGTCGTGCAGCTCGGCCGCCGTCTTGAGCCAGCGGCTCGCCTTGCATTCGCCGAAACCGCGGTAATAGACCAGCTCGATCTCGATGCCGCCCGACGCGGCGGCGGCCTCGAACATCTCGCCCTGCAGCCGACAGGCGCGGTCCCAGCTCGGCTCGCGGCTGGCGGTCGCGTCCATGGCGAAGGACAAGCGGCCGCTTCCCGCGCCCGCTTGCCGCGCCGGCAAGGCGGCAACCCGGCGCAGGAAAGCGTCCACGGCGCCGGATTTTCCGGTCGCCGGCAGCCGGTTTTTGTCCTCGCCTGCCTTCGCCATGCGAAATATATGCGACCGCCGCGCCGCCGAAGTCCACTGGCTCCGAATTCGCGACCTTTGGTTGCCGCCCGCGCGCTTTGGCCCTAAACAGGGCATCAATATACTTGACTCAGTAACCAATGATTTTGGAACCTTAATCCCGTCAAGGAGTTGCTTGACATAAACCCTTTGAGAACCCTTTTAGGAGCCCTATATTGGGGGTTCAGGGGAAGGCAGTCATGGCGCAAAAACCTAGTTCAGAGCTCACTTACGAGGTGCATGGGCCCGATAGGGCCCAGCGCTGTCGGGAACTTATTATCTACATCGCGGAAAAGTGCGCTCAAGCCGAGTTCTTCGGATCGGTGAAGCTTAACAAAATTTTGTTTCATTCCGACATGCGCTCGTTCCGCAAATATGGGCAACCGATTACCGGAATGAAATATCAAAAGCTTGAACACGGGCCCGCGCCTGTCGGCATCAAGCCTCTTGAAGAGAAGATGGTGGAGAAGAAAGAAATCACCATCCGTCAAGAGATTAAGCATGGGCGCACGCAGAATCGGGCTATCCCGCTTCGAAGCGCGAAACTGACTCTTTTTTCTGGCCGCGACATTGCAATCGTGGATGAGGTCATTCATGACCTTTGGGGCAAGACGGCGACACAGGTAAGCCTCGACTCCCACGGCATTCAGTGGAAAACGCGGGCGCTGGAGGACTACATTCCATATGAGGCCGCGTATTTGTCAGACGAACCAATTACTCCGGCTGATATAGAAAGGACGACAGTCTTAGCGTCTAAATATGGCTGGGCATCCCAATAGGATACATCTATCCATTGTTGAGGAAGATTCGTGGGCCGAGTGTTCCAAAAAATTCGGCGGCATTAGAAACCTCGATGACGCGTTAGAGCCGATCAGAGAGGGGCTGTCTCTAAACCCTGAAGGATTCCCGCAAATTCCGGGTTTCCATTCCGAGCTGCATTTAGCAAAGACTGATCGTATCGAACGAGAAGGCGGGAAAGTTATCCCGGCGCTTCGCGTTTGGTTTAATTACAAACCGGGAGACACCGCCGTTCACTTGCTCTGGGCTGAAAAGATTCCAGATTAGGGGCTTGGCGCTTACGTGCGCCGCTTAGGTTTGTCCCGCTGATAGCGATTTTCTTCGGCTTGTATCTTTTCGCGCGGCACGTTGAGCAAGTCACGTGTCAGGTTCTTAAACCTGTCCATCGCTCTACCGGCCTCCGCTTTTGTCAGCGACTTTCCGGCGCTTGCCTCGGTGCTGTCGCTTCGGTCACGCGTTCGGCGCTTGTCCATTTCCGGTCAACTCGCTGTAAGTGAGTCGTTTTCCGAAGACGGATGATAGCACTTTCTTGAACCGCCCGTAATCGTCGTCGTCGCGCTCATTGAACCTAAACGCCTGTTCGTCGAGGTATGCCCCCAAGTGAAAGGGCTCAACGCTAATGTATGTTCCTTTGATTGTACGCTTGAGCAACGACCAGAAATTTTCGATGCCGTTCGTATGGACTTGGCCGCGCACATACTCGTAAGCGTGGTCGATCACTTGATGCCCGAAGTCTCCTTGTAGGCCGCGATAGCCGACCCAAGCATCGGTGTTGATCGTCGCCCCTGGCGCGAGCGTATTGCGGATATAAAGCTGTAGCGTTGTGGCCTTCACGTTCGGGATGATCTTGGCTTTGACCCTGCTTCCATGCTTGTTGTCCTTGCGCCGCAGGATGCCGAGGACCGCCGTCTTGTTCGTGCCGCCCGTACCTTTAATTACTCGCCTGCGTTTTGACTTGTGCATGTTTTTGGACAGGCCGCCGATAAACGATTCATCTGCCTCAAACTCGCCGTCGGCTTTCATGATCGACCCGGCTTTCATAGCGAGCCTAATTCTGTGGTCGAGAAACCAAGCGGATTTTTGCGTGATGCCAAGATCGCGCGCCATCTCGTAAGAGCTAATGCCATTTTTGCAATTGGCGACCATCCAAATGCCAGCAAACCACTTATCCAGGCCGAGCGGGGAATCCTCAAAGATCGTCCCAACGCGGGCGCTGAACTGGCGCTTGGGGTGCTTCTCTTTGCATTCCCAGAGGCGGCGAGTAGCGATGTAGCGAATATCAGCACGCCCGCAGGTCGGGCAGAACACGCCTTGCGGCCAGCGCAGTTCCACAAGGAGATTGTGGGCCACGTCCGGCTTGGCAAAATGTTTGATCGCTTCAAGAAGGGTGCGGGGTTCGTTGCTCATAGGGTATATCCTCGGTTTATGCTGAAAGATTACCCTTAATGGGTTACTGAGTCAAGTATATTGATGCCCTAAACAGGACAGTCAGAATCGCAGGGGCCCGTGCTCGCCACTTTCTTCAGCGAAATCCATCACTATGTCGGCGATTACGGCTACCTGGCCGTCGGACTCGGCATTCTGCTCGAGGATTTCGGCCTGCCGACGCCGGGCGAGACGCTGCTCATCACCGGCGCCGTGCTGGCCTCAGGCGGGGCGCTCAACATCTGGTGGCTGCTGCTGGTGGGCTGGGCCGCGGCGGTGGTCGGCGACAATATCGGGTTCTATATCGGCCGCACCTGCGGCCATGCATTCCTCCTGCGCTTCGGCAAACGCTTCGGTATCACGCAAGCGCGTCTCGACAAAGTCGAGGGCATGTTCCACCGCTACGGCGTCGCGGTCATCATGCTCGCGCGCTTCGTCGTGATTCTGCGCCAGCTGAACGGCATCGTCGCCGGCAGCCTACGGCTGCATTGGCTGCGTTTCCTCATCGCCAATGCCATCGGCGCCGCACTGTGGGTCGGGTTCTGGGGGCTTCTCGCCTATTGGCTTGGCCGCCGCGTCTATGTCTATGCGCATGCGATCGAGCACATCGAGCCGCTGGCGATCGGCGGCGCGGCGGTGGCCGCCTTCATCGCCGGCATCTACGTCTACCGATGGCAGCATGAGCGGCGCGATCGGAACGGCAAGAGATAGGTCGTCAAAATCGCCGCGTTCAGTGTTTCGCGCGGGAAGCGGCGCGAATCTCGGTGATCGTCTGCTTGGTGGTGATCGTCTCGGGATCGACCTTGAGTTCGAGCACCGCCGGCCCGGCGAAGGCGCCGGCGCGCGCGAAGGCGGCGGCAAAATCGCCGGTGCGCTCCACCCTTTCGCCGTAGGCGCCGTAGGCTTTCGCCAGGGCGGCGAAATCCGGGTTGTGCAGCTCGGTGCCGAAGACACGTCCCGGGTAATGCATCTCCTGATGCATGCGGATGGTGCCATACATGCCGTTGTTCACGATCAGGGTGACGAAGGGCAGCTTGTGGCGGGCGGCGGTGGCGAGCTCCTGGCCGGTCATCAGGAAATCCCCGTCGCCGCAGAAGCAGATCACCGCGCGCCCGGGGTGGAGCAGCTTGGCGGCGATCGCCGCCGGAAAGCCATAGCCCATCGAGCCGCTGGTGGGTGCCAACTGCGTGCCGAAACCGGTATATTGGTGATGCCGATGCACCCAGCCGGCGAAGTTGCCGGCGCCGTTGCACCAGATTGTGTCGGCCGACAGATGGGCGTCGAGCCAGCGGACGACCGCCGCCAGGTTGAGCACGCCCGGCAGCTTGGCCGGCTCGATATAGGCGAGGTAATCGGCGTGCGCGGCCTTAGTCGCCGCCGCCCAGCGCGGAGCGGCGATCGGCGCCAAGCCGTCGAGCGCCAGGGCGAAGCTGCGCGGCGTGGCGTTGATGGCGATGGCGGGATGATAGACGCGGCCGAGCTCGCTCGGATCCGGATGAACATGGATCAGCCGCTGCGTCGGTTGCGGCGGCTGGATGAGCGTATAGCCCGCGGTCGTCGCTTCGCCGAGCCGGCCGCCGATCGCGATCAGTAGATCGGCGTTCTCGATCAGCGTCGCGAGCGTGGCGTTGGGGCCGATGCCGAGATCGCCGGCGAAGCAGGGATGCCGGTTGTCGAAGCGATCCTGCCGGCGAAAGCCGGTGGCGACGGGCAATGCATTAGCCTCGGCGAAAGCCTGGATGCGCGCGACGGCGGCGGCGTCCCATTGGCTGCCGCCCAGCAGCAGCACCGGGCGCAGGGATTTGGCCAAGGCGTCGCGCATCGCCTTCATCTGCGCCGGCGCCGGATGCGCCTCGATTCGCTGATAGGCCTCGGCGTCAACGGCCTCGACGATATCCTCGAGCATGTCCTCGGGCAGCGAGAGCACGACGGGGCCCGGCCGGCCGCCCGCGGCGGTGTGGAAGGCGCGGCTCAGATATTCCGGAATACGCGCCGGATCGGCGATCTCCTCGACCCATTTGGCCATGCCGCCGAAAAATTGCTTGAAGTCGACTTCCTGCAGCGCCTCGCGGCCCCGCGCGCCGCGCGCCACCTGCCCCACCAGCACGATGAGCGGCGTCGAATCCTGCATGGCGATGTGGATGCCGGCGCTGGCGTTGGTGGCACCCGGGCCGCGCGTCACCAGGCAGATGCCCGGCCGACCGGTGAGCTTGCCATAGGCCTCGGCCATCATCGCGGCGCCGCCTTCCTGGCGGCAGACCACGAGCCGGATCGAGTTCGCATCATGCAAGGCATCCAGCAGCGCGAGATAGCTCTCGCCCGGCACGCAGAAGGCGGTGTCGGCGCCATGGATCTTGAGCTGGTCGACGAGAATTTGCGCGGCGGTGCGGGACGTCACGGCGGCCCTCGCGAAATGTCACGGGGGCCTAGAGCTATTGGTTTTCCGCTGCGGCAGCAACGCCCAAATAGGCGCCGGCGCCACGCCTATTCGGCCGGATTGAGCCCTGGCTTGGCGGGGCCGTCGGCGCGGCCGTAAAGGCGCATCAGCCCGCCGATGATCGCCAGCGTCGCGACGTAAAAGATGAGTTGAACGCCCGACGGGTGCGAAACATACCCGACCAGGGCATGCAGCATCTGCCCGAATATGCTGTTCTCGGTCAGCAGGAAGGAGCTGTCCCATAACATGCCGAGCGACGGCAGGAATCCGGCCTGCGCCAGGAAGGCGGAACCCTGCGAGGCAAGCCCCGCGGCGAGCAGCAGGATCATCCAGCTCGTCACGGTGAAGAGATGGCGCAGCGGAATGGTGAGCAGGCCCCAATAGAGCGCGGCCCCGACCGCGATGCCGGCCGCAAGGCCGGCCACGCCGCCGCCGAACAGCGGAGCAATGCCGGTGCCTTGCGCCGCCGCGATGCCGTAGACGAAGAGGACGGTTTCCGATCCCTCGCGCAACACCGCGAGGCCGACGACGATGCCCAGCGCATAGAGCGGCTTGCTCCCCGCGCGCACCGCGTTGCCGATGCCGGAGGCGTGCGCCGCCAATTGCCGGCCATGCCGGTTCATCCACACATTGTGCCAGCCGAGCATGCCAACGGCGGTGAACAGGATCGCGGCATCGAACAGCTCCTGCCCCATGCCGGAGACCGCCGCGGCGATCTCGCCGGTGAAAGCCGCGACCAGCGTCGCGCCCAGCACGCCCGCCGCGATGCCGGTGAGGACCGTCGCGTTGCGGCCCGGCACGCCCCGGCTTGCCGCCAGCACGATGCTGACGATGAGCGCGGCCTCGAGGACCTCGCGAAAAACGATGACGGCAATTGCCAGCATGATCGGTCGACAGCCCGGAGCGGTGGAAACTGCAAATGCGAAGCGTTCTCAACGTAACAGGGGAACCGACCCTTCGCAAGCCTTGTTTCCTTGGCAGCGGTCGCTTGTGGCTGAATCCGCACGCTGGGTTTCCTGCGCTGCGTTCGCTAGCGGACAAATTGGCATATCGCAGGACGATTTGCCGCAGGACCGTCTAAATTATTGGACAAGGTCCGCCGGGCGAGAATAACTCGACAACCTCGGAGAAGCGCCATGGACCCCCCGCGCACCAGCCCGCCGACCGGCACCGAACGGGACGCCGTGCTGACGGCCAATCTTGCCTTCTATAGCGCCTTCGGGCTGCACGATTTTCCCGCGATGGACGCGTTGTGGGCGCGCCGGGCGCAGGTTCTCTGCCTCCATCCCGGCTGGTCGGCGATCGTGGGTCGCGCGGCGGTGATGAAAAGCTGGCGCACCATCCTGGCGAAGAATGGCGAGCCCTTCCATATCCAATGCCACGCGGAGCAGGCGTTCCTGTACGGCGATTTCGCCATCGTGCTGTGCGAGGAGGAATTGCCCGGCGGCGTGCTGGCGGCGACCAACGTCTTCGTCCGCGAGGACGCCCAATGGCGCATGGTGCATCATCAGGCCAGCGCCATCATCCCCCCCTATCCCGCCGTCCGTTCCGACCTGCCGCTTTGACTCTAGGCGTGCGCCGCCCGGCGCGCGCCGATCAGGAACCAGGCGATGGCGGCACCGAGCATTTCGCCCGCGCCACCGATGGCGAAGGCCCAGCGCATGCCGAGGATCATCCCGGCCCCGCCGCCCTCCGCATGGGCGGCGTAGATCGCGCCGAGGATGGCGACGCCGAGCGTCGCCCCCACCATGCGCGCGGTATTGACCAGGCCCGACGCGGTGCCCGCGCGCGCGGCCGGTACGCTGGCGACCGCGGCGTCCACCACCGGGCCGGTGTTGAGGCCGAGACCGATGCCGATGATAACGAACGCCGCCTCGATGGCGTAGAGGCTGGTCTGCGGCGTCAATGCCGTCAGCATCAGCAGTCCCGCGCCCATGGCGGCCATGCCCGCGGTCATCACCGCGCTGCGTCCGAAACGCACCGACAGCCGGCCGGCGCGCTGCGAGACCAGGAAGAAGGTGAGCGACATCGGCAGCAGCTCGAAGCCCGTGAGGAACACCGAGGCGCCGCGCAGGTTTTGGAAATACAGCGCCATGAGGAAGAACATCGAATACATGCCGAAGGTCATCAGCCCGGCCACCGCCATCGCCGCCGGCAGCCCGGCATGGCGGAACAGGGCGAAGGGCATCAGCCCGTTGGACAGGCGGCGCTCGATCAGCAGGAAGGCGAGCGACGCCGCGACGCCGATTGCCATGGCGGCGAGGATGGGCGCCGACATCAATCCCAGATGCGGCCCCTCGATGGCGGCGAAGGTGATGCCGCCCAGCGCGGCAATGGCCAGGAATTGACCGCGCAGGTCGAGACGGCGCCCTTGCGGATCGGATGACTCGCCCAGGAATCGGACGGCCAGAACCAGCGCCAGCGCGCTGACCGGCACGATCATCAGGAAGATCGCGCGCCAGCCGATCGCCTCGACGATCCAGCCGCCCAGCGTCGGTCCGATGGCGAAGGCGAGGCCGTTGCAGCTCGCCCACAGCGCGATGGCGTGCGAGCGCTCCTTCGGGTCGGGATAGGTCACCGCAAGAATGGACAACGACGTTGGCAGCATCAGCGCCGCGCCGATGCCGGTGAGGCCGCGGCCGGCGACCAGCAGGAATTCGTTAGGCGCCACGCCGCAAGCCAGCGAGCCCAGCGTGAACACGCCGACGCCGAGAATGAAAACGCGGCGGCGGCCGTAGAGGTCGCCGAGCGCGCCGGCGGTCAGCAGCAGGCTGGCATAAAGCAGATTGTAGACGTCGATCACCCATTGCAGCGTGTTGGTGCCGGCGTGGAAGTCGGCGCCGATGCTCTTGACCGCCAGATTGACCACCGAGGTATCGAGCTGCGCCATCAGCACGGCGAGGCACATCGCGGCCAGCACATAGCGCTTGGCTCGCGGCGCCGCCACGCGGCACTTGCTCAAAACGGCGTTCATCGGGCTGCTCCTGGGCGGTCACTATCGAACTGCCGCGCGGGCGGTGTCGTTCCGTTTCTTGCGCGGCAATTCAAAGATGGTCGCGATGGCGGCTGAAGTCCCGCGGAAACACTTCGGCCGCGGCCGAAGTGAATTCGCATGTATCGGACGGCGCGGCGCCCTATATTGGATCGGCATGCTCGCCAATCTCGACATTGCCCAGATTGCCGCGTTGATCGGCGACCCGGCGCGCGCCAATATCCTGGCCGCGCTGGGAGATGGCCGCGCCCTCACCGCGACCGAGCTCGCCTATGCCGCCGGGGTTTCGCCGCAAACCACCAGCGGGCATCTCGCCAAGTTGACGGACGGCAAGCTGTTGACCGTGGTCCAGCAAGGCCGCCACCGCTATTACCGCCTGGCCTCGCCGCAGGTCGGCCGCATGCTCGAAGGCATCATGGCGGTGGCCGCCGATGGGCCGCCGCGCCGGCGCCCGCCCGGCAAGCTCGACGAGGCGATGCGCCACGCCCGCACCTGCTACGATCATTTCGCCGGCCGACTCGGCGTGGGACTGGCGCAGACCATGAGCGCGCACGGCCATGTCGTTCTGTCGGCCGAGGGCGGCGAGATGACGCGCGCGGGCTTGAAATTCCTCGATCGCTTCGGCATCGACACGGCGCGGCTGCAACAGGAACGTCGCGCCTTCTTCCGCCCCTGCCTCGATTGGAGCGAGCGGCGCCTCCATATCGGCGGCGCCATCGGCGCGGCCCTCGCCGCGCGCTGCTTCGATCTGGGCTGGGTGCGCCGCATGCGCGACGGCCGCGCCGTCATCGTCACGCCGCACGGCCGCGCCGGCTTCGATAAAAGCTTCGGCCTGCGGCTCGCGCCGGAGCCGCTCAGCCCGCCAGCACGCGCCGGATCGCGCCGGTGAGCTGCGTCATCTCGCCGGGCGCGATGGTGAAGGACGGCGTCAGGTAGACGACCCGGCCGAACGGGCGGATCCACGCGCCCGCGGCGACGAAGCGCCGGCGCAATTCCTCCACATCGTCGAGCCGCGCCAATTCAACCACGCCGATGGCGCCCTTGACGCGCACATCCTTGACGCCCGGCAGGGCGCGACAGGTTTCCAATTCGCGCGCAAGCTGGCGTTCGATCGCCGCGACCTGCTCCAGGCGCGGCTCGCGCTCGAACAGATCGAGCGAGGCATTGGCGGCGGCGCAGGCCAGCGGATTGCCCATGAAGGTCGGGCCATGCATCAACGCGGCGGACGGCTCGTCCGCCAGGAAGGCGCCGAACACCTTGCGGTTGGCGACGGTCGCGGCCAGCGCCAGCGTGCCGCCGGTCAGCGCCTTGGACAATGTCACGATGTCGGGCACGACACCCGCCTCCTCCATGGCGAACATCCGCCCGGTGCGGCCGAAGCCGGTGAAGATCTCGTCGAAGATCAGCAGCAGCCCATGGCGATCGGCGAGATCGCGCAAGCGCCGCAGCGCCGCCGCATCGTGGAAGATCATGCCGCCCGCGCCCTGCACCAGCGGCTCGACGATCATGCCGGCGAGGCTCCCGGCGTTCGCGCTCAGGAAATCATCGAGCGCCGCCAGGCTTGCTGCGTCGCGCGGCAGATCGAGAAGATGCTGCGGCGGCAGGGCGCGCGCGAAGGCGCGGTGCATGCCCTCTTCCGCGTCGCTCACCGCCATCGCACCCAGCGTGTCGCCGTGATAGGCCGCCTTGAAGCCGACGAATTGGCGGCGTCCGGCCGCGCCGCGATTGATCCAATACTGCAACGCCATCTTGAGCGCGATCTCGACCGCGACCGAGCCGGAATCGGAAAAGAACACATGATCGAGATCGTCAGGCAGCAAGCGCGCGAGACGGCGCGCGAGATTTTCCGCCGGCGCATGCGTCAGGCCGGCCAGCATGACATGCGGCATGATGTCGAGCTGGCGCGCGACTTCGGACCGGATATGCGGATGGTTGTAGCCGTGGCAGGCCGTCCACCACGACGCGATGCCGTCGATCAGCACCCGTCCGTCGGCAAGGTGGATGCGGCAGCCCTCGGTGCGCTCGACGGGAAGCGCGGCGGCTTCGGTGCGCATCTGCGCATAGGGCCGCCAAAGATTGCGGCCGGCACGATCGACGCCGGATGAATCCACTAAGAGGCCGCCATCGGCGTCAGGCCGAGCCGGTCCATCATCTCGGCATCGGCGTCGCGCGCCGGATTGGGCGTGGTGAGCAGGCGCGGCCCGCAGAAGATCGAATTGGCGCCGGCGAGGAAGCACAGCGCCTGCATTTCCTCGCTCATGCCCTCGCGCCCCGCCGAGAGGCGCACCACGGAGCGCGGCATGCAGAGCCGCGCGACCGCGACGGTGCGCACGAACTCGATAGGGTCGAGCGCCGGCGTGCCGGCGAGCTTCGTGCCTTCGACCTGCACCAGCAGATTGATCGGCACGCTTTCCGGATGGATCGGAAGATTCGCCAAGGCGGCGATGAGCCCGACGCGGTCGCCGCGGCTTTCGCCCATGCCGACGATGCCGCCGCAGCACAGCTTCATGCCGGATTCGCGCACGCGCGCCAGCGTGTCCAGCCGGTCCTGGTAAACCCGCGTGGTGATGATCGCGCCGTAGAATTCGGGCGAGGTGTCGAGATTGTGGTTGTAGTAGTCGAGGCCGGCCGATTTGAGGCGCCGCGCCTGGTTCTCGGTCAGCATGCCGAGCGTCGCGCAGGTCTCGAGCCCGAGCGCCTTGACGCCCTCGATCATGCCGCAGACCGCGTCGAGATCGCGGTCCTTGGGCTCGCGCCACGCGGCGCCCATGCAGAAGCGCTGCGCGCCCGATTCTTTGGCGGCGCGCGCCTCGGCCAGCACCGCCGGCACATCCATCAGCTTGGCGGCGTCGATTCCCGCCTCGAAATGCGCGCTTTGCGGGCAATAGGCGCAATCCTCGGGGCAGCCGCCGGTCTTGATCGACAGCAGCGTCGAGAGCTGCACCTCGTTCGGGGCGAAGCCGCGGCGATGGGCCGTCTGCGCGCGGAACACCAGCTCGGTGAAGGGCAGATCGTATAGCGCCTCGATCTCGGCGGCGCTCCAATCGTGCCGGAGGGCGTCTTGCGCGTCGCTGGACATCAGGCTACCCCTTGGCCGATTGCGGCCTTGCTTTCGCAGGGCCTCGGGGTAACGCTACCGCCCCCCACCGTCAAGCGGAAGCCCCGCCCTTGCCGCCAGAGAAATCCTCGCTCGATCGCTTTGCCGAAGAGAAGCTGCAGGCGCTGGCCGCGCGGCAGCTCCGCCGCATCCTCGTCGAAAGCGCGCGCGAGGACGGCATCCATGTCCGGCGCGGCGGCCGCCTGCTGGTCTCGTTCTCCTGCAACGACTATCTCAATCTGTCGCAGGATGCGCGGGTGAAGGAGGCGGCGATCGAGGCGGTGCGTCAATACGGCGCCGGCGCGGGTGCTTCGCGCCTGGTCACCGGCAACCATCCGCTCTACGCCCTGCTCGAAGCGCGCCTCGCCGCGCTCAAGGGCACCGAGGCGGCCTGCGTCTTCGGCTCGGGCTACCTCGCCAATATCGGGATCATCCCGGCGCTGATCGGCAAGGACGATCTTTTGCTTATTGATGAGCTTTCTCATGCCTGCCTCGGGGCGGGAGCCCGGCTGACCCGCGCGACAGTCATGACATTCCGGCACAACGATCTGGGCCATGCCGAGGCGCTGCTGCGCGAACACCGGCCGCGCCATCCGCGCGCGCTGCTCGCGACCGACGGCGTGTTCTCGATGGACGGCGACCGGGCGAAGTTGCCCGGCCTCGCCGAGCTTGCCGCGCGCCACGATGCCTGGCTGCTGGCGGACGACGCGCATGGGCTCGGCGTGCTCGGCGGCGGGCGCGGCTCGGGCGCGGCCTTCGGCGGCGCGGCAGGCGTGCCGCTGCAGATGGGCACGCTGTCGAAGGCGGTCGGAGCCTATGGCGGCTACCTCTGCGCCTCGCACGCCGTCGTCGAGCTGATCAAGAATCGCGCGCGCAGCTTCGTCTATTCGACCGGCTTGCCGCCTGCGGCGGTCGGCGCCGCCATCGCCGCGCTCGACATCATCGCCAACGACCGCGATCTCGTCGAGAAGCCGCTGCGCCACGCCAGGGAATTCACCCGGCTTGCGGGCCTGCCGGAAGCGCAAAGCCCGATCGTGCCGATCGTTCTCGGCGCCGCTGCGCGCGCCCTCGCCGCCGCCAAGCTCCTCGAGGACGAAGGATATCTCGCAATCGCCATCCGGCCGCCGACGGTGGCCGAGGGCACGGCCCGGCTGCGGCTCGCCTTCACCGCCGCGCATCAGGCAGCCGACATCGCCAATCTTGCGGCGCTGATCCGCGACCGCATCCTGCGATGAGCGCCGTCTTCGTCACCGGCACCGGCACCGATATCGGCAAGAGCTTCGTCGCCGCCGGCATCATCGCGGAGTTGCGCCGTCGCGGCAGGGCCGTCGCGGCATTCAAGCCGCTGGCGAGCGGCTTCGATCCGGCGCACCCCGAAGCCAGCGATCCGGGCGTGCTGCTGGCGGCGCTCGGCCGGCAGCCGAGCCTCCCGGAGATCGAGCGGATCTCGCCCTGGCGGTTCAAGGCGGCGCTGGCGCCCGACAAGGCCGCACGGCTCGAGGGCCGCACCGTGGATTTCGCCGCGTTGGTGGATTTCTCGCGCCGGGCCGCCGCCGGCGACGGCGCCGTCATCATCGAGGGCGTCGGCGGCATCATGTCGCCGATTGCCGAGGGCCGCACGGTGCTCGACTGGCTGGCGGCGCTGAATCTGCCGTCCATCCTGGTGGCGGGGAGCTATCTCGGCGCGCAAAGCCATGGCCTCACCGCCCTCGCCGCGATGCGCGCGCGCGGCCTGGCGCCGGTCCTGGCGGTGGTCAACGAAACCGCCGGGAGCCCGGTTTCCCTGGCTGAAACCGCCGCGTCGCTCGCCGATCTCGCCGGTGACGTGCCTCTCCTGGCCCTGCCCCGCCTGCCGCCCGGCGCCGGCCATGCGACATTCGGCCGCCTCGCCGATCTCTTTTGACGCCTGCCCTTGCGCGCTTATGATGGCGCCGGGGAGAAAAACAATGCGCGTGGTGATCGTCGGCCAGCAGGCCTTCGGCAAGGCCGTGCTCGACGCCTTCATTGGGCGCGGCGACGAGGTGGTCGGCGTCTTCACGCCGCCCGACGCGCCGGGCGCCAAGGCCGATCCGCTCAAATCGGCGGCGCAGGAAAAGGGGTTGTCCCTCTTCCAGTTCCAGAATTACGGCACCTCGGAGGCGCTGGAGACGCTGCGTGACCTGCGCGCCGATATCGGCCTGCTCGCCTTCGTCACCCAGTTCCTGCCGCAGGGCTTCGTGCGCCTGCCCAAGCACGGCATGCTGCTGTTCCACCCGTCTCTGCTGCCGCTGCATCGCGGCCCGGCGGCGATCAACTGGGCGGTGATCAACGGCGAGACCACCACCGGCCTGACCGTGCTGCGCCCCGCCGACGGCCTCGACGAGGGCGCCATCATCCTGCAGCGCGAGGTGGAGATCCTGCCGGACGACACCGTCGGCACGCTCTATTTCGACAAGATCTTCCACATGGGCGTCGCCGCGATGATCGAGGCCGCCCAGGCGGTGGCTTCAGGCAGCACCCAGGAACACCCGCAGGACGAGACCAAGGCGACCTATGAAGGCCGGGTGCGCGACGCGGAATCGCATATCAACTGGGCGAGCTCGGTCGACCGCATCTACGATCTTATCCGCGGCTGCGATCCGGCGCCCGGCGCCTGGACGATGCATGCCGGCCAGAAGCTTCATTTGTTCGACGCGCGCAAGCGCCTCGCGCGCACCTTCAGCGCGGTCAAGGGCCTGCGCGCCGGCCAGGTGGTCGAATCCTCGCCCGCCGGCTTCTCCGTCCATGCACAGGGCGGCTTCATCGAGGTCAAGCGCTGCCGCCTCGGCGACGGCAAGAAAATCGACGCCGGCGCGGCGGGCATCCCGGTGGGAACCCAGCTCGGCGATTGAGCCGGCGACGACGTAAGCCGCGTTACGCGCTCTGCGTCTCCTGGTGCCAGACCAGGAGCCGGCGGCGCAGCAGCTCCATCGCCTTGACCAGCACCAGGCCGACCAGCGCGATGGCGATGATGCCGGCGAACACGCCCGGCGAATCGGCAAAGCGCATGTCGGTCATGATCGAGCCGCCGAGCCCCTCGCCGCCCATCTGCATTTCGCAAATAATCGCCACAATAAGCGCGATCGGCAGCGCCACCTGAAGCCCGGTGAAGACCTGCGGCAGCGCCGCCGGCAGTGCGATCTCCCACAAAAACCGCTTCTTGCCGACGCCGAGGCTCATCGCCGACCACGACATGTATTTGTCGATGTTCTGCGTGCCGGCCCAGGCCTCGACGATCACCGGAAAGACCGACGAGAAGGCGATCATCAGGATTTTCGACGCGTCGAAGACGCCGAACCACAGCATGAAGATCGGCAGGAAGGCGACCTTGGGCATCGGCAATCCCGCCGAGACCAGCGGATCGAAGAACCAGCGCATCAGCGGCACGCGGGCGATGCCGACGCCGATGACGACCCCCGCCACGCCCGCGGCGGCGAAGCCGATGAAGGCGCGGATCAGCGTCAAGCCGATGCCGCGCAGCAGATCGCCGGAGACGAGATCCTGCCACAGCCGCACCAGCACGGTGGACAAGGACGGCAGCAGGAAGTCGGAAAACACATGCGACATGGCGGTCAATTGCCACGCGGCGAGGAAGACGACGATCGAGCCGAGGCGCAGCGCCATCAGCCGCGCCTCGCCGTGCCTCGCCGTTTCCTCTTTCGCCTTCACTCCCGCCATTGGAGCGCCCGCTGCATGAAGAAGAGGTAGATGCGGTCGGCGAAGAAGCCGATGGCCGACACCGTCAGCACGGCCGCGAACATGGCGTCGTAGACGCCGCCGTCGCCGAGAAAGGAGATCAGATAGCCCAGGCCGCGCTGGCCGACGAGGAATTCGGAGCTCACCAGCAGGATGAACGAGATCGCCAGCGCGTTGCGCACGCCGGCGAGGATTTCCGGCAGGGCGTTGGGCACGACGATCTCCCACAGCACCTGGCGGCGCGAGGCGCCGAGGCCCAGCGCCGACCAGATCAGCGTCTGCTCGGTGCCGCGCGCGCCGTTGTAGGAACTGAGCACGACGGGCAATAGGCAGCCCATGAAGATCGAGGCGATCTTGGAGCCGGCGCCGAGCCCGAACCACAGGATCATCACCGGGATGAGCGCCGATTTCGGCATGGGATAGAGGCTTTTCATCAGCGGGCTGACGATCGCGTCGACCGGCGGATACCAGGCCATCAGCACGCCGGCGAGCACGCCGACGACGATGCCGAGACCCAGCCCGGCGACGACGTTGATGAGCGACGAAATCCCGTTGTAAACGAGGTCGCCCGACAGCAGCAGATCCCACCACGCCACCAGCACCGCGCTCAGCGGCGGCAGGGCGCTCGGATTGATGATCCCCACGCGCGGTGCGATCTCCCACAGCCCCGCCAGCAGGAACAGCGGCAGGATGCGGACGATGAAGGCGAACAAGCGGTTCATTCGCGCACCGGACGCAACGAGCTACCGCTTGCGACTTGAACAAGAGCATGCCCCCTCACCCTTCCCTCTCCCCCGAAACCGGGGGAGAGGGTTGCTTTGGGTTGGCGAGGCGAACGCCGAGCCTTAGCCAAAGCTGGGTGAGGGGGACGCGTGTGTACGCGAGTCATTCGCGCACCGCTTGTGCCCGGATCGCCTCGTCGCGCACCAGCGTCCAGAGATTCTCGACCTTGTCGATGAATTCGCGGGTGTTGACCAGCTCGGGCCGCCGGCCGCCGGTGAATTTGGTGTCGACGATCTGCTTGATGCGGCCGGGCCGCGCCGACATCACCGCGACGCGGTCGGCGAGATAGACCGCCTCGCGCACGTCGTGGGTGACGAAGACCACCGTCTTGGGCGCGCGGCGGATGATGGCGAGCAGCTCCTCGTGCATCAGCGCGCGGGTCTGCGCGTCGAGCGCGCCGAACGGCTCGTCCATCAGGAGGATGCCGGGCTCGACCGCGAGGGTGCGGGCGATGGCGACGCGCTGCTTCATGCCGCCCGAGAGCTGCGAGGGATAGCTGTCCTCGAAGCCCTTCAGATGCACGAGCTCGATGAATTCCCGCGCGCGGCGCTCGCGCTCGGCCTTGGCGACGCCCTGCTTCTCGAGCCCATAGAGAATGTTCTGCCGCACCGTCTTCCACGGAAAGAGCGCGAAGTTCTGGAAGACGATGCCGCGATCGCGGCCCGGGCCGTCGATCGGCTTGCCGGCGACCGTGATGCTGCCCTGCTCCACCGGGATGAAGCCGCCGAGCAGATAGAGCAGCGTGCTCTTGCCGCAACCCGACGGACCGAGCAAGGCGACGAATTCGCGGTCATGCACGTCGAGCGAGACGCCGTCGAGCGCCAGCACCGGCTTGCCGCGCGGCGGCCGATAGGTATGGCTGACGGCGTCGAACTGGATGCCGGTCGCCGCCATTATTTTCGCCGGCCCTTCAATGAATGCGCTTCGCGGCATCGGCCACGATCGAGGTGTCGGCGTATTTCTTCACGTCGATGTCGATGTTGAGGAAGCCTACTTTCTTCTGCACCGCGAGGTTGCTTTGCAGCGCGGCGAGGTTTGGCTTGGCGTTGATGTCGCGGTAATTGTCCTTCTTGGTGAACAGCCAGTCCGAATATTCCGACGGCGGCTTCTTGGTGAAGTCGGCGACGATCTTGATCGCGGCCTCGCGGTTTTTCGGATCGTAGAACCAGTGCAGCGCGCGGATCCAATCCTCGAAGAAATCGACCAGCACGGCGCGATGCGCGGCGAGATAGGGTGCGCGGCCGACCAGCAGCGTCGTCTGCGTCGGCCCCATCGCCTGGCCGACGGTGTAAAGGGTCCTGAGGTTGGTTTCCTTATGCGCTTCGATCGAGAACGGCATCAACATCGTCGCCAGATCGACCTTCTTCTCCTCGATCGTGGCCAGCATGTTGGGGAACTCGATCTCGACCACCTGGTAGTCGCGCTTGTCCTGGAGGCCGTGACTCAAAAGGAATCTCTTCGAGGCGATGTCGACCGCGCCGCCGATGGCGTTGGTCGCGACGATCTTGCCCTTCAGATCCTCGGGCTTGTTGATGCCGCTGTCGGCGCGAACCATGTACTCGCTGGTGTAGTAGCCGGGAATGCCGTCCTGATAGAGATCGGCGACGGCGCGAATGTCCTCCATATGCGCGTTCTGGATGGCGAGGCCGAAAGACGAGAAGGCCAGCGAGGCGAAATCGAGATCGCCCGAGGCGAGGCCGGTGATCTGGGGCGTGCTGCCGCGGAAGTGGGTGAGCTCGACGGTGTAGCTCTTGCCGTAATGCTTCAACGCCTCCTGGGGCGCGAACAGCACGGCGGTGAGCTGGCCCGGGACGACGGCCCAGGAAATCCTGATCTTGAGCGGCGCCTCGGCGCGGGCGGAGCCGTTGAACAGCGAGGACGACAGGGCAATGGCCAGGGCCAGCGCGGCGAGATTCCTACGCATTATTCGGTCTCCTCCCGGCGTCGCCAAGGGCGACGTTGGCCCGGACTTTTGCGGTTGCCACCGTCCTTGTCAACCCAAGCGGCGGCGACGAAATGACGATGGGCGAGGCTGGACAGACACATTACCGCGAGGGCAGGATCGCGCCCACCATCGAGCGTGAAGGGTCCGCGGCATGCGTGAATACGATCTCGGCCGGGCGGTTCCCCGCACCGAGGATTTCCGGCTGCTGCGCGGCCGCGGCCGCTATACCGACGACATCGTGCTGCCGCGCGCGGCACATCTCTACGTGCTGCGCTCGCCCCATGCGGCGGCGCGCATCCGCAAGATCGAGACGGATGCGGCGGCCTCGATTCCGGGCGTGATCGCCATCCTGACCGGCCAGGACGCGGTCGATGACGGGCTGGGCTTCCTGCGCGCCCGCATTTCGCGCAAGCGGCCGGACGGCAGCGCCAGTTTCCAGACCCCCTATCGCATCCTGGCGCTCGACCGGGTGCATCATGTCGGCGATCCGGTCGTCGCGGTGATCGCGGAAACTATGGCAGAAGCCAAGGACGCCGCCGAGGCGATCGCGGTCGATTACGAGACGCTGCCGGCGGTGACCGATACAGCGCAGGCGGCGGCGCCGGTCGCGCCCAATGTGTGGGACGAAGCGCCGGGAAATATCTGCTTCGTCGAGCATCTCGGCAACGAGGCGGCGGTGAAAGACGCCTTCCGGCGCGCCAAGCACGTCGTCAGGGAACGCTTCGTCATCAACCGCATCGCCGCCAATCCGATGGAGACGCGCGCGGCGCTGGGATTCTACGACACCAGCGACGAGCGCTACACGCTCCATGCCGGGCTCCAGGCGCCGCACCTCATGCGCGCCGAGCTGGCCGAGCAGATCCTCAAGATTCCCGCCAGCCGGCTCCGCGTCGTCTCGCCGGATGTCGGCGGCGGCTTCGGCATGAAGGGCAGCAGCTTCCCCGAATATTCGCTGGTGCTGTGGGCGGCGAAGCGCATCGGCCGGCCGGTCAAATGGATGGCCGAGCGCGGCGAATCCTTCGCCGCCGACCATCATGCCCGGGATAATATCTCGGAGGTGGCGCTGGCGCTGGACGAGAACGGCAAGTTCCTGGCGCTCGACGTCGACACCATCGCCAATCTCGGCGCTTATCTTGCCGCCAACGGGCTGCACGTGCCGGTGGGCAATGTCGGCGGCCTCGCCGGCCCCTACACCACGCCCGCCATTCACGTGAAGGTGACGGGCGTCTTTTCCAACACCAACGCCACCTGCCCCTATCGCGGCGCCGGACGGCCCGAGGCGTCGTACTGCATCGAGCGCATCGTCGACATCGCCGCGCGCGAGACCGGCATCGACCGCATCGCGCTGCGCCGGCGCAACATGATCCCGCCCGGCGCCATGCCGTACAAGACCGGGCTGGTCTTCACCTATGATTGCGGCGAGTTCGAGAAGACCATGGACATGGCGCTCGATCTGGGCGACTGGCAGGGCGCCGCGGCGCGGCAGGAGGCGGCGCGCCAGGCGGGCAAGCTCTACGGCATCGGCATCGCCTCGGTCATCGAGGTCGCCGGCGGGCCGGCGGCGGCGCCCTTCGAGGAAGCCGCGGAAATCCGCTTCGATGCGACGGGCGGCGCCACCCTCCTCCTCGGCACGCACAGCCACGGCCAGGGCCACGAGACGGCGTTCCGCCAGCTCGCCAATCATTTCCTGGGGCTGGAGCCGCATCAGGTCACGGTCATTTTCGGCGACACCGACAAGGTCTTCCACGGCCGCGGCACCTTCGGCTCGCGCTCGCTGTCGGTCGGCGGCGGCGCGCTGATGGTCGCGGCCGAACGGATCGTCGAGAAGGGCAAGAAGGTCGCGGCGCATCTGCTCGAAGCCGCGGCGCTCGACATCGAATTCGCCGACGGCAAATTCACCGTCGCCGGGACCGACAAGTCGATCGACCTGATCTCGGTCGCCAAGGCGTCCTACAATCTGCAGCGCATGCCGCCCGACCTCGAGATCGGCCTCGACGCCAACGCCGTGTTCCGCCCGCCGGCCGGCACCTTCCCGAACGGCTTTCATCTCTGCGAGGTCGAGATCGACCCCGACACCGGCGACTGTCGTGTCCGGCGCTATGCCGTGGTCGACGACGTCGGCCGGGTGGTCAATCCGCTGCTGTTGAAGGGCCAGATCCACGGCGGCATCGCGCAGGGGCTGGGCCAGGCACTGTGCGAGAACATGGTCTATGACCGCGCCAGCGGCCAGCTGCTGTCGGGCTCGTTCATGGATTACTGCCTGCCGCGCGCCGAGGATTTCCCGCCGATCGCGGTCGGCAGCAACGACGTGCCGTCCCCGAACAACCCGCTCGGCATCAAGGGCGCCGGCGAAGCCGGCTGCGTCGGCGCCTTGCCGGCGGTGATGAACGCGGTCAACGATGCGCTGGCGCCGCTCGGCATAAGGCATTTCGAGATGCCGGCGACGCCTGAGCGGCTGTGGCAGGCGATCGCCGGCGCGACGAACGGCGCCTAGCGCTTGGGCGGCTTGGCGCCGGGCGACTTGGTCATATTCTTCACCGGCCACTGATCCGATAGCTGGGGCAGCGGGCCCTTCTTGCCGGTGACGTTCTTCAGCTCGAGGCAATAGACCGTCACCTGGTCAAGCCGGGGATAGAATCCCTTGGGCCGCACCCATTTCGCGTCGCCGTATTTCGCCATGAAGCGGTCGAAGAACAGCGCCTTGGCCTCGGGCGAGGCCTCGACGCGCACGGTGCCGAAGCCGACCACGCTGGCATAGCTCACCGTGGTGTCGCATTCGAACTCGCCATAGGGATAGATCGTGCCCATCTCGGCGGCCTCGAAGCAGACGCGCCGGTTGGCCTCGATGTTGTGCTGGAAATGCCCGGCGGCGCTGGTGTGGATATAGACCCTGCCCTCGGCATAGACGAAGAGATTGGGGATGACATAGGGCTGGCCGCCCGCATCGGCCGAGGCGATATGGGCGAGCGCCGCGCGGCCGAGGAATTCCTCGATTTCGGCGCCGCTCATCTCCTTGTCCTTGCGGCGGACGGTGCCCTGACTCATCGACCCGCCCTCACGCCGCGTGCTTCAGGAACCAGCGATAGGCGTCGGCGAGGCCTTCCTTGAGATGCATGCGCGGCCGCCAGCCCAGGGCATCGAGCTTGGTCACATCGAGCCGCTTGCGCGGCGCGCCGTCGGGCTTCGCGGTGTCGAAAGCGAACGCGCCGTTATAGCCCACCACCTCGGCGATGAGCTTGGCGAGCTCGGATATCGTCACGTCCTCGCCCCAGCCGACATTGACGTGACTTTCGCCGGAATAGCGCTCCATCAGGAAAACCAGCGCGTCGGCCAAATCGTCGACATGGAGGAACTCGCGCCGCGGCTTGCCGGTGCCCCAGATCTCGACGCTCCTCGCGCCGCTTTCCCGGGCGCGGTGGATCTTCAGAAGCAGCGCCGGGATGACGTGGCTGCCTTCGAGATCGTAGCGGTCGCCCGGGCCGTACAGATTGGTCGGCTGGGCGGAAATAAAATCGCAGTTCCATTGCCGGCGATAGGCGGCGCAGAGCTTCAAGCCCGCGATCTTCGCCACGGAATACCATTGATTGGTCGGTTCGAGCGGCCCCGTCAGCAACATCTCTTCCCGCATCGGCTTATCCGTGAGCGGATAGATGCAGGACGAGCCGAGGAACATCAGCTTCTTCACGCCGGCCTGGCGCGCCGCCTCGATCGCGTTACCGGCGATCATCAGATTGTCGTAGAGGAACTCGGCCGGGCGCGACGAATTCGCCAGGATGCCGCCGACGGTCGCCGCCGCGACGAACAGCACATCGGGCTTCACCCGGTTCATCCACTGCTCGACCGGCGCCTGGCGGCGGAAATCCACCTCGGCGCGCCCCGCGCCGATGGCTTCGCAGCGGACGCGGCCGAGCCGGCGCAGCAGCGCGCTGCCGACCATGCCGTTTGCGCCGGCGACGGCGACCCGCTTGCCCGCCAAGGGAAAGATCACCGGCGCCGCCGCCGGCGAGGTCTTCGGATTCTCCATCAGCCGATCACCGAGGCGGCACCTCGCGCCGGCGCATCATAGCCCGCGCTTTTCAGCGTCTTCTCGCGCCGCGCGAGATCGAGATCGTGCTTCACCATATGCGCGATCAAATCCTTGAAGCTCATGCGGGCGCGCCAGCCGAGCTTGTTCCGCGCCTTCGACGCATCGCCCTGCAGCGCATCGACCTCCGTCGGCCGCAAATAGCGCGGATCGAGCTCGACATGCTTCTTCCAATCGAGCCCGGCCTCGCCGAACGCAACCTCCACCAGCTCGCGGACGGAATGCGCGACGCCGGTGGCGATCACGTAATCGTCGGGCTTGTCCTGCTGCATCATCAGCCACATCGCCTCGACGAAATCGCCGGCGAAGCCCCAATCGCGCCTTGCCTCGAGATTGCCGAGGAACAGCTTGTCCTGCAGCCCTTCCTTGATGCGGCCGACGGCGCGCGTCACCTTGCGGGTGACGAACGTCTCGCCGCGCCGCGGGCTCTCGTGGTTGAACAGGATGCCGTTGCAGACGAAGAGGTTGTGCGCCTCGCGATAATTCACCGCGTACCAGTGCGCGGCGAGCTTGCTCGCGGCATAGGGGCTGCGCGGCTGAAACGGCGTCGCCTCGCTCTGCGGCGGCTTGGCGCTGCCGAACATCTCGGACGAGCCGGCCTGGTAGAAGCGGACTTTTCGTCCGCCGTGCGCGACGTGATCGCGCAACGCCTCGAGCAGGCGGAGGGTCCCGAGCGCGACGATGTCGGCGGTGTATTCCGGGATTTCGAACGACACCTTCACATGGCTTTGCGCGCCGAGGTTATAGACCTCGTCGGGCTGGACCTTCTCGAAGACCCGGCGCAGCACGGTGCCGTCGGCCAGATCGCCGTAATGCAGGGTGAGGTTGGCGCCCGAAATATGGGGGTCGTGGTAGAGGTGGTCGATCCGGTCGGTGTTGAACAGGCTGGCCCGGCGCATGATGCCGTGCACCTCGTAACCCTTTCCTAACAGGAATTCGGTCAAATAGGCGCCGTCCTGGCCGGTGATGCCGGTAATAAGAGCGCGTTTGGCCATGCCTTTTCCTTCCCCCTTCGCCCGGCAATCCTACGACAGATCGAGCGGTTCCGCGACTATTGGCCTTGAGGCGGCAGGCCGAATCGGGGTATCGCCATGGGCATGAGCGAAGCAACGGCGCGCCGGATCGAGCCCCAGGCGGCGGCGCTCCAGGCGCCCGAGCTGACCATCGTCATTCCGACCCTGAACGAGCGCGAGAACATCGCGCCGCTGTTGCAGCGCATCGATGCCGCGCTCGCCGGCACGCGTTGGGAAATCATCTTCGTCGACGATGATTCGGGCGACGGCACGCCCGAGGCGGTGCGCGCCATCGGCCGCGTCGATCCGCGGGTGCGTTGCCTGCACCGCATCGGCCGCCGCGGCCTCTCCACCGCCTGCATCGAAGGCATCCTCGCCTCGGCGGCGCCCTATGTCGCGGTGATGGACGCCGATCTGCAGCACGACGAGGCGCTGCTGCCGCGCATGCTCGGAACCTTGCGCAACGAGCCCTACGACCTGGTCGTCGGCTCGCGCTATGCGGCGGGCGGCGGCATCGGCGAATGGGATGGCACGCGCGCGCAGATCAGCGGCTTGGCCACGCGCCTGTCGCGCCTCATCTGCAAGACCCAGATCGCCGACCCGATGAGCGGCTTCTTCATGCTGAAGCGCGAAGTATTCGAGGGCGCGGTGCGGAAATTGTCTGGCCAGGGATTCAAGATCCTGCTCGACCTGCTCGCTTCGGCGCAGACGCCGCCGCGGCTCAAGGAACTGCCCTACGAATTTCGCCTGCGCCAATTCGGCGAGAGCAAGCTCGACACCATGGTGGCATGGGAATTCGGCATGCTGCTGGCCGACAAGCTCGTCGGACATATCGTGCCGGTGCGCTTCGCGCTCTTTGCCTTCATCGGCTGCACCGGCGTGGTCGTCGATCTGATCGTGCTGTGGGCCGGCCTCAACATCGCCCATATCGGCTTCCTCGCGGCGCAAACGGCGGCGACGGTCGTGGCGATGACCTCGAACTTCTTCCTCAACAACCTCTTCACCTACCGCGACCGGCGCTTGAAGGGTCTCGGCCTGGTGCGCGGCCTCACCTCGTTCTATGTGATCAGCGCGGTCGGTGCGGCGGCGAACATCATGCTCGCCACCAACGTCTATGAGGGCCATAGCGGCATCGCCGGCATCGCCTGGCTTGCCAGCGTCGCCGGCGTGTTGGTCGGCTCGGTGTGGAATTACGCGGTCTCGTCGATCTTCACCTGGAAGCGCCGCTAGCGGCGCTCGCGCAACTTATTGGCGGCGCTGGGCGCGCACCAGATAGCGGTCGCCGGCGATCTTCTCGAAGACGATTTCGATCATCGGGTGGCTGATCGGCCCGTTCTCGCCGTCGGGCAGCAGATTCTGCTCCGAGACATAGGCCTCGTACGGGCCGCCCTGCGCGTTCTGGGCGAGCAGATGATAAAAGGGCTGGTCCTTCGACGGCCTGCGTTCGGCCGGGATCGACTGGTACCACTCCTCGGTGTTGCTGAAGGTCGGGTCGACGTCATAGATGACGCCGCGAAACGGATAAAGCCGATGGCGCACGATCTGCCCCACCGAGAATTTTCCCTCGCGAAAAACCTTCAGATTATCGATCAACAATCCCATCCGATTCGGCGCCCTTTCCGCTGCACCTGAAAAAGCTTAGGGCGATTGACGTTGCCGCTCAAGCGCGAAGCAGCGCGTCCGTCATGGGAGGGAGAATCGGGCGGGCGAGGCGAAAATTCAGCGCTGGCCCTGATAGCGCCGCGCCAGGCGCAGCAGCTCGAGATCGCAGGTCTGCTTGGCGATCTCCTCGAGATCCTCGAAGTAGCTGCGCAGGCCCGCCGGGCTCAGCCGGCCGATCAGCCAGCCGACGAACTGCTCCGGCGTCTTGACCCAGGTCGGCAGCGGATCGAGGCCGTGCCCCATCGGCAGCACGGCGCGCAGGATGCGCCAGCGCCGACGACGCAACTGCTCGTCGATCGGATCGAGATTGGGTTCGAGAACCCAACCGGGACGGCTTTGCGCCCCACCGCTACGTCCGGACATCGCGACTTAACCCCCGTGAATTTGCCGGCGCGTTATTCCGATCGCGCCGTTCAGACATGGTGAACTTCGATTAATAATAACGGCAGGTAATCTTAATGCAAGTACAAAGTACAGTTAAGGATGCCGAAATACTCGACCGACTTGCCCAAATAGTTAATTCCCGAACGTCAAGTTTGGCGGGCGATTTTAAGACTTCGTCGCTTTTCTTGTCTTGTTCCCGCCGGGCGTCAATCCGGCCGACGCCGGGCCGGCCGCCGCGCCTAGATTTCCTGCACTTCCAGGATGCCGGGCACGGTTTCGAGCGCCGCGCGCAGCCGCGGCGTCACCTTGAAGCCGCCCGGCAGCGCGATCTCCACTTCGCGCGCCTCGCGCAGCGGCACGACGACGCTGACCCGCCCGCGCCCGCCACTCTCCGCCGCCATCGCGCTGCGCAGGGCGGACAGCGCGGCGCTCTCGCCCAGCACCAGCTTCAGCCCGGCGGCGGCATTGGCCGCGACCTTGTCGAGCGGCTCCAGCCGCTGCGCCGTCAGCCGCAGCGTGTCGCCGTTTTCCTGGACGTCGACCGTCACCAGCACGGGCTGGCCGGTATCCATGAGCTCGCGGCATTCGCGCAGCACCTCGGAGAAGACGGTGACCTCGTAGACGCCGCTCATGTCCGAAAGCTGGAGGAAGGCGTAGCGGTTGCCGCGCGCCGAGGTGCGCTCCTTGCTGCCGATGATGACGCCGGCCAGCTTGAGGCGCGACGCGCCGCCCGAGAAGACCTGCTTCGGCATGTCGGCGAAGCGCGGCACGCCGAGACGCTGGAGGCTCTTGGCATAGGCGTCGAGCGGATGGCTGGAAAGATAGAAGCCGATCGCCTCGAATTCCTTCTGCAGGCGCTCGACCAACGTCCAATCCGGGGATTGCGGCAGGCTGGGGCGCGCACCCTGCCCTTTCCCGTCGCCGAACAGATTGACCTGCTTGCTGTCGCGCTCCTCGGCGGCGGCGCCGGCGAAGCGCAGCAGCATCTCGATGGCGGCGAAGCTCTGCGCGCGGTTCCGGTTGAGGGCGTCGAAGGCGCCGGCCTTGATCAGGCCTTCGAATTGGCGCCGGTTGAAGCTCCTGGGGTCGAGGCGCTGGGCGAAATCGAACAGATCCTTGAAGAGGCCGCCGTTTTCGCGCTCGGCGACGATCTGCTTCATCGCCAGGGATCCCACGCCCTTCACCGCCGCCAAGGCATAGCGGATGGCGGGCCCCTCGGCGGTCTGCTCGACGGTGAAATACGGCCCCGAGCGGTTGATGTCGGGCGGCAGCGCCTTGATGGCGAGGCGCGTGCATTCCTGGCGGAACAAATTGAGCTTGTCGGTATTGCCCAGGTCGAGACTCATCGACGCCGCCATGAACTCGACCGGGTAATTGGCCTTGAGGTATGCCGTCTGATAGGCGACCAGCGCATAGGCAGCGGCGTGCGACTTGTTGAAGCCGTAGCCGGCGAATTTCGCCACCTGGTCGAAGATGTGCTCGGCCAGGCCCTTGCCGACGCCATGCGCCTGGGCGCCGGTGACGAAGGTCTCGCGCTGCGCGTCCATCTCGGACTGGATCTTCTTGCCCATGGCGCGGCGCAAAAGGTCCGCGCTTCCCAGCGAATAGCCCGCCAGCACCTTGGCGATCTCCATCACCTGTTCCTGGTAGATGATGATGCCGTGCGTCTCTTCCAGGATCGGCTTCAGCTCGGGATTGAGGTAATCGGGCTTCTCGACGCCGTGCTTCACCGAAATATAGCGCGGGATGTTCTCCATCGGGCCGGGGCGGTAGAGCGCCACCACGGCGATGATGTCCTCGAAGCGGTCGGGCCGCAGCTTGCGCAGCATGTCGCGCATCCCGGCGCCTTCGAGCTGGAACACGCCGACGGTGTCGCCGCGGCCGAGCAGCGCATAGGATTTCGTGTCGTCCAGCGGCAAATTGGTCAAGTCGAGCGCGACGCCGCGCGCCGCCAGCAGCCGGACGGCCTCGGCCAGCACGGTCAGCGTCTTCAAGCCGAGGAAGTCGAATTTCACCAGCCCGGCGAGCTCGACGTATTTCATGCTGAACTGCGTCACCGGCGTCGCGGAGCGCGGATCGCGGTAGAGCGGCACCAGCTCGTCGAGCGCGCGGTCGCCGATGACGACGCCGGCGGCGTGGGTCGAGGCGTGGCGGTAGAGGCCTTCGAGCTGGAGCGCGATGTCGAGCAGCCGCGCCACCGAATCATCCTCGTCGCGCATCTGTTGCAGGAGCGGCTCGCCCGCGATCGCCTGTTCGAGGCCGATCGGCGCCGCCGGATTGTTGGGCACCAGCTTGCAGATGCGGTCGACCTGGCCGTAGGGCAGGCCCAGCACGCGGCCGACGTCGCGCAGCGCGGCGCGCGCCTGGAGCTTGCCGAAGGTGATGATCTGGGCGACGCGGTCGCGGCCATAACGCTCCTGGACGTGGCGGATGACCTCGTCGCGGCGGTCCTGGCAGAAATCGATGTCGAAATCGGGCATCGACACGCGTTCCGGATTGAGGAAGCGCTCGAACAGCAGGCCGAAGCGCAGCGGATCGAGATCGGTGACGGTGAGCGACCAGGCGACCACCGAGCCAGCGCCCGAGCCGCGGCCCGGCCCGACCGGGATGCCCTCGGCCTTGGCCCATTGGATGAACTCGGCGACGATGAGGAAATAGCCGGCGAAACCCATCTCGACGATGACCTTGATCTCGAAAGCGAGGCGCTCGCGATAGGGCGCGGCGGCGGCGGCGCGCTCATCCGCGCTCATCCCGGGCTTGAAGACATGGGCCTCGAGGCGACGCTCGAGCCCGGCCATCGCCTCCGCCTTCAGCTCGTCCCCCTCGCTGCGGCCGCTGGCGCTCTTGAAAGGCGGCAGGATCGGCTTGGCCGCCTCGGGCATGAAGGCGCAGCGCCGGGCGATCACCAGCGTGTTGTCGCAGGCCTCCGGCACGTCGGCGAAGGCGATGCGCATTTCCTTGGCCGATTTGAAATAATGCTCGGCGGTCAGGCGCTTGCGGTTGCCGTCGGCGAGCGTGGTGCCCTGGGCGATGCAGAGCAGCACGTCATGCGCCGCGGCGTCGTCGCGCTCGGCGAAATGCACGTCGTTGGTGGCGACCAGCGGCAGCTTGTGCTTGAACGCCAGCTCGATCAGCGCGCCGTCGACCCGGTCCTCGGCCGCGAGGTTGTGGCGCATCAGCTCGACATAGAGCCGACCCGGGAAGAGCCCGGCTAGGCGCGCCAGCATCGACTCGGCGGCCTCGATCTGGCCCTCGCCCAGCATCCTGCCGACCGGCCCGGCAGGGCCGCCGGTGAGGCAGATCAGCCCGTCGCTCATGCCGTCGAAAGCGGCGAGATCGAGCTGCGGCGCCTCGCCGGGCGCGCCTTCCATGTGCGACTTGCTCATCAGCTTGAGCAGGTTGCGATAGCCCGCCTCGGTCTGGACCAGCAGCACGATCAAATCCGCCGGCAAAGCGGGCCCGACTCGCTGGACGCGGCCGTCGCCCTCGGCGCGGCGGATGCCGAGCTCGCAGCCGATGATCGGCTGCACGCCGCCGTCGCGGGCGGCCAGCGCGAATTCCATGACGCCGAAGAGGTTGCCCGAATCGGCGACCGCCACCGCCGGCATGTCGAAGCGGTGGCAGAGATCGATCAGATTCTCGATCTTGATGGACCCGGCCGAGAGCGAATAGGCGGAATGAACGCGGAGATGGACGAAATCGGCATGGGGCATGGCGTCAGCTTGGCATATCAAATGCGATGGTCAAAGCGCGTCCTCGCAATGCACGACCCCTCACCCTCCCGCTGACGCGGGGCCCTCCCTCTCCCCGCCTGCGGGGAGAGGGTTGGAGTGAAGGGCCGATTCGGAAATTGGCTTTGTTTTGCAGATTTTAATGTTCGCACTCGGCGCGGCCGGGCCATCTTCCGCCGCCGTGAGCCCGTCCACGTCCACGGTGATCGGCGGCGGCACCGCCTCGCCGCGTCGCCGTGCTTGGCGCCGCTCAAGCAGCACATGGGCGCGGCGCAGCGCGCGGTCGATCGCAGCCTCATGGCGCGACACGGCCGCCACGTCCTCGACGGCCAAGCTGAAAACACGGCCGAACTCGACCTTCTCCCCATGGCGCCGGAATTTATCGGCGGAGGCGTTGATCACACCGGCTTCGGCGCGGCCGACGCGGCGGAGCCTCCAAGCGCAGAGCACGATGCGCTCGACGAGTGCCTCATCGACCGCATCCGCCGGATCGAGCGCCGCGCGCAGCTCGGCGTAATAGGCGGCAAAATCCGTCCCCGCCTCATCGAACAGGACGACCTGGTTCGCGGTCAGGCCGTGGCGCAGGGCGTTGCGCGCGACCGCCGCCTTCCCGTCGGCGCTCTTCGGCCCCGTGCTTTTCCGGGCGTTGCGGCGGTTCGCGGCAATTTGGGTCTCACTGGCCATCATGTCTCCCGGGTACGTTGTACGTTATATACGTACATATGCGTACAACGAGCTACTGTCAAGAGCGGCCCTGAACTTGACTCGCTACATATCATGTACCATATGTATCTTCATATGGAGGTACACATGGTTGCTCCAAATACTGTGGTGTCACCCAAGGGCCGCTGGACGTTGATCAGCGTGTTACGGCAGGAAGACGAATGGTCGTTGGCGCTAGGCCGATGGGACAATAATCCTCGGCTGGCTGTCCGCTGGAATTGGAAGGACGACCCCAACGACAAGGGCAATCCCGTGTCGCACGGGATGCCGACCTGGTTCATTCTCCCGGTCGATTTGTACGAGACGCTCTGGCCCGAGATTCCCGAAGAGAAGCGCTCCCTCGCGCGCGACGTACTTGGAATTCCGGACATAGGTTCCCCCGCCTTCGCGGCCGAGGCGCACCGCCAATCGCGCGCCGTGGCGGAGAGCCCGCACGCCAAGGAGGATCAGGACTTCGTCGACGCAGTGTCCGACTGGAGCGGCGCGTGAAGCGCGGCGAAATTTGGACCGTCGCGGGTGCCGGAGGCTACGCCGGCAAGCCACGCCCCGCCGTGATCCTTCAAGACGACCGCTTCGACATGACCGACTCCCTCACCGTTTGCGGATTCACGACCGATCCGACGGACGCCCCTCTGTTCCGAGTACCGGTCGAGCCGAACGCCGATAACGGATTGCGGACAGCCGGCCGGATGATGGTGGACAAAATCATGACCGTTCCAAAGACGAAGATCGGCGCCCGAATCGGATATCTGGCCGCGGACGACATCGCCCGATTGAACCGCGCCATTCGCAACTTCCTGGGGTTCGGCGACTGACGGACGCCGTCAATTCTTCCGTCGTCGGCGAGCCGGCGGCGCCGGGACGGCAAAGCGAAAGGACCGCGATGCTCTACATCATCTACCAGGAAGACCGGCCCGACGGCGCCGGCGAGATTCGCAAGGCCAAGGTCGACGAGCATCTGGCCTATCTCGAGCAGCACAAGGACATCCTGGTGCTGGGCGGCGCGCTGCTGGCCGAGGACGCCTCGCAGCGGCTCGGCAGCGTCGCGCTCGTCAACGCCACGAGCCGCGCGGCGGTCGATGCCTTTGTCGCGAACGAGCCGTTCCGCCGGGCGGGGCTGTTCAAGTCGATCAAGGTCTCGCGCATGCGCAAGGGGCAGTGGCACCCCGACAACGCGCCCAAGACGCCCGAAGGCAATTAGACCGCGACGATTTTGCCGTCCTCGATCGCCAGGGTGCGGTCCATGCGCCGCGCCAGTTCCAGATTATGCGTGGCGATGAGCGCCGCGAGGCCGGTGCGGCGCACCAGATCGAGCAGCACGGCGACGACCTCGCCCGCGGTCGCGTGATCGAGATTGCCGGTCGGCTCGTCGCCCAGCAGCAGCTTCGGCCGGTTGGCGAGCGCGCGGACGATCGCCACGCGCTGCTGCTCGCCGCCCGACAGTCGCGCCGGGCGGTGATCGGCGCGCGCGGTCAATCCCACCTGCCCGAGCAGCTCCATCGCGCGGGCGCGGGCAACGCCGCGCGCCGTGCCCGCGATCATCTGCGGCAGCATGACGTTCTCGGCGGCCGAGAATTCCGGCAGCAGATGGTGGAACTGGTAGACGAAGCCGATGGCGCCGCGCCTGGTCTCGGTGCGCTGCTCGTCGTTCATCCGGCCGCAATCGCGCCCGCCGAGCACGACCTCGCCGCCATCCGGCCGCTCGAGCAGCCCGGCGATATGCAGCAGCGTCGATTTGCCCGCGCCGGACGGCCCGAGCAGCGCCACGATCTCGCCAGCGCGCAGCGTCAGATCGACGCCGCGCAGCACCGGCAGCGGCTTGCCCGCCTGCTTGAAGACGCGTTCGACCCGGCGCAGCTCGATGGCGGCCTCACTCATAGCGCAGCGCCTCGACCGGATCGAGCCGGGCCGCCCGCCACGACGGGTAGATCGTCGCCAGGAAGGATAGGCCGAAGGCCATCGCCAGCACCGTGCCGACCTCGTAGGGGTCAACGCGCGCCGGAATCTGCGTCAGGAAATAGATCTCGGCCGAAAACAGATCCTTGCCGATGATCGCCTGGACAAATTGGCGGATCTGCTCGATATGCGAGGCGAATTCGACGCCCAGGACAAAGCCCAGGATGGTGCCGATGATTCCGATGCTGGCGCCCGACAGCATGAAGATGCGCAGGATCATTCCCTGCGTGGCGCCCATGGTGCGCAAAATGGCGATGTCGTGGGTCTTGTCCTTCACCAGCATGATCATGCTGGAGACGATGTTGAACGCCGCCACCACGATGATCAGCGTCAGGATCAGGAACATGACGTTGCGCTCGACCTGCACCGCGTTGAAGAAGCTGAGATTGCTGCTCTGCCAGTCGAAGATGCGCGCATTGCCGCCGAGCGCGCTCGACACGGCGCGGTCGTAGCCGGCTATCGCGTCGGGATCCTGGACGAAGACCTCGATGTCGGTGACCGCGTTGGGCAGATTGAAGAAGAGCTGCGCCGCCGGCATCGGCATGAAGATCACGCCGCTGTCGAATTCGTACATGCCGACGTTGAAGGTGCCGACGACATGATAGCTCTTGATCCGCGGCACCGTGCCGAAGGCGGTGGCGGTGCCCTGCGGCGAGATCAGCGTCAGCGTGTCGCCGGGATGGATACCCAGCTTGAACGCCAGGCGCGAGCCGACGATGATGCCGTCGTCCTTGAACTGGTCGAGCGTGGCGGGCGAAACGCTCTTGGCGATCTCGGTCTGCTCCCGCAGCTCGTCGGCGGTGAGGCCGCGCACAATCACGCCCGACGCCTGGTCGCGCGACGTCGCCATCACCTGCCCCTCGACGGTCGGCCGCGCCGCGACGATGCCCGGCACGGCCTTGATCTTGGCGGCGATCGCATCGTAATCGGTGAGCTGAGACCCTTGCGCCGCATAAACGCTCATATGGCCGTTGAAGCCGAGGATGCGGCCCAGCAGCTCGGCGCGAAAGCCGTTCATCACCGACATGACGATGATGAGCGTCGCCACGCCGAGCGCGATGCCGGTCAGCGAGAAAATGGCGATGACGGAGATGAAGCCCTCTTGCCGCCGCGCGCGCAGATAGCGGAAGGCGACCATCCGCTCGAAAGCACCGAGGATCATGGGTTACCCAGGAGGTGGTTGAGGGCGGCGTCGGGCGACAGCTCCTGCTTCGCGCCGGTCTTGCGGTTCTTCATTTCAACAATGCCCTTTTCCAAGCCACGCGGTCCGATCACGATTTGCCACGGCAGGCCGATCAAATCCATGCCGGAGAATTTGGCGCCGGGCGATTCCTCGCGCTCGTCGTAGAGCGTATCGATGCCGGATTTCGTCAGCCGCGCATAGAGGCCTTCGGCGCATTCGGCGCATTTCTTGTCGGCCGGCCGCAGATTAATGAGCCCGACGCGGAACGGCGCCACGCTGTCGGGCCAGATGATGCCGGCCTCGTCGTGGCTCGCTTCGATGATGGCGCCGACCAGCCGCGACACGCCGATGCCGTAGGAGCCCATCTCGACCGCGATGCTCTCGCCCTTGGGGCCGGCGACCGCCGCCTTCATCGGCGCCGAGTATTTGGTGCCGAAATAGAACAGCTGGCCGACTTCGATGCCGCGCGCCTCGCGGCGCCGCGCCTCGGGCACGCGCGCGAATTCCGCCGCATCGTGCTTCTCGTCGGTCGCGGCGTACCATTGCCGCACGTAATCCTGCACACCGGGACTCGCCGGATCGATGCCGGCGATGTCGAGCCGCTCGATGTCGCTGTCGTAGAACAGCTTGCTCTCGCCGGTCTCGGCCTGGACATGGAATTCGTGGCTGAGGTCGCCGCCGATCGGGCCGGTATCGGCGCGCACCGGAATCGGCGTCAGGCCCATGCGCTTGAACGTCTTCAGATAGGCCTGGAACATCTTGAAGTACGAGACCAGCGCGCCAGCCTTGTCGAGGTCGAAGGAATAATTGTCCTTCATCAGGAATTCGCGGCCGCGCATGACGCCGAAGCGCGGCCGCATTTCGTCGCGGAATTTCCACTGGATGTGATAGAGATTCTTCGGCAAATCGCGGTAGCTCTTGACCGCGCTGCGGAAGATTTCGGTGATGAGCTCTTCGTTGGTCGGGCCATAGAGCATCGGGCGCTTGTGCCGGTCGGTGATGCGCAGCATCTCTTCGCCATAGACGTCGTAACGGCCGCTTTCCTTCCACAGCTCCGCCGGCTGCAGCGTCGGCATCAGCAGCTCGAGCGCGCCGGCGGCGTCCTGCTCCTCGCGCACGATCTGCTCGACCTTCTGCAGGACACGGAAACCCAGCGGCAGCCAGGTATAGATGCCGGACGCCGATTGGCGGATCATGCCGGCACGCAGCATCAGCCGGTGCGAGACGATCTGCGCCTCGCTCGGGTTTTCCTTCAGCAGCGGCAGGAAGTATTGCGATAGGCGCAAGGCGAGCTCGCTTCTTGTTGGTGGCGTCGGCGGCGCCGCACTCTAGCCGAAGCCGGGACGATGCGCCAAGATGGCTGCCGCAATGCTCCGCTTCGACTCGCTTTAGCGCGGGCTCCAGTGCAAAATTTAATGTGACGCTGGCGGGCGATTTCGCTACGGTTCGTTCCGGTGTCAGGCGGCGCGCGCCAGAATGCGTCCCGGCCCAAGTTTAGGGAGGAAAATCGTCCGACGGACGGGGGGAGGCGATCCTAAACCATCGGTCGCGCGCACGGGCGCGGCCAGTCTCAAGGCAAGAAACGGTTATCCGTTCTTGCCTTATTTTTTGTCCGCCCTGCCCTTCTTGCTCGCGCGCCGCCACGGGACATGGCGCCCGACGCGGCGGAAGATCGGGCAGCTCTTCTGGTGCGCGCCCGGGAGATAGCCGAGGCTCATCAGGAACTCGCCGACGATCTCGCCGCCGGTGAAGACGAAGCTCCGCTTGAAGAGCTTCACCCATTCGTCCTTCGACAACGGATGGTGCGCATCGAGCCAGGCGGCGAAGCTGCCATGGCTGTCGCGGATGGCGCGCAAGCGCCCGGCGTTCTCGATCACGGCGGCGACCTTGAGGCGGTTGCGGATGATCGCCGCATCGTCGAGCAGCCGCTTGACGTCGCGCGCGCCGAATTTCGCCACCCGGTCGATGTCGTAGCCCTTGAACGCCTTGGCGAAGGCGGCGCGCTTCTTCAGCACGGTGAGCCAGGACAATCCCGCCTGGTTGATCTCGAGCGCCAGCCGCTCGAACAGCACGGCATCGTCGCGCGACGGAAAGCCGTATTCGCTGTCGTGATAGGGGCCATGGAATTCATGGCCGGGTGCCGCCTTGCAATAGGCGGCGCTCATTGGTTGCGCAGCCGCGCCAATTCCCACAGCAGCGCACCATGGATGACGTACCACAGCAGCGCCGCCACCACCGTCGTGACGGCGGCCTTGACGAGGAGACGCGGCTGCGCCGGCGCGCCCGAATCATGGCCCTGCTCGGCTTCCCGCGCCGGCTTGATGCCCCAGGGCAGCACCGCGAAGAGAGCGATCCACCAGATCAGCAGATAAAGCGCGATATCGAGAATCCAGTTCATGAGACCCGCCTAAACCTCCTCGAGCTCGATCAGCGTGCCGCAGAAATCCTTGGGATGGAGGAACAGCACGGGCTTGCCATGCGCGCCGATGGCGGGCGCGCCGTCGCCCAGCACGCGCGCGCCCTCGCTTTCCAGCTTGTCGCGCGCCGCCAGGATGTCAGCGACCTCGAAGCAGAGATGGTGCATGCCGCCGGCCGGGTTGCGCGCGAGGAAGGCCCGGATGGGGGATTTGTCGCCCAGAGGCTCCAAGAGCTCGATCTTGGCGTTCGGCAGATTGACGAAGATCGTGGTCACGCCATGCGCCGGCAGCTTCACCGGCTCCGACACCTGCGCGCCGAGCAGGCCGCGATAGAGCTTCGCCGCCGCGGCGACGTCGGGCACGACGATGGCGACGTGGTTGAGCCGGCCGATCATGTCGCCTCCTTGCCGATGCGCACCAGATGCACCTGCGTCACCGGCTTCTTGCCGTGCCAATCCTTCAGCGCGCGGCGCACGGCGAGCCGCGCCGCCTCGCGCACCTTGTCATCGTCACGCCGCTCGCCGGGGTTGAGCGCGGAGATCGCCTCGGCGACGCGCTCGCTCAGGCTCGCCCAGGATTCGTCCTCCGGCAAGCCTTCCACCGTCACCTGCGGCGGCGCCAGCAGCCGGCCGCCCCGGTCCATCACCACCGTGGCGAGCGCCGCGCCGTTGAACACCATGCGCTTGCGGCTCGCCACCGCCGGGCCGGCGGCGTCGGACAGCCCCTTCCCGTCCGTCACCAGCCGGCCGACCGGCACTTGGCCGATCACCGAGGCCGGGCCGGGCGCCAGCTTCACCACCTCGCCGTTGCGGGTGACGATCGTCTGCGGCACCTGGCATTGCTCGGCGAGGCGCGCCTGCGCCATGAGGTGCCGGTGCTCGCCATGCACCGGCACGGCGATGCGCGGCCGCACCATCTGGTACATGCGGGTGAGCTCGTCCTGCGCCGGATGGCCCGAGACATGCACCAGCGCGTCGTGTTCGGTGATGATCTTGACGCCGAGCTTCGCCAGCGCGTTTTGCAGCCGCCCGATGGCGCGGTCGTTGCCGGGAATGATGCGCGAGGAGAAGATCACGGTGTCGCCTTCCTCGAGCACGATGTTGGGATGCTCGTCCTCGGCGATGCGCGCCAGGGCCGAGCGCGGCTCGCCCTGGCTGCCGGTGCAGATCAGCAGCACCTTGTTGCGCGGCAGATACGACGCCTCTTCGTCGGTCAGGAACGGCGGCACGCCCTGGAGATAGCCGGTCTCGCGCGCCGCATGCTCGATGCGCCACAGCGAGCGGCCGACCAGCGCCACATGGCGGTCATGCGCCCGCGCCGCCGCGACGATGGAGGTGAGCCGCGCCACGTTGGAGGAAAAGCAGGCCACCGCGACGCGCTGCTCGCATCGGCCGACCAGATCGATCAGCGAGCGTTTCACATCGGCCTCGGACCCGGCCTCGCCCGGCCGCATCGCGTTGGTCGAATCGCAGATCATCGCCAGCACGCCTTCCGCGCCGAGGCGCGTCAGCCCCGCATAGTCGGATACTTCCCCAACCAAGGGCTCGGCGTCGAATTTCCAGTCGCCGGTATGGAGGATGGTGCCGAGCGGCGTGCGCAGGATGACGGCATTGGGCTCGGGGATCGAATGCGTCAAGGTCACCAGCTCGATGTCGAACGGCCCGACCTTGAACCGGCCGGAAAGCGGGATCTCGACGATCGGCACGACATGCTCGAGCCCGGCCTCGATCAGCTTGAGGCGCAGCACCGCGGCGGTGAAGGGCGTGGCGTAGACCGGGCATTTGAGCTGCGGCCACAGGTACTGAATCGCGCCGATATGATCCTCATGCGCGTGGGTCACCACCAGCCCGTCCAGCGTGTCGATGCGCGCGGCGATGAAGCCCGGATCGGGCATGATGACGTCGATTCCGGGCAGCGTGTCGTCGGCGAAGGTGATGCCGCAATCGATCATCAGCCAGCGCCCGGCATAGCCGTAGAGCGACATGTTCATGCCGATCTCGCCCACCCCGCCCAAGGCGAGGAAGGCCAGCTCGTCGGGCCGGTTGGGATTGGGCAGCCGATCAAGCGGCGGGATTGCGCCGTTCATGTCGCGCGCTTGCCGCTCTTCTTCCGGTTGAGCCGGTCGATCAGATAGAGGCCCCACAGCGTCAGATGCGGATCGGTGCGGTCGATCGCCGGCGTGGCGCCGTCGAACAGCGCCGCCAGCCCGCCGGTGGCGACGGTGCTCATCTTGGCGCCGAACTCCTGGCGGATGCGCGCGACCAGCCCCTCGATCAGGCTGACATAACCCCAGAAGATGCCGGATTGCATGCAGGCGATGGTGCTGGTGCCGATGACATTGTCGGTGCGGCGGATCGGCACGCTCGGCAGCTTGGCCGCGGCCTGGTGCAGCGCCTGGAGCGACAGATTGATGCCGGGCGCGATGACGCCGCCGCGGTAATTGCCGTCGCGATCGACCACGTCGAAGGTCGTCGCGGTGCCGAAATCGACGACGATCAGCGGACCCTTGTAGCGGTCATGCGCCGCCACTGTGTTGACCAGCCGGTCCGCGCCGACCTCCGCCGCCTGATCGACCAGCGCCTTGGCGCCGATCTTGACTCCCTCCTCGCCCACCACCAGCGGCTCGGTCCCGCAATAGTGGCGGCACAGCCGGCGCAAATTGAAATTCGCCTCGGGCACGACGCTGGCGATGATGGCGCGCGAGATTTTGGCGCGCGACAGCTTCTCGAGCGCCAGCAGATGATCGAGCCAGACGACGTATTCGTCGGCGGTGCGGCCCGGCGCGGTGCCGGCGCGCCACGAGCCCTTGAGCGTGGCGCCGTCCCACACGGCGAACACCGTGTTGGTGTTGTTGGCGTTGATCGCGAGCAGCATGGCGACTCTCCCTACGCGGCGCTTGCCGGAAACACCTCGGCGGCGGCGATGCGGCGGCGGCCGGAGGGGCCGTCCAGCAAGAGCACGCCGTCCTCGTCGAGCCCGACGAAACGGCCGGCGATCTCTTCCCCCGGCAGGCGGACGCGGATCGCCTCGCCGAGACCATAGGCGCTGTCGAGCCAGCCCTGGCGCAAGGCGGCGAAGCCCTGGCCGCGCCACCGCTCATACCAAAGCAGCAGCCCGGGCGCGAGGGCTTCGAGGAAGGCCGACGCGGCCACGTCCCGCGCGGCGCCGGCGGATTTGAGCGAGGTCGCCGGAAATTCGGTATCCGCCGGGTGCGAGACCAGATTGACGCCGATGCCGACGACGATGAAGGCCAGCGCGCCGCGCGGATCGGTCTCGGATTCAAGGAGGATCCCGGCGGCCTTGCCGCCGCCGAGCAGCACGTCGTTCGGCCATTTATAGGCGAGCGCAACGCCCTTCGGCAGGAAGCGCCGGCAGGCGCCGCCGACCGCCAGCGCCGCGGCAAATCCGAGTTGTGCCGCCTGGGCGGGTGCGACCGCCGGGCGCAGGATCAGCGAGCAATAGAGATTGCCCGGCGGCGAGGACCAGGGGCGCCCCTGCCGGCCGCGGCCGGCGCTCTGCTCGCGCGCGACGATCACCGTGCCCTCGGCCGCGCCGGCGCGGGCGCGGCGCTTCGCCTCCTCGCTCGTGCTGGGCAGCGTCTCGAACTGGACGAACTCGAAGAACGGCGTACGCGCGGCCGGCCTCATCCGGCGAAGAGCGCGGCGGCGACCGCGTCGGCGGCGTTGACCAGCGGATCGGGCCAGGCGAAGAAGAACAGGATCACCAGCGCCGAGAGCAGCACCACGGCCTGGAGCTCGCGGCCGGGCGCGTCGAAGCTGCCCTTCGGCTCGTCGAAATACATCAGCTTGACGATGCGCAGGTAATAGAACGCGCCCACCACGCTGGCCAGCACGCCGATGACGGCCAGCACCGGCAGCCCGGCGTCGATAGCCGCCATGAAGATGTAGAATTTGGCGAAGAAGCCCGCCAAGGGCGGGATGCCGGCCATCGAGAACATGAAGATGCCGAGCGCCAGCGCCAGCCCCGGATGCGTGCGCGACAATCCGGCGAGATCCTCGATGCCCTCGACCATCTTGCCGGCGCGGCGCATGCACAGGATCACGGCGAAGGTGCCGACATTCATGAAGAGGTAGATCGAGAGGTAGACCAGGATGCCGCGCACCCCGGCGGCGCTGCCTGCCGCCAGCCCGATGAGGGCGTAGCCGACATGCCCGATCGACGAATACGCCATCAGGCGCTTGATGTTGCGCTGGTTGATGGCGGCGACCGCGCCCAGGACCATCGAGGCGACCGAGATCGCCCAGATGATCTGCCGCCATTCGGCGAACAGCCCGCCGAAGGGATCGAGCATGACACGCAGGAACAGCACCAGCGCCGCGATCTTGGGCGCCACCGAGAAGAAGGCGGTGACCGGCGTCGGCGCGCCCTCGTAGACATCGGGCGTCCACATGTGGAACGGCACCGCCGAGCATTTGAACGCCAGCCCGACGGAAATAAAGACGATGCCGGCGATGACGCCGATGCCGGCGCTGTCGTTGTCGGTGAAAAGCTTGGCGAGGCCGTCGAAATTGGTCGTGCCGGCGAAGCCATAGACCATCGAGGCGCCGAACAGCAGCATGCCGGAGGCGACCGCGCCGAGGACGAAATATTTCAGGCCCGCCTCGGTCGAGCGCACGGAATCGCGCGCGAAGGCCGCCATGACGTAGAGCGACAGGCTCTGCAGCTCCAACCCCAGATAGAGCGAGATCAGGTCGTTGGCCGCGATCATGGTCAGCATGCCGGCCGTCGCGGTCAGCGTCAGCACGGCGAATTCGAACCGCCCGATGCCCTCGCGCTCGTTGTAGCGCATGGCGAGAATGAGCGAGAGACCGGCACCCAGGAGCACCAGCAGCTTGGCGAAAACGCCGAGGCCGTCGGTGACGTAGAGGCCGTAATAGCTCACCTGGCGCGCGATGCCGCCGCCGGCGAGAACCGGGCGCAGCACGAGCGCCGCGGCGCCGATGAGCAACAGCACCGCGAGCCCGTTGAGCGCCATCGTCGCGCGCTCGCCGGCATAGGCGCCGAGCACCAGGAGCGCCAGGGCCGAGAGCGCGAGAAAGATCTCGGGCGCGGCGGGGAGGAAATCAGCCAGCGAGTTCATGGGCTTACCGTTGCGGCCAGCCTGGCGCCGGCGGATTCCCGCTGCGACACCTGAACGCGCTCGATCAGATTGGCGATCGAGGGCTGCATCGGCGCGAGGAACGACGCCGGATAGAGCCCCATCCACAGCACCACGGCGATCATCGGCGCGAAGATCAGCACCTCGCGCGGGCTGAGATCGAGCATGGCGCGGACGTCGTCGCGCGTGATCGTGCCGAAGACGACGCGGCGATAGAGATAGAGCATGTAGGCGGCGCCCAGGATGAGGCCGGTCGTCGCCAGGAACGCCACCCAGGAATTGATCTGGAAGGCGCCGATCAGCGACAGGAATTCGCCGACGAAGCCGCTGGTGCCCGGCAAGCCCACCGAGGCGAGCATGAAGATCATGAAGGCGGCGGCGTATTTCGGCATGTTGTCGGCGAGCCCGCCATAGCGCCCGATGTCGCGCGTGTGCAGCCGGTCGTAGATGACGCCGACGCAGAGGAAGAGCGCGGCCGAGACCACGCCGTGGCTCAGCATCTGGATCATCGCGCCCTGCAACCCCTCGGGCGTGACGGTGAAGATGCCGATCGTCACGAAGCCCATATGGGCGACCGACGAATAGGCGATGAGCTTCTTCATGTCCTCCTGCGCCAGCGCCACCAGCGAGGTGTAGATGATGGCGACGACCGAGAGGGTGAAGACGAAGGGCGCGAACATCGCCGAGGCTTCGGGGAACATCGGCAGCGAGAAGCGGATGAAGCCGTAGCCGCCCATCTTCAGCAGCACGCCGGCCAGGATCACCGAGCCGGCGGTCGGCGCCTCGACATGCGCGTCGGGCAGCCAGGTATGGACCGGCCACATCGGCACCTTGACCGCGAAGGAGGCGAAGAAGGCGAGAAACAGCCAGGTCTGGAGCTGCGGCGGGAAGTTGAAGGACAGCGCCTCGGTGATGTCGGAGCTGCCGGTGGTGAAATAGATCGCCAGGATGGCGAGCAGCATCAGCACCGAGCCCAAGAGCGTGTAGAGGAAGAACTTGAAGGCGGCATAGACGCGCCGCGGCCCGCCCCACATGCCGATGATGAGGAACATCGGGATCAGCACGCCCTCGAAGAACATGTAGAACAGGACGAAATCGAGAGCGCAGAACATGCCGACCATCAGCGTCTCGAGGACGAGGAAGGCGATCATGTATTCCTTGACGCGCTGGGTGACGGCGATCCAGCTTGCGACGACGCAGATCGGCGTCAGGAACGTCGAGAGCAGGACGAAGAACAGCGAAATGCCGTCGATGCCCATGTGATAGGTGATGTTGAAATCGGGCAGCCAGTCGCGCTTCTCGACGAATTGGAAGTCGGCGCGCGTGGGATCGAAGCGCGCCCAGAGCGCCAGCGACAACGCGAAGACGATCAGCGACGTCCACAGCGCAATCCAGCGCGCGTTGCGCGCCACGTCCTCCGCGCGGCCGCGCAGCACGATGATCGCCAGCGCGCCGAGCAGCGGCAGGAAGGTGGTGAGCGAGAGCAGCGGCCAGCTTGCCATGGCGCTCACCCGATCTGCCGCAGGAGGTACCACGACACCAGGGCGACGACCCCAATGAGCATGGCGAAGGCGTAATGATAGAGGTAGCCGGTCTGCATCCGGCTCGCGAGCACCGACAAGCCGCGCGTCACCGACGCGACACCGTCGGGCCCGAGCCCGTCGATCACCTTGCCGTCGCCGTCCTTCCACAGGAAGCGCGCCAGAACGAAAGCGGGGCGGACGAACACCGTGTCGTAGAGCTCGTCGAAGTACCATTTGTTCAGCAGGAGCAGATAGATCGGCCGGAACCAGCGCGCGAAACGCCCGGGCAGGCCGGGCTGCGCGATATAGGCGAGCCACGCCGTGGCGATGCCGAGCAGGCCGGCAATCAAGGGCAGGATCGAGACCAGGAACGGCGCGTGGTGGGCGCCCTCGATGCTGTCGTGCTCGGGCAGCACCAGGATCGAATCCTTCCAGAACGCCTCGCGGCCATCGCCGACGAAAAAGTGATAGCCGATCATGCCGGCGAAGATCGCGCCGAAGGCCAGCAGCAGCAGCGGCCAGATCATCACGCGCGGCGATTCGTGGACGTGGCTCATCACTTCCTTGCCGGCGCGCGGCTTGCCGTGGAACGTTAGGAAGATGAGGCGCCAGGAATAGAAGGCGGTGAGGAAGGCGGCGAAGACGCCGAGGCAATAGGCATAGGTCCCGACGCCGGTGCCCGCCGCCCAGGCCGCTTCGAGGATGAGGTCCTTGGAGTAATACCCGGAAAACGGCCAGATGCCGGCGAGCGACAGGCTGCCGATCCACATGAGGATATAGGTTGCCGGAATCAGCGAACGCAGCCCGCCCATCTTGCGCATGTCCTGCTCGCCCGACACGGCATGGATCACCGAGCCGGCGCCGAGGAACAGCAGCGCCTTGAAGAAGGCGTGGGTAATCAGATGGAACATCGCCGCGCCATAGGCCGAGACGCCGGCGGCGAAGAACATGTAGCCGAGCTGGCTGCAGGTCGAATAGGCGATGACCTTTTTGATATCGTTCTGCGCCATGCCGATCGAGGCGGCGAAGATCGCGGTCGTGCCGCCGACCACCACGACGATATCGAGCGCCACCGGCGCGTATTCGAAGAGGGGCGACAGCCGCGCCAGCATGAAGACGCCAGCGGTCACCATGGTCGCGGCATGGATCAGCGCCGAGACCGGCGTCGGACCCTCCATCGCGTCCGCCAGCCAGGTGTGCAGGCCGAGCTGGGCCGATTTTCCCATGGCGCCAACGAACAGCAGGATGCAGGCGATGGTCAGCGCGTCGATTTCACGGCCGAGGAACGGAATGGTGTTGTGCGCCACGTCCGGCGCCGCGGAGAAGACGGTATCGAATTGGAGCGAGCCGAAGATCAAATAGATGGCGAAGATGCCGAGCGCGAAGCCGAAATCGCCGATGCGGTTGACGACGAAGGCCTTGATCGCGGCGGCGTTGGCGGCCGGGCGGTCGTACCAGAAGCCGATCAGCAGATATGACGCCAGGCCGACGCCCTCCCAGCCGAAGAACAGCTGCACGAAATTGTCCGCCGTCACCAGCATCAGCATGAAGAAGGTGAAGAGCGACAGGTAAGACATGAAGCGCGGGATCGACCGGTCGTGCGCCATGTAGCCGATCGAATAGATGTGCACCATGCAGGAAACCACCGTGACCATCGCCACCATCACCGCCGACAGCGTGTCGTAGCGCAGCGCCCAATTGACCTGCAGGTCGCCGGTGTTGATCCAGGTCAGCAGCTCGACGGTGCGGATATTGCCCTGGATCGCCACGCTCCAGAACAGCGCGCAACCGAGAACGGAAGCGATCGCCAGCGCGCCGCAGGTGACGAGTTGCGCGCCGCGGTCGCCGATCCAGCGGCCGAAACCGCCGGCGATGAACGCCGCGATCAGCGGCAGGAAGATGGCGGCGGCGGTCAATGCTCAGCCCTTCATCAGATTGATGTCTTCGACCGCGATGGTGCCGCGGTTGCGGAAATAGACCACCAGGATGGCGAGGCCGATCGCGGCCTCCGCCGCCGCGACGGTGAGCACGAACATGGCGAAGATCTGCCCGGTCAAATCATGCAGGAAGGACGAGAAGGCGACGAAATTGATGTTTACCGCCAGGAGCATCAGCTCGACCGACATCAGGATGACGATGACGTTCTTGCGGTTGAGAAAGATGCCGAAGATGCCGAGCGTGAACAGGATGGCGGCGACGGTCAGATAGTGGGCAAGGCCGATGGCGAGCATCAGATGCCCTCGCCCGGGCGGACCTTGACGATCTCGATCGTGTCCGACCGCTTGCGGCCGATCTGCTGCGCGATGCGCTGACGGCGGGCATCGGGACGCGTGCGGTGCGTCAGCACGATGGCGCCGATCATCGCCACCAGCAGGACCATGCCCGAGGCCTGGAAGGCGTAGACGTAATGCGTGTAGAGCAGCGCGCCGAGCGCCGCCGTGTTGGAGAGGTTTCCCGGCGTCGGCGCCAAGGCGAGCGACGCCGCCTCGGGTGCGACGGCCCAGGCGCCGAACATCAGCACCAACTCGACGAGCAGGATCAGCCCGACCAGCGCGCCGATCGGCAAATATCGAAGGAAGCCCTGGCGCAGCTCGACGAAATTGATGTCGAGCATCATCACCACGAAGAGGAACAGCACGGCGACCGCGCCGACATAGACGATGATCAGGATCATCGCGAGAAACTCGGCGCCCAATAAAACGAACAGCCCGGCGGCGTTGAAGAAGGCGAGGATGAGGAACAGCACCGAATGGACGGGGTTGCGCGCCGAGATCACCATGATGCCGGAGGCGATGGCGACCCCGGCGAAGGCGTAGAAGGCGAGCGCCTGGATGAGGAGCGCGGCGTTCATCGGTAGGGCGCTTCGAGTGCGAGATTCTTCGCGATCTCGGCCTCCCAGCGGTCGCCGTTCGCCAGCAGCTTGTCCTTGTTGTAGAACAGCTCCTCGCGCGTCTCGGCGGCGAATTCGAAGTTCGGGCCCTCGACGATGGCGTCGACCGGGCAGGCTTCCTGGCACAACCCGCAATAGATGCATTTGGTCATGTCGATGTCGTAGCGCGTCGCGCGGCGGCTGCCGTCCGCGCGGGGCTCGGCCTCGATGGTGATGGCGAGCGCGGGACACACCGCCTCGCACAGCTTGCAGGCGATGCAGCGTTCCTCGCCGTTGGGATAGCGCCGCAGCACATGCTCGCCGCGGAAGCGCGGGCTCAAGGGCCCTTTCTCGTAGGGATAGTTCACCGTGACCGGGCGCTTGAACATGTAGGTGAGCGTCAACCATAGGCCCGAGACGAGCTCGGCGAGGAGCAGGCTGCGCGCGGAGCGGTCGAGTGCCATCGTTCCCTCCTAACCCGGCAGCTTGCCGGTGGCGACGAGGAAGCCCGCCGTCGCGACCAGCCAGAACAGCGATAGCGGCAGAAACACCTTCCAGCCGAGCCGCATCAACTGGTCGTAGCGGAAGCGCGGGAACGTCGCGCGCACCCAGAGAAAGCAGAACAATACGAAGGATATCTTGGCGAAGAACCAGATCGGCCCCGGGATCCAGGTGAACGGCGCCACGCCGAACGGCGCCAGCCAGCCGCCGAGGAACAGGATGCTGGTCATGGCGCTCATCAGGATCATGTTGCCGTATTCGCCGAGATAGAAGAGCGCGAAGGTCATCGCCGAATATTCGACGAAGAATCCCGCCACCAACTCGGATTCGCCTTCCACCAGGTCGAAGGGCGAGCGGTTGGTCTCGGCCAAGCCGGAGATGAAGAAGACGACGAACATCGGCAGCAGCGGCAGGCAGAACCACACGGTCTTCTGCGCCTCGACGATGTCCGACAGATTGAGCGAGCCGACGCAGAGCAGTACGGTGACGATGACGAAGCCCATCGAGACCTCGTAGGACACCATCTGCGCCGCGGCGCGCAGCGCGCCGAGGAAGGCGTATTTCGAGTTCGACGACCAGCCGGCCATGATGATGCCGTAGACGCCGAGCGACGAGACGGCGAAGAGATAGAGGATGCCGACATTGATGTTGGCCAGCACCACGCCCCGATCGAACGGGATGACCGCCCAGGCGATCAGGCTCAAGACGAAGGTCAGGATCGGCGCCGCGATGAAGACGCCGCGATTGGCGCCGGTCGGGATCACCGTCTCCTTCATCAGCAGCTTGAGGCCGTCGGCCAGCGGCTGGAACAGGCCGAAGGGGCCGACGACGTTGGGGCCCTTGCGGAGCTGCGCCGCGGCCAGCACCTTGCGCTCGGCGAAAGTCAGATAAGCGACGGCCACGAGCAGCGGCACGATGATGGCCAGAATCTCAGCCACCATGATGGCGGTCGGCATCCCGTAATTGTTCCAGGCATCAGCCATGCGTGCCGGTCCTCGCATCGCCGTCGACGAACAGCGCCGAGCATTCCGCCATGGTCGCCGAGGCGCGGCTGATCGGATCGGTGCGATAGAAATCGGCGATCGGATAGGCGAAGGGCGCGGCATCCAGCGGCCCTTCCTTGCCGAATTTTCCCCAGGCCGAGCGCGGCGCCGCATCGATTTGGCCAAACACGGCGTTCACGGCGGTCAGGCGCTGGCGCAGCGCGGGAAGATTGTCGTAGGGCAGGCGCTTGCCGAGCGCCTCGGACAGGGCGCGGATGATCGCCCAATCCTCGCGCGCCTCGCCCAGCGGAAAAACGGAACGGCGGCCGCGCTGCACGCGGCCCTCGGTGTTGACATAGGTTCCGGGCTTTTCGGTATAGGCGGCGCCGGGCAGCACGACATCGGCGCGCGCGGCGCCCGCATCGCCATGATGGCCCTGATAGACGACGAAGGCGCGACCGAGGCGCTTGGTGTCGATCTCGTCGGCGCCGAGGAGATAGACGATCTCGATCTCGCCCTTCTCGGCGCCGGTCAAAATACCCGCGACGTCGCGGCCGCCGTCTTGCGGCACGAAGCCGAGATCGAGCCCGCCGACGCGCGAAGCCGCGGTGTGCAGCACGTTGAAGCCGTTCCAATCCTCGCGCACCAGGCCGGCGCTTTCGGCGAGCGCACGCGCCCGATGCAGGATCGCGGCGCCGTCCTTGCGACGCAGCGCCCCCTGCCCCAGCACCAGCATCGGCTTCTTGGCGGATTTGAGCGTCTCGTTCCATTCGTGCTTGCCGGCGGCGAAGTCCGCCAGCGCCAATGGCGCGGCTCCCAGCCAAGTCACCGGATAGGTCAGCTCGCGCGGTTCGCCGATGCCGGCCACCTTGAAGTCGCCCATCAGCCAGCGCTTGCGCAGCCGCGCATTGACGAGCGGCGCCTCCCAGCGCGGGTGGGTCCCGATCAGCAGACACGCATCGGCATCCTCGATGCCGGCGATGGTGGTGTTGAAAAGATAGCCGGCGCGGCAGGTGGGATCGAGCGCCGCCCCGTCCTGGCGGCAATCGAGATGGGGCGAGCCCAGCGCCGACATCAGATCCTTCAACGCCAGCATCGCCTCGGCATCGATCAGGTCGCCGGCAATCGCGGCGATGCGGTCGCCGGCGACGCCCTTCACCTTGGCCGCGACGGCGGCAAAGGCATCGGCCCAGGAGGCTTCTTCCAGCCTGCCGTTGCGGCGGACGTAAGGCCGGTCGAGGCGGCGCTTGATCAGCCCGTCGAGGGCGAAGCGCGTCTTGTCGGAAATCCATTCCTCGTTGATCGCCTCGTTGAGGCGCGGCAGCACGCGCAGCACCGCCGGACCGCGCGCGTCGATGCGGATGTTCGAGCCGACGGCGTCGAGCACGTCGACGCTCTCGGTCTTGGTCAGCTCCCACGGCCGCGCGACGAAGGCATAGGGCTTCGCCGTCAGCGCGCCGACCGGGCACAGATCGACGATGTTGGCCGAAAGCTCGGAGGCGAGCGCCATCTCGATATAGGTGCCGATCTCCATGTCCTCGCCGCGGCCGGTGGCGCCAAGCTCTTCCACGCCCGCAATTTCCGTCGCGAAGCGCACGCAGCGCGTGCAATGGATGCAGCGATTCATGCTGGTGGCCACGAGCGGCCCGAAATTCTTGTCCTTCACCGCGCGCTTGTTCTCTTCGTAGCGCCCGCGGTCGAAGCCATAGGCCATCGCCTGGTCCTGCAAATCGCACTCGCCGCCCTGGTCGCAGATCGGGCAATCGAGCGGATGGTTGATGAGCAGGAATTCCATCACGCCGTGGCGCGCCTTCTTGGCCTTCTCGCTGTCGGTGTGGATCACCATGCCGTCGGCGGCGGGCATCGCGCAGGAGGCGATCGGCTTCGGCGCCTTTTCCTGCTCGACCAGGCACATGCGGCAATTGCCGGCGATGGCGAGGCGGCGGTGGTAGCAGAAATGCGGCACCTCGAAGCCGGCCTGCTGTGCCGCCTGCAGCACGGTCGTGCCCGGCGGCACCTCGATCGCCCGTCCGTTGATGGTCAGCTTGGGCATGGCTATTCCGCCGCCGCGCGGGTGGCGGCCGCCTTCCGGTATTCGTGGATGCGGCGCTCCATCTCCGGCCGGAAATGGCGGATCAGGCCTTGCACCGGCCACGCCGCCGCGTCGCCCAAGGCGCAGATGGTGTGGCCTTCGATCTCGAAGGAAACCTCGAGCAGCATGTCGATCTCGCGCGGCTCGGCCTCGCCCTTCACCAGGCGCTCCATGACGCGCCACATCCAGCCGGTGCCCTCGCGGCAGGGCGTGCATTGGCCGCAGCTCTCATGCTTGTAGAATTGCGACAGGCGCGCGATCGACTTCACGATGTCGGTCGATTTATCCATGACAATGACCGCGGCGGTGCCGAGGCCGGACTTCACGTCCTTGAGCGCGTCGAAATCCATCAGCACGGTGTCGCAGATCGATTTCGGAATCACCGGCACGGAGGAGCCGCCGGGAATAACCGCGAGCAGATTGTCCCAGCCGCCGCGCACGCCGCCGGCGTGCTTGTCGATGAGCTCCCGGAGCGGGATGCCCATCGCCTCCTCGACATTGCACGGCTTTTCGACATGGCCGGAAATGCAGAAGACCTTGGTGCCCTCGTTCTTCGGCCGGCCGATGCCGGCGAACCAGGCGCCGCCGCGGCGCAGGATGGTCGGCACGACGGCGATGGTCTCGACGTTGTTGACCGTGGTCGGCAGGCCGTAGAGCCCGACTGCCGCCGGAAAAGGCGGCTTCAGGCGCGGCATGCCCTTCTTGCCCTCGAGACTCTCCAGCAGCGCCGTTTCCTCGCCGCAGATATAGGCGCCGGCGCCGCGATGGAGATAGAGCTCGAAATCGTAGCCCGAGCCGCAGGCATTCTTGCCGATGAGATTGGCGGCATAGGCCTCGTCGATCGCGGCTTGCAGATTCTTCGCCTCGTTGACGAATTCGCCGCGGATATAGATGTAGCAATGATGCGTCGCCATGGCGACCGCGGCCAGGAGACAACCCTCGATCAGCTTGTGCGGATCGAAGCGCAGGATGTCGCGGTCCTTGCAGGTGCCGGGCTCGCTCTCATCGGCGTTGACGACGAGATAGGTCGGCCGGCCGCCGCTCTCCTTCGGCATGAAGGACCATTTGAGGCCCGTCGGAAAGCCGGCTCCGCCGCGCCCGCGCAAGCCCGATGCCTTGACCTCGCTGATGATCGCGTCGCGGCCTTTTTGGATGAGCTCTTTCGTTCCGTCCCAATCGCCGCGAGCCTTCGCGCCGCCGCTTCCTTCCAGGCGCCAATCGAACTGGCCGTAGAGATTGGTGAAGATGCGATCCTTGTCCGCGAGCATCAGCGCCTCGCCCCCGCGAAGGAGAGATCCTTGAGCGTGGTAGCGCCGCCCTCGGGCGCCGAATTCTGGCGCTGCTTGACCGAGCCCATCGGCGGGGCCTTGCCCGCCGCCAGCGCGTCGATGAGTTTCTCGGTCGAGGAGCCGTCGAGGTCCTCGTAGAAATCGTCGTTGACCTGGATGACCGGCGCGTTGACGCAGGCGCCGAGACATTCGACCTCGCGCAGGCTGAACTTGCCGTCCTTGGTCGTCTCGCCGATGCCGATGCCGAGCTTCTTCTTGCAGGCGGCGACGACAGCGTCGGAGCCGCGCAGCCAGCACGGCGTGGTGGTGCAGATCTGGAAGAAATGTTTTCCGACCGGCCGCAAATTGAACATGGTGTAGAAGGTCGCGACCTCGTAGACGCGGATGCGCGGCATCGCCAGCATGTCGGCGACGACATCCATCGCCGCGCGTGGCAGCCAATTGTCGTGCTGGCGCTGCGCCAGGTCGAGCAGCGGCAGCACGGCGCTCGCCTGGCGGCTCGGCGGGTATTTGGCGATATGCGCCTTCGCCTGCTTCAGGTTCTCCGCCGTGAAGGCGAAGCTGCCGGGCTGAACGACCGGCGTCGTGTCGGTATGGCCGGTCATCGGTCGATCTCGCCGAAAACGATGTCCATCGAGCCGATGATGGCGACGACATCGGCCAGCATGTGGCCGCGCGACATGAAATCGGTGCCCTGCAGGAAGGCGAAGCCCGGCGCCCGGATCTTGCAGCGATAGGGCCGGTTGCTGCCGTCGGCGACGAGATAGACGCCGAACTCGCCCTTTGGCGCCTCGACCGCCGTGTAGGTCTCGCCCGCCGGGACGTGATAGCCCTCGGTATAGAGCTTGAAGTGATGGATAAGCGCTTCCATCGAGGTCTTCATCTCGGATCGGGGCGGCGGCGCCACCTTGCGGTCGTTGATCATGAAGGCGCCGGCCGGCATCTTTTCCAGCGCCTGTTTCATGATGCGCAGCGACTGGCGCATCTCCTCCATGCGGATGAGATAGCGGTCCCAGCAATCGCCGTTCTTGCCGATCGGAATGTCGAAATCCATCTCGCCATAGACGTCGTAGGGCTGCGCCTTGCGCAGATCCCAAGGAATCCCCGAGGCGCGCAGCATCGGCCCGGAGAAGCCCCAATCGATCGCCTGATCGCCGGTGACGCGGCCGATATCGACGGTGCGCTGCTTGAAGATGCGGTTCTCGGTCAGCAATTGCTCGAGATCGTCGATGCGCGCCGGGAACTGCTCGATGAAGGCGTGGATGTCCTCGGCCAAGCCCGCCGGCATGTCCTGATGCACGCCGCCCGGACGGAAATAATTGGAATGGAGCCGCGCGCCGGAGATGCGCTCGTAGAACTCCATCAGCTTCTCGCGCTCCTCGAAGCCCCAGAGCAGCGGCGTCAGCGCGCCGACATCCATGGCGAAGGTTGTGAGGTTGAGGAGATGGTTGAGGATGCGGGTGATCTCGGCGAACAGCACGCGGATATATTGCGCGCGCGGGGGCGCCACGATGCCCATCAGCTTTTCGACCGCGAGGGCGAAGGCGTGCTCCTGGCACATCGGCGAGACGTAATCGAGCCGGTCGAAATACGGCACCGCCTGCATGTAGGTCTTGTACTCGATCAGCTTTTCCGTGCCGCGATGCAAGAGGCCGATATGCGGATCGGCGCGCTCGACCGTCTCGCCGTCCATCTCGAGCACCAGGCGCAACACGCCGTGCGCCGCCGGATGCTGCGGCCCGAAATTCATCGTGAAGCTCTTGATGAGCGCTTCGCCCTCGCGCGCGGTTTCGGCGGTCATTTCGGGCCGTCCTCGCGGATCGCCTTCTCGTCGCCGGGCAGGATCTCGTTCATCCCTTCCCAGGGCGACAGGAAGTCGAAGCTGCGGAATTCCTGCTTGAGCTTCACCGGCTCGTAGACGACGCGCTTCTGCTCCTCGTCGTAGCGCAGCTCGACATATCCCGTCAGCGGGAAATCCTTGCGCAGCGGATGTCCCTCGAAGCCGTAATCGGTGAGGATGCGCCTAAGGTCGGGGTGGTCGCTGAAATAGATGCCGAAGAGGTCCCAGGCCTCGCGCTCGAACCAGCCGGCGGCGCTGAAAAGCGATGTCGCCGACGGCACCGGCGATTGCTCGTCGGTCGCCACCTTGAGCCGGATGCGCTGGTTATGGCGCAGGCTGAGCAAATTGTAGACCACGTCGAAGCGCTCGGCCCGGTCGGGATAATCGACGCCGCAGATATCGACCAGCAGGCTGAACAGGCATTCGGGATCGTCGCGCAGGAATTTGAGCGCGCGCAGGATGCCGTCGCGGCGGACATGCACCACCAGCTCGCCATGCGCGATGCCGCGATCGAGCGCGTCCTGGGCCAAGGACGCGGCGACATGGTCGCCCAGTTCGGGCAGGGTCTTGCTCATTCGTCTCCCGTCGCGTTTTCGCTCAGCGCGCGAAGCTGCGCTGGCGCTTGATCTTCTTTTGGAGCTGCAGCACGCCGTAGAGCAACGCCTCGGCGGTGGGCGGGCAGCCGGGAACATAGATGTCCACCGGGACGATGCGGTCGCAGCCGCGCACCACCGAGTAGGAATAATGATAATAGCCGCCGCCATTGGCGCAGGAGCCCATCGAGATGACCCAGCGCGGCTCGGCCATCTGGTCGTAGACCTTGCGCAGGGCGGGCGCCATCTTGTTGCACAGCGTGCCGGCGACGATCATCACGTCGGATTGCCGCGGGCTCGGACGGAAGACGACGCCGAATCGGTCGAGGTCGTAGCGCGCGGCGCCGGTATGCATCATCTCGACCGCGCAGCAGGCCAGGCCGAAGGTCATCGGCCACAGCGAGCCGGCGCGCGCCCAGCTCACCAGCTGGTCGGCCGTCGACAGGATGAAGCCCTGGCGCCGCTCCTCGGCAAAGGCCTCGGCCGGTGCGATTACTCCCATTCGAGGGCCCCTTTCTTCCACTCGTAGATGAAGCCGACGGTGAGCACGCCGAGGAAGGCGATCATCGACCAGAAGCCGAAGAGGCCGATCTTGCCGAGCGCCACCGCCCAGGGGAACAGGAACGCCACCTCCAGGTCGAAGATGATGAACAGGATGGCCACGAGATAGAAGCGCACGTCGAACCGGCTGCGGGCGTCGGCGAAGGGCTCGAAGCCGCATTCATAGGGCGACAGCTTCTCGGAATCGGGCCGCTGGCGGGCCAGAATCCACGAGGCGAGCACGATCACGACCGATAGCCCAAGGGCGATACCGATGAAGAGCAGGATCGGGAGGTAATCGCGCAGCAGGCTTTCCATCAAACGACTCTTAATCTCAGCGAGACGATGCTGCGCTGCGAGTTGGGGACCAGATCACGCGAGATGGCGGGAGTGACGGGGCTCGAACCCGCGACCTCCGGCGTGACAGGCCGGCGCTCTAACCAACTGAGCTACACCCCCGCAGGACCGACACCTCGGCGGGCAATGCGTACTCCGCGGCCCCGGGGGTGTCAAGCGGCGGTACCCGCGGTTTCCCCAGGATTTCCCTGGATTTTCGGACCTTCGCGGCGCCGGGTTGTCGCATTGCAACATGAGCGTCCGAGCGCGGGCTGAGCCGCGTGCGGAAGCATCAGGCTTGAGCGGAAAAGCGGTACGGCCGAACGCGACGGCGCCGCAGTCGAAGGGGCCGCGTGGTGGGCGATGAAGGTTTCGAACCTCCGACCCCCTCGGTGTAAACGAGGTGCTCTACCGCTGAGCTAATCGCCCACGCCGATCAGATAGCCCAGCCGGGAGCGCGCGCCAAGCGGCGCGCGGAGATCAGGCGATCGCGTCCTTGAGGCCCTTGCCGGCCTTGAAGCGCGGCACCTTGCGTGCGGCGATCTTGATCGTTTCGCCCGTGCGCGGGTTGCGCCCCTCGGTCGCGGCGCGGTGCGACACGACGAAGGTGCCGAAGCCGGTCAGGCGAACTTCGCTGCCGCTCTTCAACTGCTTGGCGATGGTTTCGAAAACCGCATCGATCACGGTTTCGGCTTCCGATTTCTTTATGCTGGCGCTGGTGGCGACAGCTTCGACGAGCTCTTGCTTATTCACGGGCGTAACCCTCCTGCGCTGACATCGTCATGGTGACGATTCCCCCAAAACGCGGCAAAGTCTAAAGCGCGTCTTTCACGCAGGTCAATCGGCAGCAAGCCGCGACTCGGCTAATTTCGCCGGATTTTTCGCGACTCGCGCCAGCGACTCGCAGTTTTCAGTGTGTGACGACGCCCGGACGAGCGTCATCGCCCTTCGGCGGGATGACCGGCGGCGACTCGCCGTCCTCGTTCCAGACGATGGGCGAGAGCGGCTTGACCAGCGCATGACGCAGCAGCTCGTCGATCGAACTGACCGGAACGATCGTGAGATTGCGCTTCACGTTGTCCGGAATCTCGGCCAGATCCTTCTCGTTATCCTTCGGGATGAGGATCGTGGTGAGCCCGCCGCGCAGCGCCGCCAGCAGCTTCTCCTTCAAGCCGCCGATCGGCAGCACGCGACCGCGCAACGTGATCTCGCCGGTCATCGCGATATCCTTGCGCACGGCGATGCCGGTCAAGACCGAGACGATCGACGTCGCCATCGCCACACCGGCCGAGGGGCCGTCCTTCGGGGTCGCTCCCTCGGGCACGTGGACATGGATGTCCTTCTTCTCGAAGATCGTCGGCGGGATGCCGAACACGGCGCTGCGCGACTTGACGTAGCTTTCCGCCGCCTGCACCGATTCCTTCATCACGTCGCCGAGCTTGCCCGTTGCCGTCACCTTGCCCTTGCCGGGCAGCGTGACCGCTTCGATCGACAGCAGCTCGCCGCCGACCTCGGTCCAGGCCAAGCCCGTGGTGACGCCGACCAGATCGGTTTCCTCGACCTCGCCGTAGCGGAAGCGGCGCACACCGGCATATTTCTCAAGATTGCGGCGTGAGACCGTGACGCGCTTCAGCTTGCGCATCATGATGTCCTTGATCGCCTTGCGCGCCAGATTGGCCAGCTCGCGCTCGAGATTGCGGACACCGGCCTCCCGCGTGTAGTAGCGGATAAGATCCTGCAGCACGTCGTCGGTGATCGTCCACTCGCGGGGCTTGAGGCCGTGCGCCTTGACCTGTTTCGGGAGCAGATGGCGGCGCGCGATCTCGATCTTCTCATCCTCGGTGTAGCCGGGGATGCGGATGATCTCCATCCGGTCCATCAGCGGCTGCGGCATGCGCAGCGTATTGGCCGTGGTGACGAACATCACGTCGGACAGATCGTAATCGACCTCGAGATAATGGTCGTTGAAGGTCGAATTCTGCTCGGGATCGAGCACCTCCAGCAGCGCCGAGGACGGATCCCCGCGCCAATCCGCGCCGAGCTTGTCCACCTCATCCAGCAGGAAAAGCGGATTCGACGTTTTCGCCTTCTTCATGCCCTGGATGATCTTGCCCGGCATGGAGCCGATATAGGTGCGCCGGTGACCGCGAATCTCGGCTTCGTCGCGCACGCCGCCCAGCGACATGCGCACGAAGCTGCGGCCGGTCGCCTTGGCGATCGATTTGCCGAGCGACGTCTTGCCGACGCCGGGCGGGCCGACGAGGCAGAGGATCGGTCCCTTGACCTTGCGCATGCGGTTCTGCACGGCAAGGTATTCGAGAATGCGCTCCTTGATCTTCTCGAGGCCGTAATGGTCGGTATTGAGGACGTGCTGCGCCGCCCGGATGTCGCGCTTGACCTTGCTGCGCGACTGCCACGGAATCGACAGCATCCAGTCGAGATAATTGCGCACCACCGTCGCCTCGGCCGACATCGGGCTCATGGTGCGAAGCTTGCGGATCTCGCCCAGCGCCTTGTCGCGCGCCTCTTTCGACAGCTTGGTCTTGTTGATGCGCTCCTCAAGCTCGGCGAGTTCGTCCTTGCCGTCCTCGCCCTCGCCCAGCTCCTTCTGAATCGCCTTCAGTTGTTCGTTGAGATAGTACTCGCGCTGCGTTTTCTCCATCTGGCGCTTGACGCGCGAGCGGATGCGCTTCTCGACCTGGAGAACGCCGATCTCGCTCTCCATGTAGCCGAAGACCTTTTCCAGGCGCTCGGAAATCGATTCGGTTTCCAGCAGCTCCTGCTTCTCGGCAATCTTCAAGGCGAGATGCGAGGCCAGCGTGTCGGCGAGCTTCGATGGATCCTCAATCTGGTTTATGGAAACCAGGACTTCAGGCGGAATCTTCTTGTTCAGTTTGATGTAATGCTCGAACTGCGACACCGCGGTGCGCGCCAGAGCCTCGAGCTCCTGCGGCTCGCCCGGCTTGTCGGCAACCGGCTCGGCATAGGCCTGGAAAAAGGCCTCGTTCTCGGCGAAGCGCGTGATGCGCGCGCGACCGCCGCCCTCGACCAGCGCCTTGACGGTGCCGTCGGGCAGCTTGAGGAGTTGCAGCACGGTGCCGATGGTGCCGACGGAATAGATGTCGGCCGGCGTCGGATCGTCTTGCGCGGCGTTCTTCTGGGTGACCAGCAGAATCTGCTTGTCGTCCTTCATCACGTCTTCGAGGGCGCGTACGGACTTATCGCGGCCGACGAAGAGCGGCACGATCATGTGCGGGAAGACGACAATGTCGCGCAGCGGCAGGACGGGATGGAGATTGCCGCGGGGAAGATCGATCATACGGCTCCTGTTCCTTTCGGGAAGCGTCCGGGGCTCGGGCAGACAGACGAGCATATCACACCACATAAAGTGGCGTGCGCCGACGGATAGATCAAGGGGCGGCATCCGCCGCAGGCGCCGGAATCGGGCCGTCCCAGCGAAACACTATAACGGGAATCGAGGGCCGGCGGTTTCGGGCCGCTTGCCGCCTCAGGCGGTGGTGGGCACGTCGCCGCGACGCTCGGAATAGATATGCAGCGGCTGGGCGCGACCCTCAACCACCTCGCGGTTGATGACCATGCCGGTGACACCTTCGAGGCCGGGCAGATCGAACATCGGCTCGAGCAGGATCGCCTCCATGATCGAGCGCAAGCCGCGCGCGCCGGTCTTCCGGTTGATCGCCTTATGGGCGATGGCCCGCAAGGCCTCTTCGTTGAATTCGAGCTTCACGTCTTCCATCTCGAAAAGCCGCTGGTACTGCTTGACCAGCGCGTTCTTCGGCTTGGTCAGGATCTCGACCAGCGTCTCCTCGTCGAGATCGTCGAGCGTCGCCACCACCGGCAGGCGGCCGACGAATTCGGGGATCAGGCCGAATTTCAGCAAATCCTCCGGCTCGAGATCCTTCAGGATCTCGCCGGTCTTGCGTTCCTCGGGCCCGCGCACTTCGGCGCCGAAGCCGATCGAGCTGCCCTGGCGGCGCTGGGCGATGAGCTTTTCCAGCCCGGCGAACGCGCCGCCGCAGACGAAGAGGATGTTGGTCGTGTCGACCTGGAGAAATTCCTGCTGCGGGTGCTTGCGGCCGCCCTGCGGCGGCACCGACGCGACGGTGCCCTCCATGATCTTCAGCAGCGCCTGCTGCACGCCCTCGCCCGACACGTCGCGAGTGATCGACGGGTTGTCGGATTTGCGCGAAATCTTGTCGACCTCGTCGATATAGACGATGCCGCGCTGCGCGCGCTCGACATTGTAATCGGCGGATTGCAGCAGCTTCAGGATGATGTTCTCGACGTCCTCGCCGACATAGCCGGCCTCGGTCAGCGTCGTCGCATCCGCCATGGTGAAGGGCACGTCGATGATGCGCGCCAGCGTCTGCGCCAGCAGCGTCTTGCCCGAGCCGGTCGGGCCGACAAGCAGGATGTTGGATTTGGCGAGCTCGACGTCGTTGCTCTTGGCGCCGTGCGCGAGGCGCTTGTAATGGTTATGCACGGCAACGGACAGCACGCGCTTGGCGTGGTCCTGACCGATCACGTAATCGTCGAGCACCTTGCAGATGTCGCGCGGCGTCGGCACACCGTCCCGCGATTTGACCAGCGTCGTCTTGTGCTCTTCGCGGATGATGTCCATGCAGAGCTCGACGCATTCATCGCAGATGAACACGGTCGGGCCGGCAATGAGCTTCCGCACCTCGTGCTGGCTTTTGCCGCAAAAGGAGCAGTAGAGGGTATTTTTTGAATCGCCGCCGGTCGGCTTCGTCATGGGTTCTCCGTCAACACGCGAGACCTGCGCACTCTGGCACGTCCCGTGCCGCTGTCACCCGTCGCGCCCGCCCCCATTTTTTTCGGGTCCGCAACGGTGGGGCTTTTTGCCCCGAATCGGACAACATTATGCACCCTAGCCGGTTCAATAACTAGTTAATAAACCGCACGCTTCCGGGCTTTAAGGCTTAACGCGTCGACAGAACCCGGCACCGGGCGCGGGTGTCATGCGTGACCAAGATTTGCCGGGATCAGGACTTAGCCTTGGCGGCGTCCTCGGCCGACAGGGGCCGGTTGGCCATCACTTCGTCGATCAGGCCGAATGCTTTCGCCTCCACCGGCGACATGAATTTGTCGCGCTCGACCGCCGCGGCGATGACGTCCAGCGTCTGGCCGGTGTGCTTGACGTAGATCTCGTTGAGCCGCGCCCGCAGCATCAGGATTTCGCGCGCCTGAATCTCGATATCGGTCGCCTGGCCCTGCGCGCCGCCGGATGGCTGGTGAATCATGATCCGCGAATTGGGCAGCGACACCCGCTTGCCCTTGGCGCCGGCGGCCAGCAAGAGCGAGCCCATCGACGCCGCCTGTCCGACGCACACCGTCGCCACGTCCGGGCGGATATATTGCATCGTGTCGTAGATGGCGAGGCCGGAGGTCACGACGCCGCCCGGCGAATTGACGTAGAGGGCGATGTCCTTGCTCGGATTCTCGGATTCGAGGAACAGCAACTGGGCGCAGATCAGGCTGGCCACCATGTCGTTGACCGGACCGACCAGGAAGATGATGCGCTCCTTCAATAACCGCGAATAAATGTCGTAGGCGCGCTCGCCCCGATTGGTCTGCTCGATGACCATCGGCACCAGCGTGTTCATGTACTGCTCGAAGGGGTCTTTCTCCATTTGCCTCGTCTCCATGCGCCTGCCCTATCATCAAGGCAGAGCGATTATGCCCCCTATGCCTCTTCCTTATTGACGGCGGCGACCAGATCTTCCGGCTTGACCGCGCGCTCGTCGACCTTCGCCCGCTCGAGAATGTAGTCCACGACCTTGTCCTCGAGTACCGGCGCCTTGAGGCTTTCAAGCGCCTGCGGGTTGTTGCGATAGAAATCTACCACTTCCTTTTCCTGGCCGGGGAAACTGCGCGCACGCGCGACCAGCGCCTGGTTGATCTCCTCGCCCGTGATCACGAGATTGTTGGCGCGGCCGACCTCATTCAAGAGCAGGCCAAGCCGAACGCGGCGCTCCGCCAGGCTCCGGTACTCGGATTTGAGCGCGTCGTCGCTTTTGCCGTCGTCGGCATCCTTCTCGCCGGCGTCCTTGGCGCGCTGACGTTCGGCCTCGATCTCGCGCCAGAGCTGCTCGAATTCGATGTCGACCATGCCCGGCGGCACGGCAAAGGTGAAGCGGGCGGCCAGCGCGTCGAGCAGCTCGCGTTTCAGCTTCTGCCGCGACACGCCGCCATATTCGCGCGCGATGCGCTCGTGCACGACCTTGCGCAGCTCCGCCAGGTTTTCCATGCCGACGGCCGTGGCCAGCGATTCGTCGATCGGCTGCGCCTCGATCTTGCGCACTTCGCGGATTGTGACGGCGAATTCGGCCGGCTTGCCGGCGAGCTCGGCGACGTAATAATCGGCCGGGAAGGTCAGTTTCACGATCCGCGAATCCCCGGCGCTCGATCCCACGAGTTGATCCTCGAACCCCGGCACGAAGTTGCCCGAACCGAGCTCGAGCGAATAATTGTCGGCGGCGCCGCCGGCGAAGGCCACGCCGTCGATCGTGCCCTTATAGTCGATGAGAATGCCGTCACCCTTCTCGGCCGGGCGCTCGACCTTCTCGTTCTTGCGCTGCTGCTGGGCAATGCGCTCCAGCGCCTTGTCGATCTCGGCATCGGCGATTTCGGGCTTCCAGCGCTCAAGCGCGATGGTCGAGAACTCGACCGGGCCGATCTCGGGCAGCACCTCGACGGCGAACTTGTATTCCAGATCCTTGCCCTCGTTGAAGGACGTGATCTCGATCTTGGGCTGCAACGCCGGCCGCAAATTGCGCTCGCGGATCGCGGCATTGGTGCTGTCATTGACCGCGCGCTCGACGACCTCGCCCATGACCGATGGGCCATAGCGTTTCTTCAAGACGGCGATCGGCGCCTTGCCCGGCCGGAAGCCCGGCAGGCGGACCTGACGGCCGATCTCGGTCAGGCGATCGGCGATCTTGCGCTCGATCTCGTTGGCTTCGACGGTGACGGTGAATTCGTGCTTCAGCCCGTCGGCGCTTACTTCTCTTACCTGCATGGGATGACTATGCGAGCCTTGCGCTGTTCATGAAATTGGGGTGGTGCGGGCGGAGGGATTCGAACCCCCACGACTTGCGTCGCTCGGACCTAAACCGAGTGCGTCTGCCAATTCCGCCACGCCCGCCCCCGGACGTGCCCGCCCCTCGGCGAAGGGGCCGTTCTAGCATAGGGATTCCGCAGGGGGAACAGGTGGAACGGTTTATTCGCGGTTCGCCGTTCGCCGCGACACGCCCGCCGTCCCCGGCGAAAGCGCTTCAGGCACCGTATTTCAAGCTAGGCGCTGGTGATAGGCTTCGACGAAGGATTCGAGCGCGAGGATCCGCTTGCCGCCCTCGACCCGGCCGATCGCCTGTTCCTCGAAGGTGAGGGCAAAATGGACGTGCGTAATGCCAAGCGGATCGGGTCGCAAATCCATGACGGTGGCGGTTTCCATGACCTTGTCGCGGCGGCGGCGGCAAAAGCGGCTGCCTGGCGTCACCACGACGGGTTCACGCCGATTTTGCCAAAAGCTGAACCTTGATTTTTGCATGATCCCCCATCGCGCTCCCCGGTGATGCCGTCCTTGTGACCGGACAGTCATCCACAACAAACTGGGGATATTAACCATTCAAGAAAAACTGCATTTTTGTTCTAAAGTCAACAGGTTTGGAGAGCTATTTGATTTTTATCAACCGCGAAACGACGGGCGCGGCGGTGATTCTTCCCTCGCCGGTATATGCCTCATGGTTCTGCCCGATGTCGGCCAAGCGGTAGAGATAGTTGACCATCATCTCATAGGATTGTTGCATTCCCTTGGCAGAGGTATCGCCGCGCCAATCGATGCGCTCGATACGCGCGCCGTTGCTCAGATGGAAATGCGCGACGGGGTCGAGCGCCCGTCCGGCAGGCGTCCTTTCCGTCAGCAGGTAGCGCGCGCAGAGGCGCACCATGGGGTCCTTGAGCGCGCGCGCCAGCGGCGCATCCTCCGACCAGTTCGGCTGCGCCAGGATGTCGGCGAGGCCGGCGAGGCCGCGGCTGAGCGCCTGGGTATCGATGGCGGCGCGCTCTTCCGGCTCGAGCAGATCGTCGCCCTCCTCGGCCATGCGCTTGTCGAGCCAGGCGTGAAATCCGGGGATCGGCGAGAGCGTCGCGTAGATCTTCAAATGCGGCAGCTCGGCGGCGAGCATGTCGACGACGCGCTTGATCAAAAAGTCGCCGAAGCTGATGCCCCACAAGCCGCGCTGGCAGTTCGAGATCGAATAGAAGATCGCCGTGTCGGCCTCGGCCGGATCGCCGATCGGCGCGGTCTCGTCGAGCAGCGACTGCACGTTGTCGGCGATCCCCTCGGTCAGCGCCACCTCGACGAAGATGAGCGGCTCCTGCGGCATGCGCGGATGGAAATAGGCGAAGCAGCGGCGGTCGGCCTCGAGCCGGTTCTTCAAATCGTTCCAGCTCCGGATCTCGTGCACCGCTTCGTAGCCCATCAGCTTCTCGAGCAGCGCCGCCGGCGATTCCCAGGTGATGCGCCGCACTTCGAGAAAGCCGATATCGAACCAACCCGCCAGCAGCAGCTTGAGGTCGTGCTCGAGCGCCGCGAGCTCTTCGTCGTGGCGCGACAGGTGCAGAAGCTCGGCGCGCATATCGACCAGGAACTTGACGCCCTCGGGCAGCGCGTTGAATTGGGTCAGCAGCGTGATGCGCGGCGGCTCCAGCGCCGCGCGCAGCGCGCGCTCGAGCTTGTGGCGCTCGAAATCGTCGGCCTCGCCGGCGAGGCGCTGCGCGATGCGCGCCACTTCGTCATGGTCGATGTCGAATTCCGCCGCCAGCAGGCGCAGGAAGCGCTCGCGGCCGGTCGCGTTGAGCGCGAGATAGGTCCGGCCGAGATCGGCGGCGCGGGCGCGCGCCGAAACCTCGCCGCCCTTGCTCTCGAGGCAGTCGCGGAGCTGGCGGCGCACATGTTCGGCGTCCTCGCGCGATAGCTCGGGCTTGGGCTGACCGCTCAGCGCGTCCCGCGCCGAGGCGGCGATGTCACGCCAAGCGCCTTTCAGCGAATTGAGGGTACGGTCGAGAAGACTGATGCGCTCGCTCATCCGGCCGGATTATAGCGCGGCAATGTCATTCGCAAGCACACTTCGCATCGCGCGCAACCGGCGCAGGACTCGCGGCAGGCCGTCGATCAGATCCTCGGCGATGAGGCCGGGCCCGAATTCGCGCGCCGACTCGCCGTGCAGCCAGGCGGCAATGCAGGCAGCCGCGAAGGGCTCGACACCCTGGGCCAGGAGCCCCAGCACCAATCCCGCCAGCACGTCGCCCGCGCCGGCCGTCGCCAAATCGGCGGGCGCGTTGGCGTTGATGGCGGCGCGGCCGTCGGGCGCGGCGATCACCGTGTCGTTGCCCTTGAGCAGGACGACCGCTTGCGCCTGCCGCGCGGCGGCGCGGGCCCGCGTCAGCTTGTCGCCCTTGAGTACGAAGAGCCGCGCGAATTCGCCCTCATGCGGCGTCAGCACCGCCGCGGCGCCGGCCAAGGCCTTGAACAGCGCCTTCGGTTCGTCGGCAAAGACGGTGATGGCGTCGGCGTCGAGCACCACGGCGCGCCTGGTCGCCAGCGCCTCGCGCACATGGCGGCGCAACGCCGCGCCGACGCCGCCGCCCGGACCGAGCAGCAGCGCGTTCTTGCGCTTGTCCTTGATGAAGGCCGCGAAATCCCCCGGCTTCGCCAGCGCGCGCACGATGACGCTTTCGAGCGCGGTCGCGTAGATCGGCGCCGCCTTGGCGGGTGCGGCGACCGTGACCAGCCCGGCGCCGACGCGCTGCGCCGCCCGCGCGCCGAGCCGCGCCGCGCCCGTCATCTCGGCGCCGCCGAGCACGACGGCGTCGCCGCGGTTGTATTTGTGGCCGGTCGGCGATGGCACCGGCAGCGCCGCGAGCCAGAGCGGCGGCCCGTTCTCGAAGATCGCCGGTGCCAACGCATCGAGCACGCCGGCCGGAATGCCGATATCGGCAAGCACGAGATCGCCGCACAACGCGCGGCCGGGAAACAGCAGATGCCCCGGCTTCTTGCGAAAGAAGGTCACGGTCATCGCCGCCGGCGCGGCCGCCCCCCGCACATCGCCGGTGGCGCCGTCGAGGCCGCTCGGCACGTCGACCGCCAGGCTCGGCACGCCGCTTTGCGCCAGGGCCTCGATCGTCGCCCGCGCCGCGCCCTCGACCGGCCGCGCAATACCGGCGCCGAAAATCGCATCGATCGCCAACCCGGCGCCGTCGAGGAGCTTGGGCGATAGCGCTTCGACCGTGCCCGCCCAGCGCGCGGCGTGTTCCTTGGCATCGCCGGCGAGCCGGTCGCGCGCGTCGAGCAATCCCAATCGCACCGTCCAACCGGCAGCGGCGAGGTGCCGCGCGGCGGCGAAGCCGTCGCCGCCGTTATTGCCGGGGCCGCACAGCACGGCGACCGGACACGGCGCCCAGCGCCGCATCGCCGCTTCGGCGACAGCGCGGCCGGCGTTGTCCATCAGCGCGCTGCCGGATATCCCGCCGGCGATCGCCGCGCGGTCGGCATCCGCCATCGCCGCCGGCGTCAGCAGGGCATTATCGTTGGGCCGCATGTCGCAGCCTAGACCGGCGGGGTGGGCCGGCGAAAGCCGGGCGAAGGTCGCTTGACGGTTGCGGCCTGGAGCGGTACTTGCAGCCTCGGCGGCGGGTGTAGCTCAGTTGGTTAGAGCGCCAGATTGTGATTCTGGATGTCGCCGGTTCGATTCCGGTCACTCGCCCCATTCTCTTCCCGATTCCCGCAATGAAAGCAGGCCCGACCGAGATCGGGCCCGTTTACCAAAGGAGCCGCCGGTTTCATTAACTCTATGGCGAGTTTTATTAAGGCTGTTGTGTAATACTTACCGACAAGCGGCGAATTCATTTGACGATCACAAGTAATTTTAGAATATTCCGGGGCAAGGGCGGTCCGCAATCCGCCTACCGGGAGACAAGATGGCCCTGCCCTTTTCCGATACCTATCACCGACGCGCGGCGCGGCTGCGTCTTTACGCGCATGCGCAGCGGCGTTGGCCCCTGTTCCTGGCGCTCGGGCTGATCCGGCTCATTGAGGTGAAAACCGGATTGTGGCTGCCGCTCCCCTGGCTCGGCCTCGGCGGCGCCTTGGCGCTCCTTCTCATCCTCGCCTTGCTGACCGAGGCGCATCACGCGACGCGCGCGCAGGCGGCGATCAAACTCGCCGAGCCCGTCTAACGCATTCCGCCGCCGGCCGGCGGTCGCTAGAATGCCGGCATGTCCTCCCCGCTTGCCCTGGCGCAGCGCATGGCGCTGCTCGGAACCGAAAGCGCCTTCGAAGTGCTCGCCCGCGCCAACGCGCTCGCAGCCGCCGGTCGCTCGATCATCAATCTCGGCATCGGCCAGCCCGACTTCCCGACGCCGGCACATATCGTCGAGGCCGGCCGCAAGGCGCTGGCCGACGGCCATCACGGCTACACGCCGGCCAACGGCATCCTGAAATTGCGCGAGGCCGTGGCGGCCGATTTGCACCGGCGCCACGGCGTCGCGGTTTCGCCGGCCCAGGTGCTGGTGGTGCCGGGCGGCAAGGTGACGATGTTCTTCGCCATGCTGATGTTCGGCGAGCCCGGTGCCGAAATTCTCTATCCCAATCCCGGCTTCCCGATCTATGAGAGCGTCATCCGCTTCTCCGGCGCCGTGCCGGTGCCGATCGAGCTCCATGAGGCGAAGGGCTTCTCCTTTAGCGCCGATGAAGTGCTGGCGAAGCTTAACGACAGGACGCGCCTCATCATCCTCAACAGCCCGGCCAATCCGACCGGCGGGGTGGTGCCGAAGGTCGAGCTCGACCGGCTGACGGCGGGGCTCGAACGCTGGCCGCGGATCGCCATCCTGAGCGACGAGATTTACGGCGAAATCCTCTACGACGGTGCCAAGCATGTCAGCCTGTTGAGCTATCCGGCGCTGCGCGAGCGCGTCATCCTGCTCGACGGCTGGAGCAAAACCTACGCAATGACCGGCTGGCGCATGGGCTATGGCGTCTGGCCGAAGGATTTGTTCGCCGCCGCCGAACGACTCGCCATCAATTGCCATTCCTGCGTCAACGCGGCGGCGCAGTTCGCCGGGATCGCCGCGCTCGAAGGACCGCGCGACGAATTGGCCCGCATGGTCAAGGCCTTCGACGAGCGGCGCGGCGTCATCGTCGCGGCGCTCCAGGCCCTGCCCGGCATGCGCTGCGCCATGCCGGGGGGCGCCTTCTATGCCTTCCCGAACATCGCCGGCACTGGCCTGTCGGCGAAAGAGCTGGAGACCCGCCTGCTCGACGAGGCCGGGATTGCCACCATCGCCGGCACCAGCTTCGGCGCCTTCGGCGAGGGCTATCTGCGCTTTTCCTATGCCGCGAGCCGCGAGGCCATCGAAACGGCGATGGCCCGCATCGGCACTTGGCTCGACGGGGTGAATGACCGCCCCATTGAATCTGGCGCCCGGCGTCCGGCTAAAAACTAGGCATTGCTGCCGATTTTTTATGCGAAGATGGTATTTGGACGATTTATCCACAGTACGGGCGATAGGAACACCCGTGGCACGCGTCGTGCTTTAGCCAAGGTAGCGGGAGGCGGGCGGCGACTGGCGCCGAAAATCGCCGTGATCGCAAGACAAGAGAGGCGGGAGTCCCATGAAAAAGATCGAAGCCATCATCAAGCCCTTCAAGCTCGACGAAGTGAAAGAGGCGCTGCACGGGGTCGGTATTCAGGGCATCACCGTGACCGAGGCAAAGGGCTTCGGCCGGCAGAAGGGCCATACCGAACTCTACCGCGGCGCCGAATACGTGGTGGATTTCCTGCCCAAGGTGAAGCTCGAAGTCGTCATGGATGACGGCTTGGTGGCGCGCGCCATCGAGGCGATCCAGCACGCGGCCCATACCGGCCGGATCGGCGACGGCAAGATCTTCGTCACCTCGGTCGAGGAAGCGATCCGCATCCGTACCGGCGAAAAGGGCAAGGACGCAATCTGAAGATTCTAAAAATCTAGTGCGCCGGCCTGCGCTCGATTAGGCTGGCGAGCGCATTTGTGCCGGGGGCGATCACGCCCAAGAAATTCCAATGAGGGGAGACTGAGATCCGATGGCCGACGCCAATAAAGTCATGGACATGATCAAGGAGCACGACGCGAAATACGTCGACTTCCGGTTCACCGATCCACGCGGCAAGTGGCAGCATCTGACCTATCACGTGCAAGCCATCAGCGCCGACTTCATGAAGGGCGGCGTCATGTTCGACGGCTCGTCGATCGCCGGCTGGAAGGTGATCAACGAAAGCGACATGATGCTGGTGCCCGATTACAGCACCGCCGTGCTCGACCCCTTCGCGGCGCAGACGACGATCGTCCTGTTCTGCGACGCGCATGAGCCCCTGTCGGGCCAGCCCTATGGGCGCGACCCGCGCTCGATCGCCAAGAAGGCGGAAAAATATCTCGCCTCCTCCGGCATCGGCGACAAGGCGTTTTTCGGCCCCGAGGCCGAGTTCTTCGTGTTCGACGACGTGCGCTACAAATCGTCGATGGAAACGCAGATGTACACCGTCGACAGCGAGGAGGGTCCTTATTACAGCGACCGCAAGCTGCCGGACGGCAACATGGGTCACCGCCCGCCGATCAAGGGCGGCTATTTTCCGGTGGCGCCGGTCGACAGCACCTACGATCTGCGCTCCGAGATGCTTTCGATCATGGCCGAGATGGGCCTCAAGGTCGAAAAGCACCACCACGAGGTCGCCCCGGCGCAACACGAGCTGGGCTTCGAATTCGACACCCTGGTGCGCACCGCCGACAACATGCAGATTTACAAATACGTCGTGCTGCAGGTCGCCAACCAATACGGCAAGACGGCGACCTTCATGCCGAAGCCGATCAAGGGCGACAACGGCTCGGGCATGCACGTCCATCAATCGGTGTGGAAAGGCGACAAGCCGCTCTTTGCCGGCTCGGGCTATGCCGATCTGTCGGATTTCGCGCTGCACTATATCGGCGGCCTCATCAAGCACGCCAAGGCGATCAACGCCTTCACCAACCCGACGACCAACAGCTACAAGCGCCTGATCCCGGGCTTCGAGGCGCCGGTGCTGCTGGCCTATTCGGCGCGCAACCGCTCGGCCTCGTGCCGCATCCCCATCGTCTCCAGCCCGAAGGCGAAGCGCGTCGAGTGCCGCTTTCCCGATCCGGCGGCGAATCCCTATCTCGGATTCGCGGCGATGCTGATGGCCGGCATCGACGGCGTGCAGAACCGCATCCATCCCGGCGAGGCGATGGACAAGAACCTCTATGACCTGCCGCCGGAAGAATTGAAGGGCGTGCCGACGGTGTGCGGCTCGTTGCGCGAGGCGATGGAAAGCCTGCGGAAGGACCACGGCTTCCTCACCAAGGGCGACGTCTTCACCAAGGACTTCATCGACTCCTATATCGACCTCAAATTCGAGGAGATCTACAAGCTCGAGCACACGCCGCATCCGATCGAATTCGAGATGTACTACAGCGTCTGATCGCCGGATCGTCCGACGAGACTAAAAACAAGCCCCCGCTGGACACCCGGCGGGGGTTTGCGCTTCAATCGACAAACCCGGGGCGATAAAACCCGGGGCGATAAACACCAGGGGGGAACAAGGCCATGAGCGTCGCATCCACATCGACCAATCGCTGGCTCCAGCTCGTCCTGGGGCTGATCGCCATGATGGCGATCTCCAGCCCGCAATATGTCTGGACGCTGTTCACCGGGCCGTTGAACCAGGCCATGGGCACGACGCTGGCCGAGATCCAGGTGACGTTCTCCCTGCTCATCGTGCTGCAGACCTTCTTCTCTCCCTTCCAGGCCTATCTGGTTGACCGCTTCGGGCCGCGCCTGTTGATTTCGGTCGGCGCGATCATGGCCGGCGGCAGCTGGATCCTGGCCTCGATGGTGACCAACATCTGGGCGCTCTACCTCACCTACGGGATCATCGGCGGTTTCGGCACCGGCATCATCTATGTCGGCATCATCGGCTTGATGGTGCGCTGGTTCCCCGATCGCCGCGGATTGGCGACCGGCCTCGCGGCGGCGGGCTATGGCTTCGGCGCCATCTTCACCAGCTTTCCGATCGACAGCATGATCAAGAGCTCGGGCTATGCGCACACGCTTCTCGTCTGGGGCGCGATCCAGGCGGTCGTCGGCGTGCTCGCGGCGCAGGGCATGAAGACGCCGCCCCTGGATTTTCGGCCGGCCGGCTACAATCCCGCCGTCCAGAAGCTCGAGCTACAATCGAAGCGCAGCTATGCGCCGCGCGAAATGCTGAAAAGCCCGGTCTTCTATCTGCTCTTCGTCATGATGACGATGATGTCGACCAGCGGCTTGATGGTGGTCTCGAACGTCGGGCCCTTCGCGAAGGAGTTCAAGGTCGCCGACGTGCTGGTGATGGGCATGGCGGCGCTGCCGCTGTCGCTGACGCTGTCGCGCTTCACCAATGGCCTGACCCGTCCGTTCTTCGGCTGGGTATCGGACCATATCGGCCGCGAGGCGACGATGGCGCTGGCCTTCTCGCTGGAAGCGGTTGCCATCCTCGTCCTCTTCGCCTTCATCGATCAGCCGGCGATGTTCGTCGTGCTGACGGGGCTCGTCTTCTTCGGCTGGGGCGAGATCTTTTCGCTGTTCCCCTCGACCCTGACCGACACCTTCGGGCCGAAATTTGCCGCGACCAATTACGGCTTCCTCTACATCGCCCAGGGCGTCGGCGCGATCTTCGGCGGCCCGGCGGCGGCGTTGCTCAAGCAGGCGACCGGCAGCTGGACGGCGGTGTTTATCGTCGTCGCCTGTCTCGACGCGCTGACGGCGCTGCTCGCCATTGCCGTGCTGCGGCCGATGCGGCAACGGCATCTGCGCGCCGGCTGAGATTGGGCTATAACGGCAAGGCCGGCGCGGGCAACCCCGCCGGCCTTGATCCGTCCGGGGGAGCCCGATGCCGCCGTCGAAGAAAAATCGCACCAAGCCGCACGGGAACGTGCCGTCCGGCTCGAAGCGCGGACCCTACGAGCAATTCATCGGTGAGCTGGCGCGGCTCGAGCTGATCGGGCCCGAGGAGCGCCAATTTCTGAATCAGGGATTGAAATCGCGCGCCATCCGCGAACTGTTCGCGGGCGACGGCGCTTCAGCGATTCACACCAAGCCCACATCCGCTATCGGCAATGCCTCGGACGCGCTGGAAAAGCGCGCGCGCAAAGCGGGGCTGGTCAAGCAGACCGGGGCCAATGCCTTTCATGTCGCCTCCGGACCGGAGACGGTGCATTGGGGCTATCTGTGGAGCGCGGCCGAGCCGGTGCTGCGCGTCAAGCCCGGATCCGTCGTCACCATCGACACCGTGTCGCATGAAGGCCTGCTTGAGGATCAGGGCGATCCGGTCGGCTTCTTCAAGCGTTTCGGCATTCCCAAGGCGGCGGTTTTGGCCGACGCGGCGGCGATCTACGCCAAGGTGCAGCATTCCGGCGCCGGCCCGCATGTCGTCTCGTCGCCGATCTTCATCGAAGGCGCCGAGCCGGGCGATGTGCTCGCGGTGCATGTGATCAAGGCGGTGCCGCGCGTGCCCTATGGCGTCAACAGTTCGCGCATGGGCAAGGGCACCCTGCCCGTCGAGTTCAATCTCAACCGCAGCATCGTCATTCCCTTCGACCTGAAGCGTGGCATCTGCCATTTCGCGCTGGGCATCGAGATTCCGCTGCGGCCGTTCTTCGGCATCATGGCGACGGGCCCGGCGCTGACCCTCGGCAAGCTCAACTCGGCGCCGCCGGGACCCTATGGCGGCAACATCGATCTCAACGAACTCACCGCCGGCTCGACGCTCTATTTGCCGGTGCACGTCCCCGGCGCCTTGTTCATGACCGGCGACGGCCACGCCGCGCAGGGCGACGGCGAGGTCAATCTGACGGCAATCGAGACCTCGCTCACCGGCACCTTCCGCTTCGAGCTGCTCAAGCGGAAATTCTGGACGCTGCCCCGCGCCGAGACCAAGACGCACTGGATCACCATGGGCCTGCACGAGACTCTGGACGAGGCGCTGCGCATCGCCGTGCGCGAGACCGTCAAGTTCCTCAGCGAGGAACACGATCTCGATCCGGCCGATGCCTATGCCCTCGCCAGCGTCGCCATCGATTTCGAGGTGACGCAGAACGTCGACGGCGTCAAAGGCATCCACGCCATGATCCCGAAGGGCATCTTCAAATCCCACTGAGCACCCGGCCGCGCCGACCGGCTGCCGGGAACCGGGGGAACGGCCGGCGCCGCCCGTCGTTATGATCGCATGAGGAGCCTTATGCCGATTCGGGCGCAGCAGCCGGGCAAGCCCAAGCCGCCGGGCAATCCGCCGACGCCGACGCGCGATCCCGAAGTGCCGCCGCCGATCGAGGAGCCGCCACCGCCCATTCCGCCGCCGCCGGTCGAGGTGCCGCCACAACCCTATAAGACATGAAAAAGGGCCGCTCCGGGGACGAGCGGCCCTTTCTTCTTCATCGTGTCGCGCGGCGGTTAGCGGTCCGCGCCTTCCTTGATGTGCTGCTTGAGGTCGTGCGCGGCGTCCTTGGCATAGCCCTTGGCCTTGTCGAATTTGCCTTCGGCCTCGGTCTTCTTGTCGCCGGTCGCCTTGCCGATGTTCTCCTTCACGGAGCCCTTCACCTTGTCGTACGTGCCAGCCATCGGAGCCTCCTCTGTTGTTGATAACCAACGATGGGCATCCGAATTGGCGCGGGCAAGTGACCAAACCCGGTCACACTGTGAGATCACTGTGACCGAACGCAGGGTTAAGAATTTTTCAGATTAGGCGGCCGGCACGGGCCGCGCCTTGCGCTCGGCGTCGATCGCCACATAGGTGAAGACGCCCTCGGTGACCTTGGCGATCTCCTCGCTGGCGAAGCGGCGGACCCAGCTTTCGATCTTCACCGTCAGCGAGGTGCGGCCGACCTTGATGACCTCGGCATAGCAGCTCACCTCGTCGCCGATGAACACCGGCCGATGAAACGTCATCGAGGCGATGGCGATGGTGGCGACGCGGCCCTTGGCGCGCCGCATCGCCGCCGAGCCGCCGGCCAGATCCATCTGCGATAAAAGCCAGCCGCCGAAGATATCGCCGCGCGCGTTCGAATCGGCCGGCATGGCGATGGCGCGCAGCGCCGGCTCGGCCCGCGGCGGCGATTCGCTGTCGGATGGTGCGGCCATGATCCCTCTCCGATCTCTGCCGGCATTTTTGCGCATCGCTGCCCGCGCGGCCAGAACGATCTCCGACTCGCGGGGAGGCTTGCGTTGCGCGGCGTGCGGTGTTGTGATCGCCGCCGAATCCTTTCCGCTTTCCGGCGTGAGAATGCCAGCGACCATCCGCAAGCCGAAGCCGCGCGCAGCACCCGATCTGTTCGAGAACGCGCCCGCCAAGCGCGGCGCCGGCTATTCCGCGAAGGACATCGAGGTTCTCGAGGGGCTCGAGCCGGTACGCCGCCGGCCCGGCATGTATATCGGCGGCACCGACGAGCGCGCGATGCATCACCTTGTCTCCGAGGCGCTCGACAACGCCATGGACGAGGCGGTCGCCGGCCATGCCAGCCGCATCGAGATCGAGCTGCATGCCGACGGCAGCTGCGCCGTCGGCGACAACGGGCGCGGCATTCCGGTCGATCCGCACCCGAAGTTCCGCACCAAATCGGCGCTCGAAGTGATTCTGACCATGCTGCATTCCGGCGGCAAGTTCGGCGGCAACGCCTATAAGACCTCCGGCGGTTTGCACGGCGTCGGCATTTCCGTGGTCAACGCGCTGTCCGACAAGCTGACCGTCGAGGTCGCGCGCGACCGCAAGGTGTGGATTCAGGAATACAGCCGCGGCAAGCCCAAGACGAAGCTCAAATCGAGCGGCGGCACCGCCAACCGACGCGGCACGCTGGTGCGCTTCCACCCGGACCCGGAGATTTTCGGCAAGGAGGCGCATTTCCGCCCCGCCAACATCTACCGGCTGGCGAAGGCGAAGACCTATCTCTTCCGCGGCGTCGAGATCCGCTGGTGGTGCGATCCGAAGATTCCGCGGCCGGAGGACGTGCCGCAGGAAGCCAAGCTGCATTTTCCCGGCGGATTGTCCGATTACCTCGGCGCGGAGCTCGGCGAGCGCGAGACGGTGACGCCGCGCCCCTTCGCCGGCGAGGCCGAGCTCGGCGGCGACGGCCGCGTCGAATGGGCGATCGCCTGGCCCGAGGACGGCGACGGCGCCAGCGCGACCTATTGCAACACGGTGCCGACGCCGGAAGGCGGCACGCACGAGCAAGGCATGCGCGCGGCGCTGACGCGCGGCCTCAAGGCCTATGGCGAATTGTCGAACAACCGCCGTGCTGCGCAGGTCACCGGCGAGGATGCGGCCAACGGCGCCGTCGTCATCCTTTCGCTCTTCCTGCGCAATCCGCAGTTTCAGGGCCAAACCAAGGAGCGACTGTCGTCGCCCGAGGCGCAGCGCCTGGTCGAGACCGCGCTGAAGGACCATTTCGACCATTGGCTGTCGGACGATCCGGCCGGGGCGCGGGCGCTGCTCGACACCATCGTCGAACGCGCCGAGGACCGACTGCGCCGGCGCCAGGAAAAGGAGCTCGACCGCAAGAGCGCCACCCGAAAGCTGCGCCTGCCGGGCAAGCTGACCGATTGCTCGCGCTCGTCGCCGGGCGGCACCGAGATCTTCATCGTCGAGGGCGACAGCGCCGGCGGCTCGGCCAAGCAGGCGCGCGAGCGCGAGACGCAGGCGATCCTGCCGCTGCGCGGCAAGATCCTCAACGTCGCCTCGGCCGGGGCCGAGCGGCTGCGGCAGAACCAGGAACTATCGGACCTTACTCTCGCGCTCGGCTGCGGCACCGGCGACCGCTTCCAGGCCGAGAAGCTGCGCTACGAGCGCGTCATCATCATGACCGACGCCGATGTCGACGGCGCGCATATCGCCTCGCTGCTGATGACGTTCTTCTTCCGCGAGATGGCGGCGCTGGTCGAGACCGGAAGGCTGTTCCTCGCCGTGCCGCCGCTCTACCGGCT
>Ga0209483_1000126_pt1 | contig 73400 bp, 72 predicted proteins | sample NGEPerA_FD_184508 | JGI IMG/M metagenome (GOLD analysis project Ga0209483, IMG submission 184508) | Arctic peat soil microbial communities from the Barrow Environmental Observatory site, Barrow, Alaska, USA - NGEE PermafrostL2-A... | ecosystem: Environmental > Terrestrial > Soil > Wetlands >... | reverse complement strand
GAAGTTGAGCACGGTGCCGGTTCGGTCACTGGCCTCGCGCCCTCGGCGGCGGCCGCCGAAGTTCTGGGCGACGACATGGGCATCGACACTGACAATCTCGCCAAATGGCTCTACGAGCACCGCCAGCACGGCCAGCGCTCTCGCGAACTCGAGCTGTTGCGCGAGAAGGTCCGGCTGGTCGGACTCCAAGGGCGAGTACCGAGTCCCGCGCTCGCCGCGAGCATTCGCCAACGCGAGGAGACACTTACTCGTTGGGCTCTTCGCACGGGACAATTGGTGGTGGTTGACGAGGCCAGTTTGGCTTCCACTTTCGCGCTCGATGAACTGATGTCTGCCGCTCTCGACGCGCGGGCCAAGGTCGTCCTCGTCGGAGACTGGGCGCAGCTCTCCAGCGTGGACGCCGGGGGAATGTTTCGTACTCTCGTGCGTGACCGGGGTGACGGTGCTGCGGCCCTCGCGGACGTTCGTCGCTTCAGGGCCAACTGGGAGAAGCGAGCCAGCCTCGGGGTCCGCAACGGCTCTAGTTCGGCCTTGGCTACTTACGCGACGCACGGGCGGATCGCGGACGGAACTCGTGACGACATGCTTGACGCGCTCTATGCCGCGTGGAAAGCCGACTCCGATCGTGGCCTGCACTCGTTGATGCTGGCCAGCGACACCGCGACCGTCAACGAACTCAATGCTCGCGCTCGCGCGCAGCGTGTCGCAAGTGGCGAAGTCATCGAGGAAGGGGTCAACGTTGCTAGTGGCATGACGGCGGGCGCCAATGATCTCGTGGTGACGCGTGAGAACAACCGACGTCTTTCAACGGACACGGGTTGGGTCAAGAACGGTGACGTATGGACCGTTTCGGCGACGCACGCCGATGGTTCACTAACCGTCACTCGAGTCAATGGACACGGCACGGTCCTCTTGCCGGCCAGTTACGTCGCCGAGAACGTCGAGCTGGCCTACGCCTCGACGGCGCATCGCGCTCAGGGACGCACCGTCGATACCGCGCACACGTTCGCCAGTCCGACCACCACTCGCGAAGTACTGTACGTGGCCCTCACGCGCGGCTCAGAGTCCAACTATCTCTACGTGGACACGCACTACGACCCCGATCCGTCAACCGGCCACGAAGGGTTGAGCGAGATTCCGAGCGCCCTGGAAATGCTCGCCGGGGTACTGCGTCACGAGGGAGCCGACGTGTCCGCTACCGACATGGCCCGTCTGTCCCAGACCGAGTCCATCGCAGCACTCGTTGCCGAATACGACACCATCATCACCTTGGCCGACGGTGGACGCTGGGACGAGGTACTCAGCCAGTCGGGACTCAGCACCACCGAGTTGGTTCAGGCCAAAGCGTCTCCCGCGTACGCAGCGCTTCTCGCGCAGTTACGAGACGCGGAAAGTCGCGGTTTCGACATTCACACCGAACTGCCGATACTGGTCGCGGGTCGTTCGTTCGGGGACGCCGAGGACGTCGCCAGTGTCCTGCACTACCGAATTGACCGCTACGTCACCGGCGTGGGCTACCCCAGCCCACCGGCGAGTGAACTCGTCGCCGGCATCTTTCCCCGGCCGAGCGGGATCACCGACCCCGACATCGTGCTCGCACTAAACGATCGCGCCGACGCCATCGAACAGCGGGCCCGCGAACTCGCCACCATTGCGATTGAACTTGGTGAAACCTGGGTCCAGGACTTCGGCGATGCTCCTGCGGCCAGCGGACCCTACGAGCAGTGGGTACTGGAAGTTACCACCGGCGCGACTTACTTTGATCGATGGGGTATTGACAACCCTGACACCATCCTCGACGATGCAACCGTTAACCACGAACAAGAGGCTCAGCGAAGTCGTGTCCTCAGTGCCGCCCAAAGGGCCAACATGCTCACAGTGGTTGAGACTCCACCGGCGAAGGCTGCATACGTATTTTCCGGCGACGACTTCCTGGAGCCGCCCAATCAAGATTTTGGACTTGACCTGTAGCCCGAGCGCGTTGGCGATATTGACCACTGTGCAAGTCTGAGGGAAGCCTTAAGCCATATTGCAAGGCCACAATACAAACTGGCCATTCCAGGGCAGATTTAGAAATTCGGTTCGTGAGAATTAATGATCACTCAGTCAGCCCGCACGGACGGCTTGGCGCTTCGCGCACGCCGTCCTCGGGCTGGAGGACTTGGAGAAGTCAGTGACTCAAACAGCAGTGCGTGATGAACTCGCATATACGTTCAAACAAGAGTGCGGGCAACCGTGAAGCTTCCGAGCCCTCAACTTGTTCCGAGCCCCACGTTCTTCAGCTCGATGGAGATGTGCATCTCTTCACGAGTTCATCAAGATCGGCGAATGTCGACGCTCGTCGCGAACCGTCGTCCTTGATCGACCAGAGCGTGAATCCGTCGACAGACTGACGCCCCACATCTGTCGACCATGTTCCTTCGGACACGAGTTGAACGTGAAGCGACGTGGTGCCATTCTCTGGCGCACGGACGTGCAATAGCTTCCGCGTCGCAGCTTCGAGAAGGAGGTGGTCGCCTTTGGGATCAATCGCAAAGACATTCGAACCCTTCCAGACTAGGAAGTCGGGGTAGAAGGTTTTGCTAGACCCTCGCGTAATCAGGGGGATTCCGTAGCCACTTCCACGCGGGGGATTACGCACCCAGGGGAGACCAGTCTTATCCAACGCCTGTGCGAATCGCAGTTCAAAGCTGCGAAGTCCGCTGTATCCGGGGTGAAGGGAGTTGTTGAACAGATCAACGTCGTCCCCTCGAACGAGAATCGGTCCAACGACATACGGATCAAATCGCTTCTGTACGAGGAAGACGTTGTCAAGATACGCGTCGATGATGTTCTTCGCCAAGTCGATGGCCTGCTGATGTGCCGTCGAGCCGATGCCGACTCGTGCGTCAAGTTTTGGATCCGACAAATCGACAACTTCGAGCGCGCGAGGATACTGTCGGCGTACTTCACGTGTGAATAGCCATCGAAGAGTGACGGTGTGCGAGTAGTTGAAACGCTCCCACTCGACTTGGACGTCTTGATCATCTCCAATGACATAACGCGCCATCGAGCGACTTCCCTCGCTCTTCGTGTTGGCGCCGTTGTCGTTTCGAAAGTCTGCAAACTTAGCGAGCACTCCGCTGACCGGCCCAAGTGCATCAGTTGGATCAAGCGCAGTGCCGGGGACAACCTTCGCCTCCTTCGGCTCGAACTCCTCCGGGGGAGACTTGCCGGGTGGACTGGCCATGAGCAGCATTCCGGGCGCGTCTGCCGAAAGCCGCCTTGCGACACCCTGAAGAATGCTGTCAAAGACTTTGTTGTTGTCTACGCGAACATAGAAGTGCGCTGTGTTGAGACGCTGTGACGAGTAATGGCGAGCATTGGGTTGTCGCAGCACACGCCCGATGATCTGCTCGATCTGAACGCGCGAGTCCATGCTCTTGTCGACATAGGCGAAGTAGCACAGCGGATCGTCCCAGCCCTCTTGCAGACTGAGATTGAAGATGATGTGATGAAAATTTCCGGCGACAAACCTGTCGTAGTCAGAGTCACCACCCTTGAAGTGCTGGAACTCGGCTGGTGGCGGAAAGCCCTTGTCAAAGGTGAGCGAGCAATACACGGCGATGTCGTCTGGCTCGATTCCCTGGTCGACGAGGTATCGCCAGATTAGGATCGGCGGAGCCTGACGCTGTTCGAACGGCCGCTTCGGATCGTCCTTCTGATGGGCGTCGCCCTCAACAATGTTGGTTCGGCAGACGTAGATCGCCTTCGGACGACCGTCGAATCCACACGCTTTGACGTCCCTCTGTGCCTTGTTCAAGTCGGTCAGGAGAGTTGCCACCGTCTCTTCCATCGGAGACTTGTAACCCCTCAGCAGGAGCGTGTCCTTGACGAGGCCGGACCCGGCAACTGCCTTAGCATCCACATGGGTGACGAGCTGTTCGTCGGTGAAGTTTCCCTGCTCGCGAAGGAGCCGTACTTCGCGCCCTAGATGTTCTGGCAACTTCATCGTCGCGCTTGCTGCGAAGAAGGCGTCCGGCTCAAGCTCTAGGAGCAAGTCGGTCTGTTGGTCGGTGAGGTTGTGCGCCTCGTCGTAGACAACAATCAACGCTCGCCGGCGGCCTAGACTGTCTGCACGTTTCTTCAGCGACACCCAGATTGACTCGTTCGCAGTGTCCTCGATATCGGACTTGTGGATCAAGAGCGTCCCATGCTCTTTGTCACGCTGATTGAACGTTCCGACGGTCGCGATGAAGATCAACGGTTCAGTATTCGAGGCCACATCAACTGCGTCGTACTCGGCAAGCGCCTTGACTTCGAAGTCTGGGATCAGGTGGTGATACTTCCCACCCGCAACTAGGTTCGCGTACGTCTGATCGACGACGACCTTTCCCTTTGAAAGCCACAAGACAACGGGCGCAGTCGGGAGAGCGGACCTGAGCGTGTTTGTTGCATCGGCAAGGATTACGGTCTTCCCCGATGCAGTGATCGCATCGAGCGCCTGAAAGAACGGCACGACATGCAATCGCCCTTGAGCATTGATTTGGACAGGGGCCGACAGGTAGTCAATGCAACGGTCCGCGATCTGATCGGACGCCTTACGTTGAAAGTCGAAAAGCTCTATCACAAGTCGGCGTTAGAGAACGGCTCGCTGCTGAGGTCCAGACCGAAGTCAGCGAGAATGCGATCGGGAATTTGATAAAAGCGGACATTGTCAGTTTGATAGAGATTGAATCGCGCATAGACGTGATATGTGGTCTTGAGTACAGCATCCTCAGCCTCACGTGCGCACGCTTCGTAGACCGATTCTGTGAAATTCGTGTTCCCGCCGGGACCATCCCACACCAAGAAAATGCCGTCGTCATCAGCGTTCTTCGCGACGAGGTATCGGTACTTCGGATCGTCGATTCTGACGAGAGTTGCTCCGCGTCGACGGTCATCGAAGTGTGAAGCGATAACCGTGTCTACCATCTCGGCGCGCTCCATGTGAAGTAACGCGTCGGCATCGACTTTCTGTTGAAGTTGCACGAACCTGAAGCCGCCATCCAAGGGCAAACCCTTGCCGTTGGCCCACTTGCCGGAGACGACGTTTCGTAGCCTCTTTGCAAGAAGTGACTTGGCATACGGGTCGCCGCGATCAGGACGCCCCTGTTCGACGAGTATGAATCGGCGCGATGCGTCGGCAGAATCATTCAAATCCAGTACCGCGTGACCCGTTGTACCCGAGCCAGCGAATAGGTCAAGAACGACGCCGTTCGGAGGGCACCAAAGTTGGATGATCTTTTCGAACAGGCGCAGTGGCTTGACCGTCTCGAATCCGTGACCCTTTCCAACGATGGCGTCCAACTCGTTGATTCCAGCTTGCGAGTGACCCGATTCAGCGTGCGGCCAGGAGACAGTACCGATGTCAGTGGCGGAACCATACTCTTCGTCGGCCCAGTAGGTGATTGGGACCTTGCCCTGCTTGACCTCCTCCAAGTAGCTCTTCTGTTGGGGCCGGCCGTCGCCGGACAAACCGAAATAGTATTTCGGCCACAGCCCGGAATCGAGTCGACGCTTCGCCTTCTTCGCAGCGCTTGCAACGGTCTCTGAGAGAACGATCCCCTTGACACCGCGACGGACTTCGCTCGATGGAACCCCGCATATCGCTGCGCGCTCATCTGCATCACCAAGATCCTTGAGAACAAATTTGCAACCCCATTCATTGAGGACCCGAAGCATCACGGACTGTTCCGGTCGCCAACACTTGCTGCTCTGCGGATAATGCATCTCGCCTGAGAACGGAGACTGGATGGCATATACCATCGATTGGTGAGTTCTTGCCTTTGGACCAGTGAGGTTCTCGCTCTTCCAGCGACGAGGGTCGCCATCGGGAGACTTGTACCGAGCATCCATTGAGTCAGTTCGATCCAAAAGTCCGGTTGATGCCTTCGACTCGTCCTTGGCATATACAAGGACGTACTCAGTCGCAGTCGACACATGGTCATTGTCCCCCCGAGGGGAGTAACTCTTCTGCCAATTGATGATTGCTAGTCGGTTCTCTTCCTTGAAGAGCTCGTCGAGCATCTGACCCAGGCGAAATAGTTCGCGATGATCAATACATATCGCAAGAACTCCACCCGGTTTCAACATTGATCGCATCATCTGGAGACGTGGCCACATGAAGCGCATCCACTTTGTGTGCAGTCCCTTATCGTCGGGACTCAGGAACTCACCAAGACCGGGGTCATTCGGATCGTCTTCCCACTTATCGTTGTACCGAAAATCGTTTCCGGTGTTGTACGGGGGATCAGTAAGGATTAAGTCGACCTGGCCGCGCTCGCGGTACAACGTGGCCATCGCTTGCAGATTGTCGCCCTCAATGACGAGGTTCTGAGCCTGAATCTCTTGATCACCGACGCTGTATTTCGCCAGCGTTTTCGTAATGCGAGGTCGTACCCGTCGCGCGAGCTGTCTTGCGTTCGCCTTGCCCGAGAAGTTGATTCGGATTCCACCTTCACCTTGCGCTTCGATAAGTTCGACCAACTCCTCGCGCGAGAGATCGGCGAAGTTGTTGCCTGCGGTCGCGTTGTCAGTCACCGCCTCGGACCAGCTTTCATTGAACGGGCGCGGTTGCGCCCTTGTTGCGTACGGCCAGAATAGGAGGCCGGTGCGACGCGTGCTTTTGTGTCGACGATGAAGTGGAATCTAGCCATGCGACACACGTGATGAGCCCCGGTGACCAAAGTCACCCGGAAGTGAGGCGGCGTGGCGGATCCGAAGGGATTTCACGTTCCTCTTTTCGGGACTACGCCGGACCGTGACCGCCGCTTTGGTATGGCGCGAAGGATCCGAAGACTTTTGGAGTTCGGGCTCCCGAAGTCGTCCGAAGTCCCAGCACACCATGAACATGCACTGCAAGTTGCTGCGGATCCTCATCCGACGAAGTCGCGTCCAGCACTGCTTCCCCCAATACGCATGGTTTACCGTCTTCTCTTAGTTCGCGGTCGATGGCTTCGATGACCCAAACGTATCGAGGAAGTCGCGCGAATGAATATGCGCGGCGAATATTCGCGGTGATTCCACGTGTAGAAAGCCTCTTCTTGAACGCACTCGCCTCAATCGCATATGTGTGCAAACGCAATCGGTCGAGTGCTATGAGTTCTTGTAAATCAAGGAAGGGCTTCGCTGGATACGCCATGCTCACCTCGTTGGAAAGTGAAATGAGAAGTTCAGCCCCCTTGAGCTCGGCGACTTCAGGAGCAAGCCAGATCTTCTCTGGCATTGGCACTTGCATCATTTGCCAAGGGCCATATACCTTTCCGGTGTCCGGCGCAACATCACGGAGGACGTCGCTAACGATTGTGTAGGGGCCAGTTTGATCGTCATGGCGAATGAATTCGATCCAACCGGCCCTTGAAGTTCGCCGATATCCGCACAAGATGAATGCGTGAGATCGTGTCCCAATCAAGACCGGAAATCCGGAATTGAGATATCGACATGCGATTGCGACAATCCGGTAATCCCATAAACCGGCATGTCTGTTCGGATCTGGCACTGGATCTGGTTGTTGCCACGCAAGTCCTGGACTTGGTAGACGACCTACCTCGTAGTGAATAGCAGGAAGTTCAAATGTTCGGAATAACTCGCCAAGCTGAAGTGCCGTCAGTCCACCGCTGGGGACAGCTCGGCTCGGGTGAAGGCTGATGGGCGCTTTAAGCGTAAAATCAGCTTTCGGTCTCCGGCGAGCATCCCCTCTCAATGCGGCGCTGAAGTGGCACATCCAGGCCGCCGCTTGAGCGCAAGCGCCAAGCTGAGCGTCCTGCTGAGTGAACGGAACTCCTGTGACTTCGAGATCCTGCCCGAAGAAGTTGATTATCTCGGTCACACTCGTGCGAATGTCGTCACGAAGGTCAACGGGTGGGTAGAGGAGAGCGCGGGAGACTAGGCCCGTGGAAATGGGGCGCGTCACCACATAACCCAAATAATCTCGAGACCGAGCCAATCGCCACATGTTCTCTCTTGTGAGGTACTTAGAAAAGAAATGAAGCCGATGAGTTGCGTCGGGTGTGTCCAAAAACTGCTTGGAGTAATAGGCCGAATACTCGCTCCGATAGTCAATGTCGATGTAACGGGTCTCAATGACTAGTGTGACCGCGCCAAGTGTTCGAGCAACCTCGATGCAGCGACGAAACGGCTCTGGATAATGAGACCCCAGGTAACGGCGAAGAGCGACGTCCCATTCATCGTCAGTTGTTGGATGATGCACTTCGGCGGGATCGGGATCATTCCAACCCATAACGTCCATAGATTGACCTTGCCCTAGGCCATCCTCATGGCGGCCGACTGTACATCTGCTTCACGGCGAAGTCGAGCAAGTTTGGCGAGGTCCGCTGTCAAGTTGCTCTTCTGTTCATCATTGAGTAATTCGTCAAGGTCTGCAGGGAGCTTCGCCTCCAATGCATTCTTGACGTCTTCTGGGAGTTCAGCATCGGCCATAGCTGAAATCCTTCCGTGACTGTGTGTCACGAGTCTAAGCGAGACATTGCACCGCCCAAGGGAGGTCAGGAAATCCCTGGTAGCGGGAAGTTTTATGCGATGCGCAATCCCAGAATGGATGACGCACGCGAACATTCGACAGCGTCGAGTCAGACGTTCAATCCTCTTCATTGATCGAACAATGATGTGAGTGTCGACCAAAGCATTCCTTACGATGCACCATTATTTCGTTGTTGGCGAAGATGGGCAATGAATGCTGCGACCGCTTTTCGTTCCGCTTCAGTGAGGTCTGTGCTCTCTATAGCGCGACTGAACGTCCTAGAAGCTGCCCGTGCTCCAAGCAAAGCTTCGTCCTCCGTTGGCACTGTCGGCTCATAACCAGCAAGCAACATCAGAATGTCGTATGGCACGTCGAGTACTTTGCCGAGACGGAAGAGGACATTAGGTGATGGCTGACCGACGTCTCCGCGTTCCAGTTTCTGAAGATAGGCCACCGAGATCTCCGCGGGTCGCGCTACCTGTCGCAAAGACATGCCTTTCACTAGTCGGACCGACTTCAGTTGCTCGCCGAGCTCAGCTGTCATGCACCTCTCCCTGTGTACTCTATAAGCATTACTGTATACTATAGTGTTGACAATCCGTGTTGTGTCCACTATAGTACACAGCATTCACTAAAGGTGTGGTATGCCGACATTGGCCCTGGAAGAACAAGGAGGAACACTATGAATCAAGAAGAGACTCGAAAAGAGCCTGTCATCATCGTGAATGGAGAGGATCACTCAGCAAGTTCAGAAGTGGTGACTTACCAAGAGGTCGTGACCATCGCTTTCCCAATTCCGCCTTCGCCTGACGCAAGGTACACGGTCTCATATCGAGATGCCAAGGAACCGCGCGAAGGGTCGCTTGCTCCAAATCAGTCGGTCATCGTCCGTCAGAAGGGCACGGTATTCAATGTCAAGGCCACTGGTAAGTCGTAGTCCCGATCTCCAACGTCTCCAGGACGAGGGCTATGACTTCGACATCCGAGAAAATCAACTCGTATTAAGGGTTGTTTACGCCACATCACGGCAAACCGTCGAGGAAGGCTTGCTCATATCGGAACTCACCTTGGCTGGTGATCGAACGGCCAAGCCGGGTAATCACGTTGTGCACTTCGCGCCAGTAATCGCCGGTGAAGTGCCGTGCGATGAACTTGGGCGTCCACTCGAATGGCTCATTAATCAGCGGGCGATCGTCAACCTCGGCACTGATTTGGTTGCCAGTTGCACTTTCTCGCACAAGCCGAATCCGACGTACCCCGACTACTACGAGAAGATGACAACTTACGCTGACATGTTGCTTGCCCCGGCACAGGCGCTTGATCCGAGGGCAACGGTGCGAACCTTCCCACCCATCTCTGCTGATGCGGACGAGTCGGTCTTCTGCTATCTAGACTCGGCGACTAGTCGCTCGAGGATCGGCGCAGTGAGCGCGAAAATGCGCATACGCAAGGTCGTCATCGTAGGCGTTGGTGGAACAGGGTCCTACATCCTCGACGCCCTAGCCAAGACGGAAATCAACGAGATTCATCTTTACGATGGCGACGTATTTCTTACGCACAATGCGTTTCGGGCTCCGGGATCCGCAAGCATCGAGGAGTTGCGACTGTCACCCAAGAAAGTGCACTACTTCAAGTCCAAAGTCGATGCGATTCGCCGAAACGTCTTTGCCCACCCTGAGCACGTCGACGCTTCAAACATCGAAGAATTGCGCGGCGCCAACTTCGTGTTCTTATCGCTCGATGGTGGTCCCGCCAAGAACTTCATCGTCGCGAAGCTCCGTGAATTCGCCGTGCAGTACATCGACACCGGCATGGGTATTTACCAGGTCCGAGACTCCCTTGCTGGAATTATTCGAACCACGCTGTGCGGAACCGAAGGATCCGACTGGGCGGTCTCAGACGAGGAGCTCGACGAGTATGACCAGAACATTCAAATCGTTGAACTCAACATGCTTAACGCGGCGCTAGCGGTGATCCGATGGAAAAAATTGCTGGGTTTCTACAACGACATAGAGCACGAGTCCTCATCGCTCTACACGATCGACGGAAACCACATGTTGAACGAAAAACTGTGACCAAAAGAGTAGGTCGGCTCGACCCCGTATTCGTCGAACTCATACCTAAAAAACTGTCTGCCGGGAAGCTCTATGTGTCGATGATTTATTCGACGACCCAGCACTTATGTGCATGCGGATGCGGAAAGAAGGTCGTGCTTCCTCTCAGTCCAGCCGAATGGAGCTTGCGCTACGACGGCGAGACCGTGTCAATGAACCCGTCAGTTGGCAATTGGGAGTACGAATGTAAGTCCCATTATTGGATCGACCACAGTCAAATTCGTTGGGCGACGGCCTGGACTCGCGAAAAAATCGAAGCTGGCCGGAAAAGCGATCTCGACGATCTCGACAATTATCTCGAGAAGCGACAATCCGTCCACAGCGCTACCGTTTCGCCGCGGGTCCGAATGTCATGGTGGCGACGCTTCCTTACGCGGCTGTCTCGTTCACGGTACGAATAGTCGAAGTGAAGCGGATGTCACCAGTTCGGGCGGCGAAAGGGTTCAGCGAGACTGAAGCTTCGAGTACTCGCGGACCTGATGTTACTGATACGAAGCATTATCTTGCGGTGCTTGAAGAACGTCAGGAACGATTGAATGTTGCTATTCGGCGCATTCGTAGCCGCTTTTCGGGGAATAGCGACTTCAAGTTGAGGCTGAGGCATGAGGGACGAGTCATACGGTACAAAGTCTCGTATCTTTTGGATTTGACGGAGTCAATCTCCAAATTCTCGTTGGCAGTTATCTATTGCACATTCACATCATTTCTTTCGGTGCTCTTGTGCTGGGCGGCTATTCAGGAATTGAAAGCCACGTCCCTTCCGGATCTATCGAAACATGCGGATCTTGGCTCATTTCTATCTCTCTATTTAGCGGCACTCTTAGTAATGGATTTGTTCTATGGTCTCTGGGTCCTGTCACGAGTTCATTCGAGTCTGAGGTCGAAAAGTCAAATCCGACGTAGCGGTCGATCGGGCAGAATCGCAATCGGAACATTGTGGCCATTCGTTGTTTCCGTCACCGAAATTTTCGTCTTCAGAATTCTTTGGGCTCACTACGAACACCATGTCATTGCTGGAGCATCATTCAGAATCGATCCGCTTGTGGACCTCGAAGATCTTGCGATTGCCTTGCTTGTCGTCAGTTTCTTGACCTGGACGAAACAACATGCGGCTACATGGGTCGCAAAAGTAGCAGGAGCGTCACTTGCACCGGTTGTTGCGGTAACCGTCGATCGAGGGCTTTTACTGGCCGATGGCGCGTCAATACCGTTTAACGAACCCAGAACGTGGCCCCGCAAAGGATTGGGAAGATCTCGAATCGCGTGCGTCGTTCAAGGGACACTGAGAGTGAACGATGGACCAAAATTGGTTGACATATTGATTACTCAAGACGGCGACGCATATTACGCACCTTCTTCGCCTCCCCAGAGGAGAACCTGGCGAATGAACGAAGAGTGATGAGTGATAATCGCCGGAACTTTAACTGACTCCTCGATTTGCTTCTTGAGGTTGGCGCCGACAATTCGTTTGTCACGGTCTCCAGATTTCTTTTTTTGGATTCTCAGGCATTCCGCGGGCATACTGCGGGCATATATGGGTATATATGGGCATGTAACACGGGGCAGTGACGGACAACGGTGGTCACTACTGGTCAACGGAAAAGCCTTGAAATCATTGGGCTTTCGGTGAGAATCCTTGGAGCGGGCGACGGGAATCGAACCCGCGTTCTCAGCTTGGGAAGCCGATGTCTCACACGGCACGACGGGTGAAAATCTCCTGGTCATAGATGGCCTCTAGCCCAATACTACGGTTGTGTGGTCGGGTTCGGCAGTCCGAGAGCTGGATTATCAACGCCCCTTTTCTTAGAAGCCTTCAGCGGGAGTCGTACCTCATCATCCGGCAGGTCAAACAACTTCGCAATTTTGTCAACGATCAGTTCAAATTGCAATGAACCGAAAATGACATCGTGCGCCCCAAGCGCAGACCCCGCGGAAATCAGCGACATTCGCAGCAATTGAAATAACCGTGAGTCATCTTTGGCTGCTTGGGCGAGGCGTGAACTTGGATCCAAGATGTCTCCAACAAAAAGCGAACCTGACTGAATCCCAGGGTGAACAAACGACGACAGCCGTCCATAGTTTTCGTACAGACCGTCGCCCTTCTCGAACTGCTCACATACCTGTTTAAAGATCGTTATCGAAGGCTGCTTAACTCGGTGATTCGGCATCAACAGCAACACCATTTTCTGCAAAGCTCCAGACAGACTTTTCGGCACATCGTTGCCGGGGAAGTCGAAGGTCTTCTGCCAGTGCTTTAGCGAACGCTCATCTAACTGCTTCATTGAGTTTTCGTCGACTCGATTGCGTGCGAGAAGCCAAAGGTACACGGCGTGTTCAAATGAGCTACGAACTATTGGGAAGAGGACGTCATGGAGCGGGTTCTCATACGTCTGAAACACAACGTGGTTTTGACGAACGACAAGAGATGTCCAAGTCGCACCTGAGAGTTTCTCGCGGTTATCGAGATCGCTGTACTGCGGCAGCGACACACTCTGATATGTTTTCCAAACTTCTTGTTCTAATTCGACGGATTCGCGCAACGGAAAGTCCGACTTGGGCCTGTTTAAGACGTAGTCAGCAAAGTCGTTGAGTGCGTTTTTGAAATTTGGTTCTTCGTCCACGGTGTGCCACTCCCTGCCATATCCACCTTTGAGTCAATCACTCGAATGTGACACCACCGAGGTCAGTCGTGCAGATTCGTTGTCATCTCTGGGTTCCGACGCGCTGCTGTTCGATCCAGACTTCTTGGTCGGTGACAGAAATCCTAACCTTCGTACTCCCAAGTTTGATAAACGGAATTCTCCGTTCTTGGATGAGGCGGCGAATAAGTCCTCAGCCGAGGCCGCACTTCGATATCAACATGCAACTCTCCAGAGAGATCGGGTTCTTGCAAGCGCTTTGGATATTCTTTTGGCGCAATCTCTTGAAAGTCGGGAGTGACGCACCATTCGATTCTCATCGGACTCCGAGTGGGCAGGCCGTGGGCAGGCAACGACAGACACAATCGGAAGACTGCGGACATTCATGGGCACCCACTTCGGGGTATTTCTTCTTGAAATGACTGAACTATCTGGAGCGGGCGACGAGAATCGAACTCGCGTTCTCAGCTTGGGAAACTGAAACTGCCGTGCGCCCCGTTCCAATTGAGATCAGTGTTCGGCACTTTGGTGAATAGAATCTCGTCGAAATGATCGTGTGATTAGGTTGTTTTCATGATTTCAGTCTCACTTCAAGGCCAGATGAAAGACATGTCTCAGTGGCTCGCGTTAGCGAGAACCGCTGACAACGCTGGCTTCGATACGTTGTACGTGGCCGACCACCCAGGGACTACAGCAGCTCCGTTCGTTTCTTTATCCGCTGCGGCTGCGGTTACTGAGAACATTCGTCTCGGCACCTGCGTTCTCAATGTTGGCCGCTGGGAACCGTTCGCACTTGCCATCGAAATCGCCACGCTCGACGTGCTGTCCGGAGGACGTTCATTGTTAGGGATCGGCGCAGGTCACACGCCAGCAGAGTGGTCAATGGTCGACTTGGAGATTCCTCGTCCAGTAAATCGGGTGGCTCGATTAGTCGAAGTCGTCGAGGCGGTTCGCAAACTACTGTCCGGAGATCGAGTATCGATGTCAGGTGTCTACATCAAGTTGACCGATGCGATCCTCAGCGAACCGTCTCCAATCCAAAGGCCGATGCCGCTGATGATCGGGGGCAATGGACCACGTCTCCTCACATTTGCCGCGGAGAACGCGGACATCGTGGGAGTTACGGGACTAGCCAAACTTTTGGCTGATGGTCACTCTCATGAAGTCGATTGGCGAACCGAGTCACTCAATCGGACCTTCGATCTCATCAGGTCAACCTCCGCCGCGCGAGGACGCGACGTGAGTATTGAGGCGCTCGTGCAGCATGTTGAGTTCACGGAAGATCCTGAGAAGATTGCGGAAGAGATTGCAAAACTCATACCTGGAGCTACTGCTCGGGATCTCTTAACGTCACCGTTCATGTGGATTGGAACACCGGCGACGATAGTTAAGCAACTTCGAGACTTCGAGCAACGCTGGGGCATCACGAGATACGTCGTTCGCGAAGACTCCACTTCGCGGGCCGTCGAAATTGTCCGAGAGTTGCGAAGCGAGGGATGAATCGAGCGTCCAAGCTCTTGCTCGCTGCCGGGCCTAATGGCTCGCGTCCCAAAGCGCCCGGTCGTGGCTGAAGTAAACGAGAGCAGAGTGGCATCGATTTTCAAGTGCCCATGGAGCGCCCAACCCCCCAAAACTTGAAGGATTCGGGGTCTGAATACTGATCTTGATCAGTAGTTTTACGCAGTACCGTTGCCAGAAAACACCACCCTTTCAAGGTGGTGGTCCTTCCACCTTGAAAGCACCACCACCCTTTCACGGTGGTGGTACGGGCTCTGGAGTTTCCTCAGAGTCCTCCCTGGAGAGCCGAAACTGGTGACACCACTGACGTTTTCAGGATGAGTGGTACTCAGTGTCTCAAAGTACTAATGTATTAATACATGAGCACTGAAAACGCGATGATCCATTTCCGATTAGAACCTCGATCGGGCGTACCAGCGTACCGCCAACTCTACGACCAGGTCCGACAGGCTGTGAGTTTGGGCCACCTCAAACCAGGCGATCAACTCCCACCCGTTCGCGAGGTCGTGAGACAGATCACCTTAAACCCCAATACCGTCCACCGGGCCTATCGAGATCTCGAGACAGCGGGAATCGTCGAGGGACGCTCGGGTCGCGGAACTTTCGTGGTAGAGGTGCCCGCGCCCTCGACGACTCCTGAGCGTCAGGCCGAGTTACAGAAGGATCTCGTCGCCTGGATCGAAAGTGCCCGCGCCGCGGGGATGAACGACGACGCGATTGCTGCTCTGGTTTCACTCTCGATCCGAATGAAGACGGTTGCAAAAGAAACGGTGATGCTATGAGTAGTTCCGGACCCGCTGTTGAAACGATGGGGCTTGGAAGACGGTACCGACGAACGTGGGGACTTCGCGACTGTTCTTTTACATTGCCCCAAGGTCGCATCGCGGCACTCGTCGGGCCAAACGGCGCCGGAAAGTCGACACTCCTTCGCATGCTCGCTGGGATCAACGCGCCAAGCGAAGGAATGGTCACGGTGCTCGGTAAGTCGCCGAGAACTCAAACCGCCGACGCGCTCTCTCGTACGGCCTATCTTGATCAAGATCGTCCTCTTTACAAAGACTTTCGGGTGGAAGAAATGCTCAGGTTCGGACGCGAACTAAACCCACGCTGGGATAATGAGAGGGCGCGGCGTCATCTCGAAGAACTGCGCATATCTCAAGCATCTCGGGTCAAAGAGTTGTCCGGAGGACAACAGGCCCAAGTCGCGCTCACAATGTGTCTCGCAAAGCGGCCAGAGGTACTTCTCCTCGATGAACCCGTCGCGGCACTCGATCCGCTCGCACGCGAGAATCTAATGCAAATCCTGCTTCAATCCGTTGCAGATGACGGCACCACCGTGTTGCTGTCTTCGCACGCCGTCACCGATCTCGCGACGATCTGTGACTACGTCATAATCTTGTCGTCGTCGCGGGTTCAATTCGCCGGTGAGCTCGACCACGTGCTTGGCGTCCATCGACTCCTCGTTGGTCCGGCTGGATCGTTATCGGCAACGCTCGACGGGGCTACTGTCATCTCGTCGATCACCGCTGGACGCCAAAGCACGATGCTCGTGCGCGCCGAGCAACCAATCATCGATCCTTCATGGGAGGTCTTCGAGCCCACCCTGGACGAGATCGTGCTCGCATACTTGCGCGCTGACGCGTCGGCGGCAGAGACTCAGAATGAGCCCATGTCTCGAAGAGAACGCAAGTCGCGTAACTCAATTCGGATTGTCCAATGACCTGGGTCGCGTGGCGCGTACAGCGCTCACAAATCATTGCCGCAATGGGAGTGGTGTTGGTTTTCGCTCTCTGGTTGTTGATCTCCGGTATCGTGACGGGTCACAATCAGACGTTCAAGTACTGGACCGACGCCGATGTCTTCGTGCTGTTCGCACTGCCCGGCGTTCTCGGCTTGGCGCTCGGAGCGCCGCTCATTGCGAGCGAGTCCAGCCTCGGAACCAATCGCCTCGCGTGGACCCAAAGCGTCACCCGAACTCGTTGGTTAAAGTTCAAGTTCCTCGTCGGCGGAGCCATTACAACCGCCGTCCTCATCGCTCTCGCGTTTCTCCTCCGGTGGTGGACTGGAGCAATTTCCATTTCGCCGTTCACCAACTCAGGCGGCTTCACCTCGGCGGTGCGCATTCAACCGATCGCCTTCGACCTAACGGGGATCGTCGTCGTTGGCTACGGCCTGTTCGCGTTTTCCCTAGGGGTCGCGCTAGGAGCGGTAATCCGTCGACCAGGTTGGGCCTTCGCCCTGGGACTACCAATTTTTGTCGCAGCGCGACTCGCTGTGCAGGAATGGCTCCGCCCGCACTTCGTGGCTCCCGCAATCTTCGCGAATCTCGGCGGACAATCGCCATCGACGCTGGCCCTCGACCGCGGTTGGATACTTCACGACGCGTTGCTGCCAGCGAATCGGCTTAGCCCACCTCCCGGCAGGACCTGGGCGTGGTCGGACTTCACCAAGAGCTACAACATCTGTAGAAATACACCAAATGGCGATTTCGCTCACTGCGCAGCGTTGTCCCATCTGCACTTCGTTTTCCAGTATCAACCGGACAGCCACTACTGGGCGCTCCAGGGAATCGAGACGGCGCTCTTTCTTGGCCTGGGTCTGCTGCTGTTGGGGTTGACCATGATGAAAATTAAGAGTTGGCGAAACTGATGGCACTTGGGACGGACATCAGACTGTTATGACGTGGGTCGCGTGGCGCGTCCAGCGCTCGCAGATCGTCGCCGCAAGCGTCGTGGTGTTGGTTTTCGCTCTCTGGTTGTTGATCTCCGGTATCGTGACGGGTCACAATCAGACGTTCAAGGACTGGACTGACGCCGATACCTACGTGCTGTTCGCACTACCCGGCGTTCTCGGCTTGGCGCTCGGGGCGCCGCTCATTGCGAGCGAGTCCAGCCTCGGAACCAATCGCCTCGCGTGGACCCAAAGCGTCACCCGAACTCGTTGGTTAAGGTTCAAGTTCCTCGTCGGCGCAGCCATTACAACCGCCGTCCTCATCGCTCTCGGGATTTTCCTCGAATGGTGGACGAGAGCAGTGTCGGTATCGCCCGTCTACCAATCAGGCAACTTCTCCTCGGCGGTGCGCATTCAACCGATCGCCTTCGACCTAACGGGGATCGTCGTCGTTGGCTACGGCCTGTTCGCGTTTTCCCTAGGGGTCGCGCTAGGAGCGGTAATCCGTCGACCAGGTTGGGCCTTCGCCCTGGGACTACCAATTTTTGTCGCAGCGCGACTCGCTGTGCAGGAATGGCTCCGCCCGCACTTCGTGGCTCCCGCAATCTTCGCGAATCTCGGCGGACAATCGCCATCGACGCTGGCCCTCGACCGCGGTTGGATACTTCACGACGCGTTGCTGCCAGCGAATCGACTTAGCCCACCTCCCGGCAGGACGTGGGCGTGGTCGGACTACACCAAGAGCTGGAAAGCCTGCTTTGGCAAACCAAATATCACTGTCGCGGGTCAAGCTCACTGTACGCTCTTGTCCCATCTGCACTTCGTCTTTGTGTATCAACCGGACAGCCACTATTGGGCGCTCCAGGGAATCGAGACGGCGATCTTTCTCGGCCTGGGTCTGCTGTTATTGGGGTTGACGGTGATCAAAATCAAGCGTTGGCGAAGCTGATGGCAATCGGGACGGACATCAGACTGTTATGACGTGGGTCGCGTGGCGCGTCCAACGACTGCAGTATCTGACAGCCGCTGGCGCCGTACTTGTCATCGGGCTTTGGTTGATCATGAGTGGCCTCTACGGTGATTCTTCTTGGTCACAGGCAGGAATCAACGGCAACATTATTGGTCTTAGCGTTCTCCCGGGTCTGCTTGGTCTGACGCTCGGCACTTTTCTCGTGGCTGACGAGGTCCACAACAAGACGAATCGCCTGGCGTGGAGCCAAAGTATCTCTCGGTCCCGCTGGCTCGCTAACAAATTGGCGATCGGAACTGTGGTGGTCGGCGTTCTCAGTGCTGCACTCGTGCCACTCCTCGATTGGTGGAGCGGTGCCGTAAACTTGGGTCTCGACATCCAACCGAAGTTCTTCGACGTCACCGGCATCGTCATCATTGGTTACGCGCTCTTCGCGTTCATGCTTGGCGCCGCTCTCGGCGCGATTATTCAAAAGCCCGCGTGGGCATTCGCAGCCAGTGTTCCGGTGTTCGCTCTCGTTCGATTGGTAGTTGGTGGGCTGAGGTCAACGTTCGCGAAACCCCTCTCCTTGGTCGAGCCGATCCAAGGGTCTCAGCCGAACGGCTGGGTACTTCACTATGGATATCTTCCTCTCGGCCAGACGACTCCAGCCGCTGGTCAAACGTGGGCAGCGAAGTTGCTACAAGTTGATTCGTGTTTCAACCGAGTGTCGTCAATCGCTGGTCAAACTCACTGTGCGCTGGTGGCTCACCTTCACTGGGTTTGGCAGTACCAGCCAGAGAGTCACTATTGGCCGATCCAATGGTTTGAGTTGGCGATTTTTTTGTGCTTGGCCATAGTCTTCTTGGTCGTAACGTTGATTACGGTTCGACGTTGGCAAACTTGAGACGTCTGACCCTCCCTTAGTTTTCATGCGGCTCAAACGTGAGTGTCCGACACCAACGTAGGTACGTCGAATGCCTGACCCCTTGCACGGTGTGCAAGCGCATTTCCTTTAGCGACGCCTTCAGCAACGCCAGCGATTACGTGCGGCCACCCCCGAACACCGGTGAACCGGAAAGACCGTATGGCATGCAAGAGGTGATTCGACGACGACCTCATTGGGAGGTCCTGGAGGCCCCAGTGGTAACTCAGTTCGCCGAATCGGCTGGCCAAACTCTTATCGTCGAGTCGAACTGGAGTTTCGCTTTCGCGGGCGTGGTTTCGTACTTCGCTTGGTCGAGGCGTTCGAGAGGGTACCAAGTGATTCGAGAGCCGCCGTTGGAAGATGGTACGACAAATTTCACTACGGCCGCAGTGTCCCCCGCAGTTGCTGTCACGTTGCGGGGGGCACTTGGATGCGTATGTCTTGTCGCAGCTGACGCAGATGGGGCGGAGGCAACAAGCGACAGAAAGATCGTTGAAACAAACAGGACGAGGAAGGTCTCCAAAATCATCCTGCGAGCACTCTTCATTGGTAGCGTTCGCCTCCCTTTCACACAACCTACGACGACTCATTCACGGACACGATTTTTCGCTTCATTCAGGATGCAAGAGGCGTGTGATCCGCCTGAGCATCTTTGACAGGATGCAGACTCGGAGCGCCCACGAAACGCCCAGACGAAGAAATCATTGAAATACATTTGACGTTAATGTCGGTTGATTAGGAATTATCGGAGAGAACATGGAAAGCGACATTCAGCTTCCCAAGCTTGTGCCACCGAAGCGCGTTGAACTTGAAACTACCGCAGCACCATCACGATTTACCTTGGTCATTCAAAATACGACCAAGCAAGTGGGCCGCATCAATGTCCGATGATTGCAAGGCGTGAGCGTAGACATTGAGTGTGGTCGCAGCATTAGCGTGGCCCAATCTGCCGGCAACTGTTTTGACCGGAACGCCAGCAGCGAGCAACTGAGTTGCGGTGAAGTGTCGCAGGTCGTGTAACCGAACACCCTCAATGCCCAACTCTCTGCAAAGGCGCCCGAAAGCCAGGGTCACCCGGTGGGGCCGCCAAGGTAATGAGCCGTCGAGAGTCCCGGCAAACACGAAGTTGTTACGCGAAAATTTGCAACCGCATTCTTTCGACCGCTCTTCACAGCGTTCACGTTGAGCGTCAACCACGGCCATGGTCATTGGATCGATCGAAACCTTGCGAGATGCGTGGGTCTTGGTTCCCTTCTCAATCAAATCATTGTTGTTTCCGTCAACAATTGAATGCTTGATTGAAAGCATTCCGAACTTGTCAAAATCTCGCCAGCGAATGGCGCAGAGTTCTCCCCGCCGCGCCCCGGTGACGGCGGCCAGCCGCAAGAAGCACGCAATGTCTGGACTTCGCTCTTCGGCGAAATTGATAATTTGCGTGACAGCTTCAACGTTCGGGATTTCGAGTTCTGGACGATTCACCCGGGGCGGCGAGGCATTGATCGCCGGGTTGACCATGATCCAGCCCCACTTGAGCGCTTGATTGAGCAGCCTACGAATCAGAGCGTGCACGTGGTGCACGCTCTGGCCGCTTAGAGGACGACCGCTTACGCCACGCCGACGAAGACTGGCGTAGAAACCGTCCAGATCACTAGGGCGAATGGCACGAACCTTCGTACTTCCAAACTGAGGAAGGATGATCTTTTCTAAGAGTCGACGGTACTCTCGAAGAGTCGACGGTGAGAGTGTCTCTGCAGCCATTTCGAGCCACTTCGCCGCGAGGTCACCCACGGTCGCCTGTGAAGTTCCATGAGCGAGTCCCGCTTCCAGCATCAACTCACGGAGTTGCGCGTCAGCCTCTCGCTTAGTCCCGTGAATTGTCCGGGTCAAGTATCGCTGACGACCGATGGCGTCCTGACCGAGGAATACCTTGGCTCTCCAGGTTCCACTTCCCCGAGCCTCAAGATGACCACGCACTTACGTCAACCGTAATTTCGAATGGATTTCATTCCCATTACATTCCCATGACTGGGATAGATAGTCAAGTCACTACTCAATAACCCTTTGATTACAGGGTTATTCTGGTGCGGCTGGAGGGATTCGAACCCCCGACCCTCGGTTCCGTAGACCGATGCTCTAATCCGCTGAGCTACAGCCGCGTTGTTGCTGACCTTCCATCGTAGTCGAATGACCTCCGGCCGGAACTCGGTCGCCTGGATACGATGCCCCTATGACCAGCACATTTTCCGACGATCTCCCCCGGCTTCTCGACGACGTCAACGAGTCAATGGTGGAGTTGCGACACGACCTTCACGCTCACCCTGAACTCGCGTTTCAAGAGCACCGCACGACCAGCGTCGTGCGAGACCGTCTCGTCGAATTGGGCTGGGAACTCGCGACGTGCCCGACAGCGACCGGCGCCGTGGCAGTCCTTCGAGGCGCCAAGCCCGGACGACGGATCATGATCCGTGCGGACATCGACGCGCTGCCCGTGACCGAGGAAAACCAGATCTCCTACGCATCAGTGAACGACGGTGTGATGCACGCGTGCGGCCACGACGTGCACACCGCCGGTCTTCTCGGCATCGCCGACCTCCTGTCGCGTCGTCAAGAAGATCTCGCCGGAGAGTTCACGCTGTTATTCCAGCCGGCCGAAGAGGCGTTGGGCGGTGCCGTCGCGATGATCGAAGGTGGAGTCCTGAGCGACAATCCAGTCGACGTGGTCATCGGTGCCCACGTGTCGTCACTCGCCCCGCTCGGTTTCGTCGGCACCAAGCCCGGCGTCATGATGAGTGAAGCCGCGTCGCTCTCGATCCACATCAAGGGAAAGGGCGGCCACGGAGCGATGGCGAGCGTCGAGGGCAACGTCATCCTCGCCGTCAGTCACCTGGCGCCACGACTTGGCGAAGTCGTTGACGGGCTCTCCTTCGAGGGGACCAACTGCGCGTGTTCCGCCGGCGTCATCAGCGCCGGTACTGCGATGAACGTCGTTCCGCGTCACGCCGTGCTGCGTGGAACGCTGCGAACCTTTACGCCAGAACAACACGTCGAAGCGCTCGAACGACTGCGTTCGTTGCTGGCCGAGTTGGAGGCGATGTTCGTCGTCGAATGCTCGCTCGAATTAACCGACCTCGCGCCGGCGGTCGTGAACAACGCCGACGTGTACGAGCAGGTCATGAAATCAGCCACCAAGGTGGTGGGCGCGAGTGGCGTTATGACTATCCCACCGTTCACGCCGAGCGACGACGTCTCGGAGTTCTTGAACCGCGTCCCCGGCTGCTACATGTTTATAGGCGGCGCCAATGATGACGGGTCAAGCGGCATGCACCACAGTCCGGACTTTCAGGTGCAAGACGGCGCCTGTCGAGTACTCGCTGGCGTCCTCGCGCAAAGCGCGGTCGACCTCGCTCAGCTGTAGAAAAGTTTGGCGGCGCCGCGAATGGAAGCCTGGTTACCGTTGATCACGACGCGGTAGTGCGTCTCGTCGAACAGCGCCGGCGTCACCCGTCGCGCATTGCCTCCGGCCAAGTGAACGGTCGTCGCGCCGAACTCTCGGACGAATCCGTCGGCCGCCATGACCAGCAGTTCACCCCAGTGCTCTTCGTCCAACGACCTCGAGTGCTCACCAATCGTCTGGTCGTAGGTCTTGCCGCGCACGAACACCTCGGCGCCGACGTCGCGGATCTTGCGCAACGTGCCGTCGATGGCGAGGGCGATCCCGAGACCGGTACCCAAGGTGAGGACCAATTCAACGCCCTGGCCGTCGATCGAACCGAGCGCCGCCAACGTCGCGTCGTTCACGACCCGCACGTCTCGACCGGTCGCCTTGCACAACTCGTCTTGGAGCGCGAAGCCCTGCCACTGCGCTTCGAGATCGGGATCGACCTCCGTGGTCACTCCCCCGGGCCTCGAGAGGTTGCCCGGACGCACGACGTGACCATCAATGAATTCTCCGGGAAAGCCGATACCGACGCGCGGACACTCGCTCCCTTCGATCCTCTCGTCCAGTGCTTCGATGAGGCGTTCGGGTGAACACGGGTACGGCGTCGGGCGTCGGCGCACTCCTTCGAGCAGTTCTCCGTGGATGTCGACATGACAGAACTTGACGTTCGTGGCACCAATATCGACCGCCAAAATCTGATCTTGCACGGGGGTTCGGGGTGGCGCCATCAAGAAATGCTAGTTAAGGCTCGCGCACCCCTCTGACGCGAAGTCGCCGATCGCTCCACCATGGTTGCAGGCGAACCGGATACGCGGGTCGGTGACCGGCAATCACGGTGCCGGTTCCGGGCGGCCGTTGGCGAAGCGGTACCGACGGCCGAGCGTCCTTTCGTGTCTCGAAGAGTTCTGGAAGAAACTGCGACGCCGTGGGATCGGCCAGACCGCCCAAGACCAAACGAGTCGTGTGGTTATTCACGATCGTCGAGGCGCGCGGGCCCCATCGGGCCTTCAGTTGAGAGAAGTCTTGCAGCACGGTCACCAGCGTGACGTCGAGGCCGCTCACTGTCGCGGCCATCTGGTCGAGCTCGTCGAGTGAGGCGACCGTCGCCGCTTCGTCGAGTACGAGGAGCAGTCGTCGCTGCGTTCGAAGTTCGACCAAGCGCTGCTGCTCTTCCAACACCATTCGAAGAGCGCCGCGAAACAGTGGCTCGTAGTGCCGCTGTTCACCGCGGGGACTGCAGAGATACAGCGTGTTGGGACCGTCAACCACCGAGCGCACGTTCGCGAGCGGCTGACGAAATCGCCACGGCATCAACATGGTCTCGGCCGTCGTGAGTACGCCGTCGATGGTCTTGTGGTCGTGCGTCAGGAATGCCTCGAGGACATCGCCGGCCTCGCTATGTCCGGCGACGTCGAGCCACTGATCGAAATCGCGCTTCTCAATCGTGCACGCGACGTCAAAAACGTCGCGTGATCGTTGGAACGCCAGCATGAGAAAGGACCCCACCACCTTCGTGGCGAGCGAGTTCCAGAATTCGGTCTCGCCGCGATCGGCCGGTGCGCCCGTCAAGTCGCGTGCGACACGAAGCGCGTGGCGCAGCGTCCGAACCCCCTCGAGCGGGTTCCACGTCAACCCGCCATCGCGTCCTGGCTCGAGGACTTGCACTTCACCCACGCGCGCGCGCCAGTCCTTCGTGGTTGCGATGACGTCATTCTTCACGCTCGTGACGACGAGCGCGTCGCTCCAGCGCAACAGCGCGGGAATCACGAGTGAGGACGTCTTGCCCACTTGCGTCGGACCAACGATGAGCAGCGAACTGCGAGGCGCGAGGCGCACCCGTGGTCCGAAGCTAATGCCGTTGTACGTGCGACGTCCGAGCGACGGACGATCATTCATCGGCACTGGCGATCCTCATCGCGTGGTCCGTGTCGATGAAGGCGCGGTCTCGTTGGTCGGGGCACACCCGCACCACCGAACGATGAGGACCGTAACGCACGAGCGCCGCGCCCTTCGGCAAAGCCGACAGGTACCGCTCCTCACGTCGATGCAACCCCAGCGCGACGGCCATCTCTCGGGCTTCATCAGGTGGCTGACGAAAGAGCCAGGCCGTCTCACACTCGCGCAGCAGTCCCTGCGCTCGCTCGCGGTGCACCGAGCCCGCGTCACCGACGGCGGCGACGTCACTCCAGCGGTGCAAGACCAGCACGTGGCTAATGCCCTTCGCGCGCGCCAACTTCCAAGAGCCCTGTAACCAACGCAGGGCGTGCGGGTCAGCCAGTACCGACCACGCCTCGTCGAGTACGAGATATCCGAGTTCGTCTTCCACGGCGACCACCTGTTGCGCCGCGGCTATCGCGCTCAGCGCGGCCACGGGAAAGGAGTTCGACGACCACTGGGCCGAGAGGTCGAGGACGACGAGTTGACCGACGAAGACCATCGGTTCGTCGTCCCCGTCGAACAGCCCGGCGAGATCGCCGTGGATGAATCGGTACAGCGTCAGTGCCAAGTTTCGCTCCGGGGACGTCGTCGAGGACTCCAAATGCGAATGCAGCAACTCGAAGAGAGCTCGCAACACTCGTAGCGGTCGTGGAGTGTCCAACTGTTGCCACACTTCATCGATCACGTAGTGCTGATCGCTTTTCAGGGCGGTGCCTTGGGCGCTGGCGACGAGGGCCCGTAACAAGTCTCGACTCTCTCGATCGTTCGACGGGAAGGGGCTGCACCATCCGTCGCGACCGAGCGCGACGACATTGACGCCGTAGGACCGCGCCAACTGCGCGTACTCGCCCTTCGGGTCGAGGATGACGGCTCGGCGACCACGTTCGAGTGCGCGATCGAGCATCATCTTCACCACCGTGCTCTTGCCGGCACCGATCGAACCGGCCACGATGACGTTCGGATTGGACAAGAGGCCCGTCGCGTACGCGTCAAACGGATCCAGGACGAATGGTCCACCACGCTGCGTCTCGCCGAGACTGCGTCCACGTAGCCCGGTTGCTGCATCGTGCGCCGGCACCCTGAGGCTGGCGAGGTCGCGCGACGTTGCCCAGTGGGTCCAGGAACGACTCACCATCCCGGAGCGCCCGGAAGTTGTGCGCGGTACCACGGGGCCTGTCGCCCAAACCCCGGTTCACAGCGGAGTCCCGACTCGAACGCCGAGCGGGTGACCGCCTTCACGTCTCGTCGCAGCATCTGCGGGGACGCCGCTCGAACGACGACGAAGACCGCGATCCGCAGTAATGCGGTCCCCTCGACCACCATCGACTCACGCTGACGAAGCCGTTCGAGAGTCCGCGTTGACTGCGCCGTGCGTCGAAAGCCGGCGGCCCGGGACGTCACGTCATCACTCCCAACACGATGAACGGCCCGCGCGGCGAGTCGATGCGCGCGGACGCCTCCGACAACGTCGACGTGTAGCACGACGTCCAACGTCGGCGACGCGAATTGCAGTCGTTCGAGGAGCGCACGACCGTCGGGGACGGCACTGAAGTCGCGCACCCGCAATACGCGTGTCACTCCGCGCGCGTCGCGCACGTACGTCCAACGCTCCAACAACCACGCGACGCCCGCACCCCCACCGGCAGTCGCCGCATCAAGCGCCAGAGCGCCGTTTTCTCTCCAGCCCAACGGCGCGCTCACGTCCACCGGCACGGCCAACAGTGTCGCCACGTCATTCGGAGTCGTTCGCACGTGCAGCGAGAAGTGCCGCGTATCATCCGATGTCGCGAGGGCGTCGGCGAACTCCATGAGGGCTTGCGAATTTTGTTGGTCGCGTCCCGAGAGGTCGAGTCGGCCACGGTGTTCCAGTTCAAAGCCGCGCACTGTCGCGGCGCCGTGGGCGACGATCGTCACGACTTCGCCACTCTTCGTCGCTTGAATCGAGGTCCACCGTGATCGAACCACGAAGTCGACACCGATGCGCGCTCGCTCACCTACGGTGAGGCCGTCACGTGTCGGTGCCGCGCACGAGAGCAGGGCCATGCCCACCACGAGTTCGATGAGTGCGCCGTGAACTTGCGTGAACCATTCGCCGACCAGCCCGGCTCCGGCGATCACGAGGCCCGCCTGGTGGCGTCGAACGCCGATCCAACGGCTCTCGCCATCGGCGACGCCGAGGCCCAGCAGATCACTCATCGAAGTGCCATCCCACCACCGGACCCATCTCGTCCGTGCGGTACGCCACGTGACCTCCTCGCGGCGTTGGCGTGCCCACGGGCGGCGGTGACTTCACGCCGGTGGCAACGGGCATCGGCGTCTCGGGGCCGCCCTCCCACATGCCGAGCCCCAAGTCCTCCGGTCGCTCCTCCGGCCCAGGGATGGGTGCTTCGGGCACCAGCGCGCGTGCCGCTTGGGCCAGCGGCGATGACGGAATGTTGGTCGCGGTCTTGGTCAGACGCGATCGAACGCCCTCGAGATTGTGCAGCGCGGCGGTTTCAACAAACGGGATGACCTTCAAGAGAAGGAACGGGGAAAAGCTCGCGAGAATCAACGTGAGGGCGCCGGTGATCACTTGGGTCGCTGAGTCGCCGAGTAGTTCATCGAATCCCAGTGTCAGCGTGATCACGATGAGGAACTTGCTCACCGCCACGGCGAGGAACGTCTCGGCCAATCGCCAACCCAATCGCCGTCCGGCGGGGAACGTCGCGAGCGGGACGATGACCGGAACGAGCACCAACAACAACGTCAGAATCACCGCGCGAACGATCAACTCACACCACAACAGCCACGACCCGATCACGACCGCGATGGCGAGAACGAAGAGCGCGAAGGCCGGAGCCGCCGTCGCCACACTGGACAACGCACTCGAGAGCTCCGCTTGACGATCGAGCACCGCGCTGGACGCACTCGACGAAAGTTGATTCACCGTCTCGAGGATGAGCGTCGCGAACGGCCGTGCGAGAAATATCCCCAGTACGCACGCCGGGGCCACCCCGAGATACACCCGCCACAGTGAGGCGGCGTCACCGTGGCGAACCGCCTGCAGCGTCGCCACTAAAAGCCCCACCATCAACAGCCCGGGCGAGAGATTGACCAGGACATTGAACTCCGTCGTCGCCGAACGAATGACGGTGCTCGGTTCGGTCGCCGAGTTCAGCACGGTGCCCGCTGAAGTAAGGAACCATCCAACGCTGTTGAGAATCCAGTTCGTCAGGGTGTTGAAGAAACCACTGACGACCGTGGTGGCCGCGGCGTGCGTCACACAGCTCAGCGGATGAAAGATGCACCCAAAGTGACCCATTAGCGAACGCTGAGACCCGTATTGAAGAAGAAGTTGATCAACGTCGGAGCGGCGCCGATGAGGATCGCCGCGGCGAGCGAGGTCAGCACCGCTCGGCGACCCTGTGACGATTGATGCATGTTCTGCGTGTGACTGCCGACGGCCCAAAGTGCGGCTCCCAGCAGTAGTGCGACCAACGCGCCGATCAGGGCCCACGCGGCGATTCCATTTGCAATCTGCTGCAGCGCGGCGCTGCCGGGGAGGGCGGTCGTTGACGGGGTGAGACTCACATTGGCGAACATCATGTTGTTCTCGCTTTCAAACGGTGAGCGCCCAACGGTCGCTGGCGCGACCGCCGCGGCTTTGTCTGCGAGAATGGTCTCGTGCTCATCGCGCTCACCCACAACGTGATTTCGAAATGGCCCCCCGCCCTCCTCTACGGAGCCGGCGCTGGGGTCCTGCTCGTCGGACTGCTCTTGGGCGTCCTGATCAACCGGCAACGCGGGCATCGCGCCATCGCCCAACGACTCTCGGCGCTGGCCTCTCGACTCGGCGTCAAGCCCCACGACGACAACGGCAAGGTCGAAACGGCGCTCAGCTTCCTGGAGGAGGCCACGGGCGTGGCCAGCACGGCGGTCTCGGAGTCCCGCGCCGACGCGTCACGGTTGCGTCAATCCATGGACTCACTCCCCCTCGGACTCGTGCTCTGCGACGAGAGTGGCGGCGTCATCTTTCGCAATTCGCAGGCCGAGGCACTGATGACGAGTCGCTACGGCGACGCCATCGCCGCGCAGGCCGTCACCGACGTCCTGGCCGAAGGTTGGTCCAACGGCGTCGCTGAGCGCACCGTCGACATCTACGGTCCGCCGCGTCGGACCCTCACGATTCGCGCCGCCGTCATCGACGACGGGCGTCGACCGTTGGGTGTACTCGCCATCATCGAGGACGTCTCGGAACGCCGTCGTCTCGAAGACATTCGTCGTGACTTCATCGCCAACGTGTCCCACGAATTGAAGACCCCAATGGGTGCGATCGGACTGCTCGCTGAGACGCTGTTGTTCGAGACCGACCCCGCCGTCGCCCATCGATTGGCCGAGCGCATCAACAACGAGGCGTTCCGCGTCAATCGAATCATCGAAGACCTTCTCGACCTCTCACGCATCGAAGGTGAGGGGTCCCCAACACGCGAGCCAATTCCCGTCGTCCTGATCGTCGCCGACTCGATCGAGCGGATTCGCACCGCCGCCGAGCAACACGACGTCAAGGTTGACTTCGTAGAACCAGAAGCCAACCTCGTCGTGGTCGGCGATCGTCGTCAATTGATCTCAGCCATTCACGCGCTCCTCGAAAACGCGGTCGTGTACTCACCGAGGGGCGGACTCGTGAGCATCAGCATCGATCGCATCGAGGCCACGGTCGGCGACGATGGCGAGAGCGTCGGTCCGTTCGCATTGATCGCGATCAAGGACCAGGGAGTGGGCATCCCCGCGAAGGACCTCGAACGAATCTTCGAACGCTTCTATCGCGTCGATCCCGGTCGGGCCCGCGAAACCGGCGGCACCGGACTCGGACTGAGCATCGTGCGCCACGTCGCACAAAATCATGGTGGCAACGTCCTCGTGGAGTCTCGTGAGGGCGAAGGTTCGACGTTCACCCTCGAGCTTCCGATGACGCACTGATGTCCAAGAAACATTCCAACGACAAGCGCGTCAACATCTTGCTCGTCGAGGACGAGGAATCGTTCGTCGACGCGTTGACCATCGGACTCGATCGAGAAGGCTTCGACGTGGCCGTCGCACGTGACGGCCAACAGGCGGTCGCGCTCTTCGCGAAAGAGACCTTTGACATCGTGCTGCTCGATCTCATGCTGCCCAAGATGTCGGGGCTTGACGTCTGTCGTCACATTCGCGCGAGCAGCGAGGTACCGATCATCATCGTGAGTGCCAAGGGCGAAGAGGTCGACATGGTACTGATGCTCGAAATCGGTGCCGACGACTACGTCACGAAGCCCTATCGACTCAGAGAGCTCGTCGCTCGAATTCGCGCGGTGTTGCGCCGCCGAGAGGCCCACGAGGACGTCGTCACGTCAGACGACGAAATCACGTTGGGACCGATTCGCATGGACATCGACGCGCGCCGGTGCTACGTCGACGGCGAGGAGATCAAGTTGCGAAAGAAGGAGTTCGCGCTGCTGCGACTCTTACTCGAGAACCCCGGTCGCGTGTTGACTCGTGAAGTCCTGATCGATCGGATCTGGGGCAGCGATTACGTGGGCGACACCAAGACCCTCGACGTGCACATCAAGCGACTCCGCACCTTGATCGAAGACAATCCGAAGAACCCCGAACACATCACGACGGTGCGCGGCGTCGGCTACCGCTACGAAGCTACGAGGCCTTCGGCCTGATCGTTCGCAGTTCGCCCATGTAGGGAGCGAGTACTTCAGGCAGCACCACAGAGCCGTCGCTCTGGCGATACGTTTCGATCAACGCGGCCCAAATCCGCGCCCATCCGAGCGCCGAGCCGTTCACCGTATGCACCAGCGCGGTCGTACCGTCGGCCGTTCGGTAACGCACGTGCGCTCGACGAGCCTGGTAGTCGCGGAACCAACTGACCGACGAGACCTCGAGCCAACGATCCACGCCGGGGCTGAAGACTTCGAGGTCGATCGTGCGCGCCGACGACGTGCCGAGGTCGCCCGTGCAGAGATTCAGGAGTCGATAGGTGAGACCAAGTTCTTGCAAGAGGCTCTCGGCGCGCGCCAGGATGTCGTCGAAGGCGGCCGAGCCCTGCTCGGGCGTGCAGTAGGCAAACAGTTCGACTTTGTCGAATTCGTGCACGCGCAGCACGCCACGCGTATCGCGCCCAGCCGCTCCGGCCTCACGACGGAAGCACGCCGTCTCCGCGCACAGTCGAATCGGCAGACTCGCCTCGTCCAGGATCTCACCGGCGTGCATTGAGGTGAGCGGCACCTCGGCCGTGGGAATCGCCCAGAGCCCGTCACGCTCGATGCCGTACATTTCATCCGCGGACTTCGGCAGGTGACCGGTCGACATCATCGTCGCCGTCAGCGCGAACGTCGGCGGATGAATCTCCTCGTAAGCTCCGGCGTTGCGATCGAGCGACAGTGCACTCAAGGAGCGAATCAGTCGCGACCCGGCTCCGCGAAAGAGAGGGAACATCGATCCGGCAATTCGCGCGCCCGCTTCCAGATCGAGAATCCCCAGCTCGAGCGCCGCGTCCCAGTGTGGGACCTTCTGGTGATCGGCGAACTCGGGAAAGGGACGGCCCTCATCCATGCCGGGCCACCAGCGACGCAACTCGACGTTGTCGTTCTCGTCGACGCCGTCGGGGACGCTGGGGTCCGGAAGGTTCGGAATCATCAGGAGTTCGTCGTGCAATTTGGTGCCGACTCGCTCCATGGCTTCAGTCGCTGCACGCTCATCCTCGCCCAGTGCCCGGCTCGTCTCGGTCAATGAAGCGGCCGTCTCAGTGTCCTTGTCGCGACGGGCCTCGCCGACTAATCGGGAGAGAGATTTCACCTCGGCGCGTAGCCGTTCGGCCTCTTGGAGCAGCTCACGGTGTTCAACGTCGAGGGCGATGATTTCGTCCATCGCCACCGATGAGACGCCGCGGCGGGCCAACGCGGCCCTGACGCTGTCTGGTTCACGACGAAGTTGGGCGAGGTCAATCATGACGCCCAGCCTACCGAGCACGCGAAAGCGGACTCGAAGAAGCGTCTATGTTCAGAGGTCGTGAGCAACGCGGTCGAGGTCAACGATCTAACGGTCAACTTCGGTGCATTGACGGCCGTCGACGACGTGTCGCTCCACGTCGCCTACGGCGAAGTCGTGACGCTGCTCGGACCGAACGGCGCCGGCAAGACCACCCTCGTCGAGACGCTGCTCGGATTTCGCGCACCGACTTCGGGGACCGTTCGCCTGCACGGGCTCAATCCCGTGCGCGACCACCGCGAAGTCGTCGTGCGCACCGGTGCGCTTCTGCAGCGTGGCGGCGTGTGGTTCCCGATGACGCCGCGCCAAGTGCTCGATCTCACCGCTTCGTACTACGACGCACCGAGAGAGACCGAAGAACTGCTCACTCTGCTCGACCTGGGACGATGCGCGCGCACGCCGTGGCGACGCCTCAGCGGCGGTGAACAGCAGCGAACCCTTTTGGCGCTCGCGCTGCTCGGACGACCGCGAGTCCTCGTACTGGACGAACCGACCACGGCGGTCGATCCCGAAGGCCGTCAGGTGATTCGCGACCTCATCGCCTCGGAACGTGACCGCGGATGCGCGTTGTTGGTGACGACGCACGAGTTGACCGAGACCGAGCGAACGTCCAACCGAGTGGTGATAATGAACCGCGGTCACGTCGTCATCCACGGCACCCTCGACGAGCTCGCGGGTGCCCCCGAGATGATTGTTGAGCTGTCGGCACCGGTCGACGCGGCACTCCTCGCGACCAAACTCGGGTGCGTCGTCACCGCCGACGGCACGAATCGAGTTCGCTGCGAGACTGAATCGACGCCCGAGCGAATCGCGGTGTTGAACACCTTCCTGTCGAGCGTCGGCGTGACGCTGCTCTCACTTCGAACTCGAGCGTCACTCGAAGAGCGTTACCTGGAACTCATCGAGCAAGAACGTCGCGAGGTCCGGCCGTGAAGGCCTGGTGGGCGCAGAGTCGCGCCGAGGTTCGCATGACGTTGCGACGGGGCGAGACGTTGCTCCTGACCGTCGGAATCCCGGTCCTGCTGCTCGTATTCTTCTCACTGACCAAGGTCGTGTCGACGCCGACGAGGAGTCGCGTTGATTTCATCGCGCCCGGAGTGTTGGCGCTCTGCGTGCTTTCGACGTCGCTGGTCGCGTTGTCGATCGCGACGGGATTCGAGCGCAGCTACGGCGTGCTGCGACGCCTTCACGTGACCCCGATCGGCACGCGTCGACTCATTGGCGCCAAGATCGCCGGGGTACTGGTGACCGAGGCCTTGCAGGTCATCATCCTCACCCTCGTCGCGTTGACGTTGACCTGGCGCCCCCGCGGTGGCGTAAGTGGTGGGCTCGAAGTCGCGGCGCTTTTGGTCCTCGGTTCGGCCGGTTGCGCCGGCATTGGTCTCGCCCTCGCGGGGCGCCTACGCGCGGAGGTCAATCTGGCCGCCGCCAACGGGCTCTATCTCGTGTTGTTGTTGCTCTCGGGCATCGTCGTGCCACTGTCGTCGCTACCGACGTTCATCCGTCGCGTCGCCGTCGCGTTCCCACCCGGGGCCATGGCCGAAGGTCTTCACCGGGTGCTGGGACAGGGTCTCATACCGACCGGCACCGACTGGCTCGTGCTCGGGATCTGGGCGATTCTCGCACCGCTCGTCGCGGCGCGGACGTTTCGATTCGATTAGGCGCGAAGCGCCGCGATTCCCTTCACCAGCACGTTCTTGGGGATCGCCCCATAGTAGACCTGCTTAAGAATTCCTTTGGCGCTCACGAATACCGTCTCGGGGACGTACGCGAACTGGAATATTCCGGTAGTCACGGTTCCGTTGGGATCGAAAGCGATTGGAAACGTGACGCCACTGTTCTTTACAAATGTCTCCGCCGGGCCCCGCGAGTCAAGTGCGTCTATGCCGATGACACGAATCGAGCCCTCGTTGTGATGACGTAAGTACTTCGCCACCTTGGGCATCTCGCTTTTGCACGGCCCACAGTAACTCGCGAAGAAGATCAGCACCGCGGCGTGATGACTCTTCCACGGAGCTTCCACGGTGCCGCTCTTGAGTCCGCTGAGCGTAAACGTCGCGACGGACGTATCCACCAGCGCGTTCGTGGGCTCATTGCCGTTGGTCACGGGGGCGCCGGTGAAGATTGACACCACGACGATGGCGATCACCGCGATCACTATGCCGAGGGCAATCGACAGTCGCTTCTTCCGCGACGAACGCCGTTCCGGGCTAGTGGTGTCGGACAAGGACGTCAACCGCCATCAAGACGAAGAGTGCCGTCAAGTACGTGATGGAAAAATGGAACAGACGCATCGCCTCACCGACCTCGGCCGTGTCGGCCAACGCGTGTCGGTAGAGTCTCGCGGCGTAGAACGTGAACAGACCGCCAAGCACCGTCGCCGATAGGGCGTAGACGACGCCGAGGTGCGCGGTCGGGCCGATCAAGACGGTCAGCGCCCACATAACGACGGAATAAATAAGGATCTCCAGCGTCGTGTGACGGAGCGACGTCACGACTGGCATCATCGGCACGTTGGCCGCCTTGTAGTCGTCGCGGTAGCGCACCGCAAGGGCCCAGAAGTGCGGTGGGGTCCAGATGAAGATCACCAGGAACAACAGGACCGGCGTCCAGGTGAGTGAGTTCGTGACCGCGGCCCAGCCAATCAACACGGGCACGGCACCGGCGGCACCGCCGATCACGATGTTCTGCTTACTGCGGCGCTTCAACCAGATCGTGTAAATGAAGACGTAAAAAGCCGTCGCCGACATGGCGAGCCACGCCGAGAGTTGATTCACCCACAGCGCGAGGATGACGAAGGCAACCACTTCGAGCGCGACCGCGAACAACGTGGCGTCGCGCGCCGACACGACGCCGGTGACCAGTGGGCGTCGCTTCGTGCGTTCCATGATCGCGTCGATGTCGCGGTCGATCACCATGTTGAACGTGTTGGCACCGCCCGCCGCGAGCGTGCCGCCGCAGAGTGTCGCCACCATCAACCAGAGACCCGGAATGCCGTTCGCCGCGACCACCATGGTGGGGATCGTCGTCACGAGCAAGAGTTCGATGATTCGCGGCTTGGTGAGCGCGAGGTAGCCCCGAAGAACTTCACCCAATGAGTGGCGCGCCGGGGCCGTGATCGTCATGGAGGGATTCTACGGGAGACCCAATTACCTATCCTGATGGGGTGACCGCTACTCCCCCCCGCGTCGTGCCCGGCCCAACGTTTCGTTGGTTCGCTCTGGCGTCGTTCATTTCGATGATCGTCATCGTGCTCAGCGGGGCCGCCGTTCGCCTCACCGGCTCTGGCTTGGGGTGCCCGGACTGGCCCACGTGCTTCAAAGGGCGAATCACCGGCTCGTGGGGTATCCATCACTTCATCGAATACGGAAATCGTGTCGTCACGCTGCTACTGATTTGCGTCACGATCGCGACGCTGGTGGCGGCGATCCTGCGCGAGGTTCGCCGCCAGGACCTGATAATCCTCTCAGGAATGTTGATCGCGGGCGTCGTCGCCGACGCGATTCTCGGCGCCTTCGTCGTCTACAGCAAGCTCAACCCTTGGCTGGTCTCATTGCACATGCTGTTGTCGCTCTCGATGGTCGTTATCAGCGCGGTGCTCTATCACCGATCCAAATACGTCTACGGACCCGCCGCGCGCAACGACGTCCGCGACCGGCACTTCCTCCTGATCGCTCGCTTACTCTGGATTCCCTTCGTCGTATTGTTGATCACGGGAACTCTGACGACCGGTTCGGGGCCGCACGCGGGAGCGTCACAGGGACAACTGGTGGCGCGACGACTGCCATTCGCGTTCTCGTCAGCGGCGTGGGTGCACTCGCTCGCCGCGGTTCTGTTCATTGGCCTCGTGACGGGATTGCTGTTCGCCATCTGGACCCAGGCCGCGCCGAGCGCGCTGCGATTCGGGGTCCGTCGGCTCGTCATCATTTCGCTGGTGCAAGCGGCAATCGGCGTGACGCAGTACCTGACGCACGTGCCGCCTCTCCTGGTCGAACTGCACGTCGTGGGGGCGGTGTCACTCACGATCGGCGTCACCCAGTTCCACTTGAAGCAGACTGCCCACGACCGCGAGCCGGGTACCCGGCGTGTGGAACGCACCGCAGTACCCATCAACGCGGTTCAGCAGGTCAATTCCATCGGACCGAAGCCAACGTAAAACGAATTCACGTCGTCGCGGTGACGACCCTCAGCTGTTCGAGCGAGTCGCGTAGTACCTGGGCCAAGTCACTCGGCTCCGATGATGAAACCCAACGTTCGAACGAGATCTTGAATATTGCGATGGCGACCTCGCCGGTGAGTCCCGCGGTCGGATCGCCAACACCGCGCTGGCGTAGCGCGTTGGCGAGTGCCGCGGCGAGCGAGGACAGTTTGATGAGTTCGCGCTCCTGAAGCTCCGCACTTCCCTCGATGATGCGCTGACGTTGGACCGAGAAGTCGCGGCGTGCGTTGAAAAGGATCCCCGCGGCTTCCAACGAAATCGATACCGCTTCTAGCGGAGTCGCGGAATCGGGGGCACTCACGACCGCATTGACCAGGAGCTCCTGGAGCGCGTGCGCCCCGGAAAAGAGGACCTCGCGCTTGTCAGAGAAGTGGCGAAAGAATGTACGTTCGGTGAGTCCCGCCCGTTGCGCAATATCGGCGACGGTGGTCTGATCGAATCCTCGCTCGCCGTAGAGCTCCATGGCCGCCTGAGCAAGCCTCCCGCGACTGTCCGGTTCCCAACGCACCATGAGGTAATTGTATTCGGTGTTGACAGTCGCTGACATCATGGCTATAGTGATGACAGTAACTGACATTAAAGAACGCCCTCGCGCGTGAATATCAACAAAACAAAGGAGCATCAAGATGCGAGTATTCGTAACTGGAGCCTCAGGCTGGATTGGCTCGGCGGTAGTGCCGGAACTTATGGGTGCCGGCCACGAAGTCATCGGGCTGGCGCGATCGGACGCGGCCGCCTCCGCAATCATCGCTGCCGGAGCTGAAGTCTTTCGAGGATCACTCGATGACCCCGCGAATATTCGCGACGGTGCCGCGCTCTGTGACGGCGTCGTACACCTCGGCTACAACCATGACTTCTCACAGATGGACGAGGCGGCCAAGACCGACCGCAACGTCATCGAGGCCATCGGATCGGTACTGAAGGGCAGCGACCGACCCTTCGTCGTCGCTGGCGGAGTACTCGGACTCGCCCCCGGACGGATCGCGACCGAGAACGACATACCGGATCCCGCAGTCCATCCGAGAACAGCGAACGTTCTTTTAGCGCTCTCGCTGGCGCACAACGGTGTGCGATCGTCGTGCGTACGATTCGCCCCGACTGTCCACGGCGACGGTGATCACGGCTTCATCGCGACGCTCATCGCGATCGCGCGCGCGAAGGGGAACTCGAGCTACATCGGCGACGGCGCCAACTGCTGGCCGGCCGTGCATCGCCTCGACGCCGCGCGACTCGTACGCCTGACGCTCGAAGGTGCCCCGGCCGGATCCTCCGTCCACGCCGTTGCGGAGCCGTGTATCGCGACCAAAGCCATCGCCGAGGCCATAGGCAAGGGACTCGGTCTTCCCGTCATCTCGATACCGGTCAACGAGGCGAGTGACCACTTCGGGTGGATGGGCCGTTTCTTCGGCGCGGACGCGACGGCATCCAACACCATTACGCGAGAGCTGCTCGACTGGGAACCGACGCATCAAGGTCTGTTGGAAGATTTGGCCGAAGATCACTATTTTCGAGAATCGCTGGATTGACAGCCGGCACGGCTGTCGCTTGTGAAGTGGAGACGATGGGGATCGAACCCACGACCTCAGGCTTGCAAAGCCCGCGCTCTACCAACTGAGCTACGTCCCCGGGGACTTCATCCTACCAAGAGGAACTATCCAAGTTGATGGCGACGAATGGCACGCTCGCGCTGTCGCTCGACGTCGGCCCAGTGCTAGAGAGTGTCCCTCATCGTGAAAGAAGATTGTGACGGCGACCGACCCATCGGCAGTAGAACTTCTGCGATGCGCCAATGGAAAGGCAACAGCGAGGTCACGTCGCCAATGGAATCCGACCTTCTTTCGCCGCGCTCTGGAGTGCTTTGAAATCGCTCAACGTTCGGTCTCGGTACGCCATGGCGAAGGCAGCGAACGCTTCGTCGGCGACGTCAGATTTGCCGAGATAGCCCGCGATCTCTGCGCCCCGACCCCCTCGAGCGTGGGCCCTCGCCAGCGTCCACGCGCAGATTCGTCCGTAGGTCACCAGTAGTGACTCGTCGAGCCGGTCAAGAGCGATCGCGGCCTTGTTGTCGTAGAGCTGACGTACGTAATAGTGCCGCGCTGACGTGCTTTTCTTCATAGAGTGCCAACCCAAGAACACGTCGGGGGTCGCTTGCATCAATCGCTGGCCCTGCACGACCCGCTCCCCAGCCGGCATCGTGGACTCGCGGCCGGTCGCAGTGGCGATCACCGACGCGCCGGCCTGCTTCACCTGCAAGAAGAACGGGTCGAATTCGTCTCGCCCGAAGAGCAGCAGTATGTAGCATTCCGTGCCGACCGAACCGACGCCAACGACCTTGCGCGCGGCGTCGACGGCGGTGAACTGCGAGAGGAGTTCTTGGCGGTCGCTGCTCAACGTCTTGGCGTAGCCCGCGATGAGATGTTCGAGGTCGGCCGTTGTCAGATATCCACTCCCCTTGAGTTGCGAAAGAGGAACGAGTAGTGGAGGTTTCGCGACGATGCGCGGACCGTCCTTGCCGTCGACGATCATCTTCGCGTACGCCTTTCGCGTGTCACGACCACTGGAATAGGCGACGACGTGATCGATCTTGTGGATGGCGTTCACGTTGAAGAATCCACCGAGGTCCGCCATGACCGCGTCAATGTCGAGCGTCGCGTACCACGTGGCGAGGCGGTCTTCATTGGCGAATCGTCGAATTGAACCTCGGTACTCCTGGGCGGCGGCCAAGGCGATGCGTTCTTGCTGAGCATCAGTGTGACCGAGCTGCAACGAGGCGATAGTGAGGGAGGCGACGAGACGCTTGAGATCCCATTCGAACGGGCCCTGGTCGGTCTCGTCAAAATCATTGACGTCGAATACCAGGTGACGCTCGGGCGACGAGAACAGGTTGAAGTTCGACAGATGCGCGTCACCGCAGATCTGGACCTCGAGTGACGTGCTGGTTCCTCTCGCCAAGTCCTCGGCCATCAAGAGCGCGTTCCCGCGATAGAACGACAACGGGCCGCTGAGCATGCGCGAATAGCGCAGCGACAATAAATCGGGACGGCGACTCTCGCCCTGCCACATCAGGCGAGCGACCGGGTCGTAGTCGGCCGGTCGATCGCTCACTTGGGCCATCGCGCCGCGCGGCGCTGACTCGCGCTGCGCTTGTCCGTGGGTCTTTCGCGCTTCAGGAGTCAGCGGTACAGTCGTTGACATAGTCACGCCATTTTCGGATTCGTCACGCCGTAGTTCTCGCCGCGAACTCGCGGCCCGACATTGCTCACGATGAGCAGGCCCACAATCAGGTCCGCTACCAAGATACAACCGGGAAAGAGTGCCCCGGCCGTGGTCAACTTCGTCAGCGTCAGCAACGTGATGGCGCAATTCGCCGATCCCAAGAAGAAAAGTCGCGGCGACTCAGTGCTCGGCGCGAGCCACGACTTTCGAATCGTGGGGAGCGCCGCCATTTGATCGGCGACGACGAATGTGGCCAGCGCGACGGTCGGCTCATTGATGAACACCCAGAAGATCAGACCGCCAACCGACACCGCTCCACACACGGCGTCAAAGGCACCGAGCTTCCACACACCACTGGGATTTCGAAACGACGCGACGACCACCGCGCACGGCACGAGTCCCAGCATCAGCGTCATCAACGCCGCGAGACCCACGTGTTGTTGAATCTCGACAGAGAAGGCGAGAACGCCTTCGACACCCCAGAGTGACCACGTCACTCGATTCGGTGACGTTATGCCTCGACGTGTGTCGCGAATGTAACCGTAGGCACCGACGACAGAGAGCGCCGCGGCGAGGTAGACAAAACGCGGATCGATCACCGAACAAGTCTGCCCGTTCGCATTCCTCGTCGTGATTTCTGCTGACTCGGGCGGCGTACGACGCTGCGTTAACCTCGGCGTTCGTGGACGCACGGACATTTCTTGGCATGGAACGAACCGGTGAACAGACGTGGACCTTCGAAGTCACCGAACGGGTCATTACGCCCGGCAACTTTCTCTTCGGCGGATGCGGGCTGGCCTCCGCACTCGTCGCGCTCGAAGAGGCGAGCGCGCGACCGACGATCTGGGCGACCGCCCAGTATCTCTCGTACGCTCCTCTTGGCGCAGCGGTCACCGTGAAGACTGACCTCGCCGTCATCGGCGGACACGTGACCCAAGCTCGTGCGACGACGTACGCCGAAGGGCGAGAGATACTGACCGTCAACGGCGCCTTTGGGACGGGAGAACTCTCCGCCGAGACTCCGTGGGTCACTATGCCCGAGGTCAAATCTCCGGAAGAGTGTCCGGAGCGCGTCATGCCCGAGCGTTTTAATCGCTCGATCTTCAATCACCTCGATACCCGCATTGCGCTGGGCCGACCATTCGAACAGATCGACGGGACTCCCGGTTCGCCCGTCTCGGCGCTGTGGTCGCGCGTTCCTGGACACTTCGATCTCTCCGCGGCGACGCTCGCCATCTTCGGGGACTACGTCGCGGGCGGACTTTCTCAGCCCCTTGGTTTCTCGACAATGGGCCGCAGCCTCGACAACACGATTCGTCTCGTGACGCTCGAGCCAACGGAGTGGGTACTCACTGAGATCCATATGCACGCGCTCGTCGGTGGCTTCGCTCAAGGCACGGCCTTCATGTGGAGTGAATCGGGAACACTGCTCGCCACGGCCAGCCAGTCGATTGCCGCTCGACCGTGGGACATGTCAGCCCTCTAGGTTCGAATCATTGGTCGGCTAGATTGGTACCCCTTAGGGGCTATAGCTCAGTCGGTTAGAGCGCGTCACTGATAATGACGAGGTCGTAAGTTCGATTCTTACTAGCCCCACCAACCACACCACGAGGGATTCGTACTAATGGTTCAAAACCATTAGTTGCAAACCGTGCCGAGGCATTAGTTGAAATCGGTGGGCCCACCAGAGACCGCTCCGTTTCCCTCGAGTAGTGATCTCAAATAATCGTCCACATTGTCGAAGCTCGCTTCATGACCATCAAACGTGGTCATGTGGTCACGTCCAGCCTTGTCGCGAAACGCCAACCTGTACGACATCGTCGTCACTCCGTCAACTTCGTGCAGATCCATCGTCTCGACGGCCTCCGCATCCGGCCACCCGTCAAACAGCCACGTCTGGACTGTCCGGGTTGGCGGCTCGACCTCCAAGTAGGTTCCACGAAACGAGCATTCGGTGCCGTCGTCGGTCACGAAGACGTAGTGGTAGCTCCCTCCGACGCGTAAGTCGATCGAACACACCGTCACCTCCTCCCCAAAAGGGGCGAACGTTCTCATCACGTGCTCCGGCTTCGTAAATACGTCGAAGACGAGTGCTATCGGGGCGTCGAACTCTCGAGTAGTGAGAATTTCGAGATCATTCGGAAATTCATATACTGCCGATCCATGCCGATTACGCGTCATTGCAATTCTCCTTGTTGTTGAATCTCTTTGAGGTACTCAGCCGTCCGATCCAGTCGGTCATTCAAGGTCTGCTCGTACTTGGCCAACCACTTGCGCATCGGCTCAAGGTTCGTGGGGTCCAAGCGGTACAGCCGACGACGTCCCTCCGCCCGGCACTTGACGAGGCCGACTTCGCTCAAGACCCGGAGATGTTTGGAGACCTGCGGCTGGGAGATCGACAGTTCGTCGACGATCGCCCCAACCGGCATTTCGCCCCCGCGCAACACATCGAGAATCTCGCGGCGGTGAGCTTCGGCGATCGCGTTGAAGACGTCGGACGTAGTGGCGGCTCGTGCCATGCGCCTATCATATTCCGATAGCGGCATAAGTCAAGGGGTAGTGACCCCGCTTGGCGGAGCTCCTATCAGAGAGTCAACGGCTCAAGGACGCCAGACGCGAGCCGCACGGCGAGGACTAACTACGTCGTGGCGACCACTTGAACCTGCGAATGGCAATGATCACCGAACCCGCTCCCCACAGCGCGATGATCAAGAGGTCGTGCCACGCCCACGGAGAGACTCCTGACTGAAATTCAAAGGGGGCACGCACTGCCTTGATGAAGTGAAAAACGGGGAAATAGTTCGAGAATTTCGCGAGTCCCGAGTTGGCGGACAGCGGAAACCAAAGTCCCGCCAAGAACAGCAGCACGAAGAAGATGATGCTGACGGCTGGTCCAGCGCTCTCCTGATTGGGAATCACCGTGCTGATGGCAACGCCCATTGCAGCGAAGCTCACGATTCCGACGATCACTGCCAGAGCGAAAGCGAGCCATGACACCGGAAAGTGCACCGCGTAAACGAATCGGCCGATGACCAGCAAGAGCGCCACCTGCACGAGTGACACAATCGCGGTACTCACGAAAATTGCCGCCACCAACACCCGCGATGGAAGCGGACTCAGGCGCAACCGCTTCAATTGTCCGGTCTCTCGACGAATCACGAGGTTGATGGCGAGCGTCGAGAAACTAGCTGACATGATGCCGTAGGCCACGAACCCTGGCACGTAGTAGGTGATCAGTTTGACGTTGTCTAAAGAGCTCACGCGCGACTGGCCGGCACTGGCCCCCAACATGACGAGGAAGAGCACCGAGAATACGACGGTAAAAATCGCCCCGATTCGATTCAGCCAAAACGCCAACTGCTCGTAGTGAACCTGGTGACTGACAAGTCGAATGTCGCGTCGAACGAAAGATCCTCGAAGTGCGGTCGATGAGTCAGTCACGAGTGGCTCCTTCAGGTTGGTTTGATTCTTCGTGTGTCAAGGCGATGTATACGTCCTCGAGGGTCGTTCTCGTCACGTCGAGACCCATGAGGGCCTCCTTGCGCTGAAGCGCCCAGCCGGTGATTTGGTTCAGAACTGTGATCTCGTCAGTGGTGATTATTTCTATCGATGTTCCGTTCGATCGGGTCGGCGCCACGGGTAGGTCCGAGTGAGCGACGCCGACCGGCAGCGTAAAGCGAATCGTCACCTGGCCGCGATCGCGCCCTCCGAGTGAAACGGGTGGCCCGGAGGCGACGACGCTGCCGCGGCGCAGAACGGCGACGGACTTTGCGAGCGCCTCCACTTCATCCATGTAATGACTCGAGAGCAGCACCGTCGTGCCTTCTCCGGCGAGCGTGCGTATCAACTCCCACGTCGTGCGACGTGCGCCGGGATCCAGTCCAGTCGTTGGTTCGTCCAGGAAGAGCAGTTCGGGTCGACCGATTATGCCAAGGCCGATATCGAGGCGACGTTGTTGGCCCCCGGAGAGTCTCTTGACCCTGGCGTCCGCCTTCTCTCCTAATCCGACGAGTTCGATGACTTCGTCAATGGGGCGAGGCGCGGGGTAGAAACCGGCGTTTCGCTCGAGAACTTGGCGGACAGTGAAGAATGACTCGACGGCCAGTTCTTGCAGGACGACGCCGATACGCATGCGAAGCCACTGCTGATCCTGTCGGGATCCCGGGTCGACGCCCAAGACCTGAACTTCTCCGCTGTCGCGACGCAGGAAGCCTTCGAGAATCTCAATACACGTGGTCTTCCCGGCACCATTTGGTCCAAGAAGTGCGAACACTTCGCCGCGCTCAACATCGAAATTGACGTCGTGAACCGCCTCGAGATTCTTAAAGGACTTCTGAAGATTCGCAACCCTAATTGCTGGCATGGTCAGGCTCTTCCTGTTCGTCACGATGTCCTCAACTCTTTGATTTCGCCCTCGATTTCGTCGCAACGAGCGGTGCCATAAGGTCGCCGTACTTCTGAATTCGTTTCAGCACGTCCTTCGTTTCGAATCGCAGGGTCTCGGGCTTGCCGGTCTTCGCGCATTTGTCGACCTCCGGCCACGACACGGGTGTCGACACGGTCGGTTCCGGCCGGGCGCGCAGCGAGTACGCGGCCACCGTTGTCTTCGAGGAGCTGTTCTGACTCCAATCCATGAACACCTTGCCGTCGCGGAGATTCTTTCGCATCGTCGAAACAACGTCGTTGGGATGATCTCGTTCAATCGCTTTGGCGATCTCGTGCGCTCGCTCGCCCAGTTGATCCCACGTCGTTCGTTGAACGCGCGTGTAAAGCTGAAGACCCTTGGACCCACTGGTCTTCGCGAAGAGTGACTCGCGATCGAGTCGTTCTGCCAACCACTGTGCGACTCGACAGCATTCAGCGATCGACGTCCCGGGGCCGGGGTCGAGGTCGAAGACCATGTAATCCGGCGGCGCGGGAATTGGTTTCCCCTTCGCGACGTGCCAGAGCGGCACGTGAAACTCAATCGCCGCGAGATTGGCGGCCCACAATATCGTTGGCCGGTCGCACACGGCGGTGTACTTGATCGGATTGTGTTCGCCTCTCTTCGAGGGCACCTCAATCGTGGCGATCCAGTCCGGTTGATGGTCGGGCGCGTGCTTTTCATAGAACGACATTCCCTCGACCCCGTCGGGGTAACGACGAAACGTGGTCGGACGATTACGAATATGCGGCAGCATCACGTCGGCGATCCGTGCGTAGTAGTCGAGCACTTGACTCTTGGTGAAACCAGTTTCGGGGTACAGGACCTTGTCGAGGTTCGACAATGACAGCTCTCGCCCGTCGATTTCGGTGAGGACTCGTTCAGGACTCACGCACGACTTCTTTCACGCTCTTGTCCGGTCGAAGTCCGCGCCAGGATGGTTGACGCAGGTTTCCGTCGCCCGTCCACTCCGCGAACCGGACCTCACCCACGATCGTGGGACGAACGAAGTGCGCGAGCACCGTTTCGGTGCGACTGAGCGGCACCGAGAACGGTGTCGACTTGCGCGCGAGTGGCGCCAATCGAGCTAACAAATCCTTGCGCGTCGCGGCAGTGAAACCAGTGCCGACCTTGCCGACGTACTCGAGTCCCTCGTCGGTGGGTATGCCCAACAAGAGTGCGCCCAGACTGCCGTCTCGTTCGCCGTGGCCCTCGGTCCATCCGCCGATGACTACTTCTTGGGTGAGGAAGTGCTTCACCTTTATCCAATCGCCACTGCGCGAACCCGGAGAGTAACGAGAGCTCCGACGTTTTATGACGACTCCTTCAAGTCCGCGCTCTCGGGCAATATCGAGCATTTTGGATCCAGAGGTGTTCGTGATCGACGGAGGCGTCGCGTACGTCTCACCCTGCAACTTGAGTGACTCCAGCGCCGCACGACGCTCGTCGTAAGGAAGTTCCATGAGCGAGCGGCCCTCGAGATACAGCAGGTCGAACGCGAAGAAACTAGCGGGCGTCGAGGACTTCAGTTTCTCGATCGCCGTCTTGGAGGTCACGTGCAGTCGCTTGGAGAGCGTTGAGAAACTCGGGCGATTGTTCTTGTCCAGGGCCACGACCTCTCCGTCCAGAATCGCCGAGCGTGAACCCAAGTGCAGTCCAATGTCTCGCAGTTCGGGAAAGGTCGTCGTGAGACTCTTGTCGTTTCGAGTGAATGCTCGTACGCGTCCGCCGTCCACGTACACGAGGGCGCGCACGCCGTCCCACTTGAACTCGTACGCCCATCCGGCGTCCTTCTTTGGGAGCTCGCCGGCCATCGCCAACATGGGCTTGACGTGTTCGGGCATGGCTTCGAAGTTCTCCGGGGCGGGGTCCATACGGTGAATCATCCAGTTTTTGTCACCCGTGGGAAAGAGGACGTATCGACCGGACGCCCGTTTGCCGTGGAGCACGACCATTACCTCATCGGTTCGCCACTTCTCGGTCTCGTAGGTACCGTGATCCCAAATGGTGACCTCGCCCGCGCCGTACTCGCCCTTAGGGATTGTCCCTTCGAACTTTCCGTACTCGAAGGGATGGTCTTCGACGTGTACGGCGAGGTGGTTCGTCTCGGGATCCATGGGTAAGCCCTTTGGAAGCGCCCACGACACGAGGACGCCATCTCGTTCCAGGCGAAAGTCCCAGTGCAACGCCCGAGCGTGGTGCTCTTGGATGACGAAGGTCGGGAGTGGTGACTTCTTCTTGGCGGCGGACCTCGCCGACTTTCCCATGGGCTCGGGCGTTTTCTTCGGATCTCGTTTCGCCCGGTAGACGGTGAGCTTCGCGGGTGGGTCAGTCGCCCGAGAGGCATCGCCGCGCGGCATGAAACTCGTCAGCCCTATTTCTTCTTAGCGCTCTTGGCTTCGCTCACCGCGCGAATCAGATCGGGCTTGGTCATCTTCGAATTGACGACGATCTTGAGGCGCTTTGCACTATCCAGGAGATCGGCCTTAGTCATGGCGTCGAGTCCCTTTCGCTCGCGGTGCGCCGAGACCTTCACACTGGCGCTCTTTGACGTTGCGGTCGCCTTCGCGGCGGCGCGAGAGGGCCGCTTTGAAGAACGATCGATCGAAGCCTGCAATGCCGACATCAAGTCGATGACGTTCGACTTCGGTCGGTCCTCTGCGCCGTGGACCACGGCGTGACCAGCACGCTTCTGTTCGACGAGTTCTTCGACTCGCTGGCGATACGTATTTTTGTATCGACTCGGGTCCCATTCGTCCGTCAAGGACTCAACGAGCTTTTTCGCGATGAAGAGTTCGCGAGCGTTCGCGTTGCCGACCGGCGGCAGGGTGTCGAGCTCTTCTTCAGGATCGCGTATCTCGTCTTCGAAGAACATTGTCTCCAGCATGAGCACTTTCTCGGCGGGTCGAATCGCCACGAGGTGTTCTTTATCGCGCAACACGAGTGTTGCGATGCCCACCTTTTTCGTTTCGAGCATGGCCTGCAGAAGAAGCGCGTACGCGCGGTCGGCGCCTTTGCCCTTCGGCGCGAGGTAGTAGGACTGGCGAAAGAAGATTGGGTCAATCTCTTCCAAGTCGACGAAGTCCTGTATTTCGATCAGTTCGGACTTGCCTGGGGCGGCGTCGGCCATCTCTTCGCGCGTGATGACGACGTACTCTCCCCCGCCGAGTGGGTAGCCGTTGACGATGTCCTCGGTAGAGAGTTCCTCACCCGTCTCTTCATCGACCTTCTTGTAACGGACGCGATGCGACGTGTTCTTGTGAAGTTGGTTGAAGTGGATCGTTTGGTCCGACGTGGCACTGAAGAGACCGACGGGGACACTCACCAGTCCGAAGCTAAGAAATCCTGACCACGTGGCACGCGCCATGTTGTTACTCCTCATCGAGTGATTCGAGAGACCGACAGATGAAAATTTACCATCGAGAGCGAATAATTCGCAAAAAACTTGCATTTTCAAGTGTGCGAGTGATTCGTAGGCGTCCACCGCGATGTCACAGCCCGGATTTATGTTGGAAACATGTCCCTACCGATGCGCTCCACTTCACCGATTGTTGTGTGCACGATGTGCGATGACAACCTGCAGCACTGCCACGGCGCCGCGATTGTGATCGACGAGGGCTCCCACGTGTGCTCCGATGATCCGGACTGCACACTCAGCATCAACGAACACTGGTTCATGTCAATTGAGGACGACGCCACCGCGGTGTAAATTTCGATTTCGCGGGTAATCGCGCAAATCAAAGGATCCTCATGTCCGAACAATCTTCCCAGTCGGCTCTCTTCGCTTTCGCCGACGAAATCGTTGATCGACTCGCCGAAAGCGATCCCCTCTTCGCCACCGAACAAGGTATTCCCGGCTACGACCATCTGTTGCCCGACTTCTCGGTCGCGAAGCAGCGCCTCGATCAGGCCCAGGTCGTTCGTGACCTCCAGAATCTTGAAACGCTCGAAGCGCACAGTGACGTCGATCGAATTGCCGCGGCCGTAATTCGCGAGCGTCTCTCCGTGAAGCTCGCGCTCTACGAAGCCGACGAAGAGCGACGAACGTTTTCGGTCCTCAATTCGCCGGTCGCGGCGATTCGACAAGTGTTCGAACTTATGCCACTCACGTCCGCGGAGAACGGAAAGAACGTCGCTCGGCGACTTTCGAATGTTCGCGCGTCGCTTGACAGCTGGCGAGGAGCGCTACTCATCACGGCCGCCGAACACGAGTTGCCCGCCGAGCGTCACATCCTCGGCGTCGCCGATCAGGCAGAAACTTGCGCCGCGGGTGCCTTCAGTGAGTTCGCCGAGCGCGCGGCCACCGCGACGGGTGCCGATTTTGAAACCTCGGGACTGCGTGCCGCCGCCAAGGATGCCGAAGCCGCGTATACAGAAATCGCTGCGTGGATGCGATCAGATCTCGCTCCCAAGGCCTCTTCGAAGGAGGCCTGCGGTGAAGAGCGCTACCAGCGGTGGTCCGCCTATTGGTCAGGCGCGACGCTCGATTTGCACGAGTTGTACGAATGGGGTTATCAAGACCTTCGTCGCATCAACGCGCGAATGTGGGAAATAGCGCGCGAACTTCTTCCCGACGCCAAGAGTCTGGTCGAAGTGGCCGATCACCTCGACAACGACCCGACGCGAGCAATTGACGGCACCGACGCACTGCTCACGATGCTGAAGGCCTTCACGGCGCGAACGACCGACGAACTCGACGGCGTGCACTTCGACGTTGATGAGCGCATCCGATTTTGTGATGCTCGCCTCGCACCCGAAGGTTCGGCCGCGGCGCCGTTTTACATCAACCCCAGCGAAGACCTGAGTCGTCCGGGCACCACCTGGTTCCCGACGATGGGCAAAACGAAGTTCTCGTGGTGGCGATTCGCGTCAACTTGGTACCACGAGTCAATCCCGGGCCATCACCTCCAGATCGCGACGGCGCTTCTGGCGTCGGATCGCCAAAGCCGATTCCACCGACTGGTCGGCAACACGAGCGGGTATGCGGAGGGTTGGGCGCTGTACGCCGAACGTCTCATGGACGAGCTCGGTTACTTCTCAGACCTCGGTGACGAACTCGGTTACCTCGCCAATCAGGCGCTTCGAGCGGCGCGCGTCGTCGTTGACGTCGGGCTTCACCTCGAACTCGACGCGCCGTCGGACATGGGCGTCTTGGGTGACCTCGGGGACTGCTCGAACAAACGTTGGACCGCAGAAATGGCCGTCGCGCTCCTCGAAGAGTGGGCGATCCAGGACCACCCGATGTCGGTCTCGGAAGTGGACCGCTACCTCGGTCTTCCGGCCCAGGCAATCTCCTACAAAGTCGGAGAGCGAATATGGCTGGATTCGCGCGAAGCGGCGAAGCAACGATTAGGCGACAAGTTCAACTTGAAGGCCTTCCACGCTCATGCGCTAGTCCTTGGTCCGATGGGACTGGATGACTTCTCCGCCGAGATGGCCCTCTGGGATGGCGGCCTCTAAGGACTGTCGTCATTCTCAGAGTTCGCAGCCCGTTTGGTGCGTGCGTTACCGTCTTTGTTGAGCAAAGGACGCAGCTATGGCGAACGGTCGATCGACGCTGACCAGTAGTGAACGTGAGAAGGCGTCGGTCTTCCATTCCTGGTCGGCGCAGGCAAGCATCAATCCTTTAATGGTGAAGGACGCCGAGGGCGTCTACGTCACGGGCGAAGACGGCACGACGTACCTCGACCTCTCCTCCCAATTGGTCAACACGAACATTGGTCACCAGCACCCCCGCGTCGTTCGCGCTATCCAGGAGCAAGCGGCCACGCTTTGCACCATCGCGCCGCAACACGGTTACGTCTCGCGCTACCGCGCCGCTGAACTGATCCTGGACCGCTCGTTTGAAGGAGCCGCGAAGGTTTTCTTCACCAACGGCGGCACCGAAGCCATGGAACACGCCATCCGCATGGCGCGCCTCTTTACCGGACGACACAAGGTGATATCGGCGTACCGCAGTTACCACGGTGCGACCGCGACCTCGATCAACTTGACCGGCGATCCCCGGCGTTGGCCGAATGACACCGGCTCGGCGGGCGTCGTGCACTTCTTCGGTCCGTTCCTTTACCGATCGGCGTACCACGCGACGACCGAGGCCGAGGAGTGCCAACGCGCACTCGAGAACCTCGAAGAGACGATTCGATTCGAGGGTCCGACGTCAATCGCGGCGATCGTGCTCGAGACGATTCCCGGTACGGCCGGCATCATGGTGCCGCCCAAGGGATTCTTGACCGGCGTGCGCGCGATCTGCGATCGCTACGGCATCGTCTACATCGCCGATGAGGTGATGTGCGGTTTCGGTCGCACCGGCTCGTGGTTCGCGTTCCAACAGCACGACGTCAAGCCCGACCTCGTGGTTTTCGCCAAGGGCGTCAACTCGGGCTACGTGCCCTTGGGCGGCGTCATCTTGAACGAGGCCATCAGCACGTCGTTCGACGAGCGCGTCTACCCCGGCGGTCTGACCTACTCGGGTCATCCGCTCGCGTGCGCCGCGGCGGTCGCGACGATCGAAGCAATGCAGCACGAGAGAATCGTCGAGAACGCCCAGCGTATTGGTGACGAGGTGCTGCGCCCGGGACTCCAAGCGTTGGCGGACTCGCATCGCATCATCGGTGACGTGCGCGGGCTCGGCGTCTTCTTCGCCCTCGAACTCGTCACCGACCGCGCAACCAAAGAGCCACTCGCCCCCTACGGCGCAACTTCGCCGGCGATGAACGAGATCGTGGCGGCCAGTCGCAATGAGGCACTGCTCATCTTCACGAACTACAACCGAATCCACGTCGTGCCGCCGTGCACCATCACGCCCGGCGAGGCCCGCGAAGGCTTGGCGCGCCTGGACCGTGCGCTGAGTGTCGCCGACCACTACTACTCGGGCCAGTGACGAACGAGGAACAACGAATCGTGGCCGCCTCGTTGATGCGCGAGTTGGGACACGAATTCGTCGGACGTGCGCTGAGCGACGATCAACTGAACGCCCTGAGCAAGGAACTGCGCCCGCTGATCGCGCGAGTGCGCGAGGCGCCGCCGCGCGTGCGCGAACTCTCGCGCGATCGACTGGAGGAGTTCACGCTCACGATTCCGACCTTCGACGAGATCGGCGAACACCAGCTCTTCTCCGACTCAATTGTCGCGGGTGCGGCCAACCCGATGGGCCTCGGAGCGCAGTTGTGGCGTGACGGCGACGCTGCGTGCATGGGGGTCACGCTCGGCCAAGCCTTCGAGGGTGCACCCGGTCGCGCGCACGGTGGCGTCGTCGCCGCGCTCCTCGACGAAGTGATGGGGCTCATGAACATGATTCATGGCACGATGGCCTTCACGGCGCAACTGGACATCACGTACCTCGCGCCGACACCCGTCGGTGAACCGATCATCGCTCGGGCCTGGTTGGCACGACAGGACAACCGCAAACAGTTCGTCGAGGCGACGCTGCACGCGAACGACCGCATGGTCGCGAGTGCCCAGGCCCTCTTTATTTCGATCGATCGCGCCACGTTCCTCGAACAGATCCTCACCCCCGAGAACTAGGCGTGGCCCTGTCGCTTCGCCACGAGTTCAGTTCCAGCAAAGTTCCGCGCACGATCACGCCGTCGTTCTGGGGACTAAAAGTGCTCACCACGGCGATGGGCGAAGCGACGTCGGATTATTTCGTGAATCACTTCGATCCCCGAGCCGCCGTACTGTGCAGCGCGGTGGTGTTCGCCGCCGTGCTCTGGTGGCAGTTGCGCATGCCCACGTACGCGACGATTCCCTACTGGTCCGCCGTCGTCATGGTGAGTGTCTTTGGCACGATGTGCGCCGACGTCGTCCACGTGGAGTTCGGCGTTGCGTACGTCGTCTCGGCGATCGCCTTCGCCGCCGTGCTGGTGCTGGTCTTCTGGACGTGGTTCCGGGTCGAGGGCACGCTGTCGATTCACAGCATCGTCTCCACGCGTCGCGAGCTCTTCTACTGGGCGACCGTCACCATCGCCTTCGCCCTCGGCACGGCGGTGGGTGACTTCACGGCGATCGCGGCGAAACTCGGCTACTTCAGTTCGGGGCTGCTCTTTGCTGGACTCATCGCGCTCCCGGCAGTTGGTTTCTGGCTCGGACGAATGAATGCCGTGTTGATGTTCTGGATCGCCTACGTACTCACGCGCCCCCTGGGCGCGTCCTTCGCCGACTGGATGGGCAAACCCAGGTCAGTTGGCGGACTGGGCTGGGGTTCCGGCAACGTTGCGCTCACGCTGACGAGCATCATCGTCGTCGCGGTCGGGGTCTTGGCGCTGGTTGAGACCCGTTCGAATCGCGGCGTTCGTCCGTAAAATGGTGCAATGCCCGCCATCTCCGTAGACAATCCACTCGAATTAGCGAAGGCCATCAAGCCTGAGACGACCGATCGACCACGCCGCGTGAAGTCGATCACCACAGCGCCGCGCGGACTCGAAGGCGAGGGCTTCCCGGTTCGCCGCGCGTTCGCCGGCGTCGACATGTCCGACCTCGACCCGTTCGTGCACATGGACCAGATGGGCGAAGTCGACTACGGGCCGGGTGAGCCCAAGGGCACGCCGTGGCACCCGCACCGCGGTTTCGAGACCGTGACCTACATGATCGACGGCACCTTCTTGCACCAGGACTCCATCGGTGGTGGTGGCGTGATTCAAAACGGCGCGACGCAGTGGATGACCGCCGGCGCGGGCATCTTGCACATCGAGCGCCCACCGGACGCACTGATCGACTCGGGCGGTCTATTCCACGGCGTCCAACTCTGGGTGAACCTGCCCGCGAAGCTCAAGATGACCAATCCCCGCTACCAGGACATCGAAGCCGAGTCGGTGTCACTGTTGACCAACGAAAACGGCGACGCGATCATCCGTGTCATCGCCGGTTCGCTCGGCGGCATCGACGGGCCGGGATCGACCCACACGCCCATCGCCATCTCGCACGTGTCGCTCTTACCCGGCGCACAACTCTCGCTCCCCTGGAACAACGCCTACAACGCGCTCACCTACGTCCTCGCCGGTCAGGGCACCGTCGGACTCGACCGCAGCCCGATCACCGAGGGTCAGATGGCCGTGCACATCGACGGCGACTTCCTGGTGTTGAGCGCCAATGAATCCCAGGACTCGCGCACTCGGGCCTTCGAGGTGCTGATACTGGGCGGTGAGCCGATTCGCGAACCCGTCGCGACCTACGGACCGTTCGTGATGAACACCCGCGCCGAATTACAGCAGGCCTTCGAGGACTACGAGGCCGGTCGACTCGGTCAGATCCCCGCCGAGCACATCTAGTCGGACTTTGATCGGTGCACGAGGAACGTGCCCGTTGAGCGACTGACTAATTTTCCTTCGTCACTCGAGATCGTCGCTTCGGCGTAGGCGATCTGACGGGTTAGGCGAACGACGTCACCGCGTACCACGTAGTGGCCGTCGAGCAGGGCCGGGCGCATCAGTTCGGTCGTCATCTCGATCGTCGCCTCGGTGCGGTCGCGCCCGATGAGCGCGGCGTTGATGCAGAAGTTCATGGCGGCGTCCAAGATGACCGAGTGCACGCCGGCCTGGACCGTGCCGTGGGGGTTGCACGCCAGCTGCGTCGGCGTGAACGAACCGCTCACCCAACCGAGGTCTTCGCCGTCGACACCGTAGGTTTCAAAGGCCCCGCCAATGGCGCCAATGACCGCCATTCCTCCGTCGCCGAGCCAGCGATCCATGCTCTTTCGTTCGCTCACGACTGCGACGCTACTCGCGCCCACCGGTAGGCTTCGCGCGGTGGGCAAAGCCCGCAGATGACGAAAGGTTCGACAATGCCGACAGCAGTAATCGTGGACGCCGTTCGCACGCCCGGCGGCAAGCGCAACGGAAAACTAAAGAACTGGCACCCCGTCGACCTCGCCGCCGAAGTCTTAAAGGCCATCGCGAGTCGCAACAACCTCGACCCCGCGTTGGTCGACGACGTGATCATGGGTTGCGTCTCCCAAGTCGGCGAACAGGCGTTCAACGTCGGGCGAAGTGCCGTCCTCGCGGCCGGTTGGCCGGAATCGGTGCCCGCCACGACGATCGACCGCCAGTGCGGATCGTCCCAACAGGCGCTGCACTTCGCCGCGCAGGGCGTCATGTCCGGCGCCTACGACGTCGTCGTCGCGGCCGGTGTCGAAGTGATGTCGCGCGTGACCATGGGCTCGTCGATCGGCAAGGACTCCGGTTGGCCCTTCGGTCCGAGCGTCGCGGCGCGTTACGAGCCCGTCGGTGGACTGAAGAATCAGGGCATCGGCGCCGAGATGATCGCCGACCAGTGGGACGTTTCACGCGAAGACCTCGACGCCTTCTCGGCCGAGAGTCACCGGCGCGCGGCCCAGGCAACGGCCGAAGGCCGATTCGATAATGAGATCGTCCCGATCTACGTCCGAGACGACGAGGGACACGCCACTGATGAACTGATGAAGACCGACGAGGGCATCCGACCGGACTCTTCGGTCGCGACGCTGGCGAACCTGAAGCCCGCGTTCAAAGAGGATGGCAAGGTGACCGCCGGCAACTCTTCTCAAATCACCGACGGCGCTTCGGCCGTTCTGATCATGAGCGAGGAGAAGGCCCGGGAGCTCGGCTACACGCCGCGCGCCCGGTTCCACTCCTTCGCCCTCGCCGGCGTCGACCCGGTCACGATGCTGACGGGTCCAATCCCGGCGACCAAGAAGGTTCTGGAGCGCGCGGGCCTCACGCTGGATGACATCGACCTCATCGAGATCAACGAGGCCTTCGCCTCGGTCGTACTGGCGTGGCAAAAGGAACTCGACGTCGATCCGTCAAAGGTGAACGTGAACGGTGGCGCGATTGCGCTGGGCCACCCGCTCGGCGCGTCGGGCGCGAAGCTGTGCGCGACGTTGGTGAATGAACTCGAGCGCACCGGCGGTCGCTACGGACTCATCACCATGTGCGAGGGCGGCGGACTGGCCAACGCGACGATCATCGAGCGGCTGGGCTAAAGCAGCGAGTTACTTGTAGCGCGTCGCGAGGAAGAAGCCGGAAAACATCACGAATAGCCCGCTCACGAGATACCACGACGACACTGAGCCGGGCAATACCGACAGGTAGTTCAAAACGATCACCAGCGTGCCCACGGCGAGCAGCGCGACGATGAGCCATCCGTACCAACGGGGGCTGTGGTCTTCGCCGACCGGACGCCGTGCGGTCACCTTGCCCCGGGCTTCGGGGGCGACGTAACGACCGACGGTCTTTCGACTACCCGGTTTCGATGTTGATTTCGCCATGGGGCTCAATGCTAGTGAACGCGCCCGCTACGTAGTGGTGGTGGTGGCGGCGATGGTCGTCGTGGTCGTCGATTCCGTAGAGGCTTCACAGACCGAGATCGTGATGCTGGAGTTGTAGGGCACGTGACTGCCGATGCCGAGACTCTCGTTCGTGACGGTGTGCACCTGACTCGGCGAACACGTCGACGGGTCGGTCGGGCTTACCTGCACCTGAAAGTGAGCAAGCTTAAGAATATATGTCGCTTGCGACTGCGACTCACCGAACACGCTCGGTACCTGGATCATGCAGTATCCCGTCGCAGTGGTGAGCGTCACCTGTTCGCCAGAATTCACCAACGTTCCCGCCGCGGGATTGGTACTGATGACCATTCCGATCGGCACGGTGTTCGAGCAGGCTTTCGTCGTGGTCGGTCCCAGAGCGAGACCTGATTGACCAAGCACTTGCGCTGCTTGACCGGTGGAGTCGCCAGCGAGTTTCGGCACACTGTACTGGGCATTCTGCGCGAGTACGTAGATAGTGATGTTGTCGCCCTGATGACCCTTGGTCTTCGCGGCGGGCATCTGAGACAGCACGATATTCGGGTTCGCGTTCGTGACACCGGGGGGAACCGTTTTGAGAAAACCGGTGTGCACCGTAAGTAGATACGGCACGGCTGAGAGCTCACTCTCCGCGGCCGCCAGGGTCAGGTTCACCACGCTCGGAATCGTGATCGGAGCCGCTTGGACACCCAGACTGAGCAACAGGTTCACCTTCTGTCCCTTTTTCAGCGTGATCCCGGTCTTGGGGTCGGTCGAGATGACCAATCCTTCGGCCACCTTTGAATGCGTCGACTTGGTATGGCCGAGATGGATACCGTCGCTCAAGAGCTTTTGCAGCGCGGCATTGTAGGTCTTGCCCACGAGATTGGGCATCACCACCGCTGGCGGGCTGCTCTTCTGGGAGACAAAGTACGCGAGACCGCCGACGACCAATAGCAGTATCACGACGACCACGATGACGCCCGCACTGCCACTCTTGCGTCGTCGATGTACGTCGCTGCGCGGGCCCGTCATCATCGGCACCGCTTGCGTGCGTTCACCCGGCGCGACCTTGCTGACCGCGCGCGTGGCGTCTTGGCCGAAGAAGGCGACGTCGCGCTGGGCGGCGCGAACGGGCTGGCCCTCGCTGAATCGTACGAGGTCCGAGCGCAAATCTTCGGCCGACTGGTAGCGCTGCTCCGGAGATTTCGCGAGCGCCTCCATGACGATCGCTTGGAGGTCAGGAGGAATCGATTTGTTGAAATCCGACGGCGGCGGTACGGTGCCGTGCACGTGCTGACTCGACACCTCGACAGGCGAGTCACCAATGAACGGCGGGCGACCGGCGAGCATCTCGTAGAGGACGACGCCGAGCGAGTAGATATCGCTGCGACCGTCGACCGGAGCACCCTCGGCCTGTTCGGGCGAGAAGTACGTCGCGGTTCCCATGACCGAACCTTCTTCGGCCAACTGGTCTTCGACCGACATCGCCTGGGCGATGCCGAAGTCGGTGACCTTTACTTGACCATCGCTCGCGATCAAAATGTTGCCCGGCTTGACGTCGCGGTGAACGACACCGTTGCGATGCGCGTAACCGAGGGCCGCCGCGACCTGCGCCATCAAAGTCGCCGAATGCGACGCCGTGAGCGTTCGCCCGCCGCGCAACATGTCGGCGAGCGACGTGCCGTCCACCAGTTCCATGACAATGAAGTACGTGCCGTCGTCTTCGCCCCAGTCAAAGACCGGCACGATGTTCGGATGCGAGAGGTTCGCCGCCGCCTGGGCTTCGCGACGGAAGCCCTCGACGAACAACGGGTCGGCGCTGAGTTCCGGATACAGAGTTTTCAGGGCCACCGGACGATTGAGAAGGGTGTCCTGCGCCCGATAGACAATGGCCATACCGCCGCGGGCGATGAGGTGCGTTACCTGATAGCGACCTGAATACAGTCGGGCGTCATCTACAGGCTCCATATGGCGCCTAGCCTACGCTCTCGCGATTCGAAAAAATTTTCATTTGGGCTCACACCCCGTCGCCGCGACCGAAGGATTCTTCCCCGCTTGCATCGCGAAGAATCCCTCGACGAGACATTTGACGATGGGACCGGCGACGGTCGCACCGAAATTGGCGGTCGGTTGGAACGGCACGACCACGGCGATGGCAATCGTGGGATTGGTCGCTGGCGCGAAGGCGATCAACCAGTCGTCGGTGTTCTTTTTCACATTGCCCGTCTGGGCGGTGCCGGTCTTGGCCGCGACGTCGAACTGGGCCGGGAATCCGACCCCGGACGCGGTCCCCCCGGTCACGACCTGTTCCATCAACGGGACGATCACCTGGGCTTGGGTCGGCGTCAATGGCGTCTTCCACACGGAATCCTTGTAGCGCTCGAGGATCTTGCCGTCCGGCGCGGTGATGAAACTCATGAGGTGCGGGGTCATCTCGATGCCTCCGTTCCCGACCGCCGCGGCGACGAGGGCGTCTTGGAGCGCGGACGCGCGCACATTCTCTTGACCAATCGACGAGTAGGCCAGACCGGGGATGTTGTTCGAAAACGACGCGGCCGTCGGAAAGTAACTCGCCACGGTGTTCGGTAGGTCGAGGGGCGGAGTCGCGTCATAGCCGAACGACGTCGCGGCCTTGAACATGAAGTCGGCACCGAGATCGATTCCCAGCAACGCGAACCCGGGGTCGCACGACGGCGGCAGCATCGCCGCGACGTCGCCGCCACACGCTTGGCCGCCGCTGTTACAGAGCAGTAGGTTCGAATCGGGCAGCGTGGTGCACGCGCCGCGGTCGCTGTTGAACGACTTGGTCAGGTCCGCCGGCTTGCTCACCACGGCCGCGGCGGTCGTGATCACCTTGAAGGTCGAACCGGGTGGGAACGTCTGTTGTGTGGCGACGAGACCAAGCGGCGCGAAGCCGTTGCTGTCCAGCTTGAGATAGAGATGCCGGGCGGCCGTATCAACGTTGATATTTGGCGACGTCAGAGGAACTGGGTTGTAGTTCGGATTCGAGTACATGACAAGCACGGCACCGGTCTTCGGGTCGATCGCTACGGCGGCCCCGTCGATTCCCTTCAATGCCGTTCGCGCGACCTGTTGGAGTGCGGGTTGAATCGTCAACGTCACTGAGTCGGCGGCGCTGGTCGGCGCCAGCAGTTGTTCGAAGCTCTGCGGCGGCTGTGGGTGCGCCGCGAGTAATCCGTTGTACTCCTCTTCGATTCCATACACTCCGTAAAAAGGCGACGAGTACCCCACCACACCCGACGTCAACGAGCCGTCCGGATAGACGCGACGATACGGAAAATACGGGCTGCTCTGCTTGGCCGAGTAGGCCAGCACGGCGCCGTTGGCCGCGAGAATCTCACCCCTCGCGAATTGACCAGACGGGTTCAGGTTGCGGGGATTGTCGGGACTCGCGATGAGCGCAGGGGCTCGAAAGAACTGGATGTTTGCCGATTGCGCGACGATCACGACGAAGAGCAGGAGGATGATCGTGGCCAGGATGCGAAGACGTCGCGACACCGATCAGCCCTTCTTCAATGTTGTCGTCGTAGACGTGGTGGTGGTCGAAGCGGGAGTGGAAGCCTTACAACTCGTCGCCTGACTACAAAGATACGTCGCGTAGTCGAGCGCGGAGTAGAGCGTGGGTTCCGGAATCGTCTGCGTCAACTGGCTCTGATCAGTATTGCGAAGTGCACTGACCTTATAGTTCGTGTCGACGACCTTGATCGGCTTGAACCAGAGGATGCCGCCCGGCTGGCCCTGAAAGACCGCGACCGTTCCGGCGTCGTTCCCCAAGTAATACGTCGAATAGGCGTACCAGTGGACGATGAAATACGCGCCGACGAATACGCCAATGAAGATCAAGAGCGCGACTGGGGTGCGCCACGAAAGTCGGCGACGCTTGCGCCGTTTCGTGGCCGCTGGCGTCGCGGCTCGAGCAACGGGCGGCGTGGTCGAGGAGATCGTGCGCTTGATCGGCGACGAGGCGACCGAGACCTCGTCGAACTCGACGAGCACGGCGGTGATGTTGTCGCGGCCCCCGGCCTCTTTGGCGGCGTCGACCAACTGGACGACCGCCTCTTCGAGTGTGAAGGGCGCACTCGAAAGACGCGCCAGCGTGTCGTTGTCGAGTTCGTTGGAGAGTCCGTCGCTGCAGAGCAGCAGCCGATCGCCAGCGAGCGCCTGTACCGACATCACGTCGACGGCGATCGAATCCTCGACACCGATACCCCGAGTGAGTTGGTGACGACGCGGATGCACCGCCGCCTCTTCGGGCGTGAGTCGACCCATGCGCACCCACTCTTCGGCGACGCTGTGATCCTCGGTCAGTTGCCGAAGTGCGCCGTCGCGAAGTTGGTAGGCCCGTGAGTCGCCGACGTGACAAATCGTCGGCGACGTCACACCTTCGTTATCGACCGTGAGACCCAGCGCGATGACGGTCGTACCCATGCCGAAATGGTTGGGATTCTCGCGGGCGTCATTCAACACGGTGATATTTGCGGCGTTAATCGCGTTGTAGAGACCCTCGACGGTCTGATTCTCGACGAAGCCGGAGCAGAGCATCTCGATCGTCATCTCCGAGGCGACTTCGCCGGCCGCGTGCCCGCCCATTCCGTCGGCCACGATGGCGAGCGAGTCGTCGACGTACACCGCGTCTTGATTCGTTTGACGTACCAGTCCAATATCGGTCGCCTCGGCGTGGCGCCAATGCGTCAACGAACCACCTCGAACAGAACGCCCCCGACTTGCACGATGTCACCTCGTTCGAGATGGACACGTCCGTCGACGAGCTCCTGATTCACGTACGTGCCGTTGGTCGATCCGAGGTCCTCAATCGAGAGATCGCCCTCGTCGTTCGTGAGACGTGCGTGTCGCGATGAAAGGAACGTGTCGGACAGGCTCAGATCGCAGTCGGCACTGCGTCCAATCGTCACCGCCACGTCGACGTCGAGGCGCTCACCCGTGCGATCGGTCGGCTCAACGAACTTCAGCGCGAGCGTCCCACTGCGTCGACGTCGCGAACGCTTCTCGTAGTCGATCGGTCGCGCCTGTAGGGCGGCCACGCGAGTGATCCGCAAGAAGAACAGGACGGCGACCACCATGACCAGCACTTGGAGCGGCCGAACGATCGCCGCGTAATTCGACGTTGCGGCCACAAGACTCAAGCGAGCTCAATCCGAAAATGAAGCGTGCTGATCGTGACGTCGTCACGCGGCGATAGCGAGACGGCGGTGACCCGGTGCCCGTTCACGAACGTTCCGTTGGTTGACTGAAGGTCACGAATGGCGACACCTTCGCTCGTTCGCCAGACCTCAGCGTGCCGTCGCGACACGTTGGAGTCGTTGATCACGACCTCCACGTCGGGGCTTCGACCGATGACTAGGGGGCGCTCCCCCACGTTGAAGGACCGACCGTCGTTCACGATCAGTCGGGGCTGGCTCTCGCCACCCAAGAATTCGGTCTTCACTTCGAGATTGCCGGGCTTGATGTCATCGTCGATGAAAACTTCGACCTTGACGGGACCCACGAAGCTGAATCCCTCGCTGATGGCGTGCTGACGAACCGTCTCTTCAAGCTCACTCACCAGGGCCTTTTGAAAACCTTCGAATCGTGCGGCGTCGACCGGACCGAGCCATACGCGAATTTGATTCGGCGAGATGGGGCCCTGGCTCGAAAGTCGGCGCGTGAGGTCAACTTCGCGAACGATGCGCGTGCCGATCTCAATCGGCTGCAGCGTGCTCTTGAAAGTACGTGAGAACGTCTTTTCGAAGATCCGCTCGAGGCGATTTTCTACGCTCTTCAGGACCATACCGATATCAACTGTACCGGCGGCTCAGTGCAATCGTGGGCGCAAGAGTTCTCAGGTGAGTCGACTAATGTTGCAAGGTCTCGGGGCGAGTGGCGAAATTGGCAGACGCGCAGGCTTCAGGTGCCTGTATTCGAAAGGATGTGGGGGTTCAAGTCCCCCCTCGCCCACGACTGTGATGTTGCAGAATATCTGGGACAAATGAACCCTCCGACAGTACTTCTTCCTCGGGCTTGGCACTCGCGCGTCGGATCAAACGTGAAATGTCACTGCATTTCACCTTGATCAGAGATGACGCGAACATCGAGATGGAATAGTTGGTGCTGTGGTCCCTGTGTCATCCGGGACCAGCACGCAGCATCCAGGACGGCTGAACAAAAGCCAGAACAGGGAAAGGTGGTTGCATGAAAAGACTGCCGGGCTCAGTTTGGGTACTGGGGATCGTAAGTCTTTTCAACGACATGGCGAGCGAAATGCTCTACCCCGTGTTGCCCATCTTCATCACACAAGTGCTGGGCGCTCCCGTGGCCGTTCTCGGTCTGATTGACGGCGTCGCAGAAGGAAGTGCCGCTCTTTTCAAGACGATCTTCGGACGCTGGTCGGATCGATTAGGTAAACGTAAGCCATTTGTCCTCTACGGTTATCTGGCCTCAACGGTTTCGAAAGTTGTCATCGCGTTATCGCGCACTTGGGGCCTCGTATTTGTGGGAAGGGTCTTGGATAAATTCGGCAAGGGCATCCGTACTGGCGCCAGGGATGCCTTATTACTCGATGCTTCTAGTCCTACGAACCGCGGCTTGGTGTTTGGAGTCCAGCAGAGTTTGGACAGCGCCGGCGCGGTCGTCGGGCCCTTGATCGCCCTAGCGTTGCTCCAGGCGTTCGGTAACGACATACGAACCGTCCTGTACATCGCCGTCATACCTTCGATCCTTGGTGTCCTGATGGTCTCATTCGTGAGAGATGCCCCTTCCAGAAAACAGAAGCCGACGACCAAGGAAGGAAACGGCACGGCAACCACCAGCGCCTCATCAGCTCCGAAACTGAACTTCCGGACCCTGCCTCGGGAATTGAAAACCTTCTTGCTCGCCAGTGGGTTGTTTGCGCTCGGCAATAGTTCGGATAGTTTTCTAATCCTGCGTTCAAAGAGTGTCGGACTGAGTCTCTCTTTGACAATTCTTGCCTACGCCGCCTACAACTTCGTCTACAGCGCGGCATCGACACCCGCCGGAAGTTTGGCGGACCGGATCGGCCCGAAACGCGTCTACCTAGCGGGCGTCACTATTTATATCCTCGTCTATGTTGGATTCGCCATCAACAAGTCGGCGATTGGTGTGTGGATTCTATTTTCGGTCTACGGCCTCTACATCGCGTTGACCGACAGCGTGTCGAGGGCGTTGGTGGGAGGATTCATAACTGATGACAGTGAGGCTGCTGGCGTCTATGGCCTCCTGCAAACCATCATCAGCATCGGTCTGGTATCGGCCTCAATAATTGGAGGAATACTCTGGTCAATTATTGGCGCTTGGGCAACTTTTTCCTTCGCCGCCGGGTGCGCGACATTGGCGTTGTTGGTCTTCCTGTCAGCTGAGTTGAAGCGGCTCCGGGTGACAGCGCGCGCGTGACCGGCGAGGACCGAATCGGTCTCGCCACGCGCGCATCGGCGGACAGCTCCTCGTTTGATGACGTCGCTTCTCGTTGTAGTACTTCACGAACCCATCTATTCGCGATTGCAGTTTTCCGCCCATACGGGTCCTCATACCAGCCTTCAGGGCTGCATTCAATTGGACCTCTCGTTCAACTGCGTATCGAAGAGCTCGCCGAAGTTGCCGTCCGTCACATTCGAAGGAGAGAGGAGCGACTCGTTCGGGTACCAACCAGTTGACGAATTGTCAGATGACATCTGCAAGGCGTCGGCCTTAGCGCTCTACGTCGTGATGACAGACGTTATCGGAATGGCGAGTGCGCTCGCCACGACGAGCGCACTCGCGAAGAGCCCGGTGCGCATTGAAAGAGCCATCCGAGAGGAAGCGGGCTTGACTTTCCGTTTGTGTGGCTCACGAGGCATAGCCGACGAAGTACTCTCGAAACTTCACCTGGTATTGGCAGCGCAGGCGTGTGGTCAACTGCGGCCAGTTGCAGCCGTCCGAGACCACGACGTCGTGGCCGATATTAGGACCTAGGGCCCTCCAAGCTCGGACCTATTCTGGAGGGGTACCCGCCGTGGCGCTTGTCCGGCGGCACTCTGAGGTGGCACATGACTGAGACGAGTTCCCCGAATCGAGCCGAACCTTGGCTCATCCAGGGTGGCATGGGCATCGCCATATCCGGTTGGCCGCTCGCGAGGGCCGTCTCGAGCATGGGGCAATTGGGCGTGGTGTCCGGGACGGCCATTGACAACGTCTTCGTGCGTCGGCTCCAAGACCACGGAGTTGACGGTGAGTTGCAAAGGGCTCTCGACGGCTTCCCGGCACAAAATGTTGTCGACGACATCGTGGGTAAATACGGTTCCGTGCGGCGAACTGGTTCGACACCGTATCGGAGCCTCCCGGCGCTGACGCATCGAAGTTCGGGCCGCTCCATTGACGCGATCGTGTTGGCGTCCTACGCCGAAGTGAAGCTCGCCAAGATGGGACATCACGGCGTGGTCGGCATCAATCTTCTGACCAAGGTTCAACTCCCGACGGCCGCCACCTTATGCGGCGCCATTCTCGCCGGGGTCGATTACGTGATGATGGGAGCCGGCGTTCCGACGCACATTCCCGGTGTCCTCGAACAGCTCACGCTCGGTGAACCGGTCGATCTTCCAATCAGTGTGACGGGTGCCTCGAGTGACAATCCGGCGACGTCACTCCGCTTTGACCCCAGCGCCTATCTGCCGTCGTACGCGCTGCGTCGTCCTCGGTTCATAGGTATCGTCTCGTCCCACGTCCTCGCGGCGGCGCTCGCCAAGCGCAGCAATGGTCCAGTCGATGGTTTCGTCGTTGAGCGTCCGAGTGCCGGAGGGCACAATGCTCCTCCTCGCGGTGCCTTCGACGTTGATGACGAGGGCAACCCGCGCTACGGAGAGCGCGACGTGGTCGACTTCGACGCGCTCGCAAAACTCGGCCAACCGTTTTGGATCGGCGGGGGCGTCACGTCGCGCGAACACGTGCGCGACGCGTTCGCCCTCGGCGCGAGCGGCGTCCAGGTGGGCACCCTCTTCGCCTACTGCGACGAGTCGGGGATGGATCCCGATGTACGTCGTCAAGTTCTGCGCGAAGTGAAGTCAGGAACGGTGAAGGTGAAGACGTCGCTACGGGCCTCGTCGACGGGATATCCATTCAAGGTCGCGTCGGTGAGCGACACAATCTCCGATTCCAACGTCTACGCGCAGCGTAAGCGACGGTGCGACCTGGGTTACTTGCGCGAGGCGTACCTCACGCCCAATGGGTCAACGGGCTATCGCTGCGCTGCGGAGCCGGTCGACGCCTTCATACGCAAAGGTGGCGCGATCGAAGCGACTGACGGATCGACCTGTCTCTGCAATGGGCTTATGGCGACGTGCGGACTTGGTCAGTACCGCAGCGACGGACGCCGCGAACCGCCGATCGTGACGAGCGGTGACTATCTAAACGAGATTCGCCAACTGCTGGTCGGTCGAGAGAGCTACAGCGCGCGTGACGTCATCGCTCTCCTGAGCGTCGACGACGACGTGACGCCTACGAGCGATGCCTCGTTCACTCGTTAGCCGCGCGCAATGATCCTCGAGATGTCACCGAGTGAGATTAATGAGTTCGTGCTCTCGCAGAAGGTCGGCCGCGTCGGCTGTCACGTCGGTGGTGAGACCTACGTGGTGCCCGTCATCTTTGGGTGGGATGAGAATTGCATCTACGTCTACACCACCGAAGGTAAGAAGGTCGACATGATGCGAGAGAATCAGCGCGTCTGTTTTGAAATCGACGAGTACCTCACGAGTGGCGGGTGGCGAAGCGTCATAGCCCAAGGAGTGTTCGAGGAGTTGGAAGGAGACGACGCGGTGCGGGCTCTTCAAATCATTGCCGAGCGCGTGTCCTCTAATCGAGACGGCGGAAACTCGCGCCCGCGAGGTGAAGGTCGAACGCCGGTTGCGTTTCGAATTCGAACGAGCGACGTCACCGGACGAAAGGTCGAGGTGACTTCGTAATCCGCGGTCAGATCGCGGCTACAGCGAGGTCGAGAGAAGAGTGCTGACGCGAACGCAGCCGGGATCTGACGCCAGGGGATTGCCGTACGTGGCGAAGGCTCGTGAACGTGAGCCCCCGCACATATCCGAATGTTCACAGCATCCGCACGCGCCCACGAATTGGGCCGAGCGTATTGAGCGCAAGAGATCATTGTCCCGATAGACGTCCATCAAAGAGCTTTCTCGAACGTTGCCGAGGGTGATTGGCAGGAATCCCGAGGGATAGATGTCGCCGTTCGCCCCGACGAAGATGATCCCCTTCCCGTCACGAGTTGCGGCACTCGGCGCGCGCACCGGCGCCGAACTCGGCCCGAGCAACTCGAGCAGTCGGCCCCGAAGGAACGCGTACGTGGAGCCCGCAACTACGGCCGATGGTGCGTCAATGTTGTCGGCGCGTTCACGCGCGACCCGTCGAAAGAAAGGAGCCTCGACTGTGCGCACCGTGAATCCGTATCGAGAGGCGTCGACGAGGAAGTTGCACACCTCTTCGTTCTCACGTGCCGAGGTCGCCGTGACTTCAGAGCCCCGTCCGGTCGTGATGAGAAAGAAGACCTCCCACACGTTGACCTGCAAATCGCGCAGCAACTTGGCGACGTCGGCCAACTCGCGAACGTTTGAGGGCATGACGGTGGTATTAATCTGCGTCGTGAATCCGTGCTCACGAAGACGTGTAATGGCCTCGATCGTGGATTCGAAGTGTCCGTCGATTCCCCGAACCGCGTCGTGGGTCGATGGCGTCGCGCCATCGAGGCTGAGCGAAGCGCTCCTCACGCCAACGTCGCGCAACGATTGGAGCGTCGAATCAGCGAGCCGGGGTGTCACGGACGGGGCGATCGCCACGGGCACGTGAACCGAATGGGCGTACGAAGCAAGTTCGACGATGTCGTCGCGCATCAGACAGTCGCCGCCCGTGAGGATAAGAATCGGTCGCGGGCTTCCGATCGAGGCCAGTGAATCGATCAGTCCTCTGCCCTCAATCGTGGTCAACTCATCAGGCCCGCCCACTAGTTGCGCGTTCGCTCGACAGTGGAAACACGCCAACTGACAAGCCTTGGTCATCTCCCAGAAGACAAGTAGCGGCCGTTCGTTGAACTGCCCTCTCGCGGACCCGTGAACCGTCACTTTGGTCACCTAACGTCCTTCGCTTCGTCCACCGAGCGCACCTCACCCATTGTAAATCAATCCTACAAACGAACCAACCAAAGATGTAAGGACAAAGGTCACATCATCGTGAACGCCACTCACGCAAGCTCGTCGGTCGAGAGCGTTCCAGCGCGAGTGGCGTGATCGTCCACTTGCGCGGCGCCGAAGTGGCAGACTTGAGCGTTCATCAGACACCGGTCACAAGTTCTTAAGTACTTAGGACGTACCTGGCCCGACTTTCATCGAGCGTTGAAGCGAGTCGGTCTGTAGGTCAGGGCAACACGCGACGCACCCCAGAGGGCGCTCAGCGTGCCGAACACCAGAACGAGCATTGTCACGACGAGATGCGCGGACCACGCCGAAGTGGCGATGCCGGGCGCAGTCCCCTGGAGGAACCATGGCGCGTGGAGACCCATTTGGATCCACCACATTGTCGCACTTACGACGACCAAGATCGAAGCGAGACTCACGCCGATCGCGAGGCCAGACTCCCAACGAAGTGCACGAGGCGAGAAGTTGATCCTTGACGCAACGGACACACTCGCGCGGGTCCAAAGTCCGATAGTTACTACGACCAACAAAACGAACGCCAAAAAGACACCGGAGTACGCGTTGTCGGCACCGTTTCGCTGCGCCGTCGTCAAATGGTGGGCCCAAAAACTCAAACCGAACGTGGTGACGACCAACGCCGCGGACGCGACAAGGGAAATCACGAAAACTCTGCGCACTTCAGACCACTTCTTCGCTCGAAGAAACCGCACGAACCCCGGAAGCGCCACGAATGCGCCGGCTAACACCAAGAGTGTCCCCGCCATTCCCGCCGCCGCCGTCACGTTGTACGCAAATTGGGTAACCACCCGCGATTGTGCGGGCAACGCCGTGGGGAAATGCTCAGCCGTCTTCACAAGGCTGGCTCCGCCGATCATCATCATCGACCAGGCCACTAACACCATCAAAGAGCCCGTTCGACGTTGCGTCGACGGCGAGCTTCTCGTACCGGCCATTCCGGACCTGTAACAGCGTTCTCGTAGACCCGCCACGGCCACCGACACTCGGAATCGCAACGTGAGCGGTGAATCATCGAGACGATCTTCCAAGAACACTAGAAACTCGTCCTCGTATCGTGCGCGCCAACTCGGCGGATACCACCGAAGCAATCGCCGTACGTCGTAGCGACGCTTCATCGCGCGCCCCCGTTCGCGAGTCGAAGTCGCGCGACGCCCACGTCAGCCAGTCGGCGCATTTCGCTCGTCACCTCACGTAATACCTGCGCACCGTTCGTCGTGAGGCGATAAGGACGACGACGTTCGACCTCTTCCAACGGCGCAATCAGTCCCAACTCCTCGAGCCGTGTGATCGCACCGTAGAGAGTGCCTGGACTAAGGGTGACGCCCGCAAAGGCCTCCACATCCTTTGACAGGGCGTATCCATGCTTGGGACCCGAGGCGAGACTCGTCAGCAAAAGGACGAGCGGATCGTTCGGACGGCGTAGAAGTTGCGTGGTCTTCTTGTTCATGCCACGAGTCTACTACGTCTCACGTAGTATGCAGAGTGTGCCTGGCGAACCTTGACATCTCCTTTGATCTTGACGTCGCTTGCGTTGCACCTGCATCAGCATGAACGAATGTTCCCGCGACACAGAACCTAAAACATAAGTTTCGCTGCACAGAGAAAACTCACGCATGATCAAAGACACTCAAAGAAGGTGTCCGGCAATGGCCCAACGATTCACATGCACTTTCGAATTGAAATCGTTGTCATCCTTTTGATGAGAACAAATAAGGTGACGTATCAAGTTGTGCGCTCGTCACACTTACCGGGAGGCCAACAATGCACTCTGTACTTCGCCAACGAATGAGTCGCGTCTTCCAACGACTCGACGAAATGATGTCGCACGTCGTAACGCCGGCGGTCGTGTCATTCGTCTTAATTGTGTTCATAGTCTCGCTCGCCTTCCAAGGATTCCCTTCGCGCTGGCAGATGGGATTTGCCACAGTGTCGAATGCGATCGTCATTATGTTGCTCTTCGCGCTAAAGCACACACAAGATCGCCAGCAGAAGGCCCTGCAACTGAAGCTTGACGAATTGATCCGATCGTCCCCAGCGGCGGACGATCATCTGGTACAGATCGAACGAGCAGAAGAGAAGGAACTCGGCGAGCGAGTGCGCGACAAGATTGAGGTGCACGAGTCATTGCGAAGCGACGGCAACGAAGACCAGCGGTGATCCAACGACGATACGGCAATCGACAACGGACGACATTTTCCCTAACCGTATTCTGCGGCGACTTGTCTTTGTAGGGGCGAGAGGCCTTGGCCACGCGTCGTGGCCACTGTGTCTGATCGACGACGACACGACTGTTCGTACTGTCCTCGCGCACACCAGTGATTCGCGCCCGTTGATGTTTCAACGGACAAAGACAGGCTGCACGACCAACAACGAAAACTCGGTCGACGTCACCGAGATCGTCACGCGACCCAACAAGCACTTCGACCTGTAGTTCAGTCGCTCCCACGGATCAGTTCAGGTCGAACCGATCGAGGTTCATGACCTTGTTCCACGCCGCAACGAAGTCGAACACGAACTTCTCCTGGGCGTCATCGCTCGCGTAGACCTCGGCGAGTGCGCGAAGTTGAGAGTTCGAACCGAACACGACGTCGACACGCGTACCGGTCCACCTAAGCTCATTCGTTCGGCGGTCGCGACCCTCGAACGTCGCCTCGGCCGAGGACGTCGCCTCCCACTTCGTGCTCATGTCGAGCAGGTTCACGAAGAAGTCCGTCGTCAGTGTTTCCGGTCGCTTGGTGAAGACGCCGAAGTCCGAACCGCGGAAGTTAGCGTTCAACACGCGCAGGCCACCCACCAGTACCGTCATCTCCGGCGCGCTCAACGTCAACAACTGGGCCCGCTCGATGAGTAGCTCTTCCGCCGATCGTCGGTGACCTTCTCGCAGATAGTTGCGGAAAGCGTCGAACGTCGGTTCCAGTACGGCGAGGGGCTCAACGTCGGTGTCCTCTTGCAGGGCATCCGTGCGACCGGGCGAGAAAGGAACCACGGTGTCGTGTCCGGCGTTCTTGACGGCGCGCTCCACGGCGGCACAGCCACCGAGGACGATCAGATCGGCGAGCGAGACCGGAGTCTCCGCGTGTGATGTGTTGAAATCGCTTTGAATGCCTTCGAGTGTGCGCAGCACCATCGTCACTTCGGCCGAATCGTTGACTTCCCAATCCTTTTGCGGTTCGAGACGGATACGTGCACCATTCGCCCCTCCGCGCTTGTCCGTTCCGCGAAACGTCGCGGCCGAAGCCCACGCGGTGATGACCAGTTGCGACACGGAAAGTCCCGAAGCGAGAATCGCTTCCTTGAGTTCTTTGATCTGCGCAGCATTGATTGGCTCGTGCGTCGCTTCGGGCACGGGGTCTTGCCAAAGCTGTTGTTCGGCGGGGACCCACGGACCGAGGCTGCGAGAATGCGGTCCCATGTCGCGGTGCGTCAGTTTGTACCAGGCCTTCGCGAACGCGAGTTCGAACTGTTCGGGATTCTCGTGAAAGCGCCTGGAAATCGGCGCGTAGACGGGGTCCAGTCGCAGGGCAAGGTCCGTCGTGAACATGATCGGCGCGTGGGTCTTCGTCGGATCGAAAGCGTCGGGCACCATGTCCGCGCCGCCACCATCCTTCGGAATCCACTGGGTCGCGCCGGCGGGGCTCTTGGACTGCTCCCATTCGTGTCCGAACAGCGTGTCGAAGTAACTGTTGTCCCACTTGATCGGGCTCGGCGTCCATGCGCCCTCAAGTCCACTCGAGATCGTGTCGCCAGCATTACCCGAGCCGTAACTGTTCTTCCAACCGAGCCCTTGGTCGGCGAGACCGGCGGCTTCCGGTTCAGCGCCTACGTACTCAACTGAATCGGCCGCGCCGTGGGCCTTGCCGAAGGTGTGACCACCGGCGATCAGAGCCACCGTCTCTTCGTCGTTCATCGCCATTCGGGCGAACGTTTCACGAATGTCCCGGGCGGCCGCGAGCGGATCCGGAACTCCGTTCGGCCCTTCGGGGTTCACGTAGATGAGTCCCATCTGCACCGCGCCCAGAGGATTTTGGAGCTCGCGATCACCGCTGTATCGTTCATCGCCGAGCCAGACGTCCTCGGGACCCCAGTAGATGGCCTCGTCGCCCTCGAAGACGTCTTCGCGTCCACCGCCGAAGCCGTAGGTCTTCAAGCCCATCGACTCGAGAGCCAGCGTGCCCGTCAGGATAATCAAGTCGGCCCAGGAGATCTTGCGTCCGTACTTCTGCTTGATTGGCCAGAGCAGCATTCGGGCCTTGTCGAGATTGACGTTATCGGGCCAACTGTTGAGTGGCGCGAAGCGCTGCGTGCCGGAACCGCCGCCGCCACGACCATCGTATGTTCGATACGTCCCCGCACTGTGCCAGGCCATTCGGATGAAGAACGGACCGTAGTGGCCGTAGTCGGCGGGCCACCACTCTTGCGAGGTCGTCATCAGCGCCATGATGTCCTTCTTCAGGGCATCGAGATCAAGGCTCTTGAACTCCTCGGCGTAGTTGAACGTCGGGCCCAGTGGATTGCCCAACGGTGATCTTCGCTCGAGCGGGTCGAGCTTCAGTTGGTTGGGCCACCAGTCTTGGTGAGGGTGTCGACCCGACGGGGTCGCGTCAAATCCGTCTGAGACCGGGCACTGGTTTTCGCTGTCCATGTTCTCTCCTGTTGTTTGCCACGAAGTAAACATCAGCGTAACGAATTGGCTCGTCAGCCCGACATCGATGTTCACTTTCCGACGGAGCAGTTCTCCTACGTCGTCGGACGCGAGTGCTCCAGGGCCAATTCGGTCGCGACTCATTGAGAGTTCTGAGCCGATTGCGTATTCGCGCTCGAACCCCTCGTCGTCGAGGGCTTCGCGCAACTAGCGATTCTCAGGCACCGACGCCGGGGGCGATATTGATAGGGCGCTCCGCGCCAACCCGTGTCAACGATCCTCTGGCCACAATCGTGACCGCTCTGACCCTCGGCTGGAGGCTTTGCCCCTATTTCTTTGCATTTTGAGGGTCAATTGAACCAAAAAAGTGGTCGTGCTACGGTCACCGGAGGCGCTGAGGGGGTCTGATGGCGATAACCGAACGATTATGTACCCGGGCGCGCTTCGCCACGGCGCTGTCGTCGGTTCTACGCCTTGGACTCGTCACCACGTTCGTGCTGACAGTCTTTGTCACCCAGAGCAACGCCGCGAGTGCGTCCACGGGATGCGAGAGCAGCGCCTACACGTGCACGATCGATGGGTACAACGCCACCACCATGGATAACAGTTGGGCCGCCAGATATTACGGGAGCGACACCAAGGGCGGTATCGGGACTCCCCCGCACAACTGCACGCTGTTCGCCGCGTGGATGCTTGCGCACAACGGACTACCCGATCCCGGTCACGCGTGGGGCTACGCCGATCAGTGGGGTCTCACGTTGGCGTCCGAAACGAACCAGACCCCGGCCGTCGGCGCAATCGCCTGGTACGACGGGCCGGGGATGGGCCACGTGGCCTACGTCGCGCGTATTAATTGGTCAAATCGCACGGTTTTCCTGGTCTCGGACAACTACGCCGGCGGGATTGCCGGCTACACGTCCAGCGCGTGGGCGCCGTTCACGGAGCCGACCGGCTACATCCATCTACGCGACCTCTCCGCGCCACTGCCGATGGCCGCGCGAAAGTTCGAGCGAGTCTCGTAGTCCTCGCGCGCTGCGCCGAGATCAATCCTTTAGATCGCCGTATCGCAGGACCACTGACTCCAGCCGTCGCGCGCGTACAAGAGCGCGGCCGCGCGTACGTTGAGAACGGGATTGAACGCCAGGTTCAAATCCTCGGCGTTCTCACCGATCCTCGCCATGAGGTACTGCTCGGTACCACCGTCGTTGAGCTGAAACACGCCACGATCGTGGGTCCCGTTGCTGTCAAAACCAATATCGGTCACTCGAAACTTGGATTCGCACCACGCCACGGCCTCGGCGTCGTGCCAGGCCCGCGCGGGAAAGTCCTGATGGATGAGGGTGACGACGTAGCCGTCGCTCGGTGTCGGGTTATTCGTGAAGTCAGCGAGCTCTGCCACCACGCCCGCGACTCGACGTCGCTGAGCGCGAGGCGCTACCTGACGCATCGGTGATGACTGACGTATCGGTGATGACGTAATCGTCTGGGCGATCACGCTACGAATCGGTGGCGAAATCGCCGTCGCCGCGTGGGACGGCGTCGGCAAGACGGTGAGTGAGAAGACGAGCGCCAACGCACCCACTCGAATCATGCCCGCTGAATGCTGTGGGACGCGTTTCAATCGCTTCCGTGCTTGTAACATCTTCAATCCTCCGCCTGATTGTGTAAGTCGCCCTCGACGACACTTGAGAACCGCTCGGGACTCGTGGTCCACGGTTCGAGACCTGCCGCCGAGGTATGCCACAATGGCCACCTCTTGGATGATTAAGCGGAGGAAGCACCATTTTAGGGCTCGAGGCCCAAAAAAAATCGTCGAAACGCGAAAAACCTCGTAAATCCGCTGATTTAAAGGCCTCTGGGCGCAAAAATTGTTAAAACTCGACCCAAAACACTTTACTTTTTGGGTGTACCCACCATTTGGCGTCTTCTGTGCTACGCCGATACGGTGAAGTGATCAACGAGTGAAGAGCTCGTCCAGACAGTCACGCGCCGAGCCCGTCGAACTGATCTCTTCAGCAATCACTTGGGCCGCGAGTGCGTACGAACTCTTCGCGAGCACTTCAACGACGGCCGCGCGGATGCGCGCGACGTCGCTCGATTCGATGGCGCGAAATCCCGGCTCCGACTTCGAGCCAACGTCAACGACCACGCCGGCTCCGGCGACGGTGATCAACTGCGCGTTCGTGCGTTGATCGGCGAACATCGGCACGAAGACGATCGGCAGTCCGGCCGCGAGTGCACCGTACGTCGTTCCCGAGCCCCCGTGACAGAGGACCATGGACGCGAAGGGAAAGACTGAGGCCTGCGGGACCCACGACTGGACCGTCACATTCGGTGGCACCGGGCCCAGCAAGCGGGGGTTGAATCCCTTGCCGGTCGTGACCAGAACCCGAACGTCAAGGCCCGTCACCGCGTCAATTACCCTTTGAAAGGCCGATTGGGCGGTGTCGAGGCCCCCGGCCACCGAGCCAAAGGTCAGGTAAATCAAGGGTCCACTGCCGTCGGCCCAGGGGCCGGGCCGGACTACCTCGGGAACGGTGTTGTCTCGGTAGCGCAAAGTTCGGAGGAAGGGCGAGGGGTCGAGACTCGTCGGCAGTCGCGAGAGATACCGAGTCCGGCGAAGAACCGGTTCCATACCGTCTTCGAAATCGTCCAGGGTGGAGGCGACGAGTCGTATGACGCTCCACTCGGTGCGCGCGGTCGAGATGG